>Ga0209694_1000512_pt1 | contig 62092 bp, 62 predicted proteins | sample GluameincwithD2O_FD_187499 | JGI IMG/M metagenome (GOLD analysis project Ga0209694, IMG submission 187499) | Mouse cecum microbial communities from Vienna, Austria - Glucosamine amended microcosms incubated with D2O (SPAdes) (version 2) | ecosystem: Host-associated > Mammals > Digestive system >... | reverse complement strand
GCGGCGCGCCCCATCTGGGCCACCCGGCAGATGGACTCCTCCACCTCCTTGGCGGCCACCAGCATCAGATCGGCCAGCTCGTCGATCACCACCACGATGAAGGGCATCTTTTCCATCCCCTTGGTACGGGCGGCCAGGGCGTTATACTCCTCCAGCTTGCGCACCCCCACCTCGGAGAAGGTGCGGTATCGCTTCATCATCTCTGTAACCGCCCACTGCAGGGCTCCGGCGGCCTTCTTGGGGTCGGTGACCACAGGGATCAGCAGGTGCGGGATGCCGTTGTAGATTCCCAGCTCCACCATTTTGGGGTCCACCATAATGAGGCGGACCTCCTCCGGGGTCGCCTTGTACAGCAGGGATATAATCAGGGAATTGGTACACACCGATTTGCCCGAGCCGGTGGTGCCGGCGATCAGCAGGTGGGGCAGCTTGTTGATGTCCCCCACGATGGCCTGTCCGCTGATATCCTTGCCCACAGCAAAAGAGACCTTGGACTTGCTGCCGGTGAAGGCATTGGAGCCGATAACGGCGTGGATGCTCACCGGGGAGACAACCTTGTTGGGCACCTCGATGCCGACCACCGAAATCTTATCCGGTATGGGAGCGATACGCACCCCTGTAGCGCCCAGGGCCAGGGCGATATCATCCGCCAGATTGGTCAGCTTGTTCAGGCGCACCCCCTGGTCCAGGGACAGCTCATACCGGGTGACAGAGGGGCCGCGCACCACATTGATGATATCGGCGTCGATGCCGAAGGAGTGGATGGTGTCGTTGAGACGCTGGCGGTTGGCGTTCAGCTCGCCCAGCGCCTCGCCGCCGATCTCCCCGGAGCTCTCGCTAAGCAGAGACAGCGGCGGATACTGATACGGGGCGGTCTCCTGTCCCATCGCCTGCTGGATCTCCTCCCCCACCTGGGCGGCCTGGTCCACAGTATCCCGCACCGCCGCTTTAGCTGGCTGAGGCGCGGGTGCGGGCTGAGGAACAGGGGTCGGAGGCTCCGGAGCGGGGGGCGGCGCAGATATCACAGGAGCTGTGGGGACTGGAGCGGGCTCCGGAGCTGCAGCCGGTTCTGCCGGCGGCGGGGCGTACGGCTCCGGCACAGCCTCCGGACGGGACAGGGGTTCCGGCTTGGAGATCGCGGGAAACTCCACCGCCTGAGGCTTTGCCTCAGGGGCGGCTGCGGGACTCTCCTCTGCCGGAGGGGCCTCTCTGGGTCTCAGCAGCTGGTCGGGAGACGGCACCCGGGGACTGCGGTTAAAAAAGCCCTTCTTCTTTGGCGGCTCCTCCGGGACCCGCTCTCTGTCCGCCGCCGGTCCGTCGTCCACAGGGATATCGATGGCGGCCCGTGTTCTGGTTCTGGGCTGGGGCGGAGGCGCCTCATAGCGCGCCGGCCGCTCCTGCCGGCGCTCACGCCTGGGGGCAGGCTCCGGCTCTGGCTCATACTCGTAGTGGGGCCGGCTGAAGATCCAATCGGCCACATCCAAAATTGAGCGGTTAAAGGCGGCCAGCCCCACAAAGATGCCGGACAGGGTAAAGACAATCGCCGCGCCCAGGGCGGTAAACAGGGAGACAAACCCCTGTCCAATGATTCCGCCCAGCGCGCCCCCGGACTTCATGACTTTTCCGCTCTCAACCAGGGTACCCCACAGCTGGACGTCCCAGGCCATAGGTTCAACCAGCAGCCCGTGGAGCAGAGAGGAAAAAATCAGAGGCAGCAGCAGGGCGCAGACCAGCCGCAGGCGCACCGGGCGTCCCCGATGGAAGGCCAGAATATAAGCCCCCAGCAGCAGTGCCGGCGGCGTCAGCCAAAAGCCGTAACCCAACAGGCCCTTGAGCAGGTTACAGAACAGATCAATAAAAATGGCCTGCATATTGAAATAGCCAAAGGACGCAAAAATTGCCAGCAGCAGACAGGCCACCGCCCCCAGCTCCCGGCGGTAGGGCCGGGGGGCGGGCTCCTGCCTGCGGCTGCCGCTCCTGCTCTTGGAGGAGGGGGCCGTCCGGCGGCCGCCCGTCCCGGACGAGCGGCTTCCGCCAGAGGCAGCACGGCTCCCCCCTGCTTTCTTCTGTGTCGCCATATGTACTCTTTCCTTTCGGGTATTCTATCCCTAATGCGGGAGGGCTCAGGCGGTCGGAACCAGGGACCAGCCCATAATATTCAACAGGATAAACAGCGCGCCCGCCCCCCAGCAGTAGAAGGCAAAGGCGCCGAACCGGCCCCGGTCAGCCAGCAGTCGCACCAGGTGGATGGAGAAGAAGCCCACCACCGCGGCCACAGCCATGCCCAGCAGATAATTGGGCAGGTTCTCCGTCGGGATGCCCCCCTCCAGCTTCATCACGTCCACCACCTCCAGCAGGGTAGCGCCCAGCACGGCCGGCAGGGACATCAGGAAGGAGTAGCGCACGGCAAATTTTCGGTCAAAGCCCCGGACCATACCGGCGGAAATGGTGCAGCCGGAGCGGGACAGCCCCGGGATGGTGGCCAGGCCCTGGGCCAGGCCCACCAGAAACACATCCAGAAGGGTGGCACTGCGCACCGTCTTATGTCCCCGGGCCATCTGATCGGAGAGAAACAGAATACAGCCGGTGAGCAGCAGCGCGCCGCAGACAAAGATGGGATTATTCCCCAGGGCCTCCACCCTGTCTTTAATGGGCAGAACCAAAAACAGGGGCAGTGTGCCCACAATAATCAGCAGCACCATACGCCGGGCCTCCGGTGGGTTGCCCCGGTAGCGCCTGCGGGAGAAGAGATCGGTGAAAAAGGCAAAAAATTCCACAATCATCTCCCAGATATCCCGCCAGTAAACCACACAGACTGCCAGCAGGGTGGCGAAGTGCAGCAGGACATTGAAGAGCTGATCGGTCTCCGGCATACCGAAAAAGTGCTGGAACAGAGTGAGGTGTCCGGAGCTGGAGATGGGCAGGAACTCAGCCACACCCTGGACAAATCCCAAAATAATCGCCATAAAGCTGGTCAAAGCTATGTACCCCCTAAAACGGGCAGGCGCCCATAAAATCATTAAATACTATATTAACACAGACCGGGGAAAAATTCCAGTGTTTTTATTATGGATTATGTAGGGGCCGCCGCCCTCGGCGGCCCGCTTCACGGCTGCGGGGCTGTGTGCAAGACATTTACCCTCCCCCGCTCAGTCCTCCAGGTTGTCAGGCTTCTCCGAAAGAACGCTTTTTTTCTCGGCAATCATCCCATACAGACATGCCAAAGCGTCGGACAGCCCGCCGATCCGGTCGATGAGCCCCAGCTCCACCGCCTCCTCGCCATAGATGACACTGCCCACATCGGCGGCCAGCTCTCCGGTCTGGAGCATAAGCTTCGTAAAGGCTTCCCGCTTTATATGACTATTGGCGGTGACAAACTGGAGGATACGCTCCTGAATGCGCTCAAAGTAGTAAAAAGTCTGTGGTACGCCGATTACCAGTCCGTTGAGCCGTACCGGGTGGATGGTCATGGCTGCCGAGGGGGCGATAAAGGATTTTTTCGCCGACACCGCCAGAGGCACCCCGATGGAGTGGCTGCCCCCCAGCACCAGGGAGACGGTAGGCTTTGACATAGAGGCGATCACCTCCGAGATGGCCAGCCCCGCCTCCACGTCTCCCCCGCCGTTGTTCAGCAGAATCAGCAGGCCGTCGATCTCTGTACTCCCCTCGATGGTGGCTAATAAGGGCAGGACATGCTCATACTTGGTGCTCTTGCTGGTGGGCGGCAGCAGCTGGTGTCCCTCGATCTGGCCTACGATGGTCAGCACATAGATAGTGCCCTGGTCTGTGCGGATCAGGGAGGAGCCCAAATCTACAATAGGCTGAATATCCCCCTCCTGGGGCAGCTGATTTTGTTCCTCGTCCATAGATGTTCCCTCCTTTTTTGTGTAGTCTGCGCCAAAAGGGGGATTTTTATATCAAAAGCCGCCGCTCTACTTTTCGTAGGTTGCTTTTTGATCCCCTCCGCGGTAAACTTGGGGCAGTGAAAGGAGCGATTCTATGGATAACGAACAATTTGGAGGGGTCATAGCGCAGCTGCGGAAGGATCAAGGGCTTACCCAGAAGGAGCTGGCCGACAAGCTGAATGTCACCGACAAGGCGGTCTCAAAATGGGAGACGGCCAAAGGCTTTCCCGACGTAAAGCTGCTGGAGCCCCTGGCCCAGGCTCTGGGCGTATCCCTGGTGGAGCTGATGCAGGGCAGGCGGCAGGAGGCGGACACCCTCACCGTGGCCGAGGCGGACGCGGCGGTATCTCAGGCCATGGGACAGTGGGAAAAGGCCACCGCATGGTGGTATCTGCGGCTGTTCCGTTGGTTTTTGATCGCCATTTGCTCCGCATGTCTGGTGTGGCTGTTGCCCTCCGTCCTTTATGCGGGAAAGAACTGGCTGTACACCTCCGGGTGGTCGGCCGCAGAGAAGGCTATCGGCGGCGCCGACGGGCCTACCGCGATTCTTGTCGCCTCCTCCCCTACCAATACGATCTTGGATATATTTCTGCTGGCCGGAATCCCGCTGGTTTTGCTGATCGTCTGTATCATTTTGGCCATTAAGGTATGGCGGCTGGAGAAGAAACTGAAATAAAAAAGGGCCTGTCATCCGACAGGCCCTCAACCTTTACACCGCCTCAAAAACCGCCTTCATTCCCTTGAAGGTCATATAGCAGTCCAGCTTCCCCACCGTCTCGAAGGGGGCGTGCATGGACAGGACCGGCACCCCGGCGTCCAGGGTATCGATGTTCCGCTCGGCCATATAGGCGGCCACGGTGCCGCCGCCGCCGGCGTCCACCTTGCCCAGCTCGGCCATCTGCCAGACCACGTTGGCGCTGTCCAGCATCCGGCGCACCCGGGCCACCACCTCGGCGGAGGCGTCGGAGGCCCCGGACTTGCCCCGGGCCCCGGTGTATTTGCAAAGGCCCATGCCGTAGTTCACAAAAGCACTGTTGCGCTTCTCATAGACGTCGGCGAAGTTGGGATCGTAGGCCGCCGTAACGTCGGCGGACAGGCAGAAGGACTTCTCGTAGCAGGCCCGCAGGGGGACGCCCTGGGCCTGGCACAGGTCCTCCATAAAGGTATCGAAGGCGGCGGACTTCATGCCTGTGACCCCCTCGGAGCCGATCTCCTCCTTGTCGGCCAGCATACACACGGCGGTGTACTCCGGTTCAGACAGCTGGAGGAGGGCGGCCAGACAGGCGTAGGCGCACACCCGGTCGTCGTGGCCGTAGGACCCGATAAGGGAGCGGTCAAAGCCGATATCCCGGGCATTGAAGGCCGGGACGGCGGACAGCTCAGCGGAGATAAAATCCGCCTCTGTAATGCCATATTTCCGGTTGAGCAGTTCCAGGGCGGCCAGCTTGACCCTGTCCTTCCCCTCGTCCCCCTCCAGGGGGCGGCTGCCCACCAGAATGTTCAGACTTTCGGCGGGAATCGCCTCGCCCAGGGGCTTTTTGGACTGCTCCACCCCCAGGTGGGGCAGCAGGTCGTCGATGGTAAACAGGGGGTCCCCCTCCCCGTTGCCGATGGACACCCGGACGGTCTGGCCGCTCTTCAGCACCACCACCCCGTGGAGCTCCAGGGGGATGGTCACCCACTGGTACTTGCGGATACCGCCGTAGTAGTGGGTTTTCAAAAAGGCCAGCTCCTCCGTCTCATAGAGGGGATTCTGTTTCAGGTCCAGGCGGGGGGAGTCGATGTGGGCGGCGCCGATGTTGGCCCCCTGGTCCAGACTCTTCTTCCCAATGACCGCCAGGGTGACCGCCTTGCCCCGGTTGACCCGGTAGACCTTGTCCCCCGGCTTCAGCTCCATGCCCCGGACATAGGGCTTAAACCCGGCGCTCTCCGCCAGGGCCACCGCCCGGTCCACGCACTCACGCTCGGTCTTGCCCGCATCCAGAAACTGCTTGTAGCCGGTGCAGTAGGCCTCCATGGCCTCCGCATCGCCGGGGACCAGCCGGTCGTAGCCGTTCTTCTTTTCGTACAGCAGCGCCTTGCGCAGCTGCTCGCCCCGGGTCTGTTCCTTCAATTCATCACTCATAAGATGACCTCCTTCTAGGTTGTTATGTGGATTGCAAGGGCGGATATTATCCGCCCGTCTTATACTTCGTACACCTCAGCGGGCAGATGATATCCGCCCCTACAGGATTTTTCGCAGAAATTCCTGCGCCTTTTGGGCAAATTCCTCCGCGCTGGAGCAGTCATTGATTAAAGTATAGTCGCAATTTTGGAAAAAATACTCGTCCGGCTTCTGGGCCTTGACCCGAGCCCAGGCGTATTCCTTCGAAATGCCCTCCCGGTCCATAATGCGCTTCACCCGGACCTCAGGCGGAGCCAGGACAGCCACCGTTAGTTGACATAACTCCTTCGCCGAACACTCCAGCAGGGCGATGGCGTCGATGGCCGCAAGGGCTCTCCCCTGCTTCCGGAACTCCTCCACCAGCACTCCAGTCCGGGCCACCACCGCCTCCCAGGCGATGGCGTTGAGGGTCTCCAGCTTTTCCACATCGTGAAAGACCACCGCCCCCAGCTTTTTCCGGTCGATAGCCCCCGCCTCATCCCGCAGAGGTCCGAACTCCTTCTCCAGTCTATCCTGTAAAGCGGTATCACTTTTCAATAATTCGTGGTAGACGGCGTCGCAGTCGATGACTCCGCCCCCCAGCTTTTCCACCTCCCGGAGCAGGGTGGTCTTCCCTGCCCCGGTGGGGCCGGTGATGCCAATAACTGTCATGGTAACCTCCTTTACAGCTGATTCCATGCCGGATTTTCCCGTTCCATCCGCCGCTTCCACAGCCGGCTTTTCAGCCAGCTGGCCCAGAACAGATTTGCCGCCGGGAGCCACAGAAGAAACGAATACCGGTCAACCAGGTCGGGCTCCTCCTGCCGGGCCAGCCGGAGGCCCCGCCAGAGCATCCGGCTCTGGACCAGATGGAGGGCCAGCAGCGCCGCCAGCACCCCGCCCACTCCGCCGTAGTCCAAAAGATTGTACTGCCCGGCCATCAGCTCCCCTAAGAGTACAGAGAGCAGGATCCCCACCGTAGCCATAAAGACCGTGCAGCCTCCCAGCAGGAGCAGCCAAGCGGCCGTGGCAATACTCAGCTCACATCCCCGCCGCAGAATCTCCTCCGCCCGCTCCAAGTGCGCCTCCTCCCTGATTAGAAGATACACCAGCAGCAGGAGGAGAAGCAAAATACAGCTGTACACCTCCAGGGGGCAGTCCTTGTTTTCGACATTCCAGAAGCGGCTCCTGCAAAGCAGGATCTCCCCAGTCCCCATGACCGCGGGCAGGAGGGTGGCGGCCAGCAGCTTTGTTATTTCACCGTGAAGATTGACCCGCCCTGTCAGGTCCAGCAGAAGCAGAGCCAGCCACAGTGCAGAGGGTATCCAGGCCGCCGGTCCCATCTCTTTCAGCTGATAGATGGACAGCTCCAAAAAGACAGTCAGCAAAAAAGCGGTCAGATGGAAGGCATCATAGAGGAGGCGTCCAATTGTTAACATAAAATCCACAGCTGCCACTCCTTTCCATGTCACCAGCATAGCGCATAGAAGGAAGGTATGCAACAGATTTTGGACAGTCGGTCAGTTTTGCGGGATAAGTGGTCAGTTTCTCCTCAGCCAGTCCAGGGCCTCCTCCTCTGTAGACCAAAAGCCCACATGGGTACCCTGGTTGCTCTCATAGATAAAATCCTTCAGCGGTTTGCTGGTGTAGTGGGAAAAATCCCCCACAATAGCCAGCCGCATCTGGTAGTTGACAAACTTCTGCAGGACCTCCCCCGCCAACCCGGAGGACAGGCGGAAAAAGGACTCGTCCAGCTGCTCCTTGCGCAGAATTATGGCAGAACAGCCGGTCTCATACCGTGCGGAGGCCAGTAGCTCCACCGCTGACGCGCCATCGGTAATTAAAATCTCCCCGCCGCTAATCACCGCGGCGTTTTCTTTTTTCTCAAATATCATCATTTTCTCCTATAATTCTATAATGTGAAATCCTGCCGCCTTATTCAGGCGGTTGGACACAGCCAGGCCTATGCCGCCGTCATCGGGACACTGGGCCCAGATTCTTTTTACGTCGGTACGGTCCATGGCCCGCAAGGCATCGAAAAGCCGCCTGGCCTGCTCACCCTTGTCGCCGGCCGGGCCCAGAGACAGGATAGGGCCCTCCTCCTCCGCGAAAAGCGGCAGGAACTCCTCAAAGCAGATTACTCCATCCCAGCGGGTGTGGGACAGACGGTTCAGAATGTAAGCGGCGCTCTGCGCCGCCTCCCCTTTTATGGCGGTAACGGGGGCCTTGGGGGCGTAGTGGCGATACTTCATCCCCGGAGCCCGGGGCTTCTCCCCCTCCCCCATCTGCCGGGTAACAGCGGGGTCCACCGCTACCTCCCCTAGTACCTCCCGGAGCTGCTCCAGGGTAATTCCGCCGGGGCGCAGCAGCCTGGGCGGGTCGCAGGTCAGGTCGATAATGGTGGACTCCACCCCCACCGTGCAGGGGCCCCCGTCCAGAATAGCCGGTATCTTCCCCTCCATATCCTCCAGCATGTGCCGGGCGGTGGTGGGGCTGGGCCGGCCCGAGGTATTCCCCGAGGGGGCGGCGACGGGGGTCTGGGCCAGCCGGATGACGCTGCGGCACAGGGGATGGGCTGGACAGCGCATCCCCACCGTGTCCAGCCCGCCGGTGACCACGTCGGGAATCACCCGGGGCCCGAAGTGGGTACAGGAGCACACCGGACCGGTTTTCAACTCCTCCAGCTCCTGGGGGGTGCGTTTTTTGCATCGGAGGACCATGGTCAGCGGCCCGGGCCAGAACCGCTCCGCCAGCCGGTAGGCCGTGTCCGGGATGTCCTCACAGTACCGCTCCAGCCAATCGGCGCTCCAGATGTGGAGAATCAGGGGGTTGTCCTGGGGCCGGCCCTTGGCCTGAAAAATACCGCGTACCGCCACGGGGTTCATCCCGTCGGCCCCCAGGCCGTACACCGTCTCGGTGGGGATGCCCACCAGACCGCCGCCCTTCAAAATCCCGGCGGCCTTTTCCGCCTCAGCCGGGGTGAGAATCTGTGTTTTCATCTTAAAATCAACTCCGCCAGCTCCTGTGCAGTCTCCACGATGTAGTCCGCCCCCTCGGCCTCCAGCTCCTGGCGGGTGCGGAAGCCCCACAGCACTCCGCAGCTGACGAGCCCCCCATTCCGGGCGGTACGGATATCCACACTGCTGTCCCCCACAAAGAGGGTGTCTGCCGGGGAAGCCCCCAGCTCCTCCATCAGCCTGTGGAGCAGCGTAGGATCCGGCTTGACGGGCACATCGGGCAGCGCCCCCTGAACTCTGTGGAACAGCCCCGGAAAATACCGCTCCACCACCGGCCGGGCGGCCTCATGGGGCTTGTTGGACAGCACAGCTAACGTGATCCCGGCATCCCTCAGCCGGCGGACCGCCTCCGGCATCCCGGGATAGGCGGTCGTCCTGTCCTCCTTGTGGGCATTGTACCGCTCTGTGAACTCCGCCAGGGTCACCCGGCGCAGCTCGTCGGTGAGCACTGTCCCTGGCGGGGCCACCCGTTCCAGCAGCTTGGGTGCGCCGTTGCCGACAAAATACTTGTACTCCTCCACCGTGTGGGCGGGCCAGCCGTGGAGGGCACATACCCAGTTCGTGGCGGCGGCCAGGTCCTCCAAGGTGTTCAGCAGGGTGCCGTCCAGGTCAAAAATAATATGTCTGTACATGAGAATCCCCCTTGTGTAGGGGCGGATATTATCCGCCCGAAAAACCGGCGTATGACCGGCGGGCGGCTATTAGCCGCCCCTACATCATTCATACACTCCGATCTCCATGCAGCCAATCTCCACGGTGGTATCCCGGGGAAATTCCGCCCGCTGGAGGTAGGCCTTCACCGCCATCTGGGCGTGCTTGGGGTTGGCCCGCTCGTCCTCCAGGTCCAGGTCGATACGCCCGGCCTCGCCGCCGCAGACGGACCCCACATCCTCCAGAATCTCGTTCAGCTCCCCCACCACATCGTGGAGGTCCTTTCCCTCAGGGAGCGCTTTGTAATGAATATACATCTCCATTTTTCTTTTCTCCTTTTGAAATCATTGTCGGGGCGGCCCCAGGCCGCCCTCACCCCTGCTCCTTCAGCAGCTCCGCCTGGTGGTCAGCGGCCAGAGCGTCGATAATCTCGTCCAGCGCCCCGTCCATCACTTGGTCGATTTTATACAGCGTCAAACCGATTCGGTGATCGGTGACCCGCCCCTGGGGGAAGTTATAGGTGCGGATGCGCTCGTTGCGCATACCGGAGCCCACCTGACTGCGGCGCTGGGCGGTGTACTCGCTGGAAATCTTCTCCTGCTCCGCCTCATACAGCCGGGAGGCCAGAATACGCATCGCCTTGTCCCGGTTCTGGAACTGGCTGCGCTCCTGCTGGCACTCCACCACGGTGCCGGTGGGCTTATGGATCAGCCGGACCGCGGAGGATGTCTTGTTCACGTGCTGGCCCCCCGCCCCGGAGGAGCGGAAGACCTGCATCTCAATGTCCGCCGGGTTGAGCTGAACATCCGCCGTCTCCATCTCGGGCAGCACGGCTACCGTCACGGTGGAGGTGTGGACCCGTCCGCCGGACTCGGTCTCGGGCACCCGCTGGACTCGGTGGACGCCGCTCTCGAACTTGAATCGGGACCAGGCGCCGTCCCCCTCTATTGTAAAGGAAATTTCCTTTACTCCGCCCAGCTCCGTTTCGCTGGCGGAGTCCACCTCAGTGTGCCACCGTTTGGACTCGGCATACATGGAATACATCCGAAACAGGGAATGTGCGAACAGGGCCGCCTCCTCTCCTCCCACTCCGGCGCGAATCTCCACAATGACGTTTTTGCCGTCGTTGGGGTCTTTGGGGAGCAGCAAAATCTGCAGCTCCTTCTCCAGCCGGGGCAGGTCATCCAGCGCCTGCTGATACTCCTCCTGGGCCAGCTCCTTCATCTCCGGGTCGGACATCATTTCCTCCGCCTGAGCCTTGGCGTCCAGGGTGCGCCGGTAGGCCCGGAAGGCGTCCACCAAGGGCTGAAGCTCAGCCTGTTCCTTGTTCAGCCTGGCCACCAGCTCTGGGTCAGTGTAGGTCTCTGACGCCCCCAGCCGGGCCTCAATCTGAGAATATTTCGCCTCAACAGCATTGAGCTTGTCTAACATTTCATCACCTGTCAAACACAAAGGATTTTACCAAAGCCAAGGGCTCCCGGACATACATTTTCAGCCTGGTGGGGGTGTGGCTGGAGGGTGCGGCCAGCACGGACACATTCTCATAACCGGCCCGCCCGGCCAGCATTTTGGCCCGGGTAAGGTGGAAGCCGTTGGAGACAATCACCACGCCGTCTTTGATGTCGAGGCCAGCCTCCTCCAGATGCTTGGCGGAGTAGACAAGATTTTGGTGGGTGTTGTGGGACTGCGTCTCCAAAATGATATTTTCCCGGGCAAAGCCGTGGTCCGCCAAGTAGTCGGCCATACCCTGGGCCTCGGCGGCGGGCTCATTCTCCCCCTGCCCGCCGGACACCACAACCGTCATATCCGGGTGGCTGGCCAGATACTCCAGCGCCTTGTCCAGCCGGTCCTGGAGCATAACCGACGGGCCCCAGTCGTGGAGCTGACAGCCCAGAATCACCATCACCTGGGGATCGCCGCTAATGTCGTCGTGAGCGCCCCCCAGCACCTGGCCCAGCAGAGCGCCAAACACCAGCAATCCCAGCAGCGCCAGCGTCAAAAAGAGTTTTAAAACGGGGGGAATCCGCCTTCCCTTATAGCTGGACACCTCAATTTTTGACTTCTGATCGCTCATCCCCGCGCCTCCTCCAGGTCTGCCACAAGCCGCTCCCACACGGCGTACAGGTGGGCCAGTTCATCCTCCAGGGCCTCCCTCTGCTGGTAGAGCTCCTGGAGCCTCAGATAGTCGACCGACGCCTCCTGAATCTCCTGTTCCAGGTCAAACATCCGCTCCTCGGCGGCGGCCACCGCCCGCTCGGCGGCGTTGACCTCCTTCTCCAGATTTTTGGTGCCGCCGGGGCGTTTAGGCCTCTCCTTTTTCTCAGGGGCGGTGCCCCCTGAAGAGGAAGGAGCGCCGGAGCTGTCGCCCCCCGCCGAACGTTTTCCCTTCTCCTTGGCGGACAAGTACTCCTGATAAGTCCCCTTGAAGTCGGTAATTCTGCCGTCCACCAGCATCCAGATGCGGGTGGCGAAGCGGTCGATGAAGTAGCGGTCGTGGGAGACGAAAAGCAGATTTCCCTCATAGTCCTCCACCGCCTCCTCAATCCACTCCCGGCTCTGAATGTCCAGATGGTTGGTGGGCTCGTCCAGAATGAGGAGGTTGATTTTGCTGTCCATGAGCATACACAGCCGCAGCCGGGACTGCTCCCCGCCGGACAGTGCGGACACCGGTTTAAACACGTCCTCCCCCCGGAATTTGAAGGCGGCCAGCCGGTTCCGGGCGGTCTGGGCGGTGCAGTCCAAGTCATAGAGCATGGTGTCCACCAGGGTGCGCTCGGGGTGGTCGAAGTGGATAATCTGCGGCAGGTAACCTACCTTTACAGTCGGCCCCTTCCTAAGCCTTCCGACCTCCGGCTCCTCCTCCCCCATGATAATCTTAATGAGGGTGGACTTGCCCGTGCCATTGTCCCCCAGCAGGGCGATGCGCTCGCCCCCCTCCACCTCCAGATTCACGTCGGCAAAGAGCGTCCGCTCACCAAAGGATTTTCCCAGATTTTTGATGGACAGCACCTCGTCCCCCCGGAACTCCCGTTCCCCGAAGCGGACCGCCATTTTCCGGTCCTTCCTGGGCTTGTCGGTCTGACGGATTCGTTCAATGCGCTTCTCCATAGACTGGGCCCGCTTGAATATCTTGTCGTTGCCCGAATAGGCCCATATGCGCAGCTGCTCCGCCGCCTTTTCCAGCTGCTGAATCTTGGCCTGTTCCTTCTCATACTGCCTCAGCTTCTCCTCATACCGCCGCTCCTTTTCCACGGCGTAGAAGCTGTAATTTCCGGAGTAAAACTCCGCCTTCCCCTCCTGAATCTCCACCACCCTGCGGACCACCTTGTCCAAAAAGTAGCGGTCGTGGGAGACGGCCAGCACAGTGCCCTTAAACCTGTCCAGATACTCCTCCAGCCACTCGGTGGCCCGCAGATCCAGATGGTTGGTGGGCTCGTCCAGCAGGAGGATATCGGTGTCCTCCAGGATCAGCCGGGCCAGATTCACCCGGGTTTTTTCCCCGCCGGACAGCATATCAAAGGGCCGCTCCCGCATGTCCTGAGGGATGGACAGGCCGTTGCACACCTTATTTTTGTTGGTATCGGTCTCATAGCCGCCCCCGACCTGAAATGCGGCGGACAGCTTGTCATACCTTGACAGTAAAGCGGAATCACTTTCCCCCTCTGCCATCCTCTGGGACAGCCGGGTCATCTCCGCCTCCATCTCATGCAGGGGGGCGAAGGCGGTATCCAGCACATCCTCCACGGTGTAGCCCGCCGGGTAGACAGGAATCTGGGAAATCAGCCCCATCCGCTTATTGGGGGCAACGACAATATCCCCCTCATCGGGGTGGACCTCTCCGGTGAGAATGCGGAGGAAGGTGGTCTTGCCGCAGCCGTTGGGGCCCAGCAGACCCACCCGCTCCCCGGCATCCACCTGAAAGGTCAGACCGTCCAGTATTTTTTTGCCGACCTCGAATTCCTTGACAAGGCCGGATACGGATATATCGATCATGGTTTGGGTTCCTCGCTTGTTTTTGTTTGTTTCTTATGGTACAATTTTCCCATCAAGATCAGAAATGGGGTTTTTTATGGAAGCCATCCGCTGGGAACACGATTCCCTCTATCTTCTGGACCAGACCTGCCTGCCCGCTGTTGAGCGTTGGCTGCGGTACACCGACTACCGCGAGGTAGCCCAGGCCATCAAAACGATGGTGGTCAGGGGAGCGCCCGCAATCGGGATTGCCGCCGCCTATGCCACCGTGCTGGCCGCACGGGAGAACTGCTGTAAAGCGGATTTCCCTGCCGCCATGTCCCGGGCCAAGGAGGTCCTGGCCGCCAGCCGGCCCACTGCGGTGAACCTGTTCTGGGCGCTGAACCGGATGGAGCGGTGCTGGCAGACCTTCGGCCTGGCCCGGCTGGAGGCGGAAGCCCTGGCCATCCACTCGGAGGATATCCAGATGAACGAGGCCATGGGCAAAGCGGGGGCGGAGCTGGTGCCCAACGGAGCCCGCATCCTCACCCACTGCAATGCCGGCGCCCTGGCCACCGGAGGCTACGGGACAGCCCTTGGGGTCATCCGGACGGCCCATGCCCAGGGGAAGGTCTCAATGGTCTACGCCGACGAGACCAGGCCCCTGCTCCAGGGAGCCCGTCTCACCGCCTATGAGCTGGTGCAAGACAACATTCCTGTCGTCCTCATCTGTGACAATATGGCGGGGTATCTCATGGCCCAGGGACAGGTGGACCTGGTGATTGTAGGCTGTGACCGCATGGCGGCCAACGGGGATTTTGCCAACAAAATCGGCACCTACTCCCTGGCCGTGCTGGCCAAACATCACGGCATCCCCTTTTACACCGCCCTGCCCTCCTCCACCATCGACCTGTCCATCCCTGACGGCTCCCACATCCCGGTGGAACAGCGGAGCGGAGACGAGGTGGCCTGTTTCGCCGGTGTTCAGACCGGTCCCCTGGGGGTGCGGACCTGGAATCCCGCCTTTGACGTAACCCCCCACGAGCTTCTCACCGCCGTCATCACCGAGCGGGGGGTGCTCTGCCCGCCCTTTGACCAGAAGCTGGCCTGCCAGTTCGTGTAGGGGCGGATAATATCCGCCCGCATGAAAGTCTCCCTCTTTGAGGGAGGCTTTTTATTGTCTAGGGCGTGTCTGTTCTGCCGGACAGGTAATCTATGCTAACCCCAAAAAAGTCAGCAATACTGACTAGATTGCTCATTTTTGGTTCAGATTTTCCGTATTCATACTCCTGATAAATACGGGACGAAACGCCAATCTCTTTTGCCAGCGCAATTTGGGACATCTCCCTGCTTTTCCGGAGCTGGACCAATCGTTCAGAAAAAACAGACAATTTTTGCACACCCTCTTGACAACGCATAATTCTTCGTGCTATGATACAGCAACGAAGAAAACTTCGCAATATGGTTTTAGGAGGAACTTCTATGGAATCCTTATTTGAAGCCCTTTACTCCTACGCTTTAAAAAACCGTTTCGATACATACTCCCTGCGCGACCAGGAAGAACGGCAGGAGACAGAAAAAATGCTCCAAATCGCCATGGAAGAGCTGGAAACCCAGGGCATGAGCGACGCCGCGCAGCGAATCAAGGACGGTTATTCCATCCTGCATTTTTTGAACCAACGCGGTGCTTTCTGGGCAGGGCTGAACATTGGCCTGGAAATGCATCAGCTGTAGTCCTCCGCCGTCAGCTCCAGCAGTCTGGCGGTGAGCTCCTCCAGCTTCATGCCCCGGGAGGCCTTGAGGAGGATGGTACTGTCCAGGCGAACCACCTGCGGCAGGACAGCCTTGGCCTCCTCCCGGTCCCTGCATGAAATGACCTGGGCCACTCCGGCCTCTCTGGCGCCCTGGGCAATGTGCTGGGCCAACTCTCCCACAGCCACCAGGCAGTCCACCCCCACCGTGCCCAAATATTCACCCACACCGGTGTGGAGGGCGGGGGCGAAGGGGCCTAACTCCAGCATATCCCCCAGGACCGCCGCCTTAAAGCTGCCCATGCTGTCCGCCAAAACGCTGATGGCCGCCCGCATGGACTGGGGATTGGCATTATAGGTGTCATCCAGAATGGTGATCCCCTCTCCCCTGCGCAGGACGTTCATCCGCATCCGCGTGGGGACAAACTGGTTGATGCCCTCCTCAATCTGGTCCGGCGTCAGTCCGAACCGCTCTCCCGCCGCGGCGGCGATCAGGGTCGGATAGATCATATGCTCCCCCAGGGCCGGAATTTTCACCTCCCGGTCCATGTTCGGGGTAATCAGGCGGCAGTGGATGTGGCTCACGCCGTCGCCTCCGGTCACCTGAGCCCGGTAACTGCATCCTTCTCCCTGGCCGCAGAAAAGCGCAGGGGTAGTTCCTTTCAGTGCGGACAGCATGGGGTCGTCCCCGTTGAGGATCACCAGGCCGTCCTCTTTGATATGCGGCAGCAGCTCACACTTGGCCTTCAGGATATTCTCCCGACTGCCCAGCCGCTCAATGTGGGCGTCGCCGATGTTGGTAATAACCCCCAGGTCGGGCTGAACAATCCCAGCCAGATAGTCGATCTGACCGAAGTCATCCATTCCCATCTCCAGCACGGCGATCTGGTCGCTGGCGCTGAGCCTCAGCAGGGTCAGGGGCAGCCCCACATTGTTGTTAAAATTGCCCTCAGTTTTGAGCACCCGGTATTTAACCCCCAGAACAGCGGCCAGCATATCCTTGGTAGTAGTCTTGCCCACGCTGCCCGTCACCCCGATGAAGGGGATCGCAAACCGGTTTTTATACCAGAACGCCAGGTCCCGCAGGGCCTTCTGCGTGTCCTCCACCTTCACATAGAACTTCCCGGGCCGGCGGTTCTCCACCTCCCGGGCGGTGACACAGCCGATGGCCCCCCCCTCCAGCGCGGCGCCGATGTAGGCGTGGCCGTCAAACCGGTCCCCCACCAGGGGGAGGAACAAGGTGCCGGGGTGAATGGAGCGGCTGTCCGTCTCCACCTGGGAGATGGGCGTGTCCAGCCGGTCATAGCCGTCCAGCAGACATCCTCCCACAGCCTCCAGAAGCTGACCTAATGTAATGGTTTCCATTTACAGTCCCTCCTTGCGGGCCTCCAGGGATTTTTGAATAATGGTCTCACACAGCCCGCCGTAGCTGATGCCCGCCGCCGCCGCCTCCTGGGGCACCAGGCTGGTGGGGGTCATGCCGGGCAGCGTGTTGATCTCCAGAAAATAGGGGGTTCCGTCCTTTGTGACGATAAAGTCGGCCCGGGCATAGACACTCAGGCCAATGGTTTGAAACACCGTGAGGGCCGCATCGCCCAGGGCCTTCTCCCATGCGGACGGAATCCGGGAGGGGCACACCTCTGTGGCCGCGCCAGGCTGGTACTTGTTGGCGTAGTCATAAAATCCCTTTTTGGGAATAATCTCGATGGAGGGCAGGGCCTCGTCCCCCAGCACCGCCACCTGGATCTCCCTGCCCTTGATGTATTCCTCCAGAACGGTGCGGCCCCCCAGCCTTACGCTCTCCTCCAGCGCCTGCCTCAGCTCCTCTTTGCTTGCGGCGATATACACGCCAATCGAGGAGCCGCTGGCGATGGGCTTCACCACCACCGGCAGCTTGGTCCGCTCCATCAGCTCTTCAATGTTCTCTTCTGTAACGGTGACGGTCTCCCACCTGGGGGTTTTCACCTGATCGGCCACCAGCCGCTTGGTCAGGTCTTTGTCCATAGCGATGGCGGAGCCCAGGCAGCCTGAGCCGGTATAGGGCACCCCAAGGAGGTCCAGGGCCGCCTGAATCCTCCCGTCCTCCCCGCAGGTCCCGTGGAGAGCCAGGTAGACCACGTCCGCCCTGGCACACATCTCAAGCACACCTGGACCGATGACCGAGGGGCTGCTGTCCCCCCGCCTGGCCCGCACCTGATCCAGATCAGGGGCCTCTCTGGCCACCCGTTTAAAGGCATCCGGAATGGGGGCCACATACAAATTTTCGCCGGACAGCGCCCCGTCCAGTCCATAGAACAGATCCATCAGCGCCACCTGGTGTCCCCGCTCCCGCAGGGCCTGGCAGACCATGGCCCCGGAGGACAGGGAGACATTGCGCTCCGGACTGAGACCGCCTGCCAAAACTAAAATTTTCATCAACTGATACCTCACTTTAAATGATGGGACAAAAGCCGTTTGCCTTCGTCTCCGCGCGATGGGCATAACAATCACATTTTATCATTAATAAGGTATTCTAACACATTCCAGGATAATACTCAACCCGGAGAAGAAAATTTTTCCTGGCATTTGACAACCGCCCTGATTTCCTGTATGATAAGCAGGCAGTAAGCTGGACAGCCGCGCGGGCGGGGCGAAAGACCCGCCTGTGAGGAAAGTCCGGGCTCCGCAGGGCAAGGATAACGGGTAACACCCGCCGGGGGCGACCCTAGGACAAGTGCAACAGAGATATACCGCCCCGTTCCCTGTAAATGGGGCCCCCGCAAAAACGTAGTTTTTGTGGGGAGAGGAGGAGCAGCGTAATGAGTTCGTTTTCCTGCTTGCAGGAAAACGAACGATATGCAGCTTGCGACGACGAGGTAAGGATGGAAAGGCGAGGTAAGAGCTCACCCGATGGCGCGTAAAAGTGCCCATCGCTGTAAACTCTATCCGGAGCAACGCCGTGGGAACACACACAGACCGGCCCGGTCGTGTTCAGGAGGCGGCTTGAGCGCGTCAGCAATGGCGCGTCGAGATAGATGGCTGTCTTAAAAGACAGAACCCGGCTTACAGGCTTACTGCACCATAACACAAAAAGACAGCTGGTCCTCCGGGCCGGCTGTCTTTTGCGCACAGCGACCCTCTCCCCCATCTGTAAACAATTTTTGAACCTTTCAAAGCATCCCTTGACATTTTCTCCCGGCCATGTAAAATAATCAACACGTTAATTATTAACGGGTTTATTATTTTGCCGAAAGGAGGTTTTCTCGTGGAAGAGCAATTTCACGAGATGGAACTGCTGTCCCGCAGCCTGAATCAGGCCCACCGTGCCGCCGTCCAGACCGAACTGAACGCCGCCGGGCTGAATGAGGTAGGCCACCCCATGCTGGTGTCCATTCTCCAGTCCGCGGAGGAGGACCCGGATGGCCAGTGTCAGGCCCAGCGGGAGCTGGCTGATCTGCTCCACGTCTCCCCTGCCGCGGTGGCCAACTCCTTAAAGAGTCTGGAGCGGGACGGCTACATCCGCCGGGAGCCCTGGCAGAAGGATGCCCGGCGCAACCGGGTATTCCTCACCCCAAAGGGCGCCGCCGCTGTAGAGGGCTGCCGGGATGTCTTTCGCCGGGTGTCTGCCCGGATGATGGCCGGCTTCTCTCCGGAGGAGCTGGCACAGCTGGCCCGCTTTCAGCGCCGGATGCTGAACAACCTCAATTCCCACGAAAAGGAGTGATTTTCCTTGCTTTCCCTGTTCCTGACCCACCTGGAGGGCTACAAAAAAGAGGCCGTAAAATCCCCGATCCTCATTGTGTTGGAGGTCATCTGCGAGCTGCTGCTCCCCCTGGTCATGGCGGAGATTGTGGACGTGGCCATCCCCTCCGGGGACACCGTCTATATCTTCAAACTGGGCGCGGCCATGCTCCTCCTCGCCGCCGTCTCCATGGCCTGCGGCATCCTTGCGGCCAAATATGCCGCCTTTGCCAGCCAGGGCTTCGGCGGCAATCTGCGGCAGTGTCTGTTCAACAAAATTCAGGACTTCTCCTTCGCGGATATCGACCGTTTCTCCTCGGCGTCACTCATCACCCGCATGACCAACGACGTCAACGCCATGACCATGATGCTGGCTATGGGCCTGCGTATGCTGGTCCGTGCGCCGGTGATGCTTATTGCCGCGCTGGGGGTCAGCCTGTACCTCAACGCACAGCTGGCCATGATCCTGCTGGTCATCATCCCGCTGATGGTGCTGGCCATCGCCGTACTGATGAAGGTGTGCACCAAGCTCTTCGACGCCATGCAGAAAAAGATCGACGGGCTGAACAATGTCCTCCAGGAGAATCTGGTGGCCATCCGGGTCGTGAAGGCCTTTGTCCGTGAGGACCACGAGCGGGAGAAATTCAACCGCTCCAGCGACGAGCTGATGGAGGCCGGCCTCACCGTAGGGATGCGGATCATCGCCATCATGCCCATCATGATGCTGTGCCTGAACGGGGCCACCCTGGCCGTCCTCTACTTCGGCGGCAAAATGGTCATGGGGGCCACCTTCGAGCTGGGCGATCTGAACGCCTTTCTCAGCTATATCATGCAGGTGCTGATGAGCGTGATGATGGTAGCCATGTCTCTGCTCCAGCTCTCCCGGGCCCAGGCATGCGCCCGGCGGATCAATGAGGTGCTCACCGCCGTCCCCTCCGTTCAGAACAAGGAGGACACCCCCTCCCTCCCCGCCCCCAGGGGCCGGGTGGAGTTTAAGGATGTGTCCTTCAAATACGCCGCCGAGGGTGCCGGGGACGACGTGCTGTCCCACATCAGCTTTACCGTGGAGCCCGGAAAATTTGTCGCCATCGTGGGGGGCACCGGCACCGGCAAGTCCTCCCTGGTCAACCTGATCCCCCGGTTTTACGACGTCACCGGCGGCTCCGTCCTGGTGGACGGGATAGATGTGCGGGACTACCCCCTGGAGGAGCTGCGGGAGCGGGTCGGCATGGTACTCCAGACCAACATTCTGTTTACCGGCACCATCCGGGAAAATCTGCTCTGGGGCAAGCCGGACGCCACCGAGGAGGAGATCGTCCGGGCGGCGAAGGACGCCCAGGCCTACGGCTTCATCATGTCCCTGCCCGAGGGCTTCGACACCCAGCTGACCCAGGGGGGCACCAATGTCTCCGGCGGACAGAAGCAGCGGCTGTGCATTGCCCGGGCCATGCTCCGCAGGCCGGCCATCCTGATTCTGGACGACTCCACCTCCGCCGTGGACTCGGCCACCGAGGCAGCCATCCGGGAGTCCTTCCACAGCAATCTCAAGGACACCACCGTCATCATCATCGCTCAGCGCATCTCGTCCGTGCAGTACGCCGACGAAATCCTCATCCTGGACGACGACCACATCGCCGGCCGGGGCACCCATGAGGAACTGATGAAAACCAACAAAATCTATCAGGAGATCTATCAATCTCAGCAAGAGGGGGTGGGCGGATAATGCCAGGACCGCATCAGGCCTTCAAGGCCGGGCCAGTCAAGCCCAAAAACCTGAAAAAGACCATGGGCCGCCTGGTGGGCTACCTCACCAAGAGCAAGCTGCCCCTGCTCTTCGTCCTGTTCTGCCTGCTGGTGTCGGTAGGCACCAATCTGGGCGGGTCGTACCTTATGCGGCCCATCATCAACAACTTTATCTGGTCGGGCTGCACCGACTTCGCCGGGCTGGGTCTGGCCATCCTCCAGCTGGCGGGTATTTACTTGCTGGGCTGTCTGGCCACCTACGGCCAGTCCGCCGCCATGGTCCGTCTGGCGGAGAAGGGGGTCAACCGCCTGCGCAAGGACCTTTTCGACGCCCTGCAAAAGCTGCCCCTGTCCTACTTTGACCAGCACCCCCACGGGGAGCTGATGAGCCGCTTCACCAACGACGCCGACAATGTGCAGATGGCCCTCCAGCAGAGCATGGTTTCTCTGTTCTCCAGCTGCCTGATGTTTGTGGGGCTGGTGGTCCTCATGCTGGTCATCAACTGGAAGCTGTTTCTGGTCACCGCCCTGGTGCTGGTCCTCACCATGCTCCTGTTCAAGCAGCTGGGGGGCCGCAGCCGAAAGTTCTATCAGAAGCAGCAGGCTGCCCTGGGCAAGGTAAACGGAGAAATCCAGGAGACCATCGAGGGGCTGAAGGTGGTAAAGGCCTTCACCCACGAGGAGGCATCCAAGGCCAAGTTTCAGGCACTGAACAACGCCTATCGGGACGCCGCCCAGCGGGCCAACTTCTACTCCACCATGATTATGCCGGTGGCGGGCAACCTGATGAACATCAGCTATGCCCTCACCGCCGCCTTCGGCGGACTGCTCTCCGTCCTCCAGGGCTTCGACCTGGGGGGGCTGGCCATCTATCTCAACTACTCCCGGCAGGTGGGCCAGCCACTGAACCAGATCTCCCAGCAGATGACCACCCTGCTGTCCGCCATGGCGGGGGCGGAGCGCATCTTCGAGGTGATGGACACCGCCGCCGAGGTCAACGAGGGCTCTGTCACCCTGATCCCCGCCGAGAAGGATGCCAACGGCACCCTCTCCCCCTTCACCGGCCCGGGCCGGCCCAAAACCTGGGCCTGGAGAACCCCCCGGGGCAACGGCATGGAACTGGTCCCCGTCTTTGTTGGTGAGGACGAGGTCCTCACCGAGATTACCGACCCGGAAGCCGTCCCCGACCCGGCCATGCTGGCCGACCACGGCTGGGCCTGGAAGTACCCCGGCCCCGACGGGGAGATGGGGCTCCACTTGATCCGGGGCACGGTGCGCAATGTCCCCGGGGAGGATTTCTGCCTGACCGAGCTGAAAGGTGCGGTGCGCTTCCGAAATGTAGACTTCTCCTATGTTCCGGGTAAACGAATCCTGAAGGACGTGTCGGTCTACGCCGACCCGGGGCAGAAGATCGCCTTTGTGGGCTCCACCGGCGCGGGCAAGACCACCATCACCAACCTGATTAACCGCTTCTACGAGATCGAGGGCGGGCTTATCACCTACGACGGCATCGACGTGACCGCCATCCACAAAGACGACCTGCGCCGCTCTCTGGGGGCGGTGCTCCAGGACACCCACCTGTTCACCGGCACCATCCTGGACAACATCCGCTACGGCCGGCTTGACGCCACCGACGAGGAGTGCATCGCCGCCGCCAAGAGCGCCAACGCCCACTCCTTCATCCGCCGTCTGCCCGAGGGCTATCAGACCCAGGTCACCGGCGACGGGGCCAACCTGTCCCAGGGCCAGCGGCAGCTCTTAGCTATCGCCCGGGCGGCGGTGGCCGACCCGCCGGTGATGATTCTGGACGAGGCCACCTCCTCCATCGACACCCGGACGGAGGCCCTCATCCAGCGGGGCATGGACGCCCTCATGGAAGGCCGGACGGTGTTCGTCATCGCCCACCGCCTGTCCACCGTGCGCAACTCCAACTGTATTGTAGTCATCGAGCACGGTGAAATTGAGGAGAAGGGCAGCCACCAGCGCCTTCTGGAGGAAAAGGGCCGGTACTACCGGCTGTACACCGGACAGTTCCAGCTGTCCTGACAGAAGAAGGGCTCCGCCGGCCAGGCGGAGCCCTTTCTGCAATTATTTTCGGTAAACCAGCTCGGCGAACTGCCCATATTGCCTGACTGTCTCCAGATGAAACCGTCTCGGTGCCTCCTTCTGGGTAAACAGCGGAATCCCCTCCCCCAGCAGGACGGGAGCGACCTGTACAATCAGACAGTCCACCATGTCCCGCTCCAGCAGCGGGGCCAGAATGGTGTTCCCGCCGATGATCCAGATATTTTTATCGGGTCCCAGCCCTGTCACAAACTCCGCCACGTCTCCCCTCACCGGGGTAAATCCCCTCTGGGGCAGGCTGTCGGCGTGGGTAAACACATAGTTTTCCGTGGTGGGGTAGTAGCTGGCGGCGTTCTCCAGCTTTGCAATCTCCTCAAAGGTCCGCCGGCCCATAATGGCGACGTCCATCTCACTGTAGAAGCGGTCGCAGTCTGTCTCCTCCGGGCTGCCCGTCTCGTGGAGCCAGTTCAGCCCATGATTTTTGTCGGCCAGATAGCCGTCCAGGGTGATGCAGCCGTAAAAAAATACGCTCATTTCTTCTCCTTTTCCATCTGCTATACAACGCTCTCCCCCAATAAAATCCTGGGCATTGTGGTCAGGCAGCGGTTCCACCTTTTGTAAAACCGCTCCAGTCCAAGTTTTGAAACACGGGCGTGGACTTCCTCATCCTCCAGGGTCCAGTGCAGAATATATGTGACCTTACCAACCCACTTTGTCAGGCGAACGGGCGGTTTTCCCTCCTTGACGGCGTTAAAACTCTCTTGCCGGTGTGTACGTTTGATGTACTTCACGTCAATCACTCCGGTCTGTGCGCAATAGAACTCAGCGACCTCTTTCATCAAAGCCTCAATCTCATCCTGTTTGTCAATCTTTGCCTCGTAGATACAAATTTCGTGAAACATTCCAGCACCACCTTGTTTCGTCTTTCTCACTGAACCGATTGACGTGTTCCCTTTCAATTAAATCCTTGCTACACCTGACCTGCGGGCGGCCTCGGCCACGGCCTGAGCCACAGCGGGGCCCACCCGGGGGTCGAAGGCCTGGGGGATGATGTAATCCTCCCCCAGCTCCTCGTCGGAGACCAGCTCAGACAGGGCGCGGGCGGCGGCCAGCTTCATCTCCTCGTTGATATCGCTGGCCCGGACGTCCAGCGCCCCTCGAAACAGCCCTGGGAATGCCAGCACGTTGTTGATCTGGTTGGGGTAGTCGCTGCGGCCGGTGGCCACCACCCGGGCGCCGCCCGCCTTGGCGTCGTCGGGGAAAATCTCCGGGGTGGGGTTGGCGCAGGCAAAGACAATGGCGTCCTGATTCATGGTGGACACCATCTCCGGGGTCACCAGATTGGGGGCGGAGACCCCAACAAACACGTCGGCCCCTCTCATCATATCGGCCAGTGTGCCCTGCCGCCTGTCCCGGTTGGTCACCCTGGCGATCTCCTGCTGAGCCCAGTTCAGCTGGTCACAGCCCTCATACACCGCGCCGAACCTGTCCACCAGGGTAATGTCGGTAAACCCGGCCAGCAGGAGCAGCTTTGTAATGGAGATAGCGGCGGAGCCAGCCCCGGAAAAGGCCACCCGGACCTCCTCCTTTTTCTTCCCCACCAGCCGCAGGGCGTTGGTCAGCCCGGCCAGCACAATAATGGCGGTACCGTGCTGGTCGTCGTGGAACACAGGAATGTCGCACAGCTCTTTCAGCTTCCGCTCGATCTCAAAGCACCGGGGAGCGGCGATGTCCTCCAGGTTGATGCCCCCGAAGGAGCCGGAGATATTGTACACCGTCCGGACAAACTCGTCCACATCCTTGGTCTTTACGCACAGGGGGAAGGCGTCCACTCCCCCGAAGGTCTTGAACAGCACGCACTTGCCCTCCATAACGGGCATCCCGGCCTCGGGGCCGATATCCCCCAGGCCCAAAACGGCGGAGCCGTCGGTGATGACGGCCACCAAGTTGTGCCGCCGGGTAAGCTCATAGCTTTTGGTCAGGTCCTCCTGAATGGCCAGACAGGGCTGGGCCACCCCGGGGGTGTAGGCCAGGGACAGCGACTCTCTGTCGTTGGCGGGCACAGTGGCCACCACCTCGATTTTACCTTTCCATTCTCCGTGCAGGCGCAGGCTCTCCTTTGCGTAGTCCATACAATTCTCTCCTTGTCTAAAATAAAATGGGTATAGTTTCCCTTGATTCTATTATACTAACACTCTGAAAAAAACGCAATGCCCCTTTGTTTTTATCCAGTTTCTCGGCTTTCTCCTCACAATTTCTCGCTTTTTTGCCCTGTTTTTATCAGTTTTACTGTTGACGGAGTCTGGAATTTCTGGTAAAATTTCGTTTAACTGACATTTCAGTGTGAATAAATTGTAAACAGGAGGACATTATGGAAAAACATCACAGAGGAGAATGGGGCAGCAACCTGGGCTTCCTCATGGCCGCCGTGGGCTCCGCGGTCGGTCTGGGTAACATCTGGGCATTCCCCTATAAAATGGGCAACGGCGGCGGCTTCGCCTTTCTGGTCATCTATCTGATTCTGGCCGTCACCGTGGGCTTTAACATCATGCTGTGCGAGCTGGCCATCGGCCGGAGGGCTGGCCGCAGCGTACTGGTGAGCTATCAGCAGGCAGGCGGCAAAATGGGCACCTTCCTCGGCTTTCTGGCCATGCTCTCCCCCTTCCTGATCCTGAGCTTCTACACCGTTTTGGGCGCCTACTGCATGGAGTATATGTCCCTGAACCTGGCCGACCTGGCCTTTGGTGTGTCCACCCTGGCCGGCCTGACCGGCGGCGACTCCTTTAACGCGGTGCGCGTCAACCAGTTCGGCGCGGTAGCCTTTACCTTCCTGTTCATTTTCATCTGTTTCCTCATCATCCGGGGCGGCATTAAGGACGGCATTGAGAAGTTCAACAAGATCGGTATGCCCGCTCTGTTCATCATGCTGGTTATTGTCATCGTCCGGGCCGTCACCCTGCCTGGAGCCGGCGCGGGTCTGGCCTTCATGTTCGCCCCCAACTTCACCCCTCTGAAGGAGGATTTTCTCAAGGTGCTCTCCACCGCCGGCGGGCAGATGTTCTTCTCCCTCTCTCTGGCCATGGGCATCACCGTCACCTACGGCTCCTACCTGAGCAAGAAGGAGAGTCTGGTCAAGAACTCTCTCATCATCATCATCTCCGACACCATTGTGGCCATCCTGGCCGGCATGGCCGTTCTGCCCGCCGCCTTCGCCCTGGGCGGCGCGAACGCGGAGAAGGCGGGCCCCGCCCTGCTGTTCATCACCCTTCAGGACGTGTTCAACGCCATGGGTCCCACCGGCCCTCTCTTCGGCGTGCTGTTCTACCTGCTGGTTATCCTGGCCGCGATCACCTCCGCCATCGCCCTTCTGGAGGTTCTGGCCACCTTCATGTCTGACCGGATCGCTCTGAAGGGCCACACGCCCAACCGTGCCAAGCTGGTCACCATCATCTGCCTGGTGGTCTTCGCCGAGGCCGCCCTGGTGGCCGCCGACGGCCTAGGCAAAAACGGCCTTTGGATTCCCTTCCACGAGACAGGGCGGAATCTGGGCGCCTCCTGGCTGGACTTTATGGACTTCATCTCCGAGGGCGTGGCCATGCCTCTGGGCGCGCTGCTCATGTCCGTCTGGATCGGCTGGTTTGTGGGTCCCAAGCTGGTCCGGGACGAGGTAGAGCAGGAGGGCCACAAGATCAGCAATGGTCTGTATGCATTCTTCAGCTTCTGCATCAAATTCATCGTCCCCATCGCCATGGCATTTGTCCTGTTCGGCATGGTAAACGATTTTATGACCATTCCTCCCCAGTCCTGAACAAATCCAAAAAAGCCACGGGCAGCCGCCCGTGGCTTTCTCATATAAACCGGGCCGGAGGGAAACTGTCCCCTTCCGGCCCTGATCTTCACTGATTCATAAAAAACCACACAGCCACGGCCGCCGCGGCCGCAAGGAAGAACATCACCCATGGCGCCGCGCTGCTCTTTTTTTTCTGCGGCGTTCTGCGCGGGGTATAGAAATTGACATCGCCGCGCTGCTTGGGGGCAACGGGCTCTTTGGAAAGCTCTTTCTGTTTTTCCAGGTCCTGAATCAGCCGGAGATTTGCGTCCAGAGTTCCGCCGCAATAAGAACAGAAGATGCGTGTATCCTCGTTAATCCGATGGCATTCAGGGCAGCGTTTTGACATAATGGTACTCCTTTACAGGCGGCTCAGGAGCCGCCGGATAGTCCGTGCTTTTATTATAACAGGAAAACCCTTCCTTGGCAAGACACTTCCGTCTAAATCCCGCACCTTTTGAAAAAATCCAAAGCATTTTGCCACAGAATTTTCTCCGCCTGACATTGGGAAAGCCCCCGATCCAAAAAATACTGGTACAGCCCGGCAAATTTCCCCGGGCAATCCAGGCCGGGAGGGACATCGGTGCCGTCGGCGTCGGAGCCCAGCGCCAGGCAGTCCTCCGCGCCCAGTTCCAGAAAGTGCTCCACATGGCGGTACAGGTCGTCCAGCACGGCGGGCCGGTCTCCGGTGCGCAGAAAATCCTGGGAGTAGTTCAGGCCGATGAGGCACTTCCGGGCCGCCATCTCCCGAATCTGCTCATCTCTCAGGTTGCGTCTGTGTCCGCAGACCGCCCTGGCGTTGGAGTGGCTGGCCGCGAAGGGTTTTTGGGCAACGGCTAAAAAGTCATCAAACCCCCGGTCGTTCAGGTGGGAGATGTCCGCCGCAATTCTCTGCCGCTCCAGCTCCTGGACGGCCTCCCTTCCAAACCCGGACAGGCCGTGGTCGGTCGCGTTCCCTGAGCCGATCTCGTTCTCTCCGTTCCAGGTGAGGGTCATCATCCGCACTCCGTCCCGGGCCAGAACCTCCACCCTGTCCAGCCGTCCCGCCAAAGCGGAGCCGTTTTCCACAGTGAGGATGGCGGCCGCTCTCCCCTGTTCCCAGGCGGTCTCAATGTCCGCCGCAGTGCGGCAGGGGCGCACCTTGTCCGCCAGGGCCTCCATCTGCCGGTGAAAGCTCCGCTGGCAAAGGTCATAGTAGGCCGCAGCCTCCTCTCCCTTCAGTTCATCCGGGACAAAAATGGCGCAGCACTGGCACCAGTTAACCCCCTCCGGGATTGCGGAGAGGGAGAAATGCCGTCCGGGCAGGTCCAGGGTGTTGGTTTCCCGGACCCGGCCGGCCAGAGCGGCGGCAGCCTCCCCCCGCCGGGCCGGGTCCCGGAAGGCGTCCAGCAGGGGGGTGTCCTCCGCCGTCAGGGCGGTGAGGGTGTCGCAGTGCAGATCAATCAGCGCATAGGGAAGCATATGCTCACTCCTTTTTGTTGATATGGAGAAAGGTACGTGATGTAGGGCAAGGGCTCTGCCCTTGCCTGCCGAATTTACGCCGCGGTGAGAGGCAAGGGCAGAGGCCGCCCCTACAATATTTCTATGCGGTGGGCTCACGGTTTCTTCATCGTCAAAGAAATCCGCTTCTTTTTCTCGTCCACCTCCACCACCCATACGGTGACCACATCCCCCACGCTGAGCAGCTCGGAGGGGTGGCGCACCCGGCGGGGCAGCTTAGAGATGTGTACCAGCCCGTCCTGGTGGACGCCGATATCCACAAACACGCCGAAGTCGATGACATTGCGCACCGTGCCCTGGAGCTCCATACCGGGCTTCAGGTCCTTGGCCTCCATCACGTCGGTGCGGAGGATGGGGGGCGGCAGCTCATCCCGGGGATCCCGGCCGGGCTTGGACAGCTCCTTCACGATGTCGGCCAGGGTGGGAGCCCCGGCCCCGCAGGTCCCGCTGAGGACGTCGTAGCCTATGGCCTCCGCCCTGGCTTTCAGCTCTGCGATGTTCCCCGCCTTTACATCCTCCAGAGTGTACCCGCAGGCGGTGAGCAGCTTCTCCGCCGCCCCGTAGCTCTCCGGGTGGACGCCGGTGTTGTCCAGCACGCTCTTGCTCTCGGGCACACGGATAAATCCGGCGCACTGTTCAAAGGCCTTGGGGCCCAGCTTGGGCACCTTGAGCAGCTGCTTCCGAGTGGTGAATACCCCGTTCTCCTCCCGGTACTTCACCAGATTCTTAGCGGTAGCGGCGGTGAGGCCGGACACTCTCTGGAGCAGGGAAGGCGACGCGGTGTTGGCGTCCACCCCCACGGCATTGACGCAGTCCTCCACCACTCCGTCCAGGGTCTCGCTCAGCCGGGCCTGAGGCATATCGTGCTGATACTGGCCCACACCGATGGCCTTGGGGTCGATCTTCACCAGCTCGGCCAGGGGGTCCTGAAGCCGCCGGGCGATGGACACGGCGCTTCTCAGGTTGACGTCAAACTGAGGAAACTCCTCAGCGGCCAGCTTGGAGGCGGAGTAGACCGAGGCCCCCGCCTCGCTGACGATCATGTAGCTCACGCCCCCGCCTGTTTTATGGATCAGCTCCACCGTCATCTGTTCGGTCTCCCGGCTGGCGGTGCCGTTTCCGATGGCGATGTGCTCCACCCCGTGCTTCCGGATCATGGCGGACAGTCTGGCGATGCACTCCTCCTTCTGCCGCTGGCCGTGGGTGGGGTAGACCACAGCGGTGTCCAGCACCTTGCCGGTGCCGTCTACCACAGCTACTTTACAGCCCATGCGGTAACCGGGATCCAGGCCCATAGTCACCTTGCCCTTGACGGGGGGCTGCATCAGCAGGGGCTTGAGGTTGAGGGCAAACATATGGATGGCCCCCTCGTTGGCCTGATCGGTAAGGGTGCTGCGAATTTCCCGCTCCATGGAGGGCTGAATCAGCCGGTCGTAGGCGTCGTCCGCCGCCGTCCGGACAAAGTCCATAGCCGCCCGGTTGGGCACCACCGCCCGGCGCACGGCGATGTGGGCGGTTTCCGGGTCCAGCTCTACCGACGCCTTCAGGACGTCCTCCCGCTCCCCCCGGTTAATGGCCAGCACCTGATAGCCCTGGACCCGGCCCACCGGCTGCCTGAAGTCGTAGTACAGGCGGTAGACCGTGTCCTCCGGCTCCTTGTCCGCCGCCCTGGAGGTCAGCACCGCCCTCCGAAGGTATAGCTCCCGGAGCTCCTTGCGGATATCAGCGTCATCCGAGATCATCTCCGCGATGATGTCGCTGGCCCCCTGGAGGGCGTCCTCCGCCGTCTCCACACCCTTCTCGGGGTCGATGTAGTCCCGGGCGGCCTCCTCCATATTGACGGCGGGGCCGAAGGCGAAGGCCAGAGCGGCCAGGGGCTCCAGCCCCCGCTCCCGGGCAATGGTGGCCCGGGTGCGCCGCTTCTGCTTATAGGGCCGGTACAGGTCCTCCACCTCCGCCAGGGTGGCAGCGGCGTCGATGGCGGCGGCCAGCTCCTCGGTGAGCTTGCCCTGATTCTCCACAGAGCCCTTCACCTCCTGCTTTCTGGCCTCCAGATTGCGCAGGTATTGCAGCCGGTCGGCCAGCTCCCGGAGCAGCTGGTCGTCCATGGAGCCGTGGAGCTCCTTCCGGTAGCGGGCAATAAAGGGGATGGTGGCCCCCTCATCAATCAGTTGTACCACATTTTGCACATGCTCTTCGGTGCGGCCCAGCTCCCGGGCCAGTGTTTGGATCATAGGGTCCATATGTCGTTCTCCTTGGTAAATAAAGTCATGGAACAGTTTACCGCAAAAGCTGGAAAAAGTCCAGCGGAAATCTCGGCCTTGACACAGACCGGGCAAGATGTTAATATACTGTATTATCAGCGCAAAGAACGGAAAAGTAACGTCTCATTCTGCGGACAGAGAGGGCTCCTCACCGGCTGAAAGGGGGTCTGCGCCGGAGGGATGTGAAGTGCGTCCGGGAGCGCGGCGGGTAATTCCGTCCGGCCTGGCCCCGATAGCGGCCAAACGAGTTAAAATGAGAGTGGAACCGCGAGCAATCGCCTCTTATGCCCATACGGGCGTAGGAGGTTTTTCATTTTCCCCGCGGGAGGGAGTTAAGGAGGTAACGCCCATTGTTTAAAACCCTGAATGAAACACTGGAGGCCTACCAGCGCCGGGACCCGGCGGCCCGGTCCAAGCTGGAGATTCTTCTGCTCTACCAGGGGGTCCATGCCACCCTGTATCACCGGCTGGCCCACTGGCTATACTGTCACAGATGGAAATTCCTGGCCCGATGGGTCTCCCAGTGGTCCCGGTTCTGGACGGGAATTGAGATCCACCCCGGGGCCAAAATCGGCCGCCGGTTCGTCATCGACCACGGCATGGGCATCGTCATCGGCGAGACCGCCGAGGTGGGGGACGACGTGCTCATCTACCACGGGGTCACCCTGGGGGGCACCGGCAAGGACCAGGGCAAGCGCCACCCCACCATCGGCAACAACGTGCTTATCTCCTGCGGGGCCAAGGTGCTGGGCCCCTTCAAGGTGGGAGACAACGCCCGCATCGCCGCCAACGCCGTGGTCCTCTCCGAGGTCCCGGAGGACGCCACCGCCGTGGGCATCCCCGCCCAGATTGTCCGAATCGCCGGCCGCTCCACCCACTACGCCGACGACGTGGATCAGACCAGCGTCAACAACCCCACTCTGGAGAAGCTGTCCGCCATCTCCGCCCGGCTGGAGCTGGTGGAGAAGCTGCTGGATGAAAAATATTTGGAGGCGAAGCACAAATGAAGCTGCAAGAAATCGTCCGCGACCTCTACGGCGTGGACCAGCCCCAGGGCTGCACCGACGAAGAGATTGACAGCGTAAGGAAAATTTTCGGTGCTATTCCTGCGGCAGTGGAGGATTTCTGGCGCACCTTCGGCCGCGCCAAGGAGCTCACCCGGACGGATGATACGTGGTTTTTTCCGGAGGATTTCCAGCGGTGGGACCATCTGGCGCAGTCAGGCATCCTGCCTCTGCTGGATGAAAATCAATATGTCTGTGCAGCGGCCATCCTGCAAAAGGACCTGTCTCTCCCCGACCCGCCGGTGTACACCCGGATGGCGGCGGACGAGGGCCCTTGGGTACTCTCCGCCTCCACCGTCAGCGAATTTCTGGAGGCAGCCCTGACCTATGAGGCCATCTGGCAGCTGAAATATTCCGCAGAGGAGTACTATTGGCTGACGGACGAAGAATTGGCAACAGTCCAAGCGAAGCTGACGAAACGACCTGCGGTCCTGAAAAACTGGATGGAGATGGAGGTCACCTTTTACAGTAACCGCCCGGACAATCTGGTTGTTATTATGGATGTGGGCGACGGGGACTATCAGGCCCTCTACGGCGGGGCCACCCAGGAGAGCTACGCCGCCCTGCGGGAGGCCATGGAGGGACTGGGGGAGCCGATTTGACCCCCGTCCCCCGCAGGGGGGAAGCCTCCCTTCGCAAAGGGAGGTGGCATTTGCGAAGCAAATGACGGAGGGTTTTCCCCAATCGAAATGCATCTGTCTCTGTGGAGAAAACCCCCAGTCAGCCTTCGGCTGACAGCCCCCTTTACGAAGGGGGCCTTTGGAAGAAAACGACAACATGGAGGATGAAAGAAAATGCAGCTCTACAATTCCGCAACCCACAAAAAAGAAGAATTTACCACCCACACCCCCGGCCACGTGGAGATGTACACCTGCGGCCCCACGGTGTACCATTTCGCCCACATCGGCAACCTACGGTCCTACATCATGGAGGACGTGCTGGAGAAATTCCTGCGCTACGACGGCTACAACGTAAACCGGGTGATGAACATCACCGACGTGGGCCACCTCAGTTCCGACGCCGACACCGGCGAGGACAAGATGGTCAAGGGGGCCAAGCGGGAGCACAAGACGGTGATGGAGATCGCCCAGTACTACACCGACGCCTTTTTCGACGACTGCCGCAAGCTGAACATCAAGACCCCCGACGTAGTCCAGCCCGCCACCGGTCTCATTGACGAGTTCATCACCCTGGTGGATGGCCTGCTGGACAAGGGCTATGCCTACCTGGCCGGGGGCAATGTCTACTTCGACACCTCCAAGCTGGAGCGGTACTATATTTTCAACGCCCACGACGAGGAGGACCTGGCGGTAGGCGTCCGGGAGGGCGTGGAGGAGGACGAGAACAAGCGGAACAAGAACGACTTTGTCCTCTGGTTCACCAAGAGCAAGTTTGAGGACCAGGCCCTGAAGTGGGACTCCCCCTGGGGTGTAGGTTACCCCGGCTGGCATATTGAGTGCTCCGGCATCTCCCTCAAATACAACGGCGAGTATCTGGACCTGCACTGCGGCGGGGTAGACAACGCATTTCCCCACCACACCAACGAGATCGCCCAGTCCGAGGCCTATATCGGCCATCCCTGGTGCCGACAGTGGTTCCACGTCCACCACTTGAATACAAACAGCGGAAAAATGTCCAAATCCAAGGGGGAATTTTTAACCGTCTCCCTGCTTGAGGAGAAGGGCTACGACCCTCTTGTCTACCGCTTCTTCTGCCTCCAGAGCCACTACCGGAAGGGCCTGGTCTTTTCCTGGGAAAACCTGGACAACGCCGCCGGGGCGTTCCAGAAGCTGATCGCCAAAATCGCCGCCCTGGACCCCGCCGACGGCCCGGTGGACGAGGCGGTCCTGTCGGAGTACAGGGAAAAATTCCGCGCCCAGGTGGGCAACGATCTGAACACCGCCCTGGGCGTCACCGCTCTCTACGACGCCCTCAAGGCCAAGACAAACGGAGCCACCCGGCTGGCCATCCTGGACAGCTTCGACCAGGTGCTGTCCCTGTCCCTGCTGGACAAGGCGGCCCAGGTGCGTGAGGAGCAAAAAAAGCAAAAATCCAGCTCCCAGGGCGGCTACACCGTCACTGGTGAGGGCGACCCCGCCGTAGACGCCCAGGTCATGGCCCGGTACGAGGCCAAAAAGGCCAAAAACTTCGCCGAGGCCGACCGAATCCGGGACGAGCTCAAGCAGCAGGGCATCGAGGTTACCGACGTACCTGGCGGAGCAATCTGGAAAAAGCTATAAAAAAAGTGAGACCTCGGAGGCGAGGTCTCACTTTTTCTGTCCGCACCTCAGTGCGGAGCGGACATACACACCACTTGGGTGGCAATTTTCTCCCGAAACACCCGGTCGTGCTCCACAAAAAGCAGGGTGGGCCGGTACTGCAAAAGCAGCTCCTCGATCTGCATACGGGAGAACAGGTCGATATAGTTCAGCGGCTCATCCCAGACATACAGGTGGGCACTCTGGCACAGGCTGGCCGCCAGCAGCACTTTTTTCTGCTGTCCGGCGCTGTACTCCCCCATATCCCGCTCAAAGAGCGCCCGGGAAAAGCCCAGCTTCCGCAGGATGGTCAAAAATCTGGTCATCTCGATCCCCTGCTCCTCCGCCCAGGCCACGGGGCCGCCCCGCAGGTGGTCCGCTTTCTGGGGGACATAGGATATTTCCAGCCCCGAAGCCCGGAGGAGGGTGCCCGTGTGGGGGACCTCCTCCCCCAGCGCCAGCCGCAGCAGGCTGGTCTTGCCCGAGCCGTTGCCCCCCTCCAGGCACAGCCGGTCCCCCTGGCATACTGTAAAGCTGATTGGCCTGCCAGCCATGCCGGGATAGGACACCGCCAGCTCCCGCCCCTCCAGCAGCCGCTGGCTGAAGTGGGCCAGGGGCGTCAGCTTCAGACTGTCCGCCCGCTCAATATCCTTGAGCAGGCCGGCCTTCTCCTGAATGGCCCGTTCCGCCCGACGCTCAATATTCTTCCGCTGCTGCTGGCCCTTCCGGGACTTCTCCCCCAAATAGGGCCGCAGGCCGTGCTTGACGATACCGTCCTGTGATATTCCAACCTTGGCACGCTCCACCGCGTCTGCTTTCCGCTTCCGGTCGATGGCCGCCTGTTCCAGCCGGCGGATGTCCCCCTTCAGCTTCTCATTCCGGGCCAGCTCTCCCCTGTCCCGGTCCTCCTTGTCCCGCAGCCAACTGGAGAAGCTGCCCCGCACCAGCTCCGGTCCGCTGGGATTCAGGGCCAGAATGTGGTCCACGCAGCCGTCCAGAAAGGCCCGGTCGTGGGACACCAGCAGAAAGCCCCGGTCCAGCCCCCGGAGGTAGTCGGCCACCAGCGCCCGTCCCGGGCCGTCCAGGTGGTTGGTAGGCTCGTCGATCATGGGGTAGGTCCCCTCGTCCAGAAAGAGGGTGGCCAGCAGGGCTCTGGTCTGTTCCCCGCCGCTGAGGGTGGCGAAGGGGCGGTCCAGCAGCTCCTCCCCCAGCCCCAGCTTGGACAGCTCCCAGCTCAGCCGCCACTCCTCCTCCGGAGGCACCCCCTCCAGCAGCAGGTCCAGCGTCCGCCGGGACGGGTCGGCCACCGGCCTGGGCCAGCGCCGGCAGGGCTGACTCAGAGAGACAATCCCCTGCCCCTCCAGCTCCCTGGCCAGCAGACGGAGCAGGGTGGTCTTGCCCCGGCCATTGCGGCCCACCAGCCCCAGCTTCCAGTTGGTGTCCAGCTGGAGGTCCAGCCCCTCAAAGACGGGGGTGTGGTCCCCGTCGTAGGTAAAATTCAAATTCTGTATCGTAATCTGCGACATATTGTTTCCTCCTGTCATGTGCGCGAAAAAGCCGCAAGAGGGACCTTCCTCTTGCGGCGGCAGGGGCACAATACGCCCATCGGGAGCCGAAAGGGGAAGACTGCGCGTTTCCTCCTGCGGACCCATGACAGAGCCGGGCTGTTCTCACAGCCCTGTATCCTCTCCTGTCACGGAATCAGCAAGTGGTTTTGCGCATCTTCCCGCCTCCCATCTGTTTGATTAAAGTGAGCATACCACACAATATGCTCTTTGTCAAGCCAGTTCAGGCCCCTTGGAGATGGCCATCTTCAGCAGCACCGGGGTAAGCAGCGCCGAGGAAATCACGGCCAGAACGATGGCGGGCAGGATAGACGGGTCGATCATCCCGGCATTAATCCCCCGCTGGGCCACCATCAGGGCCACCTCGCTCCGGGCCACCATGCCGATGCCCACCACCAGAGACTGGTGGCGGCTCATCCGGCAGGCCAGACCGCCCATGCCGCAGCCAGCCACCTTGGACAGCACGGCCGCAGCCACCAGAAGCAGCGCAAAGACCAGAATATCCCCATTCATGTCCCGCAGGTTGGTCTTCATGCCGACGCTGGCAAAAAACACCGGGGTAAACACCATGTAGGAGGTAACGGTAAACTTCTTGGCCACAAACCTCCGCGCCTTGGTCACATTACACAAAATCAGGCCGGCGAAGTAGGCGCCGGTGATATCGGCCACCCCGAACCAAGTCTCGGCACAGTAGGACATCAGCAGGCAGAAGCCCAGGGCCCACACCGCCACCCGGCGGCTGTGCCAGTGCTCCTCAGCGATATAGCTGAACACCCGGCGGACCACCAGTCCCACCACCAGCACAAAGGCGAAGAACAGAACAATCCGCACCATCACCATCACGGGGTCGGAATCGCCGGAGCTGAAGGCGCTGAGGACAGACAGCACCACAATTCCGATAATATCGTCAATCAGGGCGGCGCTGAGCAGGGTGGTGCCCGTTTTGCTCTTCAGCTTGCCCATCTCGTTCAGGGTCTCCACCGTAATCGACACAGAGGTGGCGGAAAACACCGAACCCATAAAGGCGGATCTCAGCAGGTTATAGGCGGTAAACTCTCCCCCGCAGAAGAAGGCAAAATACAGCCCGCCGCACAGCAGCAGCGGGACAAACACCCCCAGCACAGCGATCACGCTGGCCTGGACGCCGGTCTCCTTCAGCTCCTTCATATCGGTGTCAATCCCGGCGGTAAACATCAGCATAATCACGCCGATCTCCGCCGCCTTCACCATAAAGTCGGTGCTTTGAAGCACCCCAAAGCCGCTGGGGCCCATGACGATGCCCGCCAGCAGCGCCCCCACCACCTGGGGCAGGTGGACGTGCTCCGTCAATACGCCGAACACCTTGGTGGACAGCAGAACAACCGCCAGCAGCAGCAAATAAGTATAATCCATCAACATTTCCCTCCAATAACAACCGCCCGGATTTCCGGGCGTCCCTGTATTATAGCATCCAGCTTTGGGAAGTCAATGGACAAAACAGCGGGAAACTCGATGAATTTCCCACTGTTTTTTGGATCAAATGTGAATCTTTTTTCGCAGGACATGTCCCGCTCCGCCCCGGGGGTCACATCCCCTCCAGCGCCCTCTGATAGACCTCCAGATCCGCCGCCCATACCGGGTCACCGGGGTCTGTTTTCAGGTTGGGCCGGGCCGATTGCAGGATGTGCGCAAAGTAGCGGCTGAACTTCCCCGCCCCCAGGGCGTCCAGGTGGTGGGCGTCGAAGAACATGGACTCGTCCAGGCCGATGTCGGCGTAGTCCACATTAAAGTCGTGAAAGGGCACATTGTACCGTCGTGCGGTCTCCTCCACCGTGTTCAGCAGGGCCTTCTCCTCCAGCTCCAGATTGGAAGGGCTCTTTATCAGCCACAGCTCGATCCCCTCCTCCTGACACAGCTTGATGATCTCCTCCAGCCAGTACTGGTTCTTCTCCAGCAGGGGGACGGCCTGGGTCACCGTCTCGCTGGCGGGCCGGGGCTGGAGCGGCTCCTGGGGCTCCAGCATTACAAACCCCTTGTAGGGGTCCCGGGCTTCATCCCGGCGAAAGGTAAAGTCCTCCCGGTGCAGGTCGTTCCAGCGGCTGTGGTACATCATAAAGTTGAACAGCAGGCCGAAGCGCTCCTCCGGCTCCGGGGCGGACTGAACCGCCAGCTCGACCTTGTTCCAGGACAGGGGCAGGTCGTCCATGTAGGGATAGGTAACCGCCTTGTCGTCGCCCTCCTCCATGTAGTACTCCTTGTCTCCCAGTGCCATCCGGCACTCCAGCACAATGAGGGCCGGCGACTGCGTCTTGAGGGCCTCCTTAATATAGGTATAGGTGGCCCAGAGGGGCTGCTGCTGGGTGGAAAAGACATAGCTTTTAATTCCCGTCTCCTCCCAGATCACCAGGGGGCTGAAGGCGGCGTAGGCGTGGCTGGGCCCGAAGAACATCACCTCAAACTGGTCCTCCTCCTCGTTGTAGAAGCCGGCCACCTTGTTGGTCATATCCCAGGTCCCGGACAGGGACTTTCGGGCCATCACCCGCTGCACAGGGACCAGAATCAGGGCCAGCAGAAGCAGAAAGACAACTGTCTTGCAGAAAAATTTCAGTTTATCTCCCATGATGTTACCTCAAAAATCAAAATAGGCGAAGGCCCTTACATCATACCTGGGTCCGTAGACCCCAAAGACCAGCACAATCAGCACCAGCCCCAGGTAGCAGGCCCACCGGACGGCCGCCGGCCAGGAGGACACCATAGCGATGGCGTCTCTCCTCTCGTCGGCCAGGTCAAAGAGGAACAGCAGCAGCAGCGTCCCCAGCAGCATGACGATCTCCTCCATCCCCAGCCCCAGGGCGGTAAACAGCTGGTCCACCGCCGTCCTGCAATACAGAACGGGACTGCCGATCCCCCACAGCGAATGTCGGAGCACATACAGCGCCTCCCCGATGTTGGCCGCCCGGAAGAAAACCCACAGAAAACACACAATCAAAAAGGTAATCAGGCATTGCAGCATATGGACCGCCGGGTGGCGCTTCCGGGGCTTCCCCACCCCCAGCAGAAACTCCAGATCCATAAGCAGGGCGTACAGAACCCCCCACAGCACGAAGGACCACTCCGCCCCGTGCCACAGGCCGCTGAGGGTAAAGGTAATCCATACAAACAGGCATTTTTTCGCCGCACCCCGGCGGTTTCCGCCCAGAGGGATGTATATATACTCCCGAAACCAGCTGGTCAGGGAGATATGCCACCGCCGCCAGAAATCAGTGACCGACACGGCAAAATAGGGCCTCCGAAAGTTTTCCATCAGCCTGATCCCCATCATCCTGGCGCAGCCCCGGGCGATGTCGGAGTACCCGCCGAAGTCGCAGTAGATCTGAAAGGCGAAGGCGCAGGTGGCCAGCACCAGGATGCCGCCCTCATAGCTGCCCAAATTCTGATACACCGGGTCCACGATCAGGATGGCCAGTTGGTCGGCCACCACCATCTTTTTGAAGAAGCCCCAGGCCATCAGCTTGGCCCCCCAGGAGGCATTCTCATAGGTAAACCTGTGCTCCTCCTTCAGCTGGGGCAGCAGGTTGGAGGCCTTCTCGATGGGCCCTGCCACCAGCTGGGGGAAGAAGGAGACAAACAGGGCGAAGGTGACAAAATCCCGCTCCGGCTTCAGCCTGCCCTTGTATACGTCGATGGTGTAGCTGAGGGTCTGGAAGGTGTAGAAGGAGATGCCCACCGGCAGGATAATGTTCAGCGCCGGGGCGGAAAATGGAATGGACACCGCCCGGCACAGGGCGGTGAGGGTCTCGCCGAAGAAGTTCAGGTATTTGAAGAAGAACAGCAGCCCCAGATTCATCACCAGGCTTGTGGCCAGCAACCACCTTTTCCGTCCGGGATACCGTACCATCCCCAGGCCGCAGAAGTAGTCCACCAGGGTGGAGAACAAAATAAGGACAATAAACTCCGGCTTCCAGCACATGTAAAAGTAGTAGCTGGCGATGAGCAGCATATATTTCCGAAGCCGGAAGGGCAGGGCGTAATATAATACAAAGACGCAGGGGAAGAAAATCAGGAAGGGCAGGGAATTAAACAGCATAGCGGGCCTCCTGGAGAGATGTTTTCTGGACAAGTATAGCACAACAGCCCCTGAAAGAAAAGCAAAGTTTTCGTCAAAGAAACATCCTCCATGCATCTTTATCCTGGAGGGACAGCTCTGTTCCTTCACGCTTGTCTCATAAATTCCGGAAACTGCCGCATGTAGGGCAAGGGCTCTGCCCTTGCCTCTCCTGTCCCGCTTTATCCCCTTCGGGGATAGGCAGGGGTAGAACCCCTGCCCTACATGACGTACCGACCGGTATCTCCAGAGGCATTCCGAATTTATGAGACGGACACCCCCGTTCCTTCTTTTTTTCTTGTTTAACCGGGCAAAATCTGCTATACTATATCCTTGAAATTCTGAAAATCTGAGGGAGACATCCGCCATGAAAAAACTGATGGTGATCGACGGCAATTCCATTGTCAACCGGGCCTTCTACGGGGTGAGCCAGAGTCTGACCACCCGGGAGGGCCAGCCCACCAACGCCATATTTGGCTTTCTGAACATTTTAAACAAGCTGCTGGACGATACGGCCCCCGACGCTCTGTGCGTCACCTTCGACCGCGCGGCCCCCACCTTCCGCCATCTGGCCTATGCCGAGTACAAGGCCAACCGCAAGGGGATGCCCGAGGAGCTGGCCAGCCAGATGCCTCTGTTGAAGGAGGTTCTGTCTGCCATGAACGTGCCCATGTACGAGCTGGACGGCTGGGAGGCGGACGACCTGCTGGGCACCATTGCCCGTCTGGACCAGGAGGCCGGGTGGGAGACGGTTATCGTCACCGGGGACAAGGACTCCCTCCAGCTGGTGACCGAGACCACCACCGTGAAGCTGGTATCCACCCGCATGGGGCGCACCACCACCCGGGACATGACCCCCGAAGCCTTCCGGGAGGAGTACGGCTTTGCCCCCAAGAACATCATCGACCTGAAGGCCCTCATGGGTGACTCCTCCGACAACTACCCCGGCGTGAAGGGGGTGGGGGAAAAGACGGCCATGGCGCTGATCCAGCTCTACCACACCATCGCCCACCTGTACGACCACATGCCGGACATCTGCTCCGCCCCCAACGTGGCCGCCAAGCCCGGTCTCATTAAGAAGCTGGAGGAGGGCAAGGAGAGCGCCCTGCTGTCCTACGACCTGGCCACCATCCGCACCGACGCCCCCGTCCACTTCCAGCCGGAGGATAACCTGCGGCAGGCGCCGGACAACAACCGGCTGTATCAGCTCTTTCTGGAGCTGGAATTTTCCAAACTCATTGACAAATACGGTCTGACCGCTCCCCAGGGGGAGGCCGGTTCGAACACCTGCGCGGCCCTGGAGGGCGGCTGCTATCTGGAGACGGAGATCACCCCGGAGCACGCCCGGAGCCTGCTGGAGCTGTGGCGGACCAAGGAGGTGGTCCACATTGTCGCGCTCCCCTCTCTGGATGCGGTCTGCGTGGAGTGCCACCTGAACGACGATGCCTGGAACGCAAGCCTGCTGCGGGCGGACAAGCTGGAAAATTACAACGAAATTGTCCGAACGCTCTTCTCCGACCCCGCCATCAAAAAGGCGGCCCACGGGGTAAAAAACCTGTGCCGGGCCCTCCTGGCCGAGGGTATCACTCCCAACGGCTTCGTTTTTGACACCGAGGTGGCCGCCTATCTCCTGGCCCCTGCCGATGGCAGCTACGAGCTGGAAAAGCTGGGCCTGACCTACTACAGCCAGCAGTTCCCCAGGGCCGAACTCTATCTGGAGGAGGGAGCCTTCGGCCCTCTCTCCGACCCCGCCGCCCCTGCCGAGGCCATGATGCGCCACTGCCTCCTCGTCGACGCCCTGCGGGAGACCCTATCCGCCCGGCTCCGGGAGCTTGGCATGTGGGAGCTGTATGAAACGGTGGACCTGCCCCTGTGCCAGGTGCTGGCCGAGATGGAGACCGAGGGCTTCCTCATTGACCGGGGGGCGCTGGCGGAGTTTGGAACCATGCTGTCCGGGCGGATTGACGAGGTCCAAAAAACCATCTACGCTCTGGCCGGAGAGGACACCTTTAATATCAACTCCACCCAGCAGTTAGGGGGGATTTTGTTTGATAAATTGGGCCTCCCCCCGGTGAAAAAGACCAAAACCGGCTACTCCACCAACGCCGATGTGCTGGAAAAGCTGCGGGGCGAGCACCCCATTATTGACAGCATTCTGGAGTACCGCCAGCTCACCAAGCTGAAATCCACCTATGTGGACGGCCTGGGCAAGGTGATCGGGCCCAACGGGCGGATCCACACCTCCTTCCAGAACACCGTCACCGCCACGGGGCGGCTCAGCTCCACCGAGCCCAATCTGCAAAATATCCCGGTGCGCACCGAGTTGGGGGCGGAGCTGAGAAAGATGTTCGCCGCACCCGCCGGCAAGGTGCTGGTGGACGCCGACTACTCCCAGATTGAGCTGCGGCTGCTGGCCCACATGGCCGGGGATCAGGCCATGATCGACGGCTTCCGGTCCGGCGAGGATATCCACACCATTACCGCCTCCCAGGTGTTCAACGTGCCTGCGGAGAAGGTGGAGCCGCAAATGCGAAGAAGCGCAAAAGCTGTCAATTTTGGCATTGTTTACGGCATTTCCCCCTTCTCTTTGTCCCAGGATATTGGGGTTTCCGTCCAGGAGGCCAAGGAGTATATGGAGAAGTATTTTGCCCACTATTCCGGGGTGCGGGCCTATATGGACGGGGTGGTGGAACAGGCCAGAAAGGCCGGGTATGTGTCCACCTTATGGGGACGGAGGCGGTGGATTCCCGAAATCAAGTCCTCCAGCTTCAATACCCGGTCCTTCGGGGAGCGGGTGGCCCTCAACGCCCCCATCCAGGGCACCGCCGCCGATATTATCAAATTGGCCATGATTCGGGTGAGAAACCGCCTGAAAGAAGAACATTTTGAGGGAAAACTGGTCCTCCAGGTCCACGACGAGCTGATCGTGGAGTGCCCCGAAGGGGAGGCCGAGGCCGTGTGCAGGCTGGTGGAGGAGGAGATGGAGGGGGTGGCCGCCCTGGCCGTCCCCCTGCTGGCCGAGACTAATGCCGGGAAGACCTGGGCCGAGGCACACTGACCGCCTCACACGGACGTCAAATACCCAACGTATTATTTGATTCAAATAATACGCCAGAAAACAAGGAAAAATGGACCATTTTGGCGTGAAAATGGTGGTTTTAAGGTGCCAAAACGGTGGTGTCCACGTGATACGGACAGTTTTTTGAGGGACGCGCCTCTTTTTACCGAGATTTGGTGATTTTGACCAAAGTTCTCCCCCTGGCCTGCGGCCGCCTCCCCCTGACAGAGAAGGCAAATTGACCACCTATCCCTCAAAAATGACCGACTATCCTGATTCGCTTGCAGGGAGGGCTTTCCTCTGATACACTGGGGATGACCTGAAACCGGGCCGCCGAGGTCGTCGGCCCCTACAGAGTGCCCACCATACGGGCGGACAATGTCCGCCCCTACAGGATAGGAGGTCATCCCAATGAAAAATCGCACCGACAAAATTCTGCTGGCAGTCTTTCTGCTGTCCCTGTCCGCTTACGCGGCCTTTTTCGCGTACTGCTTTTCAGAACTTCCGCTTAGCATTACACCCCCACAGCAGGCGCTGCTTCTGTATTCCCACAGTATTCCCATATTTTTCTTACAGTTGCTGCTGTGTCGGACGGTAAAGCTGTGCTGGCGGCTGCTCATTCCTCTGATCTTGCTGTTGATTCCCGGTCTTGTTTTTACTAGCACTGCTGGATGGCATGTGATAGCATGGGTTCTGTTTGGCCTTTGGTGTATCGCCCCGGCGGCGGGGTGTGTCCTGGCCTGGATCGTGTACGCCCTCCGGAAGATATATCGCAGGGGGGATATCCAATGAAAAACCGTACCGACAAAATTCTGCTGGCAGTCTTTCTGCTGTCCCTGCCCGCTTACGCGGCTATGGCCTATACCTATATCACCTACGACTTCGGCCAGTTCAATCCAAGTCACTTCGAAATCTGGTTCGCCCGCCGCTTTCTTTTTTGGATGTCCCTGGGCTTTCACGCCGTCCCGGCGTTCTGCCTGCAACTCCTGCTGTGCCGAAGAATACGGTGCTGGGCGGCCGCAATTCCCGCGCTTGTGATCGTGGGTGCGGTGCTGTTGCTTGCTTACAACTTTTTTACTGCCACCGGCCATGATACCTTGGGATGGGCTCTTCTGATGATCCTGTCCATCGCCCCGGCGGCTGGGTGTGTGCTGGCCTGGGCGGCATACGGCTGCTGGAGGCTGTATCGAAAGGGTGATATCCGTGAAAGCCGCAGCTAATATTCTCCTGTGTCTGGCGCTGGCGGTCAGCCTCTCTCCTGCCCGCTCCGCCAGCTATGAAGCACTCTCCCCGCCCGTTGTGATGGCCCTTTTGGGGAACGTCCACAACTTTCTCGCGTGTGTCAACCTCTGGCCCTTTCTCTTTCTCCAGCTGCTGCTGTGCCTCAACGTTAAGAGCCTCTGGGTTGTGCTGCTGATTCCGGGGCTGTCCGCCGCCGGGCTGCTGGCTGGGTTTATCTTCACCATCGTCTGCGACCTCGGCGCGGGGGGACTGCTGCTCATGATCCTGTCTGTCGCCTTTTTTTCCCTTCCTCTCATTGGCTCGCTGCTGGGACTGGCTGTCTGGTCCGTCCTGCGGCGGCTGGGCATCCTGTGAAAGGGGGATACCCGTGTCCCGTAGAGTAAAAATCAACCTGATCCTGCTGGCCGGAATTGTTCTGCCGCCCCTGTCCTACCTTTTCATGAGCTTTGACCTGGGGATGTCCATCGCCGCGCTCCCCTTCCTGGGATATGTTTACCCCGCTCTGCCCTTCGCGTTCCTCCAGCTGCTGCTGTGCTACAACCTCCGGAGCCGGTTCAGCCGGCTGCTGCGGCTGCTGCCCCTGATCGCGGTGGCGCCGTTCCACCTGCTGGGGTTGTATTGGATCGTCACCGCCTCGGGCGCCGGGGGCATCCCCGGCATCCTTCTCCTCGCCTTTACAACCCTCCCGACCCTGGGCCTCGTGCTGGGCTGGGCGGCCTGGGCCGTCCTCCGGGGACGCGGGATACTATAATAAGGAGGGAACTTTTGTGGATCACGCCGTCTATATCGTCTTTTCCGCCACCCCCACCGGCATGGGGAGGCTCATTCGGGGCGCCACCCGGAACCGGTACAACCACGTGTCCCTCTCCCTCAACCGGGACATTTGCAAGATGTACTCCTTCGCCCGAATCCACCGGGCTATCCCACTGTACGGTGGATTCGTGGTGGAGTCCATCCTGCGGTATCAGTCCTTCGCCGGGGCCGCAAAGGTGAAAATTTGCCGGGTTGAGGTCCCGGAGCCCCAGTTTACCTACCTGCGCAACCACCTGGAACGGCTGTGGAACGAGCGGGAGGAGTACATCTACAACACCCCCGCCGCCCTGGCCTCCCTGGTCCACCTGCGGCCCGCCATCTCCAAGGCCTACACCTGCGTCACCTTCGTCCAGGGGGTGCTGGTCCGTTTCCAGCTTGCCGGGGTGAGAGAAACCGACAGCCCTACCGTCGGGGCGCTGGAGGGTAGGCTGACACCCTATGTGATCTACGAGGGCCCGGTCCCCGCCTGCGCCGGGGACTGGGGGGAGGACAGCTACCCGGCCCAGACCACCACCCGCTACGCCGTCTACACCACCGCCCGCCACTTCGGACGCCTGGCCAAACGGGTACTTATGGGGGTAAGCTGAATGAAAGGCAGGAAATGGGCCGGGAGGGGACTGCTGCTGTTAGGGCTTGTCCCGTTTTTGTTCGCCCTTGGCTTCTGCCTCGTCAGCTGCCTGCTTGACAGCGGCAAAACATCATTTTGGGAGTACCTGGTGATGTGGAGTTTTTTATATTGGTACACATATGTAATTGGAATGATTTTGCTCGTACTGTCCGCTGTACTCAGGGAGAAATCATAAGTATGGATAAAAGCAGAAGAAACGCATATGGGGTCATGCTCCTTGTTCTGATAGGCTGCGGGATCATGGCCTGGGTGGAAGGGGCGCTGCGCCCGGTCTATCCGGTGAAGTCCGCCCTGAAAATCGCTGTATTCCTGGGCTGTGCCGGGCTGTACACGCTCCTGTCCGGGGACAGGATGCCCTTCCGTGTCCTCCGAAAGGCCGGGGCTGTGAGACTGGCCGCTCCCCTGGCCCTGGGGGTGCTGGTGTGCCTCCTGGGAGGCTATGCGCTCCTCTCCCCCTGGCTGGACCTGTCCGCCATCCCGGAAAATCTGGCCGCCAAGGAGGGCATCACACGGGAGACCTTTCCCCTGGCCGCCGCCTATATCACCCTGTGCAACTCCCTGCTGGAGGAGTTTTTCTTCCGGGGCTTCGCCTTTTTGACCCTGCGCCGGGCGGGATTCAAAAGGCTGGCTTACGGCTTCTCCGCCCTGGCCTTCGCCCTGTACCACGTCTCCATTACCGACGGCTGGGGCTCCCCCGCTCTCATCGTTCTGATGGTGGCCGGGCTTACCGCCGCCGGGTTCCTCTTTGACTGGCTGGACCGGGAGGGCAGCGTGCTCCCCTCCTGGCTGGTCCACATGGGGGCCAATCTGGGCACCAACGGGGTGGGGTTTATTCTGTTTGGGATTCTGTAGGGGTGAACATTGTGCGCCCCTGCGAAATATTCCCGCAGTAACGGGCGGATAATATCTGCCCATACATACCTCTGAAGGAGTCTTTTTATGTATTACGAAATTGTCCCCATGGACCGCAGCCATATCCCTCAGATCGCCGCCCTGGAGCGGGAGTGCTTCTCCGACCCCTGGAGCGAAAACCTGCTGGAGGACGCCCTCTTTGACCCCCAGGCCAGCTTTATCGTGGCCGAGGACGGAGAGGAGGGCAATATTTTAGGCTACGCCGGGCTCCACGCTGTGCTGGATGAGGGGTACATCGACAACATCGCCGTGGCCCCCGACGCCCGGCGGCACGGGGTGGCCTCCGCCCTGCTGGAGGTCTTCTGCCGCTTCGCCGCGGTCAATCTGGCCTTCCTTACCCTGGAGGTGCGCAAGTCCAACACCGCCGCCATCGCCCTGTATGAGAAGCACGGCTTCCGGCAGGCCGGCCTGCGCCCCGGCTACTATCAGCACCCCCGGGAGGACGCCGTCATCATGACACGGGAGTTTTCAGAAAAACCGTAGGGCGCAACGACCTCGTCGCGCCGTTACATCGAACATTTTTCATAAAACGGCGGGCCGAGTCGTCCCGCCCTACAACATTTTCCTTGAAAGTGGTGTCTCTATGAACATTTTAGCCATTGAGTCCTCCTGCGACGACACCGCCGCCGCCGTGGTCCGGGACGGGCGGACGGTGCTGTCCAGCTGCGTGTCCTCCCAGATCGAGATGCACACCGTCTACGGCGGCGTGGTGCCCGAGATTGCCTCCCGGAAGCACGTGGAGGCCATCTCCGGTCTGGCGGAAAAGGCCCTGGAAGACGCGGGGCTGTCCAAAAATGAGCTGGATGCCGTGGCCGTCACCTACGCCCCGGGGCTCATCGGGGCGGTGCTGGTGGGGGTCAACTTCGCCAAGGGGGCCGCCCTGGCCCTGGGACTGCCGCTGGTCCCCGTCCACCACGTGCGGGGGCACATCGCCGCCAACTACATCTCCCACCCCGACCTGGAGCCCCCCTTCGTCTGTCTGTGCGTCTCCGGCGGGACCACCGCCATCGTGGACGTGCGGTCCTACACCGAGATGTCCGTGCTGGGCGGCACCCGGGACGACGCCGCCGGGGAGTGCTTCGACAAGGTGGCACGGGTGCTGGGCATCGGTTACCCCGGGGGCGGGCCTATGGACAAGCTGGCCCAGGGAGGGGACGACGGGCGGTATCCCCTGCCCGTGGCCCACGTGTCCGGGGCGGAGCTGGATATGTCCTTCTCCGGGCTGAAAACTGCCAGCCTCAACCTGATTCACAACAGCCAGCAGAAGGGAGAGGCCCTGGACCTGCCCGCCTTCGCCGCCAGCTTCGGGAAGGCGGTGAGCGATTCCCTGGTCCCCCGGACCATGGCCGCCGCCAAACGGACGGGCTATGGAAAGATCGCCGTGGCGGGCGGGGTGGCCGCCAACAGCCGCATCCGGGCCGACCTTCAGGCCGCCTGCGCCCAGAGCGGAGACCGGCTCTTTCTGCCGGAGCTGCGCTGGTGCGGGGACAACGCCGCTATGATCGGCTGTCAAGGGTTTTACGAGTTTCAGGCGGGGCACACCGCCGGCTGGGACCTGAACGCCTACGCCACCCGGGATATCGCCCTGGGGTAATTTTCTTTTGCGGGGGCGGAGCCCCCCTCAGTCAGGCTTGCGCCGCTCCCCACAGAGGGGGGAGCCATACAGGACAGGAGGTTGTTATGAGAGAAAAGACAAAAGCGTATCTCCGCAGGTTTATTATTGCTGCATTCTTCCTCGTGTTTTTGATGATTCCCCTGTGCCTCTACACCTACATGCGGCTGGGCTGGCCGCCGGTGATCGGAAATCTGCTGGCCGCCCGGAGCATGACCTCCTACGCCGCCCAGGTCCACCCGGACTGGACGCCGGAGGACGGCTGGGCCAGCTACAACCTGGTGGACAACGGCTATGACCTGTCTTTCACAGACGGAGCGCAGTCCCACTCCCTTGGGTACGCCAATGGGGTCGTCCAGGACAGAGAGCGGGAGGAGGCGCTGCGGGAGGAGCTGGAGATCAGCAAGGCGCTCCGGGTCAACGGCCTTCAGCTCCCGGACCGGTACACCGCATACTGGGGCGTCCGCTGGCCGGCAAAGGCCCCGGACCAGCCGCGGATCACGGTGGATGTGGATTTTTACGACAGCGCGGACACGCCCGCCCCCGACGAGGCCGCCATGCGGGAAAAAATGGCGGACGAGGCTATGCGGGCCTACGAGGCCCTGGCTCCGGTCACCCCGATTCACAGGTTTTCCGTCGGGTACTGCCACCGGGGGATCTCGGCGGAACACCACGGAAATGTCTGGAACATCATCCGTGTGGAGCTGCCCGAGGGGACGGGCCTGGCCCGGGAGGACATCCTGGACGGAACGCTGGAGGTCAAATAGCGGGGCGTTCCCACTCTGGTTGTTATGTCACCCAACCGCGCTTCAGCGTGGGATATTTCTCTTTGATTTTGGAAATCTCCCCCCGGACCTCCCCCAAACTCCAGCGTGTTTTCCACCGGCGTGTGGAAAAAGCTGTGGAAAATGTGCAAAACTTTTTTCCGCCTTCGTTACGCATATTTATTATGTAATCCCCCTCCGCCGCCTTCCTGGGAATAAAACCGGAAAAAATCCCGATTTTATCCTTGACAGACCGTCCCCACGGTGCTATAATGCCCAATGCACAAGAAAGCAGGTACGGCTCCCCCGTCCTCACCCCAGGCCCACGGCCAAAGGGTTAACATGGAAGTACACCGTCGGGTTGCCGGCGTTGTTTTGCTGTGATGTGGGGGCCTTACCGGCAGCCCACATTTTAATTTTGTCTGGAGGTGCTTTCCCATCGCTAACACAGGTCATCAAACCAATGAAGAGATCCGCGACAAAGAGGTCCGGCTGATCTCAGAGTCCGGCGAGCAGCTGGGCATCATGTCCTCTCAGGAGGCGCTGCGGCTGGCTGAGGAGCGCAGTCTGGATCTGGTCAAGATCTCCCCCAATGCCGTCCCCCCCGTGTGCAAGCTCATGGATTACGGCAAATACCGGTTCGAGCAGACCAAGCGCGAGAAGGAAGCCCGCAAAAATCAGCGGGTGGTGGAGATCAAGGAGATTCGCATGTCTCCCAGCATCGACGTCAATGACTTCAATGTGAAGCTGCGCAACGCTCTGAAGTTCCTGTCGGAGGGCAACCGGTGTAAGGTCACCGTCCGCTTCCGCGGCCGGGAGATGGCTCACACCAATATCGGCCAGGACCTGCTGCTCAAGTTCGCCGAGGAGTGCGGCGAGAGCGCCGTGTTGGACAAGTCCCCCAAGCTGGAGGGCCGGCATATGTCCATCTTCCTGTCCCCCAAGCCCGTCAAGGACGCGAAAAAGTAAGAAAAGGAGTTTAAACTGTTATGGCGAACAAAATCAAGATCAAAACCCACAGCGGCGCCAAAAAGCGTTTCTCCCTCACCAAGACCGGCAAGGTCAAGCGCGCGATGACCAAAAAGCGCCACCTGCTCAACGGCCACGGCAAGACCACCAAGCTGAAGCGGGCCCTGCGCGGCACCACCTATGCCGATAAGACCAACGAGGCCGCCATCAAGCGCATGATCCTGTATAAGTAAGAAGAGGGAGGATAACGAATCATGGCAAGAGTGAAGGGCGCGATGATGACGCGCAAGAGAAGAAACAAGATCCTCAAGATGGCCAAGGGCTACTGGGGCTCCAAATCCAAGCACTTTAAGATGGCCAATCAGGCCGTGATGAAGTCCGGCGTGTACGCCTACACCGGCCGCAAGCTGAAGAAGCGCGACTTCCGTCAGCTGTGGATCACCCGGATCAACGCCGGCTGCAAGATGAACGGCATGAATTACTCCACCTTTATGAACGGGCTGAAGAAGGCCGGCATCGTCATCAACCGTAAGATGCTGGCTGAGCTGGCCGTCAACGACAAGGCCGCCTTTACCCAGCTCACCGATACCGCCAAGAAGGCCCTGGCTTAAGGATGATTTTAAGCGCACCTCGGCAGAGGTGCGCTTTTTTGAGGTTTGTATGGAATTATCGGAATTTTACCGTCTGATCGGTATGCCGCCCCAGGCCGTCCAGGCCCTGGAGACTGTCCGCGGAGAGACCGACCTCACCTCCCCCCAGCTGGACGGGCTGCGGGACTCCCGGACAGCCCAGGAGACCTACCAGCAGCTGAAAGAGGACGACGACAGGGACCACCTGAAGCTGCTGCTCCGCTATCTGGAGGCCGCCCGGCGGACCCTTGACACCTACCGGGAGCGGCATATCCCCCTGGAGGTGTATGCCGCCACCATGAGCTGCTTTTCCCGGTTCCTGGCGGAGGATCAGGCCGCTTTTGGCCGGCTCTGCTTCCCCAGAGGGTGGTGGACCTGGCGGCAGACCAGTATGCGGCTGTTTCGGATCGGGGCGCTGGAGTACGAGCTTCGCACCCGTGAGGAGAGGCCGGTCATCGACCTCCACATCCCCTCGGACGCGGACCTCTCCCCGGCGTCGGTGGACCGCTCTCTGGAACAGGCGGAGGACTTCTTTCGGTCCTACTTTCCCGCATACCCCCTTGAACAGCATACCTGCTGCTCCTGGCTCCTCTCCCCCAGGCTGGAGACCCTGCTGCCCCAGAACTCCAATATCCGCTCCTTCCAGCGCCGGTTCCGGATTCTGGAGGAGCAGCCGGAGGACAGGGAGTACATCCAGTGGCTCTTTCAGGTTCCGGCGGATACCCCGTACCACCGCCTGCCGGAGGGCACCTCCCTCCAGAGACGGGTGAAGGCTCTCCTCCTGGCGGGCGGGGCCATCGGCTGCGCCCTTGGAATATTAAAGGACAGCCATCAAGGGTGACACAGCTCTTCCGGACGGGCGGGTAATGCCCGCCCCTACCATAAAACCGTGTCCCGTCCTCATTGGTCGGGACACGGTTTTTTCTTCCTCCGCTTGGCGGCCATATAGCGGTCCTCCTCGCTGAAGATACAGCCGCAGTACTTTTGCATGTAGAAGCCGTGGTCCCGGGCGAACTGCTGGCCCTCCTGGAACAGAGAGCGGAAGTCCCGGTAGAGAAACGCTACCCCGTACCGCTCCCCCATCTCCCGGGCGGCGGCGGCAATCCCCTCGTGGTTCTGGTAGGGGGAGATGAGCAGGGAGGTGGTGAAGCTGTCAAACCCGTTCTTGGCGGCGTATTCGGCGGTTTTCTCCATCCGCACCCGGTAGCAGTAGGAGCACCGGCCGTCGATGTCCCCCGCTACGGCGGTGATGAAGGGCCGCAGGTCGTAGCTCCCGCCGATGACCAGCTTCATACCGATCTCCCTGGCGTACCCCTCCAGGGTGCGCTTTCGGGCCTGGTACTCGGTGTAGGGGTGGATGTTGGGGTTGAACCAGAAGCCGGTCACCGACAGGCCCTCCTCCCGCAGACGGGCGATGGGCCGGCTGGCGCAGGGGGCGCAGCAGATGTGCAGCAGGGTGTTCATAAAAAATCCTCCAGGTCGATGGTGTGGATGGCCAGCCCCCCCTTTATGGCGTAGGTCAGGGTCTGGAAGGTGCCCCCCTTGGGCACGCCGTTGTACACGGCGATCAGACGGCTGGAGCGGTCCACCATGTACCGGTTGCGGCGGAGCATACAGAAGCGGTCGTAGCTGTGCTGTACCAGCGTCTCGAAGTCGCACCGGTCCAGAATGGACTGATACCGGGCCCGCTCCGCCGCCGGCCAGTTGTCCGCCTGGGTCTCGCAGGGCCGGGCGCACTCCAGCGTGACGTCCTCCCCGGCCTCCCGCAGCGCCAGCACCGCCTCGGCACAGTACAGGTCGCACCCCCGGGCCATGCCGCTGATGAAATGCCGGCACCCGGCGGCCAGAGCCTCCTCCACCGCCTGGGCAACCCGCCCCTTCAGCCGCAGGCACCGGGGGTCGGACTCGTCCTCCCCCCAGGGCAGCTTGTCGGGCCGGTGGCCGGTGAAGCAGCAGGTTTTTTCGCGGTCCATCATGGCGGCCCTCCTTTGATGTTCTTTGAACGCCGCACCGTGTAGGGCAAGGGCTCTGCCCTTGCCTTTTCTCAAGGCGAAAATCTGTTTAGGCAAGGGCAGCGGCCCAGGCCGGCCTCTCTTGGCCCTCCGGGCCAATTCACCTTCAGCCCTTGCCCTACATTATGGACATTCAGCACCGGGGCGGCACAGAGTCCGCCCCTTATCGACAGATCACAGCACGATCAGGTCCTTGGGGGACCGGGTGATGTTTTCACAGCCGGTCTCGTTTAAAATCAGTACGTCCTCGATGCGCACACCCAGGCGTCCGGGGATATAGACCCCGGGCTCGGCGGAGATGACCGCCCCAACGGGCATCCTGCGCTCCTCCCTGGAGCTGGCGTTTGGCCCCTCGTGGATCTCTACCCCCAGGGAGTGGCCGAAGCCATGGGAGAAATATTCTCCATATCCCGCCGCCTGGAGGACCGCCCGGGCCGCCGCGTCGATCTCCCGGCCGGTGACCCCCGCCCGGGCTGCGGCGATGCCCGCCCTCTGGGCCTCCAGAACGGCGCGGTAGACCTCCTCCATCTCCCCGGTGGGCTGGCCCAGGGCTACCGTGCGGGTCATGTCCGAGCAGTAGCCCCCCACCTTGCAGCCGAAATCCATGGTAATGAACATGCCCTTATCCACCATCAAGTCCCCAGGGACCGCGTGGGGCCGGGAGCCGTTGGGCCCCGCCGCCACTATGGGGTCGAAGGACACCCGCTCCCCGCCCCGGCTCAGCAGCTCGTAGACCAGCCGGGCCGCAATCTCCCGCTCGGTCATGCCAGGGCGGATGAAGTTCAGAATGGCCTTGAAGGCCTCGTCGGTGATCTCCTGGGCCCGGCGCATCAGCGCCAGCTCCCTCTCGTCCTTGGAGGCCCGCAGCTCCTCCAGCAGCTTCTGGGCCGGCACCAGCGCGCAGGGCAGCTCCTTCTCATACCGCTGGTGGGCGTCTACCGTCATGGACCCGCTCTCAAAGCCCACCCGCTTCAGGCCCTTGGCCTCAATGTACTCCCTGGCAAAGGCCATATGCCCCTTTTCCGTGGTGGTCAGACATATCTCCGGACCCTCAAGCTGCTCCCGGGCGGCCTCGATGTACCGGCCGTCGGTGGAGTAGCGGGCCCCCTCCCGGGTCACCAGCAGCAGGCCCTCCCCGTGAAAGCCCAGGGCGTACCGCTCCCCCGCCTTGCTGGTGATCAGCATGGCGTCCAGGCTGTACTCCGGCAGCCGGGCGGCGATTTTTTCGGTGTGGTTCATGGTATTTCGCTCCCTTGTGATTGTTGTGGTTGTGTGCCCTACAAAAGCGCCTCATAGGTCTGTTTCATGGTCAGCGCGTCCTCCGCCTGGGTACCGGCGGATTCGCAGATGAAGGTGGGCGACCAGCCCCGGCGGGCAATCTCCGCCGCCAGCGGCGCCCAGTCCGGGCCGTAGCCCCCGTCGTCGTCGAAGGTGCGGTGGCACTTCTCCCCGCCGCCGGGGGTAAATTCAATGTGGGAGAAGTGGCTGTGGAAGGTGCTGGCCCGCTCCCGGCCCAGCACCTCCTCCACCCGGTCCAGCATCCGGGAAAAGGCCTCCGGGCCGTCGTCCGCCCCCAGAGAGCGGGCATAGAGATGGCCGAAGTCGATACAGGGCACCAGCCGCCCGTCCAGAGTGCACAGCTCCAGCACCTCCTCCAGGTCGCCCAGCTGGTTGATCTTCCCCATGGTCTCGGGGCACAGGGCGATGTGCCCAAGGCCGGCTGTGTCGACGACGGACAGCAGGGCGGTCATCCCCCGCCTGGCGATGTCCAGCGCCTCCCGGCGGGGACGGCCCATCAGCGCCCCGGTGTGGACCACCACCCGGTCCGCCCCCATCCACTGGGCCAGAGCGCAGGAGGTCAGCACATAGCCGTTGTTTTTTTGAATGCTCTCCGGGTTGGCCAGATTGATGAAGTAGGGGGCGTGGAGGGACAGGGAAATCCCCGCCGCCCGGGCGTTCTCCCCGATCCTGACCGCGGTCTCCTTCCCCACGTGGACCCCCTTGCCGCACTGGTACTCGTAGCAGTCCAGACCAAGGTCCGCGATCCACCCGGGCGCGGCCAGAGAGGACCTGTGTACCCTGGAAAAGCTCTCCGAGTTGCCCGCCGGGCCGAATCTCGCGCTCACAGGAAGGGCCTCCTCTTGCCCAGCGCCCGGAAAGGGGTCTCGATGGCGTAGCGGACATACCGGAAGGGGTTGCCCGCCAGACGGATGGGTTGGACCAGCAGAGGGGTCACCCCCGCGTTGTTGGCCCCCAGCGTGTCGGTGAAGATCTGATCCCCCACCATGACCGTCTCCTCCGGCCGGGCCCCCATGCGCTCCATGGCCCGGAGATAGCCCGCCCGCCTCGGCTTGCCCGAGTGCCCCTGGTAGGGGATGCCCAGCTTTTCCGCAAAATTTTGCGCCCGGCCCGGCTTGCGGCTGTTGGACAGCAAAAAGAGCCGGATGCCGGCCTCCTCCAGCGCAGCCTTCCAGGCTATCAGCTCCGCCGGGGGCTCCGTGACCCTGTAGGCCACCAGAGTGTTGTCCAGATCGGCCAGCACCAGGCGGATGCCCCTCGCCGCCAGCAGCCGGGGAGAGATATCGGTCACCGAGGAGTAGAGCCCCCGGGGGATCGGGGATAGAGACATGGTTCTAACCTCCTGTCCGGATTCATACGTTGTACAGCGTAGTATAACACAGGATGAAGCTTTGGACAAGGGGGATGCGCTATGCCGCAGGACACCTTTATTATCACGCTGCCCCCCAGGCAGCTGCCCGCTCTGCAGAGCTGGCGGGTCACCCCCGCCCACCTGGCCTACCGGCTGGGACCGGGGCCCCACCTATTTCGGGCGGACAGCACCGCCCCCAGGGGCGGGCTGATGGTGGTGGACGACCAGGATTTCGACGGGCTGGGCCCCACCGGCCCCCTGTGCCAGGAAATTCTGCGGGAGTGCCAGGCCCGAGGGTTCTCCGGGGCCGTGCTGGACTTTGAAAACCGGCTGCCCCCCCTGGAGCAGATCGCCGGACAGCTGGATGAGCAGTTCGCCCGCAGGGGCTGGATCCTCTTCGTCTCGGAGCGGTACGGGCCAAAAGCCCCCCACGCCCGGGTGATGATCCCCTCCGCCCTGTCCGGCGGCTCCCTTCAGCAGAGGCTGGTGGAGGCCCTGGAGCGCTTCGGGGAGAGCCGGGTGGCCCTGGCCCTGGAAAAACGGGCGGAGGACTTCTATCTCCCCTCCCCCACCGGCAGCGGCCAGCCCCTGAACGAACAGGAGCTGGAGGCGCTGCGGGAACGGCTGAGACCCTCGGTCTTTTTCTCCGGCGAGCTGTGCGCCCGCTACTTTACCTACATGAGCCGGGACAACGGCGCCCACTTTGTCCTGTTTGACGACGGGGATACCCTGGCGCGCAAGCTGGATGTGGCCCGGGGACTGAATATCCGCACCTTTCTGGCCCCCTGGGCCGAGGTGTCCCCCTACGCCGCCCGGCTGGGTATCCAGCGCAGGCCCGAAGCCCAGCGGCAGGGGCGCAGATAGGCAAAAACAGCCGCCAGGGGGCGGCTGTTTCTCTGTTTCCTTGGCCACAATGCCGTTGACATATGGGTCCGGTTGGATTATTATGTATGCTGTATTATCAGGCACACATTTTGTCAAAACGCGGTTTTTTGCCGCCCGGAGGTTTTCCCCATGACCCACTCCTTCTTCGGCGGGGTCTATCCCGCCACCAGAAAAGATATTACCCGGCGCAAGCCGATGGCCCGGCTGCCCAAGCCCCCCAAGGAGATTGTGATTCCCCTCATGATGTGCGCTGACGGCCCCGCCGTCCCTGTGGTGGGACCCGGCGACTCCGTCACCGTGGGCCAGCCCATCGCCAAACGGGACGGGAGGGGCGCCGCCCTTCACGCCAGCGTGTCGGGCCGGGTCAGCGGCATCGAGCTGCGGCCCCACCCCTGGGGCGGACGCTCCCCCGCCGTCGTCATCCAGAACGACGACCGGGGCGAGCTCTACGCCGGCCGCCCCGCTCCCCTGGACCCCCGGACCCTCACCCTGGAACAGGCCCTGGAGCGGGTGGAGTGGGCCGGCGTGGTGGGCATGGGGGGCGGCTCCTTCCCCGCCTGGGAGAAGATGGCCCGGGCCGCCGGGAAGGTTGACACCCTGATTGTCAACGTGGCCGAGTGCGAGCCCTATGTCACCGCCGACTACCGGCTGCTCCTGGAGCGCAGCGAGCACATCCTCCGGGGCACCCAGGCCCTGGCCCGCTGCCTGCGGTGCCAGCGGATTGTGCTGGTTACCGAGGGGGACAAGCTCAACGCCGTGGAGGCGGTGGAGCGCCGCCTGCGCCGCTCCGGCAACAGCCGGGTCCAGATTCTCCCCGTCCGCACCCGCTACCCCCTGGGCGCCGAGAAGCAGATTATTCAGACCGTCACCGGACGGGAGGTGCCCCCGGGCGGCTCCCCCATCGACGTGAGGTGCGCCGTGTTTAATGTGGCCACCGTCTACGCCATCCAGGACGCCCTGTTTCAGGGCCGGCCCGTCACCCACCGGGCCGTTACCATCACCGGCGGCGCCGTCACCCGGCCCCGGAACCTGTGGGTACCCATCGGCACCCCCCTGCGCTACCTGCTGGAGGCCTGCGGCGGCCTGCGGGAGGAGGCCGACCGGATGCTCATCGGCGGGCCCATGATGGGGGTGGCCCTCCTGGACCTGGAGGTCCCGGTGATGAAGGACACCAACAGCCTGGTCTGCCTCACCGGCTGGGAGCACAAGCCCGACACCCCCGCCGGGGTGTGCATCCGCTGCGGCAAGTGCGTGGCCGCCTGTCCCATGCACCTGGCCCCCACCATCATCCGCCGGGCCCTGGAGGACCGGGACCTGACCCGGCTGTCGAAATACCATCTGGAGGACTGCAACGCCTGCGGCTGCTGCTCCTTCATCTGTCCCGCCCAGATTCCGCTGGTGGAGACGGTTGCCCAGGCCGCCGGTCTGGTGAAGAGAGGGGAGGTGGAGCAATGAGCGCCAGCTACGGTCCCAAGCGGCTGTCCCCCCAGCTGCGCCAGCCCTCCACCACCCGGGCCATGATGCTGGATGTGCTCGTGGCCCTCACCCCCGCCCTGGGGATGGCAGTCTTCTTCTTCGGCCCGCGGGCCCTGGCCCTTACCGCCGTGTCCGTCCTCTCCTGCGTGCTGTTTGAATTCCTCTACCGGCTGCTGACCCGGCAGCGCCTCTCGGTGGGCGACCTGTCCGCCTGCGTCACCGGGCTGCTGCTGGCCCTCAGCCTGCCCGCCAGTACCCCCTACTGGGTGCCCGTGATGGGGGCCGCCTTCGCCATTATTGTGGTCAAGCAGTTCTACGGCGGACTGGGACGGAATTTTATGAATCCCGCCCTGGCCGGCCGGATGCTGGCCGGCACCATGCCCATCCTTATGACCACCTGGCCCCAGCCCCTGCAGAAGCTGTCCCTCACCGCCACCGATGCCGTGTCCGCCGCCACCCCCATGTCCTACCTCCACGAGGGGGCCCTGCCCCCCCAGGCCCTGGACATCATGCTGCTGGGACAGCGGGGGGGCTGCATGGGGGAGGTCTCCGCCTTTATGCTGCTGCTGGGCCTGGGCTATCTGCTGCTGCGCCGGGTGATCTCCCTGCGGGTCCCCGCCGGATATCTGGGCACAGTGGCCCTCTTCGCCCTGTTCTCCGCGCCCGAGGGGGTGTCCCCCCTCACCTGGACCGCCTACCAGCTCATGGGCGGCGGCCTGCTCATGGGCGCCGTCTTCTTCGCCACCGACCCCGCCACCTCCCCCGTCACACCCCGGGGACAGGTGATGTTCGGCATCGGCTGCGGCCTGCTCACCGTGCTGCTGCGCACCTCCAGCCCCTACCCCGAGGGGGTGGGCTGGGCCATCCTCACCATGAACTGCATGGTCTGGCTGCTGGACCGGCTGGGACTGCCACGGCAGTTCGGCATCGGCAACTTCGCCGCCACCAGAGCCGTACTGGCCCAGTCCTGGGCCAGCCTGTCCGAGATTAAATTCGTCTGCCCCAAGCTGAACCTCCAGCTCCCCAAGCCCAAGGAGGGCCAGGCCCCCGGCGAGGCCTATCTGGACCTGCTGCGCTCCCTCCTTAAAACCGTGGGTCCCCTGGCCGGGGTGTTCGCCGTCACCTGCGCCCTGATCTTCTCCGTCCACCGGTACACCGATCTGGACGCCGCCCGGGCCGGGGTTCTGGCTCAGCAGGAGATTCTGGCCCAGGCCATGCCCCAGGCCGCCGTGGGCGCCGAGACCCCCTACCACGCCAACGGCGCGCTGTCCATCACCGCCGGCTACAGCGAGGAGGGCCTCCTCCTGGGCTACTGCATCGAGGTGCAGAGCCAGGGCTTCGGCGGCCCCATCACCATGACGGTGGGGGTGGACCTGAACGGCGCGGTTACCGGCGTGGCCATCAACAGCCACAGCGAGACCAACCGCGTGGGCACCGAGGCCATGACCCCCGAGGCCCTGGAGCGCTATGTGGGCCGCTCAGGCACCATCCGAAGCTCCGGCAATAACTCGGTGGACTCGGTAAGCGGGGCCACCGCTACCTCTAAGGCCATTACCGCCGGAGTCAACCGCGCCCTGCACATTGTGGCCAATCTGAGTACGGAAGGGGAGGTTCAATATGAGAATACCCAGTAACGCCGTCCCCCACCGGGACAGGAGGCGGAACACATGAACACTGTTATGGAACTGACCGCGGTGGCCCTGGCCGCCCTGCTGTCCGAGAATATGGTGCTGGTGTCCTGCATGGGCATCGGCACCCACGAAAAATCTTTCCAGGAGCCCAGAGAGGCCATCCGCACCGGCTGCTGCCTGACCGTGGTGATGATTCTGGGAGCCCTTGGCGCCTGGCTGCTCAACTATCTGGTCCTGCTCCGGTACGGCCTGACCCATTTTCAGGTTCTGGCCTTCGCACTGCTCGTCCCGGGCCTGGTGGCCGCCCTGCGTAAATTCCTCAGGGCCTGCGTCCCCGAGCTGTCCCGGCGGGCGGATGACAATCTGGCCTCCATCTCCACCAACTGCGCAGCCCTGGGCACCGCCCTGCTGGTCAGCCAGCGCAGCTACGGCCTGACCTCCGCCCTGGTCTTCGCCCTGTGCGGCGGCGTGGGCGCTACCCTGGCCCTGGCCAGCTTCGCCAGCCTCCAGAAGGAGGTGGACCTGAATCGCTGCCCCAGGTCCTTCCGGGGTGTGCCCATTCAGCTGATTACCGCCGGCCTGATGGCGATGGCCCTGGTGGGATACTATGGCCTGTATCTGGAATAGCACAAAAAACCGCCCTGTTGGGACGGCTCCCATAAGGAAGATAACGCCCGCTGAAAAGCGTTTACTTTTCAGCGGGCATCACTTTTATTCTTTCAGCTTCATACCATCTTTGAACGCTTCACCAACACGTTCAGCTACCTTGTAGTATCCATGAGTGTACGGATCAAAGGCAATGGCGTTTACCAGCGATATATCGACCCTGCCGTCTGCCATGACACTTTCGTCCGCAGTAATATTGACGACCTTTCCTATCACTCCACAGCCATATTCATTATCCTGATATTCAACAAATTCACATTCGAGGCACAGTGGAAACTCATTTATAACAGGAGCGTCCACTGTTTCGGCTTTGCTGGCGGTAAGCCCGCTGCGCACAAATTTGTCGGCAGCCTTGTTTCCCGATTCCACACCGAAATAGTCTGCCTCTACCACATGGGCAGCATCGGCTATACTGACAGTGAACGCACCTCGCGCCTTGATATTTTTCACAGTTTTGTGGGTCTCAGTCAAATTGAGAGCCACGGTCCCCCGCTCCTGCATAGTTCCCCAGGCGGCGTTCATCACATTGACACTGCCATCCTCGTTATAGGTGGCTACCATCAGGACAGGCATTGGGAAAATACCCTCTGTGATGTTCAGCTTTGTTCTCATAGTAATACCTCACTTTATCAATGGAATTGACAGGATCAACTATCCTGTGTATTATTATAGCGTCTGCTGCAAATAATTCAAGTACTGTCATTTTAGACAGGTACTATCTGAAAGGATAGTTAAACATGATAAATCAATTTATTGAAAATGCAAATTTTGAGGATACCGGGTTCAGCTATACAATGTCCCTTATATCCGGTAAGCACAAGATGGTTATTCTCTATTGCCTTATGGAATATAAGGTAGTACGGTTCAACGAATTAAAACGGTATTTGAAAAACATATCCGACAAAACTCTCAGCACAAATTTGAAGGAGCTGGAATCTGACAGGCTGATTATAAGAACAGAGTATCCTCAAATCCCGCCAAAGGTTGAATACAGTCTCAGTGATCGTGGAGAATCCCTGATGGACGTTTTGGATCAACTGTGTATTTGGGGCGAAAAAAACAGATTGGTCTGATAACAGATATTTATACATTTTATCTATTGGTTAGAGCCTTATCTCTCTGACTCCTCCCGTGGTCCCAAAGGCCGCCTCAATAATAAAAAGAGGGCGGATGGCCGCCCTCTTTTCCATTACTGCTTGCTCTTGATGTACGCGTCGATGGATTTGGCGGCGCTCTTGCCGGCCCCCATGGCCAGAATTACCGTGGCCGCTCCGGTGGCGGCGTCGCCGCCGGCGAAGATGGCCGGGCAGGAGGTGCAGCCCCACTCGTCCGCCTGGACGCAGCCCTTCCGGGTCTTCTCCAGACCGGGGGTGCCGTCGTAGCTCATGGGGTTGGGCTGGGTGCCCAGAGACATGACCACCGCATCTACCTCCATCTTGAACTCGCTGCCCTCCTTGACAACAGGACGGCGGCGGCCCGAGGCGTCAGGCTCGCCCAGCTCCATCCGGACACAGGTCATGGACTGGACATGGCCGGTCTCGTCCCCCTCGATGGACACGGGATTGGTCAGCAGATCGAAGATGATGCCCTCCTCCTTGGCGTGGTGGACCTCCTCAGCCCGGGCGGGGAGCTCCGCCTCGGAGCGGCGGTAGACAATGTGGACCTCGGCCCCCAGGCGCTTGGCACACCGGGCGGCGTCCATAGCCACATTGCCGCCGCCCACCACCGCAACCTTCTTGTTGTGGAGCACAGGGGTGGGAGAGTCCTCCTTGTAGGCCTTCATCAGGTTGATGCGGGTGAGGTACTCGTTGGCGGAGTAGACGCCAACCAGGGACTCGCCGGGGATCTTCATGAACATGGGCAGGCCCGCCCCCGAGCCGATGAATACCGCCTCGTAGCCCTGCTCGAACAGCTCGGTGATGGTCAGAACTTTACCTATGACCATGTTCAGCTCGATGTCTACCCCCATCTTCTCCAGGTTGGCCACCTCGCGCTTCACGATGGCCTTGGGGAGACGGAACTCGGGGATGCCGTAGCTCAGCACCCCGCCGGGGGTGTGGAAGGCCTCAAACACAGAGACGGAGTAGCCCATCCGGGCCAGCTCGCCGGCGCAGGTCAGGCCGGCGGGGCCCGAGCCGATCACCGCCACCTTGTGGCCGTTCTTGGGAGCGGTGGCCACGTTGGCGATGCCGTTCTCCGCGGCCCAGTCGGCCACGAAGCGCTCAATGCGGCCGATAGACACCGGCTCGCCCTTGATGCCCCGGACGCACTTGCCCTCGCACTGGGTCTCCTGGGGGCAGACACGGCCCGAGATGGCGGGCAGGGCGTTGGCATCGGACAGCAGCTGATAGGCCCCGGCCAGGTCGCCCTCGGCCACCTTGGCCACAAACTCGGGGATGGGGATGCCCACAGGACACCCGCTGACACAGGGCTTGTTCTTGCAGTTCAGGCACCGCTGTGCCTCGTTCTGGGCCTGCTCCAGGGTGTAGCCCAGGGCTACCTCCTTAAAATTGGCGTTGCGTACATTGGCCTCCTGCTCCGGCATGGGGGTCTTTTCCATCTGCATATTAGCCATTCATGGCACCTCCTCCCAGGCGGCAGAGGTGCTTCTCTTTCGCCTTGGCTTCATGCTCCTT
>Ga0209694_1000510_pt1 | contig 62275 bp, 56 predicted proteins | sample GluameincwithD2O_FD_187499 | JGI IMG/M metagenome (GOLD analysis project Ga0209694, IMG submission 187499) | Mouse cecum microbial communities from Vienna, Austria - Glucosamine amended microcosms incubated with D2O (SPAdes) (version 2) | ecosystem: Host-associated > Mammals > Digestive system >... | reverse complement strand
AAAAACCTGCCATAAGGGAGGTCTTAAAGTCATGCCCTCTATTGATAAACTCCGCCACAATATCAGGCACGCTGTTTCTCTGTCCGCTTTTTCTCCAAATCTGATACACAGAATCCGCTATTTTTTTCTCTATACAGTTACTTTCCGAGACTACTCAAAAGGCAGATGCATCATACATCTGCCTTTTGATATATCTGCTTATACCTTTGCAATATATTCGAACGGCAGCGGAACAATCTTTCCAGGTGTCTGGATCTCTACTAACTGCTCCAGAGTTGCCTTTACGATCTGTGTCTGCTGTTCTACGTTATTCGGAGCGCCCGCATTCGCACCCATAGGAACAAGCGGAGCTACCGCACGAGGAGTACCGGTCTGACGAACAACCGGCGGAAGAGCTGCAATAATAATGGTAGGAATTCCAGCTTCTTCAATCGCTCTCTGCACCAATACTGCAGAGCGGTGGCAGGTACCTCAGCCAGCGGTGAGGACTACTGCGTCAACTTCCTCTTCTTTAAACATCTGTGCAATGGCAGGACCAGTCTCGCCTTTGAACTTCTCCTGGTTTCCGCCGCCGCCCATGAATCCTGCGTGTACCGGCGCACAAGCCTTGATAAAGCCTTCCTTTGCCAGCTCATGGATCCTGTCGATCGGGAACATACAGTTGATGTCTTTGTTAACATCACTGTTATCATATCCACCGTGTGATACCATCAATTCATTAGACGGCATATCATCTGTAACTTTTCTCCAGGTAAAATCACCCGCAAGATTGAATCTCTCCTGCTCTTTGTGATGAACGCCTGCCGCTGTAGCAAGAGCAATCGTCATATCCTTTAACTCTTTCGTAACAGGAGCCCATACGGACGGTGGAGTAATAGGAACAAAAATCTCAGATTGCATTCCCTTAACTAATGTTAAACTCATTGTTATACCTCCTTATTATTCTGGTTCTTTTCGCGCATCTCTTTCTGACGCCGCGTATACGTATCCAGGTTACTCACATACTTCTCATTGACTTCAGGCCCAAGCTGCTCTACGAAACTCATGTTCCACGCAACCTCCTGGCCTACTTTAATGGGATAATCACTGATGAACATCCGCATCGGCACTTTCAGATAACCCAGGCGGCCTTTTAGATCGATCGCCACAAATCCGTCATGCACCTCTACGATCACGCCTTCCATCCGTATGATCTTATCGCCATATTTCAATTCCGCCATGTTCGTTCACCCGTCTTTAGTCATATTTTTCCTTACGCTTCTGGCTCATTGGCAGAGACTGCTCATTCTCAACCAGCTTCATTCCTTTTCCTGTCACACTCTCGATCGCTTCTACGTTGGAAGACTTCACATTTGGATTCCACTTCTTCTCAGCCGCTTTCACATCTTCTCCGCCCATAGCGTTCTTCAGCATCTGCAATGCGCGAACAGCATCTTCCGGACAAAGTGTATTACAAGCAAGAACCTCATTCTCAATTCCTGATTCAGACTTATTATTATCAACCATGTGTGTCATGTACTTATTCCCAACTACCAACGCTCCCTGTACGGCACAGAAGGACATTCCAACTACCGGGATCCCTCTCATACCGATCTGCTCATGGTGGCTTGCGAAGTCGATATGGTTATTTCCGAAACCTTCTGTAGTAACGAAAGCTCCGTCTACATCCAGCATCTCGCAGATCTGTCCTACACGTTTGGATACATAGAACTTCTCAGCATTGATCTGCGGGCTTCCTACGAAGATAACGCCGCAAAGGTCGATCTCTTCATCATGCAGAGCTTCCAGAACCAATGGCTCTCTCCAGTAATGTCTGGACATCTCTTTTGACGCAGGCCCGATACAGGTAAGAGCGTGGATACATCCGTCCAGAACCTCCAGCGGAGATACTGCAACCGGAACATTGCCAAGGTCAACGTTCGGCTTTCCGCCAAGGATACCAACCGGCTCTACCGGAAGGATCAGGTTATCATGCATAGCTCCCTGTCCCATGATCTCTTTCACGATGACAACTTTCTTCTTGCCAGGCCTTCTGTATTGGTCGAACTGCTCTGTATCTACTACAAGAGACTCATCCAACTTCTTTAAGCATTCACGGATCTCCTGTGTGATAACGTCGCTGGCGGTATGTGCTGCCAACGGGCCAGGTCTCTCCATGTTTGTTCCTTCTTTGACTGTTACCTGAGTCTTGATGAAGATCTCACCCTTCTCAGGAGCGCCCGGACGTCCCCACATGATATTCTCATCGAGATATCCTTCGGAAGAACCGAACTCACCGATCTGAACACCGTTCGCATCCGTACCGGTTACCATCATAACGACGCCGTCAAGAACTCTTGTAACGCCGGATCCCAACTCATCCTCGCCCTCTTTGGTAGCGATCGGCTGAACATCCATGATCGTCTCGGAATAGGTGTGGTACTGCTCTGGTGTGATGATATCAATCTTTAAGTCATATACCAGTTTCTGAGAATCAATACATTCTTTCTCGATACCTTCACGGATATAAAGCGTCGTCCCGTCGATCTTTGTCTCAGGTCCTCTCTTAACTTCCGTGATGTTAAAGTGCTTTCTTGTTAAGCTTCTGACCAGCTTAGCTTCCTGCTCTGCTGCCGGTGCCGCTGCACCTGCCTCTGCTGCCGCTACAGCACCTACCGGCGCTGCCGCCGCTGCGCTGCCGCCTCCAAGCGCTCCCACCGGGATCTCAAGATCAATGTCTTTTCCTTCTCCGATGTGGATCTTCAGAATACCGCCTGCCATCGGCGCTGCCGCCGGTGCCGGTACCGGTACTGCTGCCGGCGCCGCTGCTTCTTCCTCGGCCGCTTCCGGAGCTGCCGGTGCGCTCGGCGCCTTTGCACCCTCTACAACATCTGCTGTAAGCGGGCAAAGAGAATCACAAGTTTTTGTGAGTTTTGCTCCCAGGACCTCCTCAATGGTAAGGCAGCCGTCAAGATTCAATAATCCTGAATCTACCAGATCATCAAAGATCGCCGGATCTTCCAGATTCGCCGGTTCGATCGTAATGCCGCCTTCGGCTCTACAACATAATACCGCCGGATCATGAGCATGAGCTTTCGCTGTTTCAGCTGTGATTGACATATTGTTTTCCCTCCTTGTTTGGTCTTACGCATCCCTTTCGGGACACATGAATTATGATACCCATATCGGCATGCCGCAATGCATACCGCCAAGCCAAACGATTCTTGTACGTTTGCTTTAATGTATTTATACAGCCGCATTATGGCAGGGAGATTACCTCTCTTTCTCCAGGCAAAAGAATCGGGGGTCAATTGCCTTTGCCGCCCGCGGCAGTAATACCTATTTACCGTTCGGAAGCTGATCCACCTGCTTCGAAACTCTCAGAGTCCTATAGAGCGCATGGCCGACCGTCCTCATCACGTGGTCTGTCTGATGGAATACCTTAAGCCCCATCTTCGGGCCGGAAGCCATAACCGTATTGGAACAGTCAGAGCAGTTGCCGATGATGATATATTCGCACTTATCCTTCTTAAACTGCATATTGTTCTTAACCTGTCCCGGACAGTTCCCCGGCCTTAAGCACTTAAGCGGCGCGCCCGGCTTATTCTCGATCGCCTGCTTACATCTGCAGACAGAAACCACTTTGCCGTTCATCTTCTGTGCGATCTCACGCATACGCTCCTCGCTTCCTCCGCATGCGCAGACCAGAAGGCCTACGTTCGCGCCATGGAGATCCGGGAACTCGATCGTCACGAGGATACCGCCTGTCGTCTTCGTGATCGGAGCGTCAAATTCCGTAGACTTGCCTGTGAAGGCTCCGCCCATAATGATCTCACCGTATACGCCGTCGATACCGCCCGCTCTCTCGATCAGTTCGCCGACGCTTACGCCTACCGGAACATCCATAAATACATGCGCCTGATTGCCGCCGTTGATCTTGCCGCGCACGGTCAGGTTCTTCGTGATACACGGCTTCTTCTCATCAACCGCCTCCGCGATCTTCGCCGCAGTCTCAAGGTTCACAACCACAGACCTGGCTGCCGACGGAAGCTGCATAGTCGTAAGGTTCACGCCCAGGCACTCTCTTACCACCGCACGCTCTTCGCCCATTGGGTAGATATCCGGAAGAAGATGAATGGTAATATCTGCCTCGTCTGCAATCCCCTTGCGCAGGATCTCGATCGCCTTCTCATTCTTCTTCTTAATCGCAAAGACAGCTTTATCCGCATGCGTGATCTCCATACAATACTTCACACCGCGGATAACTTTGTCACACTGTTCCTCAATCTGTCTGATATTGTGCTCAAGTCCCGGCTCACACTCAGCGGCATTGATCAGAATATAACTGTGTTCCAACTTGAAATCTGCCGGAAGCTCCGGATTGATCTCCGGATCCAATTCAGCCATCTCTGTCTCCGCAAGGTTAATAGAGAGCTTCACTCCTGTCGGGAATCCCGCTCCTCCCATACCTACGATACCGGCTTCTTTCACCAACGCCAGTTTATCGTTCTCGTCAGCCACTTCGATCGGTACGAATTCGTCCTTCTGTTCTTCGTCAGGCGTAATGACGATCTTGTCTTCCAGAACTTCTTCGACCACACCGTACACACTTGAGAAAATGTTCGCGCCAAGACCTGTCGGTACCGCAATCTTTGTACCCTTCTGCACTTTATCCCCAGCTTTTACAATTGCCTGACATGGGGCGCCGACATGCTGACGCAGCAAAATCTGTACATTTCCCATTGACATCCTTCTCCTTTACATTATTTATAAGCAAAAACGAATCCTTCCGGTCCGTTCACTTATTCACTTTTAATATGAAATTTTAATACTGCTTAATAATCAAGAAAAATGTTCGTTTATTTTAATTTATAAATAACGTCTATAGATCCGGCAGACAGATCGCACCTGCAAGACCATGACAGACGGCTTATCTTCTGGCGAGGGCATGTGGGAATCGAACCCACCCGGGACGCTCTTAACGCCCCACACTGGTTTTGAAGACCAGGAGGCACACCAGTCACCCATCTACCCCCATATAAATACTTTTTATGTGTTTACATTAGCACAGATTCACACTAATTTCAACACTTTTTTTATATTTTTATAATATCAAAAAAACGTTGACTTTTCAAGGGTTTTCGGTCATAATAGAGTCAAGAAGATTGAACGGCATACTAGAACGCAGTCTATTTGTTAATTTCCTGGCAGTTTTATAGCTGTCTTCCTTATATAAAGGAGAATCCTGATCGCAGATCAGAGCTTATTTCCCGTTTTTCCTGTCCGGTTTTTACGAGATCTCACGTTAAGATCTGCAGATACCGAACCACTGATCCGCAAAAGACACTGCGGGTATCGTTGGGGAAATCCCGAAGTGTTTTTGATACATTTATAGATTATTTCTATAAAAAATCATCACCAAAAATCCAGGAGGTAGAAGAATTATGGAATTAAAAGCAAATGTCAATTTCGATCGGTTCGAAGGTGCATTGCAGGTAGTTGACTCTCACACCGTAGGCGAGTTCTGCCGTATCGTGATCGGCGGTTTCCCGGAGCCGGAAGGAACCACGATGATCGAGAAGAAGAAATGGATGGAGGATAACTATGACCACGTGCGTACCGCTCTTATGTTCGAGCCTCGCGGACACCACGATATGTTCGGCGCTTTCCTGTGCGAGCCGGTGAACAAAGAAGCTGATTTCGGCGTTATGTTCATGGACACAGGCGGATACCTGAACATGTGCGGACACTGTACGATCGGCGCCGTAACCGTAGCCGTTGAGGCGGGACTCGTAGAGTCTAAAGAAGGCGAGAATGAAGTCGTTCTGGAAGCTCCGGCAGGACTGATCCGTACGAAGGCTATCGTGAAAGACGGCAAGGTTGAGAGCGTTACTCTGACCAACGTTCCTTCCTTCGTATACAAAGAGAACCAGAAGATCACCGTTGACGGAAAAGAGATCGAATTCACCATCTCCTTCGGCGGCAGCTTCTTCGCACTGGTTGATACCACCAAGCTCGACATCGGCGAGATCAATCCGAAGACTGTTCCGGAATACACAAAGCTCGGCATGAAGATGTTAGAGATCATCAACAGGGATATCCCGGTTAAGCATCCTCTTCTTGATATCACAAGCGTTGACCTGGTTGAGTTCTACGGACCGACTCCGAATCCTGAGAAAGCCACGATGAGAAACGTGGTAATCTTCGGCGACGCTATGGCAGACCGTTCTCCGTGCGGAACAGGAACCAGCGCAAAACTCGCTACACTTCATCACTGGGGCGAGATCAAGGTCGGCGAGGAGTTTATCTACGAGAGCTTCATCGGTTCCCTGTTCAAAGGCGTGATCAAAGAGACCGCAAAAGTCGGCGACTTCGACGCTGTTATTCCTATGATCACAGGAAGCTGCTATCTGACAGGCGTTGCAACTTATCTGATCGATCCGACAGATCCGTTGAAATATGGATTCCAGGTAGGCTAATCGCAGTAGGCTGATCGTGTAATAACATTCTTTGCATTTTTTGTTAAAATATGATATACTCTATAAGAAAAGAAGCGGGTTAAGGGGATAATCCGCTTCTCTTCTTATAATTATCACACCCCATAATATACTAACCTGTATTTACTTGAAAGATTTGTGGGCTCAACTTTGCAGACTCATAATTTTAACGGTATGTCAGATGAAAGGAATGATACATATGCCACGCAAAAGGCGATCAACGAAAAGCCGCATTATAAAAGCGGCATGGAATCTGTTTTACAAAAACGGATACGACAACACTACCGTGGAGGAGATTATCGCAGCCTCAAAGACATCGAAGGGGACCTTCTACCATTATTTCAAAGGAAAAGAAGCTCTTCTGAATTCCCTCTCCGATCTGTTCGACCAGAAGTATGAGGAACTTGCCGCTGCGATCGACCCGGATATGTCCGCATATGATAAGCTGCTGCTGCTGAATCACGAACTGTTCCACATGATCGAGAGCAGCGTCGATATCCATCTCCTTGCTTTTCTGTATTCTTCACAGCTTACTACCAGAGACAAGAAATCTCTTGCCGATAATAAGCGATTTTATTTCAAATGGGTTACGCAGATTCTTGATGATGCTATAAAAAGCGGAGAATTCAGTGATAACAGCACTGCCGAAGAATTGATGAATATCTACGCCATGTATGAACGTGCCCTGCTATATGACTGGGCGCTCTTTAAAGGGAACTTTTCACTTACAGAACACAGCGACAAGCTTCTGCCGCATGTGTTAGACGTGTTTGTCAAAGGAGTATAAGGTTATGGATGTTTCACCGCAAAAGACAGGTATGCTTTGGATTGCTTACCTGTCTTTTTGGGTTCCGGATTTTCACACCATGCACTCGTGCATGTCTTCTTCCTCAATTCCTGCTTTGCGCATCATAGCGACAATCTCTTCCCGATCCTCAAGGGCGGCGCACCATGACAATCCGCACCCTGCCGAGATTGCCCTCGGAACAGGGATAATGCGCCCTGGGACCTGATGTTCCTTACATGCCTTCTCCATCGCCATCGCGTCTGCGGTTGTGTGGAAGGTTACAACTAATCTTAGTTCTTTTTTTCTCATGTCTACTCGATCACCACTTCGAAATACCCGTCTTTCTCGCTGGCTGTTGATTTCCTGCCATGGTCTTTGGCATATTTTTCAACGTTCATCTTCTGATGCGGCTCCGTCACCAGGATCTTAACCGCTCCCGACGCGCCCTTAAGCGCTTCTGCAGTAAGCATTAACGGCTCCGGACAAGAAAGACCTCTTGCATCTACTTCCTTCATATTATTACCTTCTTTCTCAGGATACTATGTATCACACTTAATTGCAATCTTTCATTTTATTTTTTGTCACTACTTCGCTTCATCCCTCTTGCTGGTAAATGCGATCACGAAGCACACAATGATACAGATGATGCACGCCACCTTGCCGTGCGGCGGTACCGCGCCTGCAACGATCTCTTTCGTCTCTGCATTCATCGCCGTTCCGCTTGCCGCAAGCCCAAGATTATGGCACAGGGCGGCTCCCACGAACATTCCCATAACCGTCACTGCCGAGTCGGACGACCCCTGTCCTGCAAGGATCAACTGACGCAGCGGGCAGCCTCCCGCCAATGTTGCGGCAAATCCAACCGTATACATCCCAAGAATGTTCCACAGGTGATCGGAATGAGCGATAATTCCCGGCGTATTAAAACCGACCGTAAAACGGTCCGTCGCAAGATTGAACACCAGCATCACTACGAATAAGCCCGCGATCACGCTGAACAGATCGAAATTCTTCATCAGAATGACGTCACGGATACTTCCGGCAAAACACATCCTCGACTTCTGAGCGACTGCTCCGAAGACCAGCCCTCCCACAAGAGAAGCGATAACCGGCGCATGCATACTTCCCGGCCCCGCCTCGCTTGCCTTCAGAAGCGACGGGATCAACGCCATGGCAAGGATCCCAGCCATCATAACCGGAAGCATGGTTCCTCCCACCTTATTCACTGCATGCGCCCTTCCAAGGCTGAATCCCTTCTTCAAGGCAAACACCCCGGTTGCCACTCCAAGGATAAAGCCGATCAACGCAACCCAGGCATTCAGGTCGCCGGCTGACATACGGATGATCATGCGCAGCGGGCAGCCCAGGAATACAAGGGATCCGATCACTATGATCATTCCCAGGACAAAACGGATCATCGGAGACGATCCTCCCGTAGAACGATATTCCTTTGTTGCTATAGAAATGATAAACGCTCCCAACACAAGCCCTATGATCTCCGGCCTTGCATACTGGACCACCTCTGCCTGGTGCATCCCCAGCGCACCCGCCGTATCTCGGATAAAGCACGCGATACAGAACGCCATATTCGCAGGATTACCCATAAATGCAAGACATGCCGCTACAAGTCCGCAGATCACACCGGCAAGCGCCAGTTTCTTCTTTGAATCTGATAAATTCATCTTTGTTCCTCCTCTCATTTGTAACCAACTTTCTCCCCCGCCGCCGACGGACTATTCCTCATCTCTGGCGAGTTCCCGGACCGCCTGAATGGCTGCGTCCACTTCTTCATCCGTGTTATAATGCGAAAAGCTGAACCTTACAGCTCCTTGCTCGACCGTTCCAAGCGCCTCGTGCATAAGCGGTGCACAATGCCCTCCTGATCTGGTAGAAATACTATATTCTGTAAGAAGCGCATCACTCACTTCTGAAGAATCATAATCTCCGATATTCAGCGTCACAATGGCACAACGCTCCTTTCCGCTGAAATCTCCGTATACCTTCACATTCTCAATATCTTTAACGCCTTCATAGAACCGGCGCATCAGCTCCTGTTCCCTTGCGCGGACCGTATCGATCCCATACGCTTCCAGATACCCAAGCGCGGCGTGAAGCCCCGCGATCCCGTGCCCGTTCAGCGTTCCCGCCTCCAGCAAGGTCGGCATCTGTACCGGCTGCGCCTTGCTGTAGGTCTGTACCCCCGTCCCGCCGGCTTTCAGCGGACGGACCGTCACACCCTCCCGCACATACATGCCGCCCGTTCCCTGGGGCCCCAACAATCCCTTATGCCCGGTGAAGCACAGGACGTCGATCTTCATCTCCTGCACATCGATCGGAAATACTCCCGCCGTCTGGGAAGCGTCCACCACAAACAGAATCCCTCTCTCTCTCGCAAATTCTCCGATCGGTCTTGGATCTACGTAATTCCCCGTCAGATTCGAACCGTTCGTACAGACGATCATCTTCGTCTCCGGCCGGACGGCGCTCTTGATATCTTCCGGATCTACATTCCCGTTCCTGTCACTTTGTACGATCGTAAGGCTTGTCCCCTTCGTCTCCAGGTCATAGAGCGGCCTTAACACAGAGTTATGCTCCAACATCGTCGTGACCACATGATCCCCCGGGTTCAGAAGCCCCCGGATCGCTATATTCAGGCTCTCCGTCGAATTACACGTGAGGACCACCTGCCTTGGATCTGTACCGTTTACCATCCGGCAGATCTTCTCTCTTGTATCATAGATGATCCGGGAAGCGCTCAGCGAAGCATCGTTCACGCCTCTTCCGGCATTCCCCATCGAACTCATCGCCGCTACTACGGCGTCGATCACTTCCTGCGGCTTGCGCATGGTCGTCGCCGCATTATCTAAATAAATCATTCCTTTTAACATCCTTTCTGCCTATAAATCAACAAAAGATAAAACAGCCCCGGAAACAAGTGATCCGGGACTGTTTCTTACCTTCTAGTATATTCCGTTCTGCAGGATTCGTCTAATTGAATTCTATGATATATCCCCTTTTTTTATAGATGATATCTATAAAAAATATCCTGCCGTCGGTTATTTTCCATTCTTCTTGATCTGATAAACCTCTTTCACGATCTTAATAAAGCGTTCCGCCGAGCCGGACAACTGATAATTCTTATTATATACCAGATTAATATCTCTCCCGCCGTCCGCTTTCGGGATCGGAAAGGCAAGCACATATCCGTCTGCCGTCTCATCCTTCGTGGCGAGACGCGACAGGACCGAGATTCCCATTCCCTGGCGCACGGATTTCTTGATCGTCTCCTGATTCTCTATGCTGGCAATGACATCAAGATCCGCCGGGTTGATGCCCGCCCGCTTCAGCTGCTTCCTCGCTTCCTTGCGTGTGCCGGAACCTTCTTCCCGCATGATCACATGTTCTTTCAGAAGCCAGCCGATATCATCTGGTGATTCCCGCTTAAGCTTTCTGTATTTCTCCGTATTCGGCGTAATGATCACCAGTTCGTCTTTATAGAACGGAATGTATTTACAATGCTTCTTTTCCAGTACCGTTCCCGTGAATCCCACATCCGCCATATGATCTATGATCCGGGTCACCACCTTCGAACTGTCCGTCTCAATGATCTTGATCTGTTCATCCGGATATCTCTCGTTAAAGCGGATCAATACCTTCGGCAGAAGATACTGCGCCGGTATGGTCGAAGCCGCGATCGTGATACACCCTTTCTCTCCTGCATCCTTTGCACAGAAGCGTTCTTCGATCTTCTTCTCAAGATCTACAATCTGCCTGGCATATTTATACAAGTCCTTCCCGTCTTCAGACAAACCTACTTCCTTTGTATTCCTCACAAACAGCCTCACGCTCAGCTCCTTCTCCAGCGAAGCAATATGCGCGCTAATGGTAGGCTGTGTCAGATAAAGCTCCTTCGCCGCCCTTGAAAAGCTTCCGCTTTCCGACACTTGGACGAAGGCTTCCAATTGCTTCAGATTCATTCGTATGCGATCCTTTCACTCTCTGCCCCCATTTTTTTGGTTACCTTTATACTGTCCATATACTCAAGTATCGGCTTCGCACTCTTTCTGCTGGTCTCAAAGAGATCCCTTACCTGGGCGATCGTGATCAGCGGGTCTTCGGAAAGCTTCGCCCGGATCACTTCTGTCGCATGCTCCATATAATCCCGCAAGGTATACATATCATCCGTTACTTTCACGACCTGCCGCTCTTCCAGAAGAATATTCAGGATGTCATCCGCCACCGCCTTATCCACTCCCTTGAGATCAAGCTCAGAATACCGCACAAAATCATACTTCGCCTTCGCGAAAGAATCCAACAGGATACCCGATACTTTATCATATGTTCCGTCTTTCTTCACTTTATATTCCGGCGTGCACAAGAATTCGTCCACCCGCTTCAGGTATCCGGCTTCGATCAACATCTCCAGGATCTTATCGAATACGTTGGGCTTGATCTTCCTGAAATGGGTCGCCTGCACCTCCGCCTTCTTCATACCGTACCTGTACGGATACTTCTCTTCATACGCCTTTAATGTCTTCTCCAATGTCTGCCTTGCCGCATTCCTGCTGTCAGCATGCCATACGAAAGTCTCCTTACGCATGGAAAATACGTCCACCAGCCCCTGCTCTTTCAGTATATCTATATCTTCCTGCACCTCGTCCGGCGAGAGCGCCGTGAGCTTTGCAAGTTCTGCCAGCGTGATCAGCGTGTCTCCATGCCCTTTGACATGCATCTCGATCACATCCGCCGTTGACCCGGATTCCTTTCTCGTAAGTTCCTCGATCACGTCCTCCTGGAACCGGCGCTTCACTCTCGGATTCGGCTCTAACACGACCCCTCCCCCGATGGTCTCCATCGGCGAATAGAAGCGTACCACAAACTTGTCGCCGCGTCTTACGGCAACCTCTTCTTCCAGGCGAAGCTGCACATACCCGCTCTCTCCCGGCCCCATCTCTTCCTGATCGAGAAGCACCGCGCGGCACAGCACTTCGCTGGTTCCCGTAAAGAAATGAAGACGCATATGGTTCGTCAGGATCCTCACGGAGGAATCCAGCATCTGAAGCTTCACATCCAGAAGGTCTGTATTCTTCATGCTGTTCTTCGGCGCAAGCACACATCCTCTTTTTATCTCTTTCTTCTTTACATTAGACAGATTGATCGCCACTCGCTGCCCGGCATAACATTCTTCCTTATCCTGCCCATGTACCTGTATACTGCGGATCTTACATTCCTTTCCTACCGGGTACATCTGCAGTGTATCCTCCTTAGAGATCGTACCGGACACCAACGTGCCTGTAATGATCGTCCCAAATCCCGACAACGTAAACGCACGGTCAACCGGAAGCCTTGGGATCGTCCGGATATCCTTTTCCACTACCTCGTCGCCGGTCATCTTCTCGATCGCGCCGATCAATGCCTCCAGTCCTTCCCCGGTCGCCGCCGATACTCTGACCACCGGCGCCTGCGCAAGAAAGGTTCCCTGCAGCTCTTCCTTAACCTCTTCTTCCACCAGCTCGATCCATTCCTCGTCAACCAGGTCACATTTATTAAGCACGATAATACTCTTCTCGATCCCAAGAAGGCTTAAAATATCCACATGCTCCTTCGTCTGAGGCATGATCCCTTCATCCGCCGCAACCACAAGAAGCACCAGGTCCATACCGACCACTCCTGCAACCATGTTATTGATGAACCTCTCGTGCCCCGGCACGTCGATAATGCCCACACGATCGCCGCCCGGCAGGTCAAAATACGTGAACCCGAGATCGATCGTGATCCCTCTTCTCTGTTCTTCCTCCCACCGGTCTGTATTCCTTCCCGTCAACGCCTTGATCAGCGTCGTCTTGCCATGATCTATATGGCCTGCTGTTCCTACGATGATATTCTTCATATCCCATACTCCTAGCTTCTGTTCTTATCTGTCCGATCTTATCTATCTATTCTTATCTATTCTTATCTATCTGCTCTTATCTGTCCGCGATCAGGCTGATCTCTTCAAGTACATCCAGCTCCTTGAACTGTTCCGACAATACCTTGAAAAATCTCCGTTCGATGGTCCTCACATCCAGAAGCACCGTATCGTTGACCGTCCTTGGGATCACCGGTATCGGGAGATGGCGCATACGCTCTTCCAGCTCCGATACGCTGATCTTCTCCGGATGTATGACAACCGCGGCGCTCGGAATCCTCTCCAACGGCAGGGAGCCCCCTCCGATCTGCGATTCACAGGACGCCGTCTCTATCTTAGCCGGCAGCCCTTTCTCCTCAAGAAGCCTGCAAAGCTCTTCCGCTTCCCATTTCACATCCTCTAGCGGCTTTGTGATCATACGAAGGACCGGGATGTTCTCAACTGCCTTCTCCTCCGACAGATATTCCTGCAATACCATCTCAAGCGCCGCCGCCGTGAACTTGTCGATCCGGAGCGCGCGGGTCAGCTGGTTCTTCTTCATCCGGTCTATATACTTCTTACGTCCGATGATGATGCCTGCCTGGGGACCGCCCAACAGCTTATCCCCGCTAAAACACACCACGTCCGCTCCTTTTGCAATGGATTCCTGAACCGTGGGCTCGTATGTAATGCCATATTTGCTCAAGTCGATCAGTACACCGCTTCCCAGATCCTCGATCACCGGAATATCATGGTCCCTGGCAACCGGGATCAGTTCATCGATCCCCACGCTCTCCGTGAAACCGACGATCCTGTAATTACTCGTATGCACCTTAAGAAGCGCCTTCGTTTCCTCGGTGACTGCATTTTCATAATCATCATAATGCGTCTTGTTGGTAGTGCCTACCTCCACCAGTACGGCGCCGCTTTGTTCCATCACGTCAGGAATCCTGAACTTTCCGCCGATCTCCACCAGTTCGCCTCGCGAGACGATCACTTCCCCGCCTTTGGCAAGGGAACTTAAGATCAGCATCACCGCCGCCGCGTTATTATTCACCGCCATCGCCGCCTCGGCTCCTGTGATCTTGCACAAGAGTTTCTCAAAATGGGAATACCGCTCCCCTCTCCTGCCTTCCTCCAGATTATACTCAAGATTGGAGTATCCCGTGGCGATCGCGGACAGCCGCCTCATATGCTCCTGCCCGATCGGCGCCCGCCCGAGGTTCGTATGGAGGATCGTCCCCGTACCGTTGATCACCATACGCATATTCGGCGTATGCATCGCCACGACCGTCATCTCAATATGCGCAAGCAGCAGCTCGATCTGCGCCTTCGCAGCCTCTTCCTCCTCACATCTGCCGATAAACTCCCGCAGCTTATCCAGCTCAATATGGATCGCTTCCATAACCGTATCCCTGCTGTAGTGATCGATCATCTTCCGGACCGTCTCATTCTCCAGCAAGACGTCTACCTTGGGGATATTGCGGTATAACATATTCTTATTCATCTTCTCTATTCCTTTTCCTGAACACATCCATGATGTGCATATTCTTTCTATCATCTCTCGTCAGAGCGTGTCTGAAATTTACTTCCCGGCAGCCATACTAATACAGCCGGATCAGCTTGTCGCTCTTGTCCGCCACCTTCCCGATGACAGATACCGCCGTATCCATACCGGCTTTCTTAAAATCTTCCATCATATCCGCAAGATACTCCGGCGATACACTGATCAGCAGTCCCCCCGATGTCTGAGGGTCATACAAAAGATCCAGGTAGTGTTCTTCTACCGCCCCGGTCTCCACCTTGCCGATCGAATATCCCCGGTTCTTATAGGCTCCCGCAGGAACCAGTCCCATCTTCGCATAATCAACTGCATCTGCAAAATACGCGATATCTTTCACGCGGATCTCAAATGTCACATCACTGGCTGACGCCATCTCCACACAATGTCCGAGAAGCCCGAATCCGGTAATATCCGTACACGCGGATACATCATACTTCTCCACCACCTGCTTGCCCTTCTTATTGAGGGAAGCCATGACGGTCTGCGCCTCCCGGATCGCAGAAGGCGACGCCATCTCCGCCTTGATCGCGGTATTCACCACGCCGCTTCCGATCTGTTTCGTAAGTACCAGGACATCTCCCGGCCTGCAGCCATAATTCTTAAATATCTTATCAGGGTGTACAAAACCGGATACGCACAATCCATACTTCGGCTCATCGTCCTGTACGGAATGTCCTCCGACAAGTACCGCTCCTGCTTCTTTCACCTTCATCGCGCCACCCGCAAGGATGTCGCCCAATATCGCCGGATCCAGACAATTCGGGAATCCGACTATGTTAAGCGCCACTGCCGGCTCTCCTCCCATCGCCCATACGTCGCTTAGAGAGTTCGCCGCTGCTATTTGTCCAAACATATAAGGATCATCTACGATCGGAGTGAAGAAATCAACCGTCTGGATCATCGCAATCTCGTCAGTGACTTTATAAATCGCTGCGTCGTCGGATGTTTCAATACCTACTATTAAATTATCATCGTGGAACTGCGGCAGCTTGCTCAGGACCTGAGCAAGGGTCTCCGGACCAATCTTAGCCGCTCAGCCCGCCGTCTTACTTAATTGCGTTAATCTGACATCTGATCTCATTCTCTATAATCCTCCTAAAAATATCCAAAAAGACGGATTCCCGGAGCATGTGCAAAAATCCATTCCCACACACGCTCTGCAGGAATCCGTCCGTCTCAGCACACCAGAGTATGTCTGAAAATCCATTCCCACACTCTAAGGCCTTATGATCTTTCCCGCATTCGCCATCGTCTCAACGATGCTGTACATATTCGTCACAGAACCTACCGCCAACTTCTCTTTCAGTCCATAATAGTCCAGGCATGTCCCGCAAGTCATGATCTCCACTCCCTGCGCCTCCAGGGATCTGAGATCCTCCAATGAATCGGATCCCTCCGTCGTAAGCGTCGCGCCGCCGTTATAGAACAGCATAGTCTTCGGCAGCGTATCAAGCTGTGTAACGGCAAAGATGAATCCCTTGATCAATACTTTACCCAATTCGTCATTTCCTATACCCATACGGTCAGAGGAAACTACTACCACCGTATTCCCTCTTGCGTCCGGCGCACATGCCGCCTCTTCCGACGCGTCTTCCTTCATAGCGCCTTCCATCCGGATCGTGATCTTGAATTCCGCGTCCCCAAGCTTCTCGGAAGAAACCTGTCCGCCTGCGCTTGACGCCATCTTCGTCACGTTCTGCACGGCAATCTCATTGTCCACCAGAACCTCAACCGTCTCCGGTCCTGTGAGCGCCTGCATTGCCTTTTTGGTCTTAATAACCGGGATCGGGCAATTATCTCCCATCGCATTGACTGTAACCATGATTCTTACCACCTTTCTTTTCTGATCCCGCCGCTTTCAACACATATAGACATATTCTATCATTGTTTGTCGAAAAGGTAAACGGGAAATTGATATATTATAAAATAGTTTGAGAAAGTTCTCATACTCTTTTATACCACTTTATATCCATGCGGCGCGCAGATTCACGCTGTTCTTTATATCTATGACCTGATATCCTCCCTCTGTATAATAAGCAGGCTTCATCCCGCCTTTCTTAAATGCGGCAAGGAATTCCTGCATGGTATGTACTTCTTCCGGGAAATAAGTCGCGCAGACGCCCACCTTCTCCGGAATATGGCAGTCGCTGGAACCCAGTGTAAAGAGACCAAGCTCCAGGGCATACTCCGCCGCTTTGCGGCAGGCATCCGCCGACGTGCTGCCGTTAAGCACCTCAAGCCCGTCCAAACCGTGCACCCTTCGAAGATTATCCTCCAAACCGCGGTTATTGTTGCGGAAGGGATGCGCCGCAAAGCACACGCCGCCCTGCGCCTTTACCAAGTCGATGAAATCCTGTGCCGGGATACGTTCCTTCGGGTATTCGTCGATCCCGAACGCCACGATATCCCCTTGCAAAGAGAAGAACTCGATCCCTACAAAGACCGGGAATCCCGTCCGGGCAGCGTATTCCGCCGCATACTCCTTAAGTCCCATGCTGTCATGGTCGGTAATACAGATCCCTCCCAGCCCTTTCTGTCTTGCAATACTTACCATCTGATCCAGTTTCAGAAAACTGTCTTTTGAATACGTCATCTCGTGCATATGGGTATCAATAAACATACCGTCCGCCCTCCTCTTCCCAGCCGCCTGAAGCCTGCGCCGCTTCTGATTTCTATTTTCTATCTTTATATTCCATATCCCTGTATTCTTCGATTTTCATCTGTTTCTTATTCTATTATATAAATCATTCGCTTCGGTATCAAATAGAGTTTTATAATATATCGTTTTATATATTTATTGTATCTATAGCACAGAAAAAAAGACTGCCAGCGATCGCTGATAGTCTTTTCTCACAACATCATTCAAACCCTCTGAATCCATTCCCTATGATCTCACTGCTGTTGGTTATCATCATAAAAGAGTCCGGTTCTACCGCCCTGACAAAGTTCCGGAGTTTCACTGCCTGGCTGCGGTTTACTACCGTCATGATCACCGTCTTCTTCCTGTGCGTATAAGAACCTTCCGCCGTGTAGATCGTTGCGGAACGATTCAATGCGTCCTGTATGAATCCGCAGATTGCATCGGCGTCTTCCGACACGATCGTAAAATACTTATAAGAATTCAGCCCCTCAATGATATTATCCACAAAAAAGGCTTTCGCAAGATAACCCGCCAGTGAAAAACAACCGACCGTCGATCCATAAATGAAAAATGCGGATACTACCACCACAAAATCAACGATCATCAGCGCTTTCCCGATCTTAATCTTTGTATATTTCTTCAGGATCAGGGCAATGATATCGGTCCCTCCGCTCGACGCTCCCAGGTTAAATATGAGCGCAGAGTTGACCGCGGTAAGGACAAATGCGAAGATCCAGTCCAGCACAGGCTGGGTAGTGATAGGTTCCGTAACCGGATAGATATACTGTGCGGCTTCCAGTCCGACACTGAATAAAAGCGTCACATAGATGGACTTGATGCCGAACCCCTTTCCCAATATCAGAAACCCAAGAACAAATAAGATGATATTTATGATAAATGAATACGTACTGGGCGAACCGTCGAAGACGCCGCTTAACAATACCGCGATACCCGTCACGCCTCCGAAGGTAAAATGATTCGGAAACTTGAACATATAATTCTCCAATATCGTTCCGATGGTCGCAAGGGTCAGCAACCCGTATTCTTTCGCTATTTTATCAATCTGTGCCTTTTCCATTTCCCCACTCTCCCAATTCTCTATTTGTCAACATAAGGGAGACCATGATCCGGTAAGAACCATAATCTCCCTTGTCCGAAACTGTCTATTTGCCCGCAGCCCCCGAAATCGCCACACGGTTCGTATGGCTCCTTTCATTTCTCTTTGTACTTATTCTTAACTCTTCTTGTTCTCTTAAGCAATTCAGAATTGCTTCATTCAGCGACAGCATCTTGTCATCCAACGACGATACCATCTCCGCACACTCTCTTAATTCCCGGCTGATATACTCCGGCGCGTTCCCTTCGAATTTATAATAGATCTTATGCTCAAGACTTGCCCAAAAATCCATTGCGATCGTCCGGATCTGAATCTCTACCTTGGTATCTACCACACTGTCTGATAAAAATATAGGTACGGAGACTATCATATGGTAACTCTTGTAACCGCTCTCTTTGGGATTCCGGATGTAATCCTTGATCGACAGAACCTTCAAGTCATTCTGATTACCGATCATCTCAGCCAATCTGTATATGTCGGAGGTAAATGAACAGATCAGCCTCACGCCGGCAATATCATTGACATACTTGACCATGTTCTCTATTGATATCTCGTACCCGTTTTTCCGTAATTTCTTTACTATACTTTCCGGTGTCTTCACTCTTGTCTTAATATGCTCTATCGGATTATACTTATGTACATGCTGAAATTCATCATTCAATATATCAAGCTTTGTTCCAATCTCTTTTAACGCCGAATTGTACAGGAACATGATTGTCTTCCAGCTGTCAACATCCTCATAATTCTTTATTGCATTTTCCATACAGTATCTCTCCTCTCATATCGAAGAGTTAATTCGTACTGCTATCAGTATATCATATGCAATAAAGTATGTCATGGATTTCAGATATATTTAAGAATTTTTTCTCACGATTCAATTAGCGCTCCATCCACCGAGACACGAACACTAATATTCAATCCCCTCCCTCGCAGTCCTTCCCTGATCAAAATGATGCTTGATCTTCTTCACCTCCGTAACATAGTCTGCGATCTCAAGAAGCTGCTCTGTGATCTGATGTCCTGTCAGCACGATCTCCAGGCCTCTCGGCTTATGCGTGATAAAACTGATCAGCTTCTCTTCGCTGAGAACCTGCAGATTCACAGCGCACAGCGCCTCGTCCAGAAGCAGCATATCGAACGGCCCGCAGAACTTGACGATCTCATCCAGCGCCTTGTTATTATAATGCCGAAGCTCGGCACGCTCGTCCCCATTCATATTGCTTACGAATTTGATCTGCTCTCTTCCCGGCAGACAGGTCACATTCGGTATTGCTTCCAGGATCTTTCGTTCATTCGAAGAATTATTTTTCAGAAACTGAAAGACCAACACACGAAGGCCGCTCCCGGCAGCTCTTACCGCCAGCCCCACGGCGGCGGTCGTCTTACCCTTCCCATTCCCATAGTATACATGTATTCTTCCTGTGCCTGTCATATTCTTCTCCCCGCTTTCGTCGTCATGCCTATCACACGATTAGCTTTATTATATCTCTCCTGCGGGAAAATGTATAGTAATTTATAGATCAAGCTGCATGTCTCCGAATTTGATCCAGCCTCTGCTCCGCATGAACTCCGATATTCCAAGCGTTACCGCCGCCGGAAGGATGATCTGGATCACAAGGATCTTGACCAGGACCATCATCGGTGGTTCTGCCGCCGTCATGGTCTGCCATGTCATGATCTGCCCGACCAGCCCTGCCGTACCCATACCGGAGCCTGTCGCATTACTTGTCATATGAAGCACAACGGTCCCGACCGGTCCAAGAACAGCGCTTGACAGGATGACAGGAAGCCAGATCACAGGTTTCCTGACTATATTCGGAACCTGAAGCATAGAGGTCCCGATCCCCTGGGCAAGCAAGCCTCCGATCTTATTCTCCCTGTAACTTGCCGCTGCGAATCCCACCATGTTACAGCAGCAGCCGACCGTAGCGGCGCCTGCCGCAAGCCCTGACAGATTCAATATGATCCCAAGCGCCGCAGAACTGATCGGCAGTGTCAGGATCATTCCCATCAGGACGGATACCACGATCCCCATTAAGAATGGCTGCTGTTCTGTCCCCCAGTTGATCAGTGCACCAAGCCATGCCATGAACCCGGAGATCGGAGGCCCCAGGAGCAGCCCTACCGCAGATCCCGTTCCAATACACACAACCGGCGTTACCAGGATGTCTACTTTCGTATTCCCGGACACAAGATGTCCGAAGAATATCCCTACATAAGCGGCAATAAACGCCCCCAGCGGTTCGCCCGGACCGGCGTAGACCATTGCTCCATCCACCAACAATCCGCCCGCAAGAAGCTTCCCTGCAAATGCGCCTACCATACCTGCCGTTCCCGCAGATACTACGACCAAAGGCGATTCTTTGAACCGGTATGCCACCGCCGCTCCAATCCCTGCTCCTGTCAGAGACGCCGCCACCTTACCGATCACAAATATCATATCGCCGACGGTTCCGCCAAGCAATGTGCCGATCTGCTGGATGATCGTCCCTATGATCAGCGTCGCAAAGAGCCCCTGCGCCATCGCGCTCAACCCGTCAATAAATATTCTGTCTAATGTCTTCTTTAATCTGTCCATCTTTCCTTCTCCTTATTTTCACAGGCTGTTTGCGGCAGCCATTCCTCACACACCGTATATCACAACATCGTCTTGCGTCATTCTATGTAAATATACAACTGTCTTGTCACATGAGTTTACCACAACATTTCTGCGATGTCAAATAGTAACTATTCTTTCACAGACGGTTGTATAAAAAAATATATCATGTTAAACTATACGTTAAACGGATGCAGCCATCCAATATGACGGCTGATCCAGGAGGTATTGATATGTTCCGATTATGGGGAAAAGAATTTAAAGATAACAGAATGGTCCGGGATACCGTCGTCTGTGATGATACGGACGATACCCGGACACATAAGATATTCAATGCGCTTGACGCCATTTGTTATGAATTCGATCTAAGCAAACCGATCTGGCTGGATTCTACCATCCAAGACTTCCGGCGTCACGATAAGACAAGGTTTACACAGGATAATTTCGTAGACTCTATTGATTTTGATTATCTGGAGATCCACATTATCGAAGAATAAACCTGTTACTCATTGCGGATCGCTGCCAGCGGGCTTAATTTCATCGCGCGCAGCGCCGGGAAATATCCTGCTACGACGCCGACCAACATGGCAAATCCCATGGACAGGAGCACCAGCCACAAGGGGATATAGGAGATATCCCCGTCAAATCCCATTGCCGCCCCATGTCCGGTTATGAAATTGATCGCCGCCGACATCAGGAAGCTTAAGATATTCCCTGCCATCCCTCCGATCAGTCCTATGAAAGCCGCCTCCAGCAAGAACATCTGCTTGATATTCTTAAGGCTGCAGCCTAATACTTTGATCACGCCGATCTCTTTCGTCCGCTCATAGATGGACATCATCATCGTATTGGCAATACCGATCGCCGCCACGAGGAGGGATACCGCCCCGATGCCTCCAAGTACCGCCTGCACGATCGCAAACTGACTCTTCATACTGTTCAGATATTCCACATTCGTCTCGACATTATATCCCATCTCACGGATCGCCGCCGCCACTTTCTCAACATTGTCTATCTCATCTACATTCACCTGTGCATAAGAATAGCAGAATTCTTTGTATGGTTTTCCTGACTTGGTGGACGGCTGCCCTGGAATTACTCTTCCGGCAAATTCCTTTTTCAAGATCTGCTTAAGCGTATCCAGATCACAATAGATATTATAATAATTCGCCGTATATTCATCCGGGCTTCCTTCCACTACTCCGCTTGCCCTCACGACATGCTTCTGTACCTTTCCGGAACCCGCCGGCTGTCCGCCGCTCTCATCTGCGCCCATGCCCAGTGCGGGGGAATTCCCCATACTGTTATAATATCCGTCCTGGTCAAGTATCAGGAAGAACGAATCATGGGCAAAGTCTATATCCGGCAGTTCTCCGGTCTCATAGTATCCCTTTCCGGTCCCTTTTTCACTAAACATCGTCGCGATCCCATTGCCGAATACCAGCTCCAGGTTCCCGCTGTTCACCGCCGGAAGCTCTCCTTGCGCCAGCGGGATATTCCTCGCTTTAAGGGCATCCGGCGGCATGCCGATCAACTGGCCGGAACCTTCATATTTTCCTTTCAGCATGAGCACCCACATCTCGTATGCCGGAGACGCCATAGAAACATGCTCTACCCGGGAAAGTTCTTTGATCGCCTGGTCGTTGATATACTTCTGGGACTCTTCTTCGCTTTCTCCTGAATAATAGATCATCGAATCTCCCGCCGCCATTCCAGTCACCTTAACGCTCGTAAGGCCGCCGGACATCTCCACCTCGCGGTACAGGGACTCCTGAAGCCCGAGTCCCAACGAGATCATGACCACGATCGAAGCCGTACCGATGATCACACCAAGGACCGTCAGAAAGGTTCTTAACTTCCGTCTCTTCAAATTGCTAACGCTCATCCTCAGAAGGTCCATCCAGCTCATTCAGCAATTCCTCCTCTTCATTCAGCCTCTGTTTTTTCTTCCTTTTCTTTCTGACCACGACAACGACGACAATAATAAGAACGACCGCCCCGATCACCGCAACCGGAAGTACCGGGAAGCCTTTTTCTTCTTCTATTATCTCCATACCGCCTGCCATCATATCGTTCTCCATCGCTTCCATGACTTCGATCTGAAGTTCCTTCTGAGACGTAGCTACCCTGCCCGCTTCATCTTCATAGCTCACTGTCATCGTAACCTTCGCCGGGCCTTCCGTCGCCTGCGCGCCCTCGAGCATAGCGTCGATGGATGCGCTTGCCCCGGAATCTACGTTGCCGACAAATACCTCTTCCTTCTTGATGCAGGCGCCTTCAAATGTCGCCTTGACATTGTAAAGTTTGATCCTGCCCAGGTTATACAGGCTGCACATCACATTCGCCTCATCCCCCACAGAGATGCTGTCCGGACTGATCTCGAATTCACTGAACTCGAATCTGGCGTCCTGCTTCACCGGGATAGAGAGACTGGATGCCGTCTCGATCTGAGATCCTTCTGCGTCTTCGTATTTCATGCTCAGGTCTACACTGTACGGCTTCTGCAGAAGATCCGCCTTGGCATTCAATTGGATGGAGATATCCGCGCTTCCGTCGGCTTTGATCCCGTCCAGATAGATAGAACTGGAACCGGATGAGGGAAGGAATGCCGGCGAAACTGTCTGTTCGTCGCTGCCTTCCGACGGCGCATTGAGATCGAACAGCATATTCTTAACTCTGGTTGATTTCGAAGTGTTCTTCAGATGTACGGTCAGGACAAAATTACTTCCCGCGCGCACTTCCGCCGGATCCGTGGAAAATCCTGTAACGATAACCCTGGGAACAGAAGTCGATCTCTCGCCGGAACCTCCCCCTGATACCACGCCGCCGTTGCTGAAACCGCCGGCATCTGCTGAAATGAGATCCCCGCCGGGAAGATCTGCGGAATCATCCGGCGGCAGGCTGTTGTTATCGTCCGGCGCCGGGGGCGGAGCCTCTTCCGGTTTTGCAGTGGTGTTGACATAGAAATTCTGTAAAGCCACCTGGACGGAATTATTATTTTCATCATTCGCATACACATCAAACTGTATGGTATGTCCCGCCGCCGGTGCGTCTTCCCGCTGTGTAAACTGATATTCTACAGGGATACTCTCGCCGTTTTTAATGGTTCCAATATTTCTTTCAAAACTCTGACTCTCTTCTTTGAAAGGCCATCCCGCATCCGGATCCGCTAATTTCGGGATTATCACGACATTCTCTAAATCTACGCCCGTATTATTATGTATAGTAAATGACCACACCCTCATCTCGCCGGGCTGAAACGTGATCACAGTTTTCTCTTCGGATGTTATCTCAACTTTTCCAGGCACACTCTTAAGATCTTCTGCCCTAAGTTCTTCTGCCTTAAGTTCTGTTGACGCAGGCATCACCGCCAACAGCGCCGCCATACACACCCCTGCCAGGATTCTTTTCAATACTCTCATCATTCCAGTTCCTCCTCTATTGCTTTTTTCCGGTTATCCTCGATCTTAAGAATCTTCCCGTCCCGGATGTGAAAGACTCTGTCTGCATAAGTTGCCAGATGTGAATCATGGGTTACCATAACCAGCGTCTTCTTCTGTTCCCTCACCACCCGCTGCATGAGCCGCATAACGTCCTCTGAGGTATGGGAATCCAGATTGCCTGTCGGCTCGTCGGCAAATATGATCTTGGGATCGACCACCAATGCTCTCGCAACCCCGACTCTCTGCTGCTGCCCGCCTGACATCTGATTCGGCAGATGTTTCTTATGCTTCTTTAGCTTCACGAGCTCTAACATCTTATCCGCCTTCTTCATCCGCACATCTCTGGGAACCCCCCGGAAGCTTAGAGGCAGCGCCACGTTCTCTACTGCGTTCATGGTGCCCAGAAGATGGAATGACTGGAAGATAAAACCCACATTCTCGCGTCGGAATCTAACCAACTGCTCCTCTGTCAGATCCTCTATGTGCTGCCCGGCGATCACTACGCTTCCTTTCGTCGGCTTCTCAAGGCCTGCAAGCATGTTCAGAAGCGTCGATTTCCCCGAGCCCGAAGTACCTACGATCGCGCAAAACTCACCTTTATAAATATTAAATCCTACCCCGTCCAATGCACGTACAACTTCGTCTCCTACGCGGTACAATTTGTATAGATCTTTTACTTCTATTACTCTCTCCATATGCCTCCTCCTAATACAACTTATATCATTATAACTCATAATTCCAAACACTTCCGGTAGAAAATATGAATTTTTTCTTAAGTTTTGTAACTAAATGATTGCATTTTTCCAAAAAAGGTATTATAATAAGTGACATGCAGATATAGTTCATTGGTAGAATGCTAGCTTCCCAAGCTGGAGAGGCGGGTTCGATTCCCGTTATCTGCTTACAGAGGATCAGAAATGTTGTAGAGCAATGTTTCTGGTCTTTTTTGATATTGATGAAAAACGAGGACCGGTAAGTCCTCGCCTTTCCTTAAAAATTATTTACTTTATTGAGGAAGACAATAACGGATGTTCTTCCCCTTTCCTTCTTGAATAAGCAGACCGTTTTCAATCATTTTCTTTAGCAGCCGTCCGCATGATGACTGCCCCATGCCAAGCAGTATCTCTATTTCTTTTCTTGTTACAAAACCCCGTTGCTCTGTCAGTGCGATCACCTTTTCTTCCGGCGTGCCTTCCTCCGGATTTACCTGCATTTGTCTTGCAGGTTCAGGCATTGCATTCAAATTAGGAAGAATGATCTTAAATGCATTATCAGATGTTTTAATCTGCGGTGTCATCCCGGTTCCCTCATACGCTTCCATGATTTTTATAATTCCGGTTCCATAGGCTTCTATCAACTCCAAACGGTAAAATACATTTGCCAGTTTGGTGTTCCGACAGACGGAAATGCCCATTGTTATATCTTTTAAGGACACGCCGCTAACCAAACCGCCGATAGAGGTAAATTCAAGCCTGTCTGCATAAAGACTGATGAAAGTGCTTGCATGGAATGAATATTCCCGGTGCACCAGAAGATTCAAAAGAGCCTCCCTGACTGCTGCTTCCGGATAATCCCGTTTGTCAATACGATATAACTTATCAAAGGTTGCGTGTGTCTGATTGCGGAAATCAATAAATTCATAAGCTTCATCCATCTGCCGGAACAAAGAACCGGAGAATTCTTTCCGATCCTTAAATTCACTCTGCGTTGTGCCTTGAAAAACAATTCCGTTCGGCAAATATTTTTTTTGCACTTTCAAAGGTTAATTTCTGTTCCAAAGACCGCATTTCTTCAAAATGATCTCCGTCAGTTTCCTTGATCATGCGACGGATCACTGTATTTGTAGCCGGAACAGAGGAATAACCTTGACGGACATAAACGCCTTCAGGACGTAAGCCCTTTTTGGCTATATAATATGGTCGCTCTGTTCCTTGCTGAATATCAACTGCAACGATTTTCTTTTCATCTACTGTTACTGTTTCATAGTGAAGAAACATCGTCAGATCCGGTTTAATTGCGTCTCGAACCATATTGCTGATTTGCAAAGAAGTTTCGTTTGGGTTATCCAGCCCTCTACTGTTCCATCATCCGAAACACCGATATACAGCTTTCCTGAAAAATCATCTGACTGCCTCCTAATCATATTCTACCCACATTCTACTCATTCTTGTCAATCACTTGATTAGAATGAGTAGATGGAATAATCCCTGGTGCAGTTCAATCCGCTGCTTCAAATTCCATCCGTTCCAGGATATCCGCCCATGCCTCTTCGTCGATTTCCTCATCCCGAAAGAGCATTTTCTTATCGTCATCCGTAATCTTGCGGAGTACCTTACACGGATTCCCCGCGGCGACATTAGGATTACTCATATTTTTAAGCCCTGCCGTAACAGCGATCCTTATGTTGACACTTTTGCTGATGTTTCTCATTCCGGCAGGGATCGGCGGGATCCTTGAAAAAAACAGGATTCTGTTTCAAGGCAAATGTCTGTCTTTACAGGGAAACTCAAAGAATTTTTCTCGGGGTATGAGGTTTTAAAAAGTTATAACCGTATTGAAAATGCTGTGTCGCAGTTTCAAACAGACGATCACCGTTATCTTCGTGGCGGCATATCCGGTGCTTGTCGGCAAGATCACAATGGGAACCTTGTTAGCGCTCGTCCAGCTTAGCAGCTCCTTCATGGCGCCGGTGATCCAGCAACTGCTACGGAACTTTTCAAGCCCGATCCGGATATGGGGATAAAGCGGTTGGAAAAACAGCAGATCCTTTCAACAAGAGATCATGAAATGTTTTGAAGAAATTTTCTGTGAACCTGACGGAAGATTGGTTTCCGAAAATTTGCGGCAAGCCCGATAGCCATGCACGGCTGTCCGGCTCGCCGTTTCGCGAAAATGAAGCAGGCATGACTATCCGGCTTGCCGTTTCGCGGGAAGGAAACGGGGAGCGTCAAAGATCTTCCTCTTCCTCCGCCGGTCTCCACGCCTGCCCGAACTTCACGTCTTTAAACAACGCGGCAAGACCCGTGATCTGCTTTAACCGCAGGATCTCATCCCGCTCCATCCCCAGATGCCTGGATATCCACGCGTCTGAACGTCCAAGTTCATGAAGCTCCTTTACAATATTTCCCATCAGATCTACATCGTGGCTTCCTCTCGCCCGGTTATGCCGGATCGTGCTTGCCATTCTCTGTTCCAGCGGTTTCTCTATGACCGATACCGGAAGGAGCCCTTTCTCTCTCTGATAAATATCCGAATGTTCCAGTATGATCCGGTATCTGTGGAACCCGTCCACGATAATATACCGGTCTGCCGCTTTGTCATAGTAACATACGATCGGCATCGTGTACCCATCGTTCTTGATGCTGTCATAGAGAAGCCGCATCTCCGGCGGCGCTACCGCGTTCGGATTATATGTATTTGGGATGATCTTCTCTACGGGAACCGCGATCACATTATACGCCGGACTCTTATATTCCATATTCCATCGCCTCCACACTCTTATATTTCTTCCGGATCATGTCAATCTGGCGCTGCTGTTCTCTGGTCATCCCGAATCCCATAGTCCTGCAGATATGGTCGTTCTTCAGGATGCAGCAGCACATCCGCTTCCAACTCGGGATATCCTTCGTAGACTTGATATCGTCCGTATCGTCCGGGATCTTGTTAAGAAATATGACCCTGGATTTCTTACTCAGCGTATAATTCGATACGCCGTTCCTCTTGATCTGATATCCATGCTCTTCCAGCTCCTGGATCACCTCTTCATCCAGTCCGCCTCCCGTCTCATGCCAGAATTTGATCGAAGTATTGAATTTCTTAATATAATTATTGCGCAGCCTCACCGGAAGGGTATCCAGAAGAAACAGTGTATAGGACTTCCATGTATGTCCCTCCGGCAGCGTGACATTGCGGTATCCCATCGCCTTAGTCCTCCCATAGAGGGCTCCGAAGTTCGCTCCTCTCACCCTGCCCACTAATTTCACCCAGATCTTAGGGTCGATCACTCTGTACAGGTTCAGAGAATCTTTTGAATAATCATTGAAGGGCGACGCTACCCGCATCTGTGAGATCTTAAGCCCCGCCTTATAGTAGAGATCATATAAATGATTATAATCATAATCGAAGAGATAATTCGCACGCCACACATCCTCCGTTCTCCAGTCGTAGAGCGGCGACGCGCACCACACATCCTTGAATTGCTTGCTGATCCAGCATTCTCCCTTATATCCATACTTTTTATTCAGGAACCCGCTGTACCTCTGCAGCGATTCATCCGCGCGCATGCCTAAGATACACACGGTCTTCTTGTTTCCGTGCGCCGTCTTATACCAACGCCCGAACTGCTTCGCCAGATCTTCCTGATGCATCCGGTAACGATAGATCGTGATCGGATTATTCTCCAGATTGATCACATATTCTTTATCCGGCATCTCCCTGACCCACAGCTCTTTTTTCTTATTGTCCCAGGGATACCAGTACATCTCATAACTGCTCAGAGCCGTCCGTGTCGCCATCGGAAGGCATACCCAATAGGGTTCCACCAGGTCTTTGATCCGCTCAAATGTGCGTTCTACATATTCTGTCGTTACCGTATATTGTGCTTCAAAGTCCTGATGAAAGACTCCGATCTTCTTCTCGGGCGCATATTTCTGCTGATAATCCAACACCAGATTCAATAACAGACCGCTGTCTTTTCCTCCGGAAAATGACAGATAGATATTATCAAATTCCTGGAAGATCAATTTTAACCGTTCCTGAAGCGCCTCATAGACGTCCTTATCCAGATATTCTCGTTTCATAGCGCATTCTCTCCTGCCCGCTGTTCCATACTTTTTTCCATATTTTTCCAAAATTGTATATGAAAGATAATTTATCACAGAAATCGACGAAATTCAACATCTCCCGGACAATTACTTGATAATTCCATACCGCTGTGATAAACTGCCAGTATATTATTTCTTGCGAGGTGTTGTTATGATCTCTATATTGGGACTTTCTGTCAAAGCATTAAAAAGAGAGCCATTTTCAGGCTCTCAGGGAGGAATGCGGTATTATCTTGCGGCATCCGGCGATTCCCTCGCCGCTTATGTCTATCCGGAACCCTGGTGCTTCGAAGCAACCCCTGACGGGCAGAAGGAGAAGAAAGAATTCCCCTTCTCCCAGGAAGGCCTTGACGAAGCTGTTCGTTGGATCGACTCCCGTTATCAGGAGGATCATGACCAATGGACGCGCATAGATAAGGATAAGATGCGGATACTTCTTTCCGCCGATATTTCCTGAAACGGCAGGAATGAATCTTTAGACACGCTCCAGGACTTCCTCCGCAATATTTCTGGCATGGTCTGAGATACGCTCCAGACATACCAACGCATCCAGAAAGACGATCCCTGCTTCCGTGCTGCACTGATTACTTGCCAGACGCTTGATATGCTTACTGCGCAGGGCAATCTCCAGATCATCCGCCTGCGTCTCTTTCTCGATCACCTTAAGCGCTTTCTCCCGGTTCTGTTCCACAAAGGCTTCATATGCATACTGATAGCTGTCCACACATACCTCGAACATCTCTTTCAGCTGTGCGCTTCCCACCTCGGAGAAGGACGCTTTCTTCTCATACAGAGATTCCGCGAATTCCGATATATTCTCACAGTAATCGCTGATACGCTCAATATCAGAAACCATCTGCAGAAGATGCGCCACATCCTGATGCTCTTTCTCGCTGATCTGCAGCCCGCTCAGTTTGATAGCATAACCAGTGATCCCTGCGCTGAGCTTATCCACCGTAGTCTCTTCTTCTTTCAAAAAGCTGATCTCTTCTTCCTTCAACGTGAACAATACGCCCTTTGCTACCTGAAGAGACTCTGCCACGATCTCTCCCATCCGAGCTACTTCCCGGACGGTTGACTGCAGCGCGATTCCAGGCGTCTCCAGGATACGGTCGTCCAGAAGCACCTTGCTCTTATCTTGTTCATCCTCATCCGCATGCCCGATCTTCTTAGATAACTGGATGATCCAGCCGGACAGCGGGAATAAGATCACCGTCGTCCCGATATTGAAAAAAGTATGCACCATACTGATCTCTGTCTGCGAGATATAGCCAAACCCGATCTCCGGGTTCACGAATTCATAATAGATGATCGCCGCCGCGCTGAATAGTCCCGTACCGATGATATTGAACAAAAGATGCATAAGCGCCGCCGTCCTGGCATTCTTCTTCGCCCCGAGACTTGACAGGATCGCTGTCACACAAGTACCGATATTCTGGCCCATGATGATATAGACTGCCGCACTAAAGGGAACCAGCCCTGCCGCCGCAAGGCTCTGCAGGATACCTACGGATGCGGACGAACTCTGGATCACAGCCGTCACCACCGTACCGGCAAGGATACCAAGCAGCGGATTATCGCCAAGCGTCACAAAGAGGCTGCAGAAACTTTCGGACTCCTGCAAAGGCGCCACCGCGGACGACATGGTCGTAATACCGATAAACAACAATCCGAAACCAATAATGATACTGGCGATCTCTTTGGAAGAACGTCTCTTGCCTGTCAGCATAATGATGACTCCCAGCATGACTGCGATCGGCGCCAGTTTCGAAGGGCTTAGGAACTTCGCCCATTCTACTGCGGACACTAACCATCCGGTTACCGTAGTTCCAATATTCGCGCCCATGATCACGCCCATCGCCTGGGTCAGATTCATGATCCCCGCATTGACAAAACCGACCACCATGACGGTCGTCGCAGACGAACTCTGGATCACGGCGGTGATCGCCGCGCCCAGGATAACTCCCATTAGTTTGTTCCTGGTCAGGATCTCAAGCAGCGACTTCATCTTATTTCCGGCTGCATTCTCAAGCCCCTGTGCCATGATCTGCATCCCGTAGATGAACATCCCCAGACCGCCGACAAAAGGAACGATGATATCTAAGTAACTCATTAATCTCCTCCTAAAGTAAAGAATATACGCCCGGGATCTTCTCTCGATCCCGGATGATCGTTGTGTCTTCTATCCGACATTTTCAAGATATCATCTATTCCCCATGAAAGCAAGTTCTTTTTCATATACAGAAAAATTTCCACTTATCTCTTCATCTTCGGATCAAACACTAACGACGCCAGGTAACTGAATATCAAAGCGGCGGATATCCCCACGGCGCTTGCTTTGAAGCCTCCCAGGAAGATTCCGATGAAGCCTTCCTTGTCTACCGCTTCTTTCACACCTTTCCACAAGAGGTTCCCGAATCCGGTCAGCGGCACACTGGCGCCTGCCCCCGCGAAATCCTGAAAGGGCTGATAGACCTTGACCGCCCCAAGCACCGCTCCGGTACAGACCAGAAGCACCATGACGCGCCCCGGCATGAGCTTGGTCCTGTCAAGAAGGATCTGCACGGCGGCGCAGATCAGCCCTCCTACCCAAAATGCATTCACATAATCCATATCTTAGATCTCCTGTTCGTATTTTTTAGCAGTGTTCCAGTACGATCCCATGCGCGATCCCCGGTACACTGGAGCCTTCATTGTAACTCACGGTGGACATAAGCGCCCCTGTCGGCACAAAGAGAACCCGATTCCACTCTCCCCTCTCGATCTTCGGCAGGATATAGGCGGATAAAGTCGTCGCCGCACACCCGCAGCCGCTTCCTCCGGCATGGGTATCCTGGGTCTTCTGGTCAAAGATGGTCATTCCGCAGTCCATATGGTTCTTCTTGATATCGCATTCCTTGCCCCTCATCAGGTCAAAGAGAATACTCTGCCCCACATATCCCAGATCGCCGGTCACGATCCGGTTATAGTCATCCGGCGTACGCCCGAAGTCCTTCATGTTCCGCAGGATGGTATCGCACGCCGCCGGCGCCATACACGCCCCCATATTCTGGGAATCTTTCAGTCCATAATCCACGATCTTGCCCACGGTCACACCGGTGATCCTCACATGGCTCCTCCTGGTTCCTACAAGAAACGCCGCGCTTCCCGTAACCGTCCACTGCGCGGACAGCGGGCGCTGATTCGCATATCCCAGAGGAAAACGGAACTCCTTCTCCGCACTTCCAAAGTGGCTGGAGGTCACGGCAAGCATCATGCCGCCGTATCCTGCCGCCACACTCATGGCGGCAAGAGCCAGAGCCTCCCCTGACGTCGAACAGGCGCCGAACAGCCCGAACATCGGGATTCCCAGTTCTTTCACTCCCCCGGACGTCGCGGTCCCCTGCCTCAGAAGATCGCCTCCGAACAGATATCTGACGTCAGCCGCCTCTATATGCGCTTTCCCCATCGCACGTTGGCACGCCTCTTTCTGCATGGTACTCTCCGCCTCTTCCCATGTATTTTCGCCGAACAGATCTTCGGTCTCTACCATATCGAACATCTTGCCAAGCGGCCCTTCTCCCTCTTTCTTTCCTGCAACAGACGCACTGCTGACCAGATAGGGAGACTCCCTGAATGCAATACTTTGTATCCCTTTTACCATCTGTCTCATACTCCCTTTCCTTCTGAACTTTATGACAAGATCCCGCTTATCTTAAGCAGCCAGTATATAAGCCCCAAAAGCCAGCTCGTGAAGACTCCGTACAGGATCACAGGCCCCGCGATGGTGAAGATCTTACATCCGATCCCCATTACCTGTCCCTCTTTCTTATACTCGATCGCCGGCGCCGCAACTGAATTCGCAAATCCGGTGATCGGTACCAGGGTGCCCGCGCCTCCCCATTTGGCAATGCGGGGATAGATGTTAAAGCCTGTCAGCAATACACTGATCACTATCAGTACCATAGATGTCCAGCCTCCGCTGATATCCTTGTCAAGCCCCATCTTCTCACAATAATTCAGGATCGCCTGCCCCACCGTACAGATCACGCCTCCGGCTACGAATGCCTTCGCCATATTCGCCGGAAGATTATGAACCGGGGTTTTTTGTTTCACATAATTTTCATATGCCTGCTGCTGCTTTTGCTTGTCCAATTTTCGTTACCTCCTCAGAATCTGTTAAAGAAGAATAGAAATGCGCCCAGTCCCTTGCCAAGTGCGACTCCAAGGATCACATACTGGATCCCGCGGAGCAGCTTCACCCGGCGGACGAAGATCGGGAACACATCCAGGATCTCGGCAAGCGCCATGGACCAGCATCCCACGAAGATCCCGCCGAACAGACCGAATATGGGGACGATCCATGCTCCATACGGGATCTCGATCTGATAGATGAAGAACAGATTCCCCAGGATGCCTCCAAGCGCAACGCTGTCCTCGTACAACATGATATACTCGCCCGTATGGGTTCTGTCCGCAAAGTCCGATATGACTCCAAGCCCGCTGATGAATGAGAATAACCCGCCCGCCACTACCATCCCCGCGCTAAGTCCGATGACTGCCATCAGGATCTGTACTGTCCACATCCAGTTCTTTCTCCTTTCTGGAATACGTCTCGATCAGAGTCGTCTGGATATCATTCTCATAGAGACGCATCTCAACCTCCATAGGCGTCGGATCGACGGTGAATTTCTTCTTACCGAAATGATTGAAAAAGGTAAGGATCCCGATGATCAGCCCGATACTGTAGGTAAGCTCCAATATGGTGAATCCGTCGGACTGCCGCCCGGTCAGTAATTCATAGATCTGCGCAAACATCTTCGTGGTATCAACATCGTTATTAAAAGCCATAATAGAGAAGGCGGCGCCCAGGAAACTTATAATGACCACGATCACTGCTTTGGCATAGTGTACCGCGCCTCCGGCGGTCTGCTGTTCCTCGTAGGTAACGATGAAATCAGTCTCGCCCATATTCTGTACTTCGATATTGGGATAGTATTCATGGATACTCCGGATCACCTTGAGGATCGAAACGGCGGTGCGGTTCTGATGCTTATCATCCACGTGATGGAATTTCAGCAGCTTTATCGCCTTGATCCTGGATACGACCGAAGGGTTAGAACATTCCAGCGTAAGGACGTCCCCAAGTGTGACGTCCGGCTTCGTGACTTCAATGTCTCTGTCCGCTTTGATATATACGGTTTCATTGCTGCCTGCCATGCCTATCCCCTGCCTTCCGCCTGCCATACATTCCGCACGCCGTGCACTCCGGCAAAGGATTCATCCTGACGCCCGCCGCCGGCTTCGGCATGCTCTTCGGTATAAGATACATCCTGACGCACCAGCGTTCCCTCATCCGGATCGCTGCTGCCCATCACGTCGTTCATATAATAGACTATGCCGACGATCACCGCGATCATCACGATGCAGACCAGACAGATCCGTATCTTTCTTCTTGCTTCATCCATACTTTCCACCTTCTTTATTCCTTTTAGCGTTTAGTATGGATGATCTGTCAGAAAATATACATCATGTTTTCAGATTTTTTCTCTGAGATTCTTCAAGATCTTCTTCTCCATCCGCGACACCTGTACCTGAGAAATACCAAGGACGTCGCCCACCTGCGTCTGCGTCTGGTTCGCAAAATATCTCAGATAGATCAGCCGGCGCTCTTCTTTATTCAGATATGTAAGCAGCTGTCCAAGCAACATATGGTTCAGCAGTTTCTCTTCGCCTCCCTCTTGATCCGGAAGCTTATCCATCAGCCGTATCTCCTGCCCCTCCTTCTGATAGATCGGCTTGTACAGAGATTCAATATCCCCGCTGGCGTCCAGGGCCTGCGTAAGCTCTTCCTTCGCCACTCCCAGACATTCGGCGATCTCCAGGATCGTCGGCTCCCGCCCCCACTGTTCCTGCAGCCTCTCCTGGCAGAGATATGCTTTGTAGGCAAGTTCCTTAAGCGATCTGCTTACTTTGATCATCCCGTCGTCTCTCAGGAAACGTTTGATCTCTCCTGCGATCATCGGAACCGCATAGGTCGAGAATTTCACCTCATAGGAGAGGTCGAACTTGTCGATCGCCTTTAACAGTCCGATACTCCCGATCTGAAACAGATCCTCTGCTTCCACGCCCCTGTTATGGAACCGCCTGACAATGCACCAGACAAGCCCGGTATTCTCCTCTACCAACTGTGCCTTCGCTTCTTCATCCCCTTCGTGAGATCTCTGAATCAAAGCGATTGTTCGGTCCATAGTCTGCGTCCTTTTCCAATAGTTTTGTCCATCTTCACCGTCGTTCCTTTCCCCGGTTCCGAGACTACCGTGAGATGATCCATGAAAGCTTCCATGAAGGAAAAGCCCATCCCGGACCGCTCAAGCTCCGGCCTTGTGGTAAAGAGCGGTTCCATCGCCTGTTTCACGTCTTCTATTCCTTTTCCCGTATCTTCGATCTCCAGATATAAGGTCTTTCCTTCCGTGCGGCAGCGGATACAGATACTATGTACTTCATTCTCATATCCGTGGATAATGGCGTTGGTCACCGCCTCGGACACCGCGGTCTTCACATCCGACACCTCCTCCACCGTAGGGTTTAACGACGTCATAAACGCCGCTACTGTTACTCTGGCAAATGATTCGTTAGAAGAGCGGCTGTCAAATATCAGCTGCATCTCATTGGTATGTTCCATCTACTTTTCCTCCTCATAGATCTGCATGATTTTTGTTACTCCCGACATCGTCAATATCTTCTTCATTCTTTCATTCGTATGCACTGCGCACACTTCTCCTCCCAGCATATAGATCCGCTTATACCGTCCCATGATCACGCCGATCCCTGAACTATCCATGAAATTTGTCTCCTTAAAATCAAATATCACATAACGGATATGGTTATGCTCGATCAGATGATCCGACTCTTTCCTGATCTCTTCCGCATTGTGATGATCCAGCTCATTGGGAAGGAATACCGTCAGGCAGTTCTCCTGTACCTGATATTTCATACTGCTCCTCCTTTCATTCCTGTACTCCGGAACATGTCCGAAAAGCGCTTTGCGGCAATCATAAAAGGGCTGCCGCAAAATGCAGCTCATACACAATATATGGCATTGATCCTACAATCCTTATCCACATATTGTATATAAACTGTATTTTGCGACAGCCCTCTCCTTCGTATATCAAGACGGATTATTCTTCTTCGGCGCCTCCATTCTGAGCGTCCAGCGCCTCCTTGGCGTTCTTCGCGGCATCCGTATCCGGATAACTTTCTATCAGCTTCTGGTACTTCAGATTCGCCTGGTCCTGATCGCCGCTGTTCTCATACGCCTGGGCAAGAAGAAGCATCGCGCCGCCGTCGTCATAGCCTTCGTCCATCTTCATCACCTGTTCAAGATTCACTATGGCGGTGTCATAATTTGCCACTTCGACATTCTGCTTCGAAGTCGTATAAAGCGAAGAACACAGACGCGGGTAGAGCGTCTCGGTGATCTCATCAAAGCTCTTTCTGCCTTCCGTCCCCAGGGAATCCGGGTTCACCTTGAGAAGCTCCTCAAGCATCGCCGCGTCACTCATATCATTCGCCAGATAATGCGCCTTCATGACCATCACGATCTCGTAACTTTCCTGGGTAGAAGCCGCCGTTGCCTGCACATTCTCTGTCTCTTCACTGGTTGACCGGTATCCGTCAAGCTCCTTTTTCAGCGCGCTGATCTGGGCGGTCTGAGTCGCTATCTGATCGCTGAACTCTACGGTCTGTATATTCGCCTTCTCCTGGCGCGACGATGTGATCGCCGGCAGGATCAGAAACCACATCACAGCCACGCCCACTGCCAATCCAAGTGTAATATTCAGGATTGTATGCAGCCCTGCGTTATCCTTGAGCGTATTCGACACCGGCTGGATGATCATCTCATTTCCCAGATTATAGGTGATCGTATGCTTGTCCTTCTTCTCTCCTTCTTTTATCTTGACATTCCTCGACCTGCGGATCTGGTTCAGTTCGTGCAGGCAGCGGAGCGTGAATTCGTTCGTGGTATCTAATTTGTGCGCCGTACGGATCGACTGTCTCGCATAGGCGTACTGCTCTGTGTGCATGTAGATCAAGGCAAGGAGTTGATGCGCCTTCACAAAAGACGGATGTGCGGTCACTGCTTTCTTAAGCTGGATAATGGCAAGATCCTCGCCATTCTGCCTGCAGTATTCCAGAGACTGGTTATATCTCTTCACCGCCTGATTTATCGCCTCTAGTTCTCCTTCCTTCTCCCGTAACTTCTGTATGTAATAATTCGCGATGTTATCATGGGACTGAAAATTCTTGCTGAGGATCCACTCCACAAGCGCCTCCATCACATCGCCTCTTCCGTAATACACAAGCCCAAGCAGATTCCTAGCCGCGATATTGTCCCTGTTATATTGTAAACTCTTCTTCAACGAAGTGACAGCTCCGGACAGATCCCGGATCTTCGCTTTCTTCAATCCGTCGTTATACCAGTGCATAGACTGGTAGGAAAGCTTTGTTGTATAATCCATGTACGAACCTCTATCCTCTTCTACTTGGTCTGTTCTACTACCTCACGCAGGATATCCGTCATATCCGTCAGATCCTCCTGATAAACCGCCTGTTCCAGATCTTCTACCTCCAGGCTTGGCTGGAACTTCTTAAGCTCCTCTTCAAAATTAAGCACGGTTGCCGCCCCCTTTCAGTCACTATTTAAACATTTCTTGATCATTCCGGCAAGATACAGCGACCCCAGGCAATAGATATCGCCTTCCCCGTCTCTCAGCGCTTCTGCCGCACTAAGAGCCTCTTTCGTATCCTTCTTCCAGACTACCGGCTTATCTGTATACTTACGGAAGATCTGCGCCAGTTCTTCTGCCGGTACTCTTCTTACATCCTCTACTTCCGCGGTTACATAAGCCTTCGCGTCCACATTCCTGCACAGACACTCGATCATCTGCTCATATTTCTTATCTGCCACTGCCGAGAATACGATAACGCAGCTCTCCTTTCCGTCAAGCGCCCTTACACTCTCTGCGAAAGCCCGGACCGCTCCCGGATTATGGGCGCCGTCCAGGATCAGATGCGGCGCCGCCTCTTCCATCCGCCCTTCCCAACGGACGGACGCTATTGCTTCCTGCCACCGCCTGTCCCTGCCTTGGTCTCTGGCGCTCTCCTTCAGAAGATATTCCGCCGTCTCCAGTGCGATCTCCGCATTCATCGCCTGATAACACCCGCAGATCGGAACCCGGTAGATAACATATTCATCATACGCATTCATCCGGGAAAATGCAATATATTTTCGGGTAACTTCCTGGATTTCGAACGCATGATTCGATATTTCTTTACAGGGTGCGCCTTTTGCGGCTGCCGCCCGGCGGATAACCTTCGCCGCCTCTTCGTCGCTCCCGTCAAAGAATACGGGCACATGATCCTTGATGATACCTGCCTTCTCGGAAGCGATCTGCGCCACCGTATCTCCCAGGATATCCGTATGATCCAGGCTTATGGAGGTGATCACCGAGACTGCCGGACACTCCGCCGCATTCGTGGCGTCAAGCCTCCCTCCAAGCCCCGTCTCTAATATGATGTACTCCACATCCATCCGTTCAAATGCTTCCATCCCCATACCGAACAGGAACTCGAAATAGGACGGATGTCCCGCGCCCTCTTCTTCCATCTCTCTTGCCGCGCTATATACACGGCAGAACACCTCATAAAACATCTCGTCGCTGACTGGGACGTTATTCTTGCGTATCCGTTCATTGACAGAGATCAGATGCGGCGAGGTGAAGAACCCCGTCTCCTTTCCTTCGGCAAGGAGCAGCGCCTGCAAAAAGGCGCAGACCGATCCTTTGCCGTTGGTCCCTGCCACATGGATGATCCTGCGGCAAGCCGAAGGATTCCCAAGCCTTCTTAAGAATTCCTTCGTGTGCTCCAGAGAATGCTTCTTCGTGAACCGCGGAAGCTCCGCTATATAAGCTGCCGCCGCCTGGTAATCCGCCGGGCATCCCTCTTCCATTCCGCCGTCCACTCCATGCAGATACCTGTTATCCGGCAGACTGCCGCCTGCCTTCGTATCAGTCCTAGTCTTCATCTTAGTCTTCCTCATCCAGTTGTTCCACCCAGGACTTCGTCTTATCCGTCGCAGTTCCTTCCTGTACGATCAGCTCACCGTCCTGGTAGATATATTCGTCCGACTTCCTGAACAGTGTGTCGCTGGAACCGTACTGGCACACCACGATCACATCTTCGTCCTCAAACACCGTCTCCGGCAGATCTATCCTGGTATTATTCAGAAATGTGGTCTTCTGCCGTTCCCCGTTCACATAGACTCTGCTGGATCTCGTGAAATTCTCACCATAAAGGCTGTATCCCTCTTCCAGATGCGCAATGACATTCCGAAGCGTCACATCCCTGACTCCCATGACCATGTGCCCTTCCGTGATCGGCAGTTTCCCGCCGTAGACATACTGATCGCCGTAGAGGATATCATATTGCAGAAGTTCCAGGTCCGCCAGGTAATTCTTCGTCTTCCTTCTCTCCTGGTGATAGTTGAACACCGTGCCGGAATGAATATCCAGACGCCCTAACACATCCGCCATGATCTGATAAGACGGAATGTTGCGGTCTTCCTTCTCAAGCCCGATGTTGTCCCAGATCACATAATTCGTATTATACAGATAACGTCCTTTCAGGTCCTCTGCCTTAAGCCCCATGGTCGGAAGGTGATCCCCGTAGAATACGATCACCGACGGTTCTTGCCGCTCTTCCACTGCTTTCACCAGATTACCGGCGAACTCATCCATCTCATAGACCTGATTGACATAATATTCCCATTTATTCCTGGTGGCTTCATCTGCGATACCTTCTACCAGGATCTTCGGATTCTCGATCTTCTTCACTTCCGGATAATCCCCATGCCCTTGGACGCTGATGCCGAACACAAAGTCCTGCCCTTCCGTCGTATCCATGGCGTCCATGATATGCTGGATGAGGATATCGTCCTTCGCCCATCCGTTCTCCGTAGTCTGGAGGATGTTCATGAACTCCTTGCTCGTATAGCTGTCGAAACCTGTATTGTTAAACACTCTTGCCCTGCTGTAGAAATTACCGCCGTTGTTATGAAGCGCATGCGTTCCATATCCCAACGCGCCAAGCGCCGTCGCCGCGCTCTCGCTCACCCGGTTCTTGAGCACCGTCTTATACGGATACTCTCCCGGTCCGAAATACCGCAGATTCATGCCAGTCAGGACCTCGAACTCTGTATTCGCCGTCCCCGCGCCGATGGACGGCACTTTGAAATATCCCGACGAATAGTTCTCATACATGGCATGCAGATTCGGACAGGCATCCTCCGACGTCGTGAAGAATTCCGCTTCCGCCACATCGAAGTATGATTCCAACTGGATAAAGATAATGTTCGGGAGTTCCGATTCGGAACGCCCCGTCTCGTTCCTTGTCATCTTCCCCTGATCGCTGATCTTCATGATCGTCTCTTCATTATATTCGTTCGGCTCCGTGATTCCGGTGTTGAACACGCTTGCCATAAAGCAGTACGGAAGCCCATAATCCTCATAGGCAAATGCGATGTTTCCAAAATAGGTCGATACAACTCTCTTCTCTACCGCCAGATCTGAGACGATCCCGTATACGGCAAACCAGGCGATAACACCTGCCAGCGCCCAGATCCTGCGGATCTTACCGTTGTACTGCCCTCCGCGCCTCCACATAGAGATTACCCAGATCACGACCGCCGTGATGCCGACCGCCAGTCCCACAAGCTCTGCTCCGTTAAAATAATTATTGATCAGAGTGATCCCGTCCTTTGCCACCTTAAAATCCTGCGCGTTAAAAGGCGTCACACGCTTCATCAGCATATAGCCGTTCGCCACGCCGAGCGCCAGCCACAGCACACTGATGATGATACGCACGAACATCCTCCGTTTTACCAGATAGACGACGGAAAATGTTATAAATATCATAAACGCATTATACAGGAACACCACCGGTGTTCCTGTCATATAATTCCATGCCTCCACTGCCGAATGCCTGGATACCGCCTCGATCACAAAATTGATCACACATGCCAGAAGCGCATGAAATACCAGCGATATCCGGTTCATAAACTGATATGCCGGCTGCATCTTCCGGCTAAACGCACTGTTGCGCCTCTCTTCAAGGATCCTCTCGCGTCTCTCCTTCTTCGCCTTCCAGTATGCTTTCACATCTTCTCTTTTGATATTCCTCAATCTGAGAACCGTTCCTTTTATGTCTGGCTTTTTAACATGAAACTTCTTCATATTCTCCCCTTTAGGGGTATTCTGACTACCCCTCTATATGCTTGAATCCAACAATGCTCCCTGTACGGCAGGTACTTCACCCGTACCAGCGGGATTTATGCCTGTCTTGCCCTAAGACTCGCAAGACGCTCGCATACCTGCTCCTTCATCTGTTTATACTTCTCAAGCTTCTCCCGTTCTTCCCGTACCTTTGCCTCCGGCGCCTTGCTGACAAACTTCTCGTTCTTCAGCATTCCTTCCGCACGGGCGATTTCCTTTGCAAGCCTTGCCTCTTCCTTCGTCAGACGTTCGGTCTCCTGCGCAAGATCGATCAATTCCTCAAGCGGAACATACACTGTCGCATCCGGCACCACGATGGATACCGCATCCTCTGCGATCCCTGTCTTGTCGCTTCGGATCAGGAACTCGTTCGCCGCCGCCATCATGACCGCCGAATGACGCAGCAAGGCAAGCCCGGTACCTAGCTCCTGGTCTCCACACACTACATAGACCGTCGCTTTGCGGGAATTCGGGACATTCATCTCGGCGCGTACGTTACGGACACCCCGGATGATCTCCTTATAATGCTCCACGGTATTCTCTGCCTCCGGGAAGTTCCTCGCCTCGTCATATACCGGCCACCGGGACATCATCAGCGATTCCTCTTCCGGGATCAGCTTGCTGTAGATCTCTTCCGATACGAAGGGCATATACGGGTGCAGAAGCTTCAAAGAATTCTTAAGCACCTCCCGCAGAACCCACAGTGCATTGTTGGCGCCCTGGGGATCTTCCTCGGCATGATAGATACGGTACTTCGCAAGTTCGATATACCAGTCGCAGAACTCGTCCCACAGGAAATCATAGATCTTAGAGAGTGCGATACCAAGCTCGAACTTGTCCATATTTTCCGTCACTTCTTTGATCAGGCTGTTGCACTTCGACAAGATCCAGCCGTCGCCCGGATGATCGTTAAAATTCTCCGGCTCTTTCAATTCCTTCCCTCCAAGATTCATCAGGATGAATCTTGACGCGTTCCATACCTTGTTGGCGAAGTTCCTGCTCGCCTCCACCCTCTCATGGTAGAAACGCATATCGTTGCCGGGCGCATTTCCCGTCATGACCGTCATACGAAGGGCGTCTGCGCCGTACTGGTCGATGATCTCCAACGGGTCGATCCCATTTCCAAGAGATTTGCTCATCTTACGCCCCTGGGAGTCACGGATCAGTCCGTGGATGAAGACCGTATGGAACGGCGACTTGCCTGTATGTGCATATCCGGAGAATACCATCCGCACTACCCAGAAGAAGATGATATCATATCCTGTAACCAGTACGTCCGTCGGATAGAAATAGTCAAGATCCTCCGTATGCTCCGGCCACCCAAGCGTGGAGAACGGCCACAACGCGGAAGAGAACCATGTATCCAGGGTGTCCTCATCCTGGGTAAAATGCTTACATCCGCACTTCGGACATACTTCCGGCATCCCTCTTGACACAACGATCTCGCCGCACTCGTCACAATAGTACGCCGGAATCCTGTGCCCCCACCAGATCTGCCGTGAGATGCACCAGTCGCGGATATTCTCAAGCCAGCGCAGATATACCTTATCAAATCTTTCCGGCACGAACTTAAGCTCACCGTTCTTGATCGCCTCGATCGCCGGCTTCGCAAGCTCCTCCATCCGCACAAACCACTGCTGCTTGATCAGCGGTTCCACCGTCGTCTTACATCTCTCGTGAGTTCCTACGTTGTGAGAGTGGGGAACAACCTTTACAAGATAGCCCTGTTCCTCCAGGTCTTTTACGATCGCCTTTCTCGCCTCGTAACGCTCCATGCCGGCATATCTGCCGCCCTGCCCGTTGATCGTGGCGTCATCGTTCATAATATTGATCTCGGGAAGATCGTGGCGCTTCCCCACCTCGAAGTCATTGGGGTCGTGCGCAGGCGTGATCTTCACCGCGCCGGTTCCGAATTCTTTATCTACATAATGGTCTGCCACGATCGGGATCTCCCGGTTCACAAGCGGCAGAAGCGCCTTCTTGCCTACGATGCCCTGATATCTCTCATCGTCCGGATGTACCGCGATCGCCGTATCTCCCAACATGGTCTCCGGGCGGGTGGTCGCGATCTCGAGGAATTCCTCCGTTCCCACGATCGGATACTTGATATGCCAGAAGAAGCCGTCCTGTTCTTCATGCTCTACCTCCGCGTCGGAGAGAGCCGTCTTGCAGACCGGGCACCAGTTGATGATCCTGGATCCCTTATAGATATAGCCCTTCTCATACAGGCTTATGAATACCTCTTCCACCGCCTTCGAACAGCCCTCGTCCATCGTGAACCGCTCCCTGTCCCAGTCACAGGATACGCCCAGCTTCTTAAGCTGTCCTTCGATGGTTCCCGCATACTCGTCCTTCCACTGCCAGGTCCTTTCAAGGAACTTCTCACGTCCTAATTCCTTCTTATCGATACCCTCTTCCTTCAGCTGGTTGGTAACCTTTACTTCCGTGGAAATGGCGGCGTGATCCGTACCCGGCACCCATAAGGCGTTGAATCCCTGCATCCTCTTGTAACGGATGATGATATCCTGCATGGTATTGTCAAGCGCATGCCCCATATGAAGCTTGCCTGTGATATTCGGCGGCGGCATCACCGTCGTAAATGGTTTCCTGCTTCTGTCCACTTCCGCGTGAAAGTATTTGTTCTCACACCATTTCTCATATAACCTAGGTTCCATCTCCTTCGGATTGTAAGTTGTCTGAAGCTCCTGTTTCATTCTCATTTCCTCCTTGTATTCAGGTACTAAAAAACCGCCCTTTACTCTGTAAAGGGCGATTGAACTTCGAATCGCGGTACCACCTTTATTCTATATGGAAGAAAAGCGATCTCTTCCATATTCTCATCTTATTCTGTAACGGGAACGACTCCGGGATGACCTACGCTTTCTCCGAAAGGATCAGCCATCCGGCTCCAAAGCTACCTTCCGCATCTCTGTTCTTAGGCGCTTCTCAGCCGTGGGAACTCTGCGTCAGCCGCAGTCTTCCCGGACGCCCTCTCTGTCAGAATGAAACTATGCGTACTCCTCTTCTTCAACGCCTTTGTTCTTTGAACTTTAAACAGGATTATAGACACCTGCAAGATGTTTGTCAAGAAGTTTAAGGAATTTTCAGAAAGTCTTAAGGTGTTCCCGATTCACTTATAATTCATCCAGCACTCCGCCTACCATCCGCCAGTACGCCGCTTTCTCGGGATCTTCCGGGACAAGCTCCCCGTCGGAATAGAGCTTTGCCAGTTGGCGCGCCGCGTAGCCTTCGTCTGTCTCGCTTGCCTTCTCATACCACTCTATGCCTTTCTTGATATCCTGTTTCACTCCGATCCCTTGAAGGTACAGCTCGGCTGTCTTGGACTGGGCGTAGACGTCTCCCTTCTCAGCCTGCCGGAGATGATTCTTGAATTCGTTCTTCTCCTGTTTGATCCGGCGCTTCTCCTGAAGCTTTGCAAGCAGTTCTCCGGCTTCCTTATGGCTCTTCGCCGCCGCTTTCTCAAGCCATCGGATACTTTCATCCTCATCCTTCTTCACGCCTGCTCCGGTATAGTAGGCAAGCGCCAACTGGTACTGCGCATGGATGTGGTCTTTTTCCGCCGCTTTGCGGAAATATCCCACCGCCTCTTTGGGATAACAGTAATAACCGTCTCCTGCTTTACAATACATGCCCATCTCATAATAACCGGAGGCGGTGCTTGGGTTCCTGACCCCCGCCCGGAAACGTTCTTTCGCTTCCTGGATCTTCTGGTGCACTCCGAGAAGTTGCTCTTCTGCTTCTTTATTCCCTTTCTGTGCCATCTCGGCAAGGATCCCGATGCCTTTATCCGTATCCTGCATTCCCGGCTGTCCGTAGATATAGGTCTTTGCCAGTGCAAACTGCCCTTCGTCCTCACCCGTTGCAGCCGCCTTCTTTGCCCAACTCATACTGAGAGTCAGATTCTTCTTCACCAACTCTCCTTCTTCATAGAACCGCATCAGCCTAAGCATCGCAGGAACATATTCTGCCTTTGCCGACTCCCGGAACCAACGGAGCCCCTCCTTCTGATTCTCTTGTATCTGATCGCCTGTATAAAGCATCTCTGCCGCTTCGAACATGGCGGCTCTGTCCCCTGCCTCGGCTTTCGCAAGGATCTGGTCAAAAGATTCTTTTCCCTCAGAGCCTTCCTGCACATCAGCCTCTGTCTGTAAGACAGACGTATCCCATTGCGGCTCGTCGGCTTCTTTCGGTTCTTCGTCTTCCAGCTCCTCTAATCCGACGATCTCCAGAGACAGTTCCTTCGGCAACTCGTCAGCCAGATCCACGCCGGCGCCCATAACCGCATCATCCTCGGCGGTCCCAGAGGGTACCAGGCCGGTTCGCTCTTCCTCTTGTCCGGTCTCCGGCATTCCGACGTTCCCTCCCGGATTTCCTGTGCTTCCGGATGCTTCCGCTACAGATCCTGCACCTTGTCCGCTTCCGGATGCCTCCGCTCGATCTCCTGCTCTCGCCACGCTTCCTGGCGCATCCTTGCTGTATCCTGCACCCGGCGCACTTCTGAATGCATCCGCGCTCTCTCCTGCTCCTGGCATGCTTCCGGACGCATCCATGCTATATCCCGCATCCGACACGCTTCCGGACACATCCTTGTGATCTCCCGCATCCGGTATGTTTCCCGGCACATTCATATGATCTCCCGCACCAAGCGCTCCTGCGGACGCTTCTGCATTCTCGCCTGCTCCCGCCGTGCTTCCGGACACATCCATATGATCTCCCATGCCCGTCGCGCCCTCAGGTGCTTTTGCACTCTCCCCTGCTCCCGGCTCGTCTCCTGCCACCTCCGCAAGGTATCCTGTGCTTCGTCCGGTTTCCTCGCCAAATTCGGTCCTACCGTTTCTTTCCGTCCCCGAATTCATTTCTGCAGCCTGCTTCTTCTCATGTCCCGGCGCAGCAGCTCCCTGCGCTTGTTTCTCTGCTTCGCCCAATCCCGGTGAACTGCTCTTCCCGGCGATCATCTTCAACACATCCGCTACGTCCAGAAATACAGACACATACAACTCTCTTTTCCGTCCGTCTTCATATTCTAATATACAATAACTGTTATTCTCTTCCCTGACAGAGACGCTCTTTAAGTACATCAGCTCCACCGGGGCTCCCTCTTTCTCATTGCTGCTGTACAGATACCGATCCGTAAGTAAGAATCCGGACTTCCCGGACTTCACAACCGTTGTATCCAGGATCGCAACAACTTCTTCAGGCTTTACGATCCTCGCATATTGCTCTATCGCCGTATCAATCTGCCGCGCCTTCAAATTCTTTGCAAGCTGAAATCCAAATGAATTTTTGCTCCGGTAATTTTCCACGGCATACTCGATCCATTGCCTCATACCTTAGCACCTCCAACCCTTATCTTCCGCCATACTGCGTTAATGGCACACCCCTACTCTTATCTTTCGTCATTCTGCGTCTATATTTTAACATATTCGACTATTTTTGTCACTTTATATCAGCCCGAAACTTCGCAGTATATACAACCACCCCGTCAGTGTAAACGCGCTGAGCAACGTCGTCAGCATGACCACTCCGGAAGACAGGGTTCCTTCATGCCCCATATTCTTCGCCATCACATAACAAGTCACCGTCGTCGCCGAACCAAGCATGATCAGGATCGCCACCAGTTCTTCGCCGCGAAATCCAAGCCCCACCGCCATTGGTAAAAAGACGGCGCAGAATCCGATCAATTTGATGCCCGCAGCCGTAACCGCCGCTCCTGCCTTCGTGAATGCTTTTCTGATATCGAATGCCGCCCCCATCGCCATTAACCCAAGCGGAGTCGCCGTCCCGCCGATACTCGATACCGTCTTCTTAAGGATCGGCGGCACCGGAAGCCGCAGGCACGACCACAAGAGACCTGCCGCGATCCCAAGGATGATCGGATTGGTCAGGACTCCTTTGAGCGTCTTACGGATCACAGAACGGTCGATTTCTTTCTGCTCCGGTCCGAAGACGGAAAGCACCAGGACTGCCATCACATTGTATAAAGGCACGCTCCCGATGATCATAAGCGGCGCCATTCCCGCCGTGCCATAGATATTCCGGATAAATGCGATCCCCAGGATCGCCGCGCTGCTGCGGTAAGACGCCTGTATGAATTCTCCCCGTATGGATGCATCCTTCCACAGACACGACACTCCTGCCGATATCGCTATACTGATCACCGTCGCTCCAAAGCAGAACATCACAAACTTCACATTCCATACCTGTTTAATATCCACCGCCGCCAGGTCGCCGAACAACAGAACAGGCAGAGGCACCTTAAAAACAAAACGGTTCATCCGGGAAGCAAATGCATCGTCTATCCATCCCATTCTGTGAAAAAATATCCCCAGTACCATAAGCAGGAATACCGGAACTGTCGCGTTTAAGCTAAATATCAGATTCTCCATCTGCTGCCACATCCTTTCAAAATATTATTTTGCATTACAGAAAATGCTTTGTAAAGAAAAACTACACTAAAATTTCCTGATTTTTTCTAACATTGTGACGAATGACTTTTCTGACAGGCATGGTATAATTTGGATAAAGCGCAAAAAAGGAGGCAAGAAGATACTTATGGGAATTATTTATAATGAGGAACACAAAACTATCACCTTACATACGAGACATACCTCTTATCAGATGAAGATCGGTAATCTGGACTACCTTCTTCATCTATATTACGGGCCGTCCATCCATGACGCCGATATGTCCTACCAGATCATGCAGTACGACCGCGGATTCTCCGGCAACCCTTATGAATCCAGAGACGCCCGGACCTTCTCACTGGACGCGCAGCCCCAGGAATTCAGCACGCAGCAGCAGGGAGATTTCCGCACTGCAAGTATCGAAGTAGTCAACGCAGACGGCAGCTATTCCTACCATGGCAAGACCGTCGGCTTTAAGATCAAAGACGGCAAATATCAGCTTGACACCCTTCCCTGTACATTCGCCGCAGCCGGAGACACCGTAGATACCCTTGAAGTCACACTGACCGATCAGGTTACCGGTGTGCAGGTTGTACTCCTGTACAGCGTATTTGAGGAAGCCGACATCATCACCAGAGCCGTGAAAGTCGTCAACAGCGGGGACGCGCCGATCCATCTCAAGAAGATCATGTCCGTGTGCCTGGATTTCTTAAATGGTTCGGGCTTCGATCTGGTAAGCCTCCCCGGACGCTACGGACAGGAACGGCAGGTGGAAAGGCAGCATATGACGCACCATATCCACACCATCGGAAGCGTCCGCGGATCCTCCAGCCATCAGCAGAACCCCTTCGTCGTCCTGTGTGACAGGAACGCTACCGAAGATTATGGCAAATGCTATGGTTTCTCCCTGATGTACAGTGGGAATTTCCTTGCAGAAGCAGAGCTTGACCAGTATGACCAGCTCCGTCTTGTCATGGGGATCCATCCGAAGCAGTTCGTATACGAGCTAAAGCCGCAGGAGACCTTCGAAGGTCCCGAAGTCGTCATGGCATTCACGGAACATGGATTTACAGGGCTTTCTCATCTCTACCATGACTTCTACCGCACCAATCTGTGCCGGAGCAAATTCGTACAGGAGGTGCAGCGTCCGGTACTGATCAACAGCTGGGAAGCGGCGTTCATGGATTTCGACGACGTGAAACTGGTCGAGATCGCCAAAGCCGCCAAGGATATGGGCGTAGACCTGCTTGTAATGGACGACGGGTGGTTTGGAAAGCGTGACGACGATAACAGCGGGCTGGGCGACTGGTACGTAAACGAAAAGAAGATAAAGTGCGGGCTTCACAAGCTGGTAGAACAGATCAACGATATCGGGATGAAGTTCGGTATCTGGTTCGAGCCTGAGATGGTATCCGAGGACAGCGACCTGTACCGCGCACATCCGGAATGGGCAATGCAGATTCCCGGACGCCATGCCGTAAGGAGCCGCAATCAGATGGTTCTGGATATGAGCCGAAAAGATGTGCAGGATTATCTGATCGAGAAGGTCAACGGGATACTGGACGACGCCAATATCTTCTATGTAAAATGGGATATCAACCGTTCTCTTGCGGATATCTGGTCCAACGATCTGCCTCCTGAGAGACAGGGCGAGGTGTATCACCGTTATATCCTTGGACTGTACCACGTGATGGATGAGATCATCAAGACACATCCCGACATCCTGTTCGAAGGATGCTCCGGCGGCGGCGGACGTTATGACGCGGCGATGCTCCACTATTATCCGCAATATTGGGTCAGCGATAACAATCACCCCATCGACCGTCTGAAGCTCCATTACGGAACTTCCTTCGTCTATCCGGTATGTACCATGGGCGCCCACATTTCCGATACCGGAAAGTTCGTTCCGATCAAGACCAAGGCTGTCGTCGCCATGTGCGGAACCTTCGGCTATGAACTGGACGCGACTCATCTGTCCAAGGAAGACCACGCCGTCTGCAAGGAACAGAGCGACCTGTTCCGCAAGTATTATCCGCTTATCATCAAGGGGGACTACTACCGCCTGACGAATCCGTTCGAGGCGGGCAACATGACCGCATGGCAGCATGTATCGAAGGATAAGTCCGAGTCGCTCCTGAGTGTGGTCGTCACGAACCTCACCTGCAACGGGCCGCAGGAATACATCCGCGCCAAAGGCCTGAAGCCTGACGCCATGTATTCTGTGAACGGCGGGAAAGAGCTGCGTTCCGGCTCCGCACTGATGAATGCCGGGCTTCCGATCGAGCGGGAGGTTGAGGAATATACCGCCTTCCAGTTCCATCTTAAGGAACAGGCATAAAAGTATTGGATAAGTATTGATTTTCCGCACCTGATATCCTATACTTGATGAAACAGGGTGCATCCCTGAATATACAGAACTGCCGCAAGATAAGCCGGACGGCTGTCTTGATAACAGTTCTCAGAATATAGGAGGTCCTGCCATGTCAGGTTCTTCATCAACATTGATGACAGAAGGTTCTATCTGGAAGCGCATTCTTACATTTGCGTTTCCACTTTTTTGGGGAAATCTTTTTCAACAGCTTTATAATACCGCCGATTCACTGATCGTAGGCAATTTCATCGGGAATGCCGCCCTTGCGGCGGTCAGCTCGTCAAGCAGCCTGATCTTCCTGATGGTCGGCTTCTTCAACGGGATCGCCATCGGAGCCGGCGTCGTCATCGCCAGATATTTCGGCGCCAGAGAATTCAAAAAGCTACGGCTGTCCATACATACAACCATAGCTTTCGGTCTGATCTGCGGCATTGCGCTCACCTTCGTCGGCGTCTTTGCCGCGCCGCAGATCCTGCGTCTGATGGGGACGCCCGCCGAGGTCCTGCCTAACTCTATAACTTACTTCCGCATCTATTTCCTCGGCTCACTGGCTTTCGTGATGTATAATTTCTCCGTCGGCATCCTGCAGTCTGTCGGAGACAGCCGCCATCCGCTGATCTATCTGATCGTCTCTTCCGCGATCAACATCATACTCGACCTGGTGCTGATCGGAGGATTCCACTTCGGGGTCGGCGCCGCCGCGTTTGCCACTGTGGTCTCACAGTTTATCAGCGTATGCCTGTGCCTGATCCAGCTGCTGCGAAGCCCCGACGAATACCGTCTCTCTATCCGGGAAATACGGATAGAGAAGAATATGCTCCGGCAGCTTTTGAACAACGGGCTCCCGGCGGGACTGCAGAATTCCATCATATCCGTTGCCAATGTATTCGTCCAGGCTAATATTAACCAGTTCGGACAGATGGCTGTCGCGGGATGCGGCGCGTATTCGAAGATCCAGGGCTTCGGCTTCCTGCCCATCACCTGCTTCTCCCTGGCTCTGACCACCTTCATAAGCCAGAACCTTGGAGCCAGAAAGTATGAGCGCGCCCGAAAAGGAGCCCTGTTCGGAATTGCATGTACCACCGCAATGGCTGAGCTGATCGGGGTCTTCATCTACCTGTTCGCCCCGAAGCTGATCGCCGCGTTCAACAATACCCCCGAGGTCATTGCCTTCGGCGCCCGGCAGGCGCACACAGAGACCGCTTTCTTCTTCCTGCTCGCCTTCTCGCACTGTATGGCAGGCATCCTCCGGGGCGCAGGCAAATCCATGGTTCCCATGGTCGTTATGCTGATCTTCTGGTGTATCTTCCGGGTAAGCTATATCTCCGTCATGATACGGTTCATACCAGATATCCGTGTGATCTTCTGGGCATATCCGCTAACCTGGTCCTTAAGTTCACTGGTATTCCTGATCTATTACCGAAAGACAAAGTGGGATCGTATTACTTAGATCCCACAACACCAAACGCCCCCGGACCGCCGTGTGTAGTGATCACGCCGCCTGTCTTGACCCATGTAACCTTCTGAACCCCGCACTCTAGCGCCGCTTCTTCTGCTTCCCTCTTAATCTCTTCGTCAAGCCCCGGCGCCCATATAAGCCACAGCTCTTCCTTATTAAGATCCTGTTCGGCAATATAGTCTCTGACCAGCTGCGGCGCGATCTTCTTCATCGTCCCGCGGTGCTTCTTCGTCGCCTTAAGATACCCGTCCAGAATCTCGATCCGCGGATGGATCTTAAGCAGCGCCCCGCACAATGCCGCCGCGTTGCTGACCCTTCCCCCGGCGCGTAAGAATTCCAATGTATCCGGCACAAAACACATATGCACCTTCCTGCTTACTTCCTCCGCCTTCGCTCTTGCTTCCTCTACCGACCACTCCGGATGCTCCCTGATAAGCTTCGCCATCGTAAGCACCACAACGCACTGCCCGACAGACACATGCTTCGTATCTATCGCCGTCACATAATCCCTGCCCTCTGCAGCGATCATGCCGCTCTGGTAAGAACAGGTCGTAACGGCTGAGTATGCCAGATACAGGATCTGCCCGTCGGGATGTTCCCGGTGTATCCTGTCAAATATCGTCTCAAAATCCTCCGGCACACTTCCGCTGGTCTTGGGAAGCTGTCCTGTATTCCTGTAATGATCACAGACTTCCTCCGGCGGAAATGATCCGTCGTCCCTGGTCTCCTTGCCGAACGACACATGCATCGGAACGATATATATCCCATACTCCCGCGCAGCCTCCGGCGGAATGTCAGAACCTGTCTCTGCAAGCAATACTATATTCCCCATAATCTTCTCCTTTTCACGCCCACGAATCTTTCATGATTTTTTAACATGGTTCTTATTACTACATTTCATTGTATAGTATGCCCTTTTATGATACAATTTACAAAACAGTAATATTTGTATAATAATCCGGTAAGGAGAACTATCATGAAACGGAATCTTCCATTGATGAAGAATATCTTCGGGAACAAATTTACCAAGAGAAACCGATTTACCAGACAGTGCATCGGCGAATCCATGATCAGCCTGATGCAGGGGAAGAATTATGATGATATCACGGTATCAGATATCGTAAAGAAAGCAGGCGTATCCCGCATGACGTTCTACCACTATTTCCCGACCAAGACAGACGCCCTCAATAATTATCTCTACGAGATCATTGAGCTCTATCTGGAGGACTGTAGCCGCTCCATCGGCATCGACAGATTTGACGATGCGCAGCACATCCGGCATGCCTTCCTGTTCTTTGACCAGTATGCAGATTTCTTCCTGACACTGGCACGCGCCAATCTGCATGCCCTGATGATCCATGCCCTCAACGAATACATGATCAAGATGGTAGGACCGATCTATCCCCGCTCCGCTTATGAGCTCTACTTCTACGCCGGCGCCTTGTTCAACACCTTCCTGAAATGGGAAGAAGAAGGCAAACAGCAGTCCATAGACGACATCATCTGCGTAGTATGCCAGTGCTGTAACATCCATCAGAATTAGGAGGAATCTATTATTATGAATACCTTTTTATCACTCATCTCTGTAGTTATAGGGAACTTTCTGTATGCCCTGACCGTGAAGCTGTTCCTGCTTCCCGCCGGACTGGTGACAGGCGGAACCACCGGGATCGCGCTGACCGTCAACCATCTGGCCGGCTCTTCTATCTCTGTGTTCGTCCTTGTCTTCAACATAGCGATGCTGATCATTGGCTTCTTCTTCCTCGGCAAAGCCTTCGCCGCCACCACTCTTGCAAGTACCTTCCTGTACCCGCTGTCACTGGAGCTGCTTGACCGGATGCTTGGCGATTATACCCTGACCCAGGACATCCTGCTGTGCACCATCTTCTCCGGGCTTGGGATCGGGATGGCGCTTGGGATCGTCATTCGTTCCGGCGCTTCTACAGGCGGTATGGACATCCCGCCGCTTGTGCTGCAAAAATCTATACGGATCCCCGTCTCCGTCAGCATGTACGCATTTGACGTGTGCATCCTGCTGTCACAGGCATTGTTCCGCCCGGCGGAAAATATCCTGTACGGAGTCGTATTGGTGCTGATCTACACCCTCGTACTGGATAAAATGCTGCTCATGGGCGCGACAAGGACCGAGATCAAGGTCATCAGCGAGAAATCCGACGAGATACGCGACGCCATCCTGACCCAGATCGACCGGGGCGTCACCATATTAAACGGGGAGAGCGGCTACCTGCATAACCCCTCTCCCGTAATTCTTAGTGTGATCTCCAACCGGGAACTGCCTAAGGTAGAGAAAGTGATCCACAAGATCGACCCAGAGAGCTTCATCATCGTCAGCAGGGTCAGCGAAGTACGGGGACGCGGCTTCTCACTGAACAAACGTTATCAATGAGTATGCCGCCTGCTACTCCATTCTACACAGCCGCTCCACCACACTGAGCCTGTGCATATACCGGCAGCATATTACTGGCACCAGGACCGCCACCGCCAGCAAGACCGGTATGCAGACCGCAAGCGGCAGGATGGTAAAATGCCATTTGAAGAAATACATCTCATCCCCAAAGGGTTTCACCACCAGTACGCTTATAAAGAAGGAGGCTATAACAGAACAGATCCCTGTATACAACGCATAGAATCCGCCCTCACAGCACAGCATCTGCCTTAACTGCTTTCCGGTCATACCCACCGCCTCCATCATGGCGAACTCCCGCTTTCGGTACAGCACGGACGTCGCCATGGTATTGATGAAGTTCAGGATGCCGATCAGCGCCAGGATCAGGGCGAGCAGGCTTCCCGCCAGTGTATATATATTCTTATACTCTTCAAATTCCGCCTCAGCCACCGCTTTGGAGGTATATGTCAGATCCGGATCGATCTGTTCACAGTAATCCTTCATCCATGCTTCCACCGCCTCTTCCTCCTCCGCTCTCACATTCACCAGCGTGCGCATCGGCTGCTGCTCCCCCATTAGATCCAGATATTCTTCCTCGGGCAGGATATAATCACAGTCGAAGATCCCAAAGGTCTGAAATCCGCAGACATAAGGCATATCCGCCACGGCAAGCACCTCATACTCACGGCGCTCCCCCGCTTCATTACAGACCGTCACCTTCTCGCCCGGCAGGAAGAAGTCGATCCCCTCGCTGCCGCCCGCGAAAAATCTCGTCCCGATCACATAGTCTCCGCTCCGGAACTTCTCCCAGTCAAGCTCGCCTTCCGGATCCTCCAGTTTATCCAGGATCATCTCCCCGATCCCATAGACCTTGCCCTGCATCTTCTCTTCTTCTCGCCAGGCTTCGGCAATCTCAGCCGTACCATCTTCCCGCCAATATTCCTGTACCTTCGGATTCTCGAAAATACGCTCCTCAAGCAGCCCATAATTTTCTTTCCCGATAACAGGATCCAACTCCTTCATGTAGAGATTTCCTATCTCTTCGATCCCTTCCTGCCGCCCAAGCTCCGTTAAGAACGCCTCCGTCACACCGTCCGTCACCACTGCCCCACGAGAAACCGTGACACTGTCCAGTGTAGCGTCCGAGACGGAGAAATCACTGAGGATCCGCCTTGCCACGAAGCTGTCCGCGTCATAGCCGCTGACCAGGGTATAGACACTGTTCAGAAGGATAATCGACATAGACAGAGACGCGACTACCACCACTACCTTTTTCCGGTTCCTGCGGATGTTTGCCCCCGCCATCCTCCATGGGTTCACATGACCCGGCTTCTTTTTGAAATTCTGTCTTCCTCTTAAGCCTTGCACTTCCCGGGAATGATCGCCTGAACCCTCCGTGTATCGCACAGCCTCCACAGGCGACGCCTTAGATGCGATCCTGCAGGGGCGGATACAGCTTAGCGCGACCGTCAGATAGGAGAACGCCGCCGCCCCAATGAACACCCAGGGCTTCAGTTCTATCTCTGCGCCCGAGACGGCAAAGACCCCAAACGTATGCACAAATACCGGAAGCAGAAATTTTCCGGCAAGAACCCCGGCAAGCAAGCCAACCGGAATCCCCTGCCAAGACAGCATATTTGCCTGACGGTACACCATCTTCCGAAGCTGCTTCCCCGTCATGCCGATCGTCTTCAGAAGCCCGTAATACCGGATATCCCGGTATACATTAATATAGAAGATATTATAAATGATCAGATAGCCTGACAGCAGGATCACAAGAAGCAGGCATACGATCAGCAGAAGAAGGCTTGGATCTGCCGACTCGCCCAGATAAGCCCAGTTGACCCCCACAGGCGCATATTCCGGGAATCCGCATCGCTCCTTGAGCTTCGCAACCTGGCCCTCGAGATGGAATCCCACCGCAAAATTAAAGTCCGCCATGATCCTGCCCGCATAATCGGATGCGTCAATATCTCCCTCCATCGCAGAAGTTACCGGAGTCGGCGCCGCCTCGGCGGCAAAAGCCTCCGACACCGCGGCAGCCTGCGCCCTGGCAATTCGGTCCCCCTGATAATAACCGCACAACGTAAATGTCTTCTCCACCGTCTTCTCATTGATCCGGATCTGCAGAGGAACCTTCGTCCCGATCTCGCACGGAAGCCCAAGCGCCTGCAACGTTAGGTCGCTCATGACAATCTCATCCTCCCTGCCGGGCATATGCCCTGTCTCCGGATAGCAAAAGCTCATCTTCGCATTCAAGTCCTCATAATAACTGACCTCCGTGTGCAGCTTCACCAGTTCCTTGTTATCCGCACTTCCCACGAAGATACGGCAGGAGAGATCCCGGATCTTCTCATCCTCGCTGACAATACGATATTCCTCCTGCGTCAGATACTTGAACCCTGCATGGGAGCTTGTGCCCACCTGCCGCATCGCCGCCCTCTGGTGCTTCTCGATCATACTCCCGCCGACCGTAAAGACCGTCGCAAACAGCACCGCCGTAAGCGCGATCGCCAACGACGCGATAATTCCCCGCCCTTTTCCCGCCTTCCTCGTCCGATCCGCGATCCGGCGGATCACCTTCTGATTCTTTACTCTACGCATCTGTCCCACCACCCTCTATGATCCTGCCGTCCTCGATACGGATCATGCGGTCGGCAAGCTGCGCGATCTCCTCGTTATGCGTGATCATCACAATGGTCTGCCCGAACTTCTCCCCGGTTACCTTCAGAAGCCCCAAGACATCCTGGCTGGTCTTCGAATCCAGATTCCCGGTCGGCTCGTCAGCCAGAAGAATCGCCGGCTTCGCCGCCAGCGCCCTCGCAATGGCTACCCGCTGCTGCTGCCCTCCCGACAGCTGCCCCGGCAGGCTTGCGAGCTTCGTCTTAAGCCCCAGCGCCTCTATGACGCGCTCCACGTAATCCTTGTCTGTCTCATTGCCGTCCAGCTCAATGGGAAACACGATATTCTCATATACGTTGAGCACGGGCACCAGATTATAACTCTGGAATACAAATCCGATCTTTCTTCTCCGGAATATGCACAGGGCGTCGTCCTTAAGCCCTGAGATGTCCTTGCCGTCTACGTACACCTTCCCGGACGTAGGACGGTCCAGTCCGCCCAGCATATGCAGAAGGGTGGATTTGCCGCTGCCGCTGGTTCCCACTACGGCAAGAAATTCTCCCTGTTCTACGGAAAGGCTGATCCCGTCCAGCGCCTTAACCTGGTTATCGCCTGACCCGTAATATTTTTTCAGGTTCTCGGTACGCAATACATTCATCTTCCTATATGCCTCCTCTTCCCGAACCGTATCATGACAGCGATCCGGCTGATCCTCCTCGGGATCCCTGCTATGGTACGGTTCTTGCTTTCTGGTCTGATTGTACCTCACGTTTCTTTCCAGAGCCTTTCTGAAATCTAACATATATGAAAGAATTCGCCGCTACTCATTCCCCTTCCGCAGAAACAACACGAACTCAGCCCCTTCTCCCGGCTTAGACTTTACCTTGATATACCCGTTCTCCTTCCTTAATATCTCCCGCGTAAGATAAAGCCCGATTCCCACGCCCTCCTCCTGCTGCACCTCCCCGGCGCGGTAGAACCTGCCGAAGATCTTCGCCGTATCCTCTTCTCTCACCCCGATCCCATGATCCTTTACCGAAATGGCCGTATACCATCCATACTCCTTTACCGATATCTGAACCCTGCCGCCCGGACGAGAATACTTCACCGCATTATCCACCACATTTCCCAGGGCTTCTTTCGTCCATTTCATATCATAATCTGCACATCCGTCTCCGTCGTAAATATTGACGATCTCTACTCCTTTCTGCACTGCCTTAGGCGCGGCGTCCCGGACAACGGCAGAGATCAGTTCGGACACCTTCTGCCTGCGCGGCTTTACCTCCACAATATTGCTCTCAAGCCTCGACATCTTCGTCAGCGACTGGATCAGGAACTCAAGCTTCTCCGACTGTCTGGAGATCTCGTCAAGAAGCCGCAGATTCTGCTGCTTCCCTGCCGAATCCTCCTCCGACTCAAGATTCTCCCTTAAAAGCTCGGCATACAGCCGGATATTCGCCATCGGCGTCTTCGTCTGATGGGAAATGTCCGACACAAGCCCTTTGACATTCTCCTTCTCCCGTTCCATATTCTCCCTGGTCAGAGCCGAAAGTCCCAGGTAATGCTTCCACTTGGACTCCACTCTCGACAACTGGGTCTCGTCATAATCCGACTCCCGGAAATCCCCCGCGATCGCATCGTCCACCATTTGTTCGATCCTGTCCAGCGTTTTCCTTCCAAACATATCCCTCATCCCTTCCCGGCTCTTATTCCCGCTTTCTTCCGCCGCCCTATATGTTACTTTCTCTTCCACATATACCCCTGTCCGTACACGGTACGGATGCAGGACGCCGGATCCTTTTTGTCTTCCAGTTTGCTCCTCAGCCGGTTCACCGTCACAGACAACGCATTCTCATCCACATACTCCCCGCCGTCGCTCCACAGGCGGTCCACCAGTACGCTCCTTGTCAGCACTCTTCCCCGGTTCTCCAGAAGAAGCCGCAGAAGTCTCTGTTCATTCACACTCAGGCTGATCTCCTGTCCGCTTCTGGTGAACAAAAGCCTTCCAAAATCAAAATAAAATTCCCCGTCCTCAAATACATCAGGCGTCACATTGTTCCCGCGGCGGATCAACGCCTTGATCCTTGCCCTCAGGACCGCAAGGCTGAACGGCTTCGTCATATAATCGTCCGCCCCCAGCGTAAGCCCCATGACTTCGTCCATCTCCATGTCGTTCGCCGTCAGGATCAGCACGGGGATCTGCGCCCGTTCCCGAACCCACCGCAGGTATTCATACCCGCTTCCGTCCGGAAGATTCACATCCAATATCAGTAATTCCGGCATGCACTTTTCGAATGCTTCCTTCGCAGCCTGAACCGTCATACTCTGCACAAAATCCAGGCTCGGTTCCTTCAGGGCAAGCGCGATCCCCTCGCTTAAGGCGCGGTCGTCTTCTATGATCTGTATTAACATCCTGTTCCTCCGCTTCTTTTCTATGCTACAGATATTATTGCACGAAATCTTCGAATTGAAAATACGGCGCAGAAATATTCTTCTCATTCATTGCCATCCCCTCCCAAACATGATATATTATAGACAAAATAAGAATTTTAGGGAGTGGTTAAAATGTATCAGAAAGAATATGAACGTTGGATGGCTGCAGATCTCATGGACGCAGATCTGAAGCCTGAGTTATCAAAAATCGCAGGAAACGATGAAGAGATCAAAGATCGCTTTGCTATCGCATTGAAGTTCGGAACAGCCGGCTTGCGCGGCGTACTGGGAGCCGGAACGAACCGTATGAATATCTATGTCGTACGCCAGGCGACACAGGGACTCGCCAACTGGGTAAAGACCCAGGGCGGCAGCCAGACAGTGGCGATCAGCTATGACAGCCGGTTAAAGAGTGATGTATTTGCCAAGACTGCGGCAAGCGTCCTTGCAGCCAACGGGATCCATGTCAGGATCTATGACGCCCTGATGCCCGTACCTGCGCTTTCTTTTGCAACACGTTACTATAAGTGCAATGCCGGTATCATGGTAACAGCCTCGCACAATCCGGCTAAATATAACGGTTACAAGGCGTACGGGCCGGACGGATGCCAGATGACCGACGACGCGGCGGCGATCGTATATGAGGAGATCCAGAAGACCGACGTTTTAGACGGCGCAAAGTATATCTCTTTCGCAGAAGGCGTTGAGAACGGCATGATCCGTTTTGTCGGCGACGACTGTAAGGATGCATTGTACGAAGCAATCGAATCACGGCAGGTTCGTCCGGGACTTTGCAAGAGCGCAGGCCTTAAGTTAGTCTACAGCCCGCTGAACGGAGCCGGACTTGTTCCTGTTACACAGGTGCTCAAAGACATCGGGATCACAGACGTTACCATCGTCCCGGATCAGGAATATCCCAACGGATACTTTACCACCTGCAGTTATCCGAATCCGGAGATCTTCGCGGCGTTGGAGCAGGGATTGAAATTAGCGGAAGAAACAGGCGCGGACCTTATGCTTGCCACCGATCCCGACGCCGACCGTGTGGGGATCGCCATGAAGTGCCCGGACGGTTCCTACGAACTGGTAAGCGGCAATGAAGTAGGCGTACTGCTCCTTGACTATATCTGTGCCGGACGTATTGAGAAGGGAACGATGCCCCAAAATGCTGTCGCGGTGAAATCTATCGTATCCACACCGTTGGCAGATGCTGTCGCAGCGCACTACGGCGTAGAGATGAGAAATGTACTTACCGGTTTCAAGTGGATCGGCGACCAGATCGCACGCCTGGAAGCAGACGGAGAAGTCGATCGCTTCATCTTCGGGTTCGAGGAGAGCTACGGCTATCTTGCAGGCCCGTATGTCCGCGACAAGGACGCGGTTATCGGTTCCATGCTGATCTGCGAGATGGCGGCATATTACAGGAGCATCGGAAGCTCTCTGAAGCAGAGAATGGAAGAGATCTATGCAGAATACGGCAGGTATCTGAACAAGGTAGACAGTTTCGAATTCCCCGGACTTACCGGTATGGACAAGATGGCTGGTATCATGCAGGGACTCCGCGATAATCCGCCGGCAGAGATCGCCGGTATCAAAGTCGCAAAGGCTGTCGATTACACGAAGCCGGAAGAAACAGGGCTTCCGTCCGCCAACGTCCTGATCTACACTCTGGAAGGCGGCGCAACCGTTATCGTACGTCCTTCCGGTACGGAGCCGAAGATCAAGACCTACTTCACGACTCTTGGTAAAGATCTCGCAGAAGCGCAGGCGCAGAAGGATAAGCTTGCCGAAGCATTAAAGCCTTTATTGGCGTAGATCGTACCGGAGCCATATGAAGTCTTATCTTGAAAAATATGCGGAAGTATTAAGATATCTGGTTGTCGGCGGACTGACAACCGTCGTAAGCCTGGTGATATTTTATGGATGTGTCTTTACGGTACTGGACGGCAGAAACGCAGTACAACTGCAGATCGCCAATATCATATCCTGGATCGGCGCCGTTGCTTTTGCCTATGTGACAAACCGGATCTTTGTATTCAAGAGCACGGAAGATAAAGTCCTGCGGGAGATATGCAGTTTTGTGCTGTCCCGCGTCGTAACACTTTTGACAGATATGGGAACCATGTTTTTGCTTGCAACCATATTGAGATTGGATCATAATCTCTCAAAGCTGTTCTCCATGGTCCTGGTAATGGTTGGAAACTATGTGATCAGCAAATTATTTGTGTTTAAGAAAAAGTAAAGAGATCTTTCATGCTTCACCATTTTTTAATCATGGCCTAAATTTCATGTACGGAAATACGCAGATATCCATTGTTTTTGTCACTAACGTGTCACTAACCGTTTGTTTTTATGTGTGTTTATTTAAACTATTTTTTGCTTATTTAACGACAAAGAGCGGCATCACTGCCGCCCCTTGTCGTAGGAGGTTCCGAACTTTATATGGAACACCAATGAGTGAGGCGCTAGATGAATTGACAACTATTGAAATTATGAAAAATGAAATTCGGCGGCGGGATAACAAACCTCCGCCCTTTTAATTTCTCCAGATCATATAATCTTTATTTCTTAACTTTCCCATCAGCACCGAACTCAAACCGTTCCCCGCCTATTTCCATAACCTCATTACATGCCATTTTCCCATCATCCTTGAGATAGTATCCGCCCTGCCAGTGATTACGCATCGTGCTTCCGATCGGCTGACAGTTGTTGTCCTCATTATAATAATACCAACTGCCTTTACGCTTGATCCACCCCTTTAACATTGCACCGGAATCCTGCGGGTAGTACGTATGGTTCCCGTCTTTCATCTCCCCGGTCGCCATGGCTCCTTCCGGAAGATCGTCGCTGCTTTTACTCAGATAATACCAGTTCCCTCCGACTTCCTGCCATCCTGTCAGCATTTCCCCGGTG
>Ga0209694_1000502_pt1 | contig 63386 bp, 67 predicted proteins | sample GluameincwithD2O_FD_187499 | JGI IMG/M metagenome (GOLD analysis project Ga0209694, IMG submission 187499) | Mouse cecum microbial communities from Vienna, Austria - Glucosamine amended microcosms incubated with D2O (SPAdes) (version 2) | ecosystem: Host-associated > Mammals > Digestive system >... | reverse complement strand
GAGATGGACCGCCGCCACTTCTGGCGGACTGCCCTCCAGGTGCCTGCACTTGCTTACTCGCCCCGCCCAGCTCCTGGAAGAAACCGACCACATCTTTGATTTTTTGCCCCAGCCACTCCAGGCCTTGACCGATTTTGTCAACGACCCATATAATTTGTTCTAGTACTGCTGTGAACTGCTCAACGGCTCTAATGACTATTGGGCCAAAAAGGTCAAAAAACTTGTTTTTCAGTTCCGCAATCGATTCTCCCAGCTTTGCAAGTGTGTTGTCTGTTTCGGACTGCGCCTCCCGGCTCTCTATCAGCGTCTCGTTATACTCATAAAAAGCGGCCGCAGCGTCTCGATAGGCCAAAGACAGGTTATTCATAATCAGGAGAGCTCTGTCCCCCTCATCAGCTGTCTTTGAGAGGGCGTCGTTTAGCTCATCCTCGGACATTCCGGCCCAGTTCAGGGCGTCGGCCAGAACGCCGGTCACCTGTCCCACTTTCGCTGTCTCGTTGGCCGCTTCGATCAGGCCTTCAATGGGTAGAGAATCGCCAAAAGTGGCGTACACGCCGGCGGAGATTTCAGCCCACTCAGAAAGGGCACCTGTTTTTATACCCAATTCATAAAACGCCTGAGAGGCTCTCGCCGCGGTATCGGAATCTTTGAATAACGAGCTTGCAAGCTCATCGCTCACCGCTTTAAGCCGGTTGAACCCTTCCGCCCCATCTCCGGCGGTTTTCAGCTTCTCCGCCAGACCTTCAGCGCTTCCGCCCGCCTGCTCAATCGCTTCGGCCAGCGCTCCGGTTACCTCGCCCGTCCGTGCGGCCTCAGCCGCCGCCTGAATCAGAGCGTCAACCGGGATGTTGTTTGCGAACAACCCATATTCATCGGTCAAAAGTCCGGTTATGTAGGCAAGCTCCTCCGTCCGGTTGAACATGTTACCCAGAAGCTGGGAGGCCTCTGTGGCGGTGTCCGTGTCGCCCAGAATGTTGTAAAACGCCTCATATGCCGATCTGGCGGTATCGATGTCGTACCCCGCACTTTCAAAAGCGGCGTTCAACTTCCCTTGCGCGATGCGGTATTCTTCGGTAGCTTCGTCTAAGTTCCAAACCCAGTCAATGAGTTCAGCAACTTTCCCGATTAAAAATCCGATACCCTGGGCGGCCAGCTGGCCAACCATTACGCCGCCTGCAATGCTGTCAAAAAAGGATTTCATCCCACCTGCGCCTGCGTCAGCATTTTCATTCAGGTCTTCCAGATTGTCTGAAAAATCCTCTGCATTTTCTCGGGCGTCATCGAACGAATCCGACATGTTTTCCAGGGAATCAGTATTTCGGTCCGCTGCGTCTGCTACTTCGTCCAGAGAATCCCCAACACGGTCTATTGATCCCTCCGCCGAACGTGAAGAGCGAGAAACACTGTCAAGGCTATTCGCAAGGGATTCTGCGTCAATCCCACTCCGCTCCAGTTCCCTGGTCACATCGTTTAGAGCGGCGGCGGACATTCTGGCCTCCTCTTGCGCCTGCGCCAAAGCGGAAACTAGTGCCTCATACGCCTCAATGTCCGATTCCTCAAGCCCGGATTCTCGGGCTTTCTCCAGCTCCTCGCTGAGAATAGAGACCTGATCCTCTGCGTTTGCAACGGTCTTCCTCAGCGTTTGGTATTTCTCGGTCAGTAAGTCGATGTTTCTTGGGTCTATTTCCAGGGCGTCGTCTATGCGCTTCAGTGAATCGGCCAGCTGCCGCCCTTCCTCCTGTAACTTCCGGAAACTGTTTTGGATATCTTTTGTTGAAAATTCTACACCAATTTTTACACTTCCGTCGTTTGCCATTGCTCATCACCCCCCATGCTGGTCTCCTTGAAAATAAGGAGACCCCCGCACATTGTCTTATCAAGTTGCACTCTGGTCAGATTTTCCATTTTTCGCATTGGAGCTGTTCAGAGCTCTTTGCACCAGCTCCAACCGTTCGTTCATCATAGCATTGACAGACGGATTTGTATAAACGGCAGCGATGTTCATTACCGCAATCGTCAGCTCGTTGATATCCGTCTCTTCCAAAGAGGGGAAGGCACCGGGAGCCAGGCCGTTCACAAAAGCGTGCTGCCTTTTCACCGATTCCGAATAGCTGATCTCTCCGGAGCTACAGCGACGGCCCAGCTCGGACACCGCCAACATTTGCTCATCCACCGCCAGCGTCCGGGCGGGCAGAGTGTACTCCTTGCCGTTGATTTTGACTTTGTATGTCATAGTGATTCCTCCTTATGTGTTCGTTTACAGGTCAGTTGGGAAAGAATAGATATTCAACCACCCCCATTTTTCGCCGCAAGCGCCCGGTCTATCCGCCTCTGCTCCCTGGGGCTTCGTTCCTGCTTCATCTGCTTCCATTGGTCCACAAAGGCGTGGGCCTCCTCCAGCGTCCATATCTGCCGCCCGTCCTCATCAACCTCTTGGGCCATCGCTTCAATGTCAGTCTCAGTCATAGCGGCCATTTCGGTCTCCATCTGGTAGAGGGATAGCGACAGATCGTCAAGCGGTTGCTCTTGTTCCGTTTTCTGTCTCTCTACGGCCTCGGCCAGTGCCGCAAGCCGGGAATCAATACTTGCCATCGTGTCCTCCTTCCATCGCCGTCTCCAACTCTTGCAGCCGGTTCAAAATGTCCGTTGTCTCGATCAGCTTCAAGCCGTGGGACAAGATAGCACGGGCCGCAGATATGCGGGCCTGGGCGTCCTCTTCCCGGTCCTCCACGATCTCCCGCAGGGTGGACAGGGCCGGAGATATGGCTTGCTGGGCTTGCCGGGTGGCGTCCTCGACCATGTTCCCAAATGCGTCCCGGTACGCTGCCTGAAATTCCGGGTCTGCCAGATAGTCTCTAAGTGTGCGGGGGGCAATCCCCGCCGCCTTTGCCGCCGCCGCCTTGCTGGGGGATGTCAGAAGCGCCGCAAGCGCCTTTTGCTGTCTCGGTGTCATTGTTTACCTCCTCTCCGCTTTTCGCCGTTTTCTGCCGGTCATAGAGTGCAAGCCAGTGGTCAAGCTCCATTGTCACCCGCCACCGCTGCCGATTTCCTCTATGGAAAACCGTGGGGAGACCATCCCCGAAAAGCTCAGCGTCCCTTGCCGCCTGGGCCAGTGCCGCCGATAGGTCAACACCTTCCCGGCGCTTTAGCTCACAGTGGACACCGGCCAGCCCGACAATATCAGGCTGCCGCCCGAAACTCATAGGCTCCCCTGGCCGAACATCATAGCCACGTTCCCGGAGAAGCCCGGCAAGCTCAATTTCGGCCCGTCTGCCTTTTGCCTGTGATCTTTTACACGTAGGTATCAACTCCATTCAAAATAAAATGAGCCTTTAGCCGCTCCAGCATGACTGCAACGGTCTAAAGGCTCAATGGCTCATCAATATGAAATTTCCTATAATCACTTACATTATAGCACATTTGTTTCTGCTATGCAAGTATTTATTTTGCCGTCCAATCTTCTGCGCTCACAACCATCTCCCCCTCCCAGCCGCAACGGGCCGCTCTGCACTGTGCCAACACACCCCAACACACGGCTCCGGTCTGGAGGGGGTTCAGCTTTTTCCCGCAGCGGGGACAGCAAAACCACCACCGCCCGCCTGTCTCTCTAATCACAGGCGTTTACCGGAGAAAGCCCCGGACAAACCGGAGAATCAACTCAAGCTCCCGCACACTGGCCTTATTCAACAAATCAATGATTTCCGCTTTCATGCTGTACCTCCTCCTTAGTCAATGTCTGGAGAACATACAAGATTCCCCGAAGATCACGGTCACTGAGCTTGTTTAATAGTCTGATGATCTCCTCCTTCATACCTCGGCCTCCTCTCTGAGTATTTCAGGCTCCTCCGACAGCAGCGCCGTCAGGGCGTTAAAAACCTTCTCCGGGTACTTGCAACGGGCCAGCTCCTGGGCCACTCTCCACAGGTTCGGGTATCTGTTCTTCTTCTCCTCCAAGGTCATACCGCCGCCCCCTTCTTCGGTAACTCGATGACATCCCCTGCAACGTCCCGCAAATAATTGTCCCAGCACATGGTACAATCGCCGGTGCAGTCCTCAGAAACCATGCACGAATAATACCGGCGGTCCGGCGGGCATTGGTCCTGTAAAATCATACGCGCACAGTCCCAAAGGTCACATTCTTTTTTTGTCAAACAAAAAACCATACTTGAAATCCTCCTCAAACCGTGGTATCATTGGAGACGGAAACAGCCGGTTTAATCTGTTCCGCTTCGCCGTCCTGGGTGTTGGTAGCACCCTGGGCGGCTCTTTCTTTCTGCACTAACGAATGGACGAAAGCGTCAATTTTGGTGCGATTCTCCGGGGACAGGCGGGCGTACATGCTGGGGATACAGTCGCATTGTTCGTCGCTGTCTAAGTTCGCCCCGCAATGGGGACAGGTCTTGTAAAAGCTCATTTTTCCTCCTTCTCCGGGGTCATATCCCCCATGATTCTTTCAGCCGGTTTAACAGCTGCATTTGCTTTGTGGTGTCTGTGCCGGGGTTTACATCGGGGTGGAATTTCTTTGCCAGCACCCGGTAGAACTGTTTCAGCGTTTCGGATTCATCCTCAGTGTAGGTACTGATAGAAGAAAATGAGTAACTACCTGATGTATAACCGCCGTAGCTACTGCGAAAATATTCACGGTAACTACTCTCAGACTGTTTCCGGGCCTTGTGGGCGGCTTTGATCTGCTCCAGATAGTCCTTGTTCCTCAGCGTGAGGAATATGTCATAGCAGCGGGCAAATTCATCCTTGTCCACATTGTACCGGCTGCAAAACTTGGAGCTTGCCTCCAGATAATCCGCTCTGATACGCTCATGCTCCTGTTTGGCTATGTACTCGGGTGACTGGTGAAATTCCGCTTCCAGGCGCTCCCGTAATGGCTCCAGACGGGCATCTATCAGGTCATACAGCGTGGAGGGGTCAACGCCTATCTTCTCCGCCGCTGCTGTGATTCTTCTGTCCGCACAATCATACAGGCACCACTCGACAATATCGTAGTAGCTCAGTGTACAGATGGAATACTGCCGCTTCCTGACCCTGCCGCCCTCCCGATAGCTCTGATGCAGGGTGATCTTGTATGCCTCCAGGTGGGGCCGCTCAAATCGCTCCTCGCTGTACATCCATGCCCATGTGAAGGGTTTGCTTTCATCCAGCCGCCATTGATTCTGATAGGCGATGATCTCCAGCGGCTCCCCGTGGCGGTCCGGCTTTTTGCGCATGACCTGTTGAATTACACAGTACATTAGTTTTCTCCTCGTGGTTACAGGCTTTCAGTGGGTGGTAACTACTCTGCCCCCCTTTGGTGGGGTGGGTGAATTAACATTCCTATAACTATATAAAATATAGGGATATATCTCTTGCTTCCCTTTTTATATACTTTCCTACACTCTAACCCACCTAATACACCCTAATATGTAAAAGTATTGGGGGACAAGGGATTGGGCTGGGTGGTAACGCTTAAATTGTAATTCACCTGGTCCCCACCTTCCCAACCCAATTTTGGGTAAAATGCCTCATTGGGAGAAAGTACTCATTGATTCCGTGTATCAGCCTGGTAGTCCTTTCGGCGCTCTCTGGCTTGGTATCCCCACCCACCAGACCATCAACCACCCTTGTGAGGGCCTTTCCCACCCTCCGGGCGTCAGCGTTTCCAGGCATGTACTTAGCCACCTCACTGGCCCGCCACCACTCCCACTGACTGACAGGAATGGAATAGTCCAGCAGCGCCCTGATCTCCACCTCGTAGGGTAAGGGGGCCTCAAATTCCCGGTTGTCCGCCTGGAGTTCTTTTATCTCCTCATCATCCAGCCGGAAGAAATTGTGGTCAGATTGATACATGTCATAGGTTTGGAACCACACCTGATTGACCCACTCAGGCCGCAGGGAAAATAAGGCCTTTTTGTCGATGTTGGTAACAGGGATGGTCCAGAACCGGCGGCTTCCGGTTTCGTCCTTCAGGTAGTCCTTGGGGTTGACCGTGCCGCAGAAGCTTGTCCGCCGGGGTGTCCGGCTGTCCCGTTTGGCGTAGGGCATTCTGATCCGGTCCTCTGGCCGGGTGACAAAGGCTTTCAAGCTCATCTGTTCTTTTTTCAAAGTGCTGTCCAGCTCCCCCAGCTCCGTGATCCAGCCGCTGAGGGCGGTTATCAGGCTGTCCTTGCTGCCCATATCCACCACAGCGCCCTCCACAAACCACCGGGGGAATGGGGACATGATTCGGAAGAAAGAGGTCTTAGCAAGCCCCTGGGGGCCTTGCAGGACCAGGACACCATCAGCCCCTATGGGCCTGTCCTCACGGTTGAGACCTAACGCCACGCATTGGCAGAACCATTTACATATGTAAGTCTGGTGCTTGACATCGGTAACGCCCAAAATGCGGTAGATTTCCGGGAAACGGTCCTCACCGTCCCAAGTGCCGCCGGTCAGATAGGTCTCGACTGGGTTATACCTGTTTTGGTCCGCTATGCAGCTCAGACACCCGTCAATGGCATTTGGGGTGACGCCTTTAAAATTCAGCTCATGGAGATAGTCCATCAGGTAGACAGGCAGGACGTTGGCGGCGTTGTCGGCGGAGTAGCAGGCCGGGAGGCCGTCCACCTCTATCTCCTTCAGCAGCTGGTTATATTTCAGGGTGACACCCAGCTCCTGGAGGGCGGTCTTGACACTTTCAACGCCGACCCGCTTCTCTGGCTCCGCCTGCTTCCGAGTGGAAAGGGATTCCCCACGTTCCACCATACGGCGGGCGTTGTCGGTGATCTCCTCCAGAGAATGCCCATCCGCCAACAGGCTTTGAATCTCTTCCAGGGGAAGGCCATGCTCAACGAGGAATGAAATGCTGTCACTCACCCGGTCTCACCCCCGAAAATGGCGTCCACCCCACACCGCTCCACCAGATACCGGGCTATGGCATCGGCAGGAATGTCGGCATACTCCGCCGCCGTCATGACCGGCTCGCTGCTACCATGATAGACGGTGTAAGTAGCGGACACGGGGACACGGCAAATATTATCCTTCACGCCCCCACCCCCTTGATTGGCTTGTACCGGGTGACGGTGTACGCCTCGGCAATGCGGTGGTCCGCCTTGATGGGGAGGGCGTTGAAAGCCGCCTGCGCCTCCTCCAGCGTGGCAAACTGCCGGTTGGTCCAGGTGGTCCACGTCGTGTCCCACGGGTGGGCCTTGCTCTGAATAACGTAGTAGTTCACGGTCTGGCCTCCTCTCGGATGATATCGTGGCCCAGGACGGCCACCAGCTTGTCCGCCGTCTCTTGGGAGCAACTCTTTCCACTCCTGACAGCGGTCACGGTTACCCGGCTCACGCCGGATAGCTCTACCAGCTGATTGCAGCTCATGTGTCTCTTGGCCATCTCTGTGATAATGGCTACCCGGTCCATTGGTACTGACATTTGGTTTCACCCCCCTAATGCTTTTGTGTGTATTCATACTAACACATCAGCATTTGTATGTCAAGCGTCTCTCTAAAACTTTTGCTTGTGTTTTTCTTTTTTCGATGGTATGCTATAGGTGGGGGTGATTGCATGACAACAGGCCAGCTTATCAAGGCTGCCCGCAAGGAAGCTGGACTGACACAGGCAGAACTTGCTACCAAATTGAATGTACCATATCAAAGTATAAGTCAATGGGAAAGAGGAACACGGAGCCCCAAAATAGAAACATTGGAACGCATAGCTGATGCGCTTGGTGTGCCCATTTCAGAAATCTGCAGCAAGGATTTGTTAAAAAATTACGAAATATTGAAAAGAAGCAGAGAAAATTCCAAAAAAAGAGTGCAAGAAACATGCTATGCTTTAGAAGAACTTGCGCTTGCTTTGAGACAACAAGAAGCGATTGAAGTATTAGGTGGTGAGTATATTGAGAAATTTGTTTTTGCTTTGAACGATTTAAACATGGATGGACGTTGGCGGGTTGTAAACCATGCGGTGGGCTACGCCCACGACTTAGCTAAGATACCTGAATACCGCCGACAGCCGCCCTCAGAGCCACCACAATCGTCCCCAGCGCCGCAGGAGGGTACAGATACCACCCCGCCGCAGGATGGCGCAGAGGGGCCGCAGGAGGGGGAGTAGGGGGGTGGAGAATTTTCAGCACCTTGATTTGATAACTTTGTCAAACGAGATAATGCGAGGGTGTCGTAAATTGCTACCCCCTTTTACTCAAATGAGCGAAAATCCAACCAGCGCAATTTTCCGCTGGTTGACTGCCGGAAATTTCCGGCACCCTGCGGCAAATTTGACGCACCCCCAAAGGGGGATCAAATTCGGTCCCCCTGATGAAGAAGTCGCCGGGGGCCATTTCGCCCTGGGCTCAATTTTGAGCTCAGTACCAACCGGCTGAAAATTCAGCTCGCTCGGTATTCCCCAAATTCGGGGAAAAATCGGACTGGGCGAAATCGCCCAAGTTGGAGTGCGCAAAATTGCGCTCTCTAATTTTAGCGGCGTTGGAACAAGCTCATTTTTGAGCACGTTGAGCGATGTCATTTTGGGAATCGCTGACGCTCGCCAAATTTGGCGAGCGAAAAAGCGCTGGTGAACTGCCCCCCAATCTGGGGGTCTGCTGAAAATTAAGCACTCCCCCAAATTGGGGAGCAAAAAAGCCCCGTACCAGATGGTACAGGGCATTGACAAAATCAAGATATGCGGTTATACTGAGAATAGAAAGGGCGCTGCCGGTAAGCGGGTAGCCCCCTAGTTAGACGATTGAAGTAACCGCCGGGTTGGGGAACCGAGGGCGGTTACTTCTTTTTATTGGCCGCAATAAAGAGGCCGATAATGCCGATGATGACAAGTGAGTACTGGAACAGTTCACTGTATGTGACCATTGGGCAAGCCCCCCTTTCGTGAGATCAGAGGGCAAAGAAGCTGCCCTCTGTCGAGAGGGCCAACCGCCTACCGTTACTAGCAGCGCTGAAAGATAATTCTTTCCTATCACCAGCATACCATAGCCGCCGACAAAATGCAACAGAAAAGGAGGGGAACTATGAAGGACGCCGTAATCTACGCCCGGTACAGCTCAGACAAGCAGGACGAAGCCAGCATAGACGCCCAGGTCCGGGCCTGCCGGGAGTACGCCGCCAGCAAGGGCTATGCTGTCCTGGAGGTGTACGCAGACGAGGCGGTCAGTGGGAAGGGTTCCAAGACGGCCAGCCGGAAAGCCTACCAGAAGCTGTTGCGGGACGTGAACAAGGGCCGCTTTGATACCATCCTCATCCACAAGTATGACCGGGTGGCCCGCAACCTGGGGGAACATGTCAACCTGGAAAAGAAGCTGAAAAACCGGGCCGTGGAGTTGATCGCCGTGGCCCAGGACTTCGGCTCTAGCAGCGAGGCGAAGATCATGAAAACACTCATGTGGTCGCTGTCGGAATATTACCTGGACAACCTCTCCAGCGAGACGAAAAAGGGCCACCGGGAGACGGCCATGAAAGCGAAGCACAACGGCGGGTATGCTCCCTTTGGCTACGATGTGGTCAACCAAGAGTATGTTGTCAATGAGCTGGAGGCGGGCTTTGTCCGGAAGATATTCAACGCTGCCGCCAACCGGGAAGGCTTCACCACCATCATTGAGGAGCTGGCCGCAGCCGGGATTACCGGCAAGCGGGGCAAGCCCATCAAGTACACGCAGATTTATGAAATGCTCCGAAATGAGAAGTACACCGGGACATACATCTACACCCCCCAGGAGGAGGAGCGCCGGGAGGACCGGCGGAGCAAGCCGAACGCCATCAGAATAGAAAACGCCTTGCCGCAGATCGTCAGCAAGGCCCAGTTTATGGAGGTGCAGCGCATTATGACAGAGAGAAAGCAGACCGGGAAAAAGGCCGGGTATCTGTGCAGCGGCCTGGTGTACTGCCAGTGTGGGGCCAAAATGCACGGGACACGGTCTGTCAGCAAGGGGCACGAATATTTCCGCTACTACTGTTCCAAGAAGTGCGGCGCTCCCTCAATCCGCATGGAGGAAGTGGACAAGGCCGCTGTGGACTACCTCCACAAGCTCCTGTCTCCAGAGAATCAGGACAAGATCGCCGCCGCTCTGCGTCAGTATCAGGCCGGGGAGAAGAACCGGGTCGAGGATTTCAACAAGGCCCTCCAGAAGCGCATACAGGCGAAGCATGGGGAGTATGACGCCCTTATGAAGAATCTGGCCACAGGGGCCTTGCCGCCCGCTGTGGTGGCCGATATTGGCGAACAAATGCAGACCATCAAGGCAGAGATTGTCCAGCTCCAGGAGACCACCCCACCAACGGACTTTACCGTTGGTCAAATCAAGGCATGGCTGGAGGTTTTGAAGGCCAGCGCGGACGAAAAGGCTATCCATCTACTGATTGAGCGGATCGAGGCCACCCCTGGAGAAACTAAAACGGATTTCAACATGCAAAGCACGCTGAAATCCGTCTTAGGTGAAATTGGTTGCGGGGACAGGACTTGAACCTGCAACCTCCGGGTTATGAGCCCGACGAGCTACCAATTGCTCTACCCCGCGATATGGTGCCGGAGACCGGGGTCGAACCGGCACGGGATTACTCCCACGGGATTTTAAGTCCCGGGCGTCTGCCAATTCCGCCACTCCGGCATGGGTAGCTTCCGGTCTTAGAATGCTTGAATAGAGTACCATAATTTTGACCATCTGTCAAGAAAAATTTTTTATTCATTTTTTCGTATTTTGTCAACGGATTTTTACAGACAAAACATGTTTTGAGAAAAACCGGCCGCTGCAACATCTCGTGACATCCAGAGAGCATTTCAATACAAAAGCCTTGAAGCGGTACTCTCTGTCCGATAAACTTTGAGAAGCGAGGTCCTGAAATCTGCGACAGAAAGGGGAAGAAAGATGAACATACAGATGATGGAGGGTCTTCTGGGTGCGAGTTCCAGCATTAAGCTGTCAGGTACGCCTATGAGTGTGTACCGGCAGGCCAGCGCCGAGGGCGACACGGAAAAGATGAAGCGGGCAATGGGCTACACCGGCGAGTGTGCGGAGGCCGCGGTCAGGTATCAGGAGAAACTGGACGAAGGTATGAAGGCTGAGGCGGAGTCCGAACGGAGAAGGACAAAGCTGGAGCAGGAGGCCGCCGTTAAAAAACGTTATGAAGAGCGCAAACGGGCAGAGGAGGAGCCGGACCGCCCCCGGGAGGCCGATCTGGTTCAGGTCAGCGAGGCGGCAAAGGCGGCGCTGAAAAACAAGCCTGTTGAGGCGGTGGAACCCATTGACAGCGAGCCGGTCATTTATACGTCTGCCGGCGAGGTTGTCGCCGGGCTGGGGGAGCCCGAGCCTACGGTATCATTTACCGCATAAAACATTCAAGGAGGAATGACATATGGTGTCTGTTTCTGGTGTAAATACAGCAGCGGTACAGCCTTTGACAACGGCTGAGCGGGTCAGGGGTCAAAAGCATGAGGAGGCCGGGGAGCGCCCGCTGAAGCCTGTGATGGATGAATATATTCCGGAGGAACCCCGGGAGCCCTCCGGCCGCTACTGGATGGACAGGGGCGAGGACGGCCAGCCCAGGATTTATTTCGACGATCCGGAGGCGGCGGGCTCGGACGGAAAGCCGGAGGAAGCGCCCGCTGCGGAGAGGCCGGAGGGGGAGAAGGGAGAAAAATGCATCTGCAATTCGGACAAGGTGGACCGGGAGATTGAAAAGCTGAAAAGGGAGAAAAAGGAACTGGAGCAGCGGATCAGCACCGAGACCGACGAGGCCAAAATCGAGGATTTGGAGCGCCAGCTGGCTCAGGTGGAGCGGGAGCTGAAGGAGAAGGACAATGATACATACCGGAGGCGGCACAGCACCTATACCTACGCCTGATGCCGGTACGCAGTCTCCACCCATTACGATGGGGGGAGAGGAACATTCAGCAGCACGCTTAAATAAAATTGGCGGCCTCGTTTTTCTGTCAGCACCGCTCCATGATATTGCTCCGCCGCCGCCTTGATGCTGGAAAGCCCGGTTCCCGCCGGGGGCAGAGGTCCGTCCACACAGGTGTTCTCAAAGATCAGCATATAGAAATCTCCCTGCCGCCTCCCGGTGATGCGGATGGACTTGTCCCCGACGCCTTCGCGGCAGGCGGTAATGGCGTTGTCCAGGGCGTTGGCAAAGATCACGCACAGGTCAAAGTCGTCAATCCCGCAGGGCTCGGGCAGGACCAGGGACACCTCCGCCGAAATATCCCTTGCCAGTCCCAGCTTTTCTCCCAGCAGGATATCCACCATGGCATTGCCGGTCTGGTAGGGGAAGGACAGGGACTCCGAGACAGCCCTCAGCTTTTTCAGGTAGGCTCTGCCCTCCTCCAGCCTTCCGCCCCGGAGCAGGCCGTCCAGCACGGACAGGTGGTTTTTCACATCGTGGCGGAAGGAGCTGGTCTGTTTGTAGCGCACCTGGGCCTCGGCGATGTAGATCTTCTGCGCCTGGGCTGCGAGGCGGGCGGCAAGGTCCTGGGACATCCGGGGCTCGTCGTCGCAGATCGCGAATTTTATCATGTTCACCACCACACTTTCGACCAGATTAGCAGAGGCGGACCGGTCGGGCAAGGTCCGTTGTAACGGAATGTCCAAAATATGTCACGAAATGCGAGCCCTTTGAAACGACCAGCGGAGCGGCCACGGCCGCCCCGCTTATCCTTGTCTAGGTGTGCGAAAAAGATAACCTGATTTCCAGTCTGTCCTCTGTGATCTGTGCGAATACCTGCCCGCCCATCCGCTCCATCAGCTCCCGCACGATGGACAGTCCCAGACCGGCCCCGCCCTTTGCCCGGGCGGGGCTGCTCTGGTAGAAGCGGTCAAACAGATGCTCCGGGTCTGGCCTGGGGCCGGGGAGCAGCTCGTTGGAGAAGCAGATCACCCCGTCCCGGCCGGAGACGGTCAGCCCCCCGCCGCCGTGGCGCAGGGCGTTGACAATCAGGTTCCGGTACACCCGGCCCAGGGCCTCCCGACTGGCCCAGACCGCCATGTCCTCCCGGTCGAACCGCAGCTCCGGCTCCACCCCCGCCGCCTCCAGCTGGGGGTAAAGCTCCGCCAGGGCGTCCCACAGGGGCGGCAGAGCCGCCATGCTTTCACATTCCAGCGGCAGGGAGCCGCCCTGAAGGCGGGTATAGAGGAACAGCTCCTCCAACAGCCCCTCCAGCTCCTCCAGCCGCTTGCCCACGATGGCCAAATACTCCGGCTGACGCTCCGGCTCCCCCTCCAGCAGCTGCAAGTAGCCCATGGCTCCGGCCAGTGGGGTGCGGATGTCGTGGGAGATGCAGGCCATGGTGTATTTCAGCTCCTGCTCCCGCTTCCGGGTCTCCAGACGGAGCTGCCGCCCCTCCTCCAGCCGGGCGTTCATCGCCCGGCACAGCCGCCGGGGCGGGGCGCCGGACATCCCCACCGTCAGGCGCAGATTGCTCTCCGGTGGGGTCTCCTCCAGCACCCGGGCCATCTCCAGCATTTGGGTACGGTAGGCCCACAGGCGGGTTACCGCGAGTCCAAGGGCGGCAAGGGCCAGGATCAAGGCAGGCAGCACGAAAATTCCTCCTTAAATATCCCGCTTTTCCATCAACAGCAGACTTCCAATCCCGTAGACAGCCGACCAGGTAATGGTGCAGGCCAAAGCAATTCCAATCGGAGCGATCCCGCTTTCCGGCGTATAGACACCCTTTACCACGGCGGCGAGAAAATACTGCTCCAGGGGAGGCCAGCGCAGCAGCCTGCCCAGCGTCCCCACCAGAGCAGCTGTCAGCCCGCTTCCGGCTACCAGGGACAGAATGATGCCAAGCGTGGTGTTTCTGGTCAGCAGAACCAGGGCCACGGCCATGAGGGAAAAGGCCCAGTGAGGCAGCCACATCCAAAACGTGTACTGCAAAATCCGCGCGATAGAATCCGGGGCCGGATACATATGAATCAGCGCAGGAACCAGCAGCATCAGCAGGACGGATAAAACAGTAATAATTCCACTGTAAATGCCCGCCAGCGTTATTTTTGACAGCACGTAATTCCGGCGGCAAAGATTGACACAGCAGATATTTTTGATAAAGCCACTGGAGAAATCGCCGTTGACAAACAGCGTCATCCCAATCCCGGTCATGACCAGCAAAAAGCCGCTTCCCAGGGTTTCGTGCATCAGGTCCAGCTGTGACATATTTTGAATATACTCGCTCATCACGCGGTCAGACTCTGTGATTTCCGCTCCCTGCGCCTCCATCGCATCCATCATCTCCGGGTCCGCGACAGTGTAAGCCATGACCGTTACCATAACCAGCAGCACAGCCGTCACGCTCAGGATTATATAAAAGCTCCGGCTTTTGAACAGCCGCCGCAGGTCCATACGCAGCATATTAAACATGATCGTTTCCTCCCATCCGCTCCAAAAAATAGCCCTCCAGGTCCTGCCGGTGCAGGCCCATCTCCTCTACCGCAATCCCCGCCTGGGCGAGAACCTGCCCCACCGCCCTGGTATCCGCGGCTTCGTAGATGCGAATCTCACCCTCCGGCCGCATCTCCCAGCGCTTCAGATGGAGCTCACGCTCCAGCAGAGCCGCCGCCATCTCGGGCTGGCTCGGGCGCAGGTGCAGGTAGTCGGCGCATTTCTGCTCCAGTTCCACGGCGGTGATCTGCTCCACCATCCGTCCCTGCTGGATGATTCCATACCGGGTGGCAATTTTGCTCAGCTCCCCCAGGATGTGAGAGCTGACCAGGATGGTCAGGCCCCGCTCCCGGTTCAGCCCCAGGAGGAGCTCCCGCATCTCCCGGATGCCCTCCGGGTCCAGGCCGTTGATGGGCTCGTCCAGCAGCAGCAGGTCCGGTCCGCCCAGCAGGGCCAGGGCCACCCCCAGCCGCTGCTTCATGCCCATGGAGTAGTGGCGCACCGGCTTTTTTTCCTTCGGGGACAGGCCCACGGTCTTCAAGATTTCCCCCACCTGCCGCTCCGGATTGTCCAGCCCCAGCAGGGCGGCGTAGAGCCGCAGATTTTCCCGTCCGCTCAGGTCGGGGTAGAGCCCCGGCTGTTCAATGAGGGCCCCCACCCGGCGGCGGGCCACCGAGTCCCGGACCGGCTTGCCGAAGATCAGCGCCTCCCCCTGGGTGGGCCGGGCCAGGCCGCACAGGAGCTTTAGCGTGGTGGATTTGCCCGCGCCGTTCTGGCCGATAAAGCCGTAGATGTCCCCCTGCTCCACCACCAGCTCCAGGCGGTCCACCGCCCATCTGTCTTTGTAGCGCTTGGACAGGCCCCTTGTCTGTATCACTGACATGTAAAAACCTCCTTTTTTGCGCTCAGTCTAACAGACGAGTGCCCAAACGTCGCAAAGAAAAGGTAAAGAAAGTATAAAGTTTAACCTTCTGATAATTTGAATCCAATCCCCCACACGGTCTGGATGTAGCTGTCCGTGCCGCTGGGCCGCAGCTTGGCCCGGATGTTGCTGATGTGGACGGTGATGGTCTTGTCCTCCACGGCGCAGTCCTCCTGCCAGACCGCTTCATAGATTTGCTGCTTGGTGAACACCCGCTTGGGCCGGCCCGCCAGCAGCTCCACAATCTTGAACTCGTGGGCGGTGAGGCTGACCGGCTGGCCGGCGGCGGTGAGGGTCATCTCCTCCGGGTTCAGCACCCAGTCCCGGTAACGCAGAAGGGTCTGGGCAGGAGCGGCGCTGGCGTGGCGGAGCTGCACCAGTATCCGAGCCCACAGCTCCTCCAGCTGGTAGGGCTTGGTCAGGTAGTCGTCCGCCCCCAGGCCCAGCAGCTCCACCTTGTCGGACAGCTCGGTTTTAGCCGACAGGACAATGACCGGCGTCCGGCTGGTTTTGCGGATCTCCCCGATCAGCTCGCTGCCGGACAGCCCCGGGAGCATCAGGTCCACCAGCAGCAGGTCAATGCCGCCCGCCTGCCAGAGCAGCCGGCCCTCGGTGCCGGAAAAGGCCTGGACGCACTGACAGCCCTGCCGGCGCAGGTACTGGGCGGTGGAGTTGTTAATATCGGTATCATCTTCAACAATCAGGATGCGGGGCATAGGACGGCCTCCTCTCAGTTTTAAAAATTATACCGCATCTGAGGGGGTAAGAAAATACCTTTTGGTGAAAAGAGGGGGCTCATTGTAAGATTTCATGCAGGGACCGGGCTCCGTCCCGGCCCGTCTCCGGGAAAATGAGCGGAAGGGCGTGGGAGGACTTTTTCGGATTCGGCGGCTTTTTCGCTTTTTTCTGCTAAAACGATGAAATCGGCCCTGCTGAAGGGGGGCGGGCTGTTCAATCCGCCGGAAAAAAACGTTTGTCTTTGGCACACAATACAGAAAGAGAGGGGGCAAAGACTTGCCGCCGGGGGGAAAATGGGCCGAAATATACCTGCGGTCAATGGAAAAAGGTTGACAAATTGAGTATTTTTGCTAAAATGGGGGAGGTCGAAAAGGCGTACGCCTTTTTCTGCTTTGTACACAAAGCAGAGCTTGGTTCCCGCCTCGAGACAGTACGTTTTAGGAGGTATACAATGAAAAAGAGGATCAGCATGCTGCTGGCCTGCGCCATGATGCTCGCCCTGGCGAGCTGCGGCGGCAACAATGGCAATAACAGCGGCAACGCCGGCAATCAGAGCAATGCCGGCGGTAATACCAGCGGCAGTACCGGCGTCAACAGCTCCGCCAGCACTTCTCAGGGCGGCGACGCGGCCGACTACCACATCGCCATCATCACCGGCTCCGTCTCCCAGTCCGAGGACGACCGCCGGGGCGCCGAGGCCTTCCAGGCCAAGTACGGCGAGGAGATGGTCAAGCTGGACATCTACCCCGACAACTTCACCGAGGAGCTGGAGACCACCATTCAGAAGATCGTCAACATGTCTGACGACCCCCTGATGAAGGCCATCATCGTCAACCAGTCCGTCCCCGGCACCACCGAGGCCTTCCGTCAGGTGAAGGATAAGCGCCCCGACATCCTGTGCATCGCCGGCGAGGCCCACGAGGACCTGCCTGAGATCGGCTCCGCCGCCGACCTGGTGTGCAACAACGACTTCGTCTCCCGCGGCTATCTGATTATCCGCACCGCCCACGAGCTGGGCGCCGACACCTTTGTGCACATCTCCTTCCCCCGGCACATGGCCTATGAGACCATGAGCCGCCGTGTGGCCGTCATGCGTGAGGCATGCAAGGAGTTCGGCATGGAGTTCGAGCTGGAGACCGCTCCCGACCCCACCTCCGACGTGGGCGTGCCCGGCGCGCAGGCCTATATCATTGAGAACGTCCCCGTCTGGGTGGACAAGTACGGCACCAACGCCGCCTACTTCTGCACCAACGACGCCCACACCGAGCCCCTGCTGAAGCAGCTGGTGGAGTACGGCGGCTTCTTCATTGAGGCCGACCTGCCCTCCCCGCTGATGGGCTACCCCGGCGCTCTGGGCCTGGACCTGACCCAGGAGGCCGGCGACTTTGAGAAGATTCTGGCCAAGGTGGAGTCCACCCTGGTGGAGAAGGGCGCCGCCGACCGCTTCGGTACCTGGGCCTACTCCTACGGTTACACCCTGTCCGCCGGCCTGGCTGAGCACGCCAAGAATGTCATCGACGGCAAGTGCGACATCACCGATATGGACGCCGTGGCCGAGGCCCTGAACGTCTACTCCCCCAAGGCCGAGTGGAACGGCGCCGGCTACACCAACGCCACCACCGGCGTGAAGTCCGACAACGTGTTCCTGATCTATCAGGACACCTATATCATGGGCAATCCCGGCCGCTTCATGGGCAACGCCGATGTGGAGATTCCCGACAAGTACTACACCGTCAGCTGATCTGACACAGAAGGCTTGATCCAAAACGGGGAGGAGGACCTGTCCTCCTCCCCGTTTCCGGTCCTTTAAAAAATTTGGCTTCCTGGCCCGGCGGGAAACCGGGGCAGACTAATAAAAACATAAATTTTCGGCGAATTGTGTACGAACGGATAGGTAGGGCAGATGTATGATAAATAACGGCACTCCCTTGCTTCAGATGCAAAATATTAAAAAGGACTTCTTCGGCAATCAGGTCCTCACCGACATCAACTTCACCCTGAACGCGGGGGAGGTTCTGGGCCTGTGCGGCGAGAACGGCGCGGGCAAGAGCACGCTGATGAAGATCCTCTTCGGCATGGATGTCATCCGGGAGACCGGCGGCTACGGCGGCGACATCCTTGTCAACGGACAGAAGGTCCGGTTTAATACCCCCTTTGACGCCCTGGAGGCGGGCATCGGCATGGTGCATCAGGAGTTCTCCCTGATCCCCGGCTTCACCGCCACAGAAAATATCCTCCTGAATCGGGAGCCTAAAAAGAAGAATGTTATTTCAGAGGTGTTCGGCGAGCGGCTGAATACCCTGGATTATAAGGAGATGGACCGCCGCTCCGCCGAGGCCATTGAGAAGATGGGCGTGGAGATCGACGCCAAGATGGTAATCAGCAGTATGCCCGTGGGCCATAAGCAGTTTACCGAAATTGCCCGGGAGCTGAGCAAGGACCAGCTGAAACTGCTGATTCTGGACGAGCCCACCGCCGTGCTCACCGAGAAGGAGGCCGAGGCCCTGCTGGACTCCATCCGGGGCATGGCGGCCCGGGGCATCTCGGTCATCTTCATCACTCACCGCCTCCACGAGATTCTGTCGGTGTGCGACAAGGTGGTGGTCATGCGGGACGGCCGTGTGGTCCGGGATGTGCCCGCCGGGGAGTCCAGCGTGGAGGATATCACCCGCTGGATGGTGGGCCGGGATGTGGAGCGCGCCGCCGCTCCTGCCCAGGCCAGGGCAGAGGCCGAGGCGGACGCCGAGGTCATCATGTCCATCCGGAACCTGTGGGTGGACATGCCCGGCGAGACGGTGCGCAATGTGAATCTGGATGTCCGCAAGGGAGAGATCCTGGGCATCGGCGGTCTGGCGGGCCAGGGCAAGCTGGGCATCCCCAACGGCATCATGGGCCTGTATGAGGCGGGCGGCACCGTGGAGTTCGACGGCCAGGCCATCCCTCTGAACAGCCCCCGGAAGTGCCTGGATGCCTCGCTGGCCTTCGTGTCGGAGGACCGGCGGGAGGTGGGGCTGCTGCTGGACGAGAGTCTGGAGTGGAATGTGGCCTTCCCCGCCATGCAGATCCAGAATAAGTTTTTGAAGAACCTGCTGGGCGGCCTGGTCAAGTGGCGGGACGAGAAGGGCATCCACCGGGTGACCCAGAAGTATATCGAGGAGCTGCAGATCAAGTGCACCAGCTCCAAGCAGAAGGCCCGGGAGCTGTCGGGCGGCAACCAGCAGAAGGTCTGCCTGGCCAAGGCCTTCGCCCTGGAGCCCAAGTTCCTCTTTGTGTCGGAGCCCACCCGGGGCATCGACGTGGGCGCCAAATCCCTGGTGCTGGAGGCGCTGAAGCAGTTCAACCGGGAGAGCGGCGTCACGGTGGTGATGATCTCCTCTGAGCTGGAGGAGCTGCGGCAGACCTGTGACCGGGTGGCCATCGTCTCAGGCGGACAGATTGCGGGCATTCTGCCCGCGGCCTCCTCCTCGGAGGAGTTCGGCCTGCTGATGGTCAGCCAGGTCATATAAGGAGGGTAAGGATATGTTAGAGGCAATCGTATTACCGCCCGTACTGAAAAAGATGGGCTATCCCCGGCTGATTATCTCCGGATTTCTGCTTATCCTGTTTATCATGACCCCCTTTGTGGGCATCAGCCTCCCCATGCAGATCACCAACATCATCAACCGCTTCAGCTGGAACGCGGTGCTGGTGCTGGCCATGGTGCCTATGATTCACTCGGGCTGCGGCCTGAACTTCGGCATCCCTCTGGGCATTCTGGCCGGCCTGCTGGGCGGCACCATTTCCATTCAGCTGGGCTTTGAGCGCTTTGGCGGCCTGGTGAGCTTTTTGATGGCGGTCCTGATCGCCACCCCCTTCGCCGTTCTCTTCGGCGGCGGCTATGGGGCTCTGCTCAACAAGATCAAGGGCGGCGAGATGATGATCGCCACCTATGTGGGCTTCTCTACCATCTCCTTCATGTGCATGATGTGGCTGATACTGCCCTACAGCAGCCCCACGATGGTCTACGGCCTGTCGGGCAACGGCCTGCGGCCCACCATCTCCCTGGACGGCTTCTACAACCAGGTGCTGGCCAGCTTTCTGGAGATCGACTTCGCCAAAATAGCCAGAGCGCTGAACATCAGCCTGGGCGCTCTGGAGGACATCAAGATCCCCACCGGCTCGCTGCTGCTGTTTGCCCTGCTGGCCTTCCTGATGTGGGCCTTCCTGCACACCAAAACGGGCACCGCCATGACGGCGGTGGGCTCCAACCCCAATTTTGCCCGGGCGGCCGGCATCAACGTGGACCGGATCCGCACCCTGTCGGTCGTCATGTCCACCTGGCTGGGGGCCGTGGGAATCCTGATCTATCAGCAGGGCTTCGGCTTCCTTCAGCTGTATAACGCCCCCAACAACATGACCATGCCCACCGTAGCCGCCATCCTCATCGGCGGCGCCCTGGTGAACAAGGCGTCCATCTCCAACGTGATTATCGGAACCATTCTGTTCCAGGGCATGGTGACCATGACCCCCACCATTATGAACGCCGTGATCCATACGGACATGAGCGAGGTCATCCGGATCATTGTCTCCCAGGGCATGATTCTCTACGCGCTGACCAGAAAGACGGAGGGATCGAAATGAGCAATAAAAAGAACGTTTCCTCCGGCAGAACACTGCTGGATACGGCGCGCAACCACGCCGTGCCCATCATGTTTATCATCATCTGCGCCATCTTTATCCCCATGGCGGGCTTTTCCCCCAGCTATCTGCTGAATGAGATCATCACCCGTATGGGCCGCAACCTGTTCCTGGTGCTCTGCCTGCTCTTCCCCATTATGGCGGGCATGGGCCTGAACTTTGCCATGACCCTGGGGGCCATGGGGGCGGAGATCGCCGTTATCCTGGTGGCCGACTGGCAGATCTGGGGCATCCCCGGGGTGGTGCTGGCCATGATCCTGTCCATCCCCTTCTCCGCCTTCCTGGGCTTTATCTGCGGAACCCTCCAGAATATGGCCAAGGGCCGGGAGATGATTACCAGCTATATCATGAACTACTTCATCGGCGGCTGGTATCAGTTTGTCGTGCTCTATGTGATGGGGTCCGTCGTCCCCATTATACACGCCAGCATCATGCTGCCCCGGGGCTACGGCATCCGGAACACCGTCAGCCTGCTGCATATGCGCCAGTGTCTGGACGATCTGCTGGCCGTCCGGATCGGGGGCGTGAAGATTCCCGTGCTCACCTTTATCCTGGTGGGGCTGCTGTGCCTGTTCATCGTGTGGTTCCGGCGCACCAAGCTGGGCCAGGACATGCGGGCTGTGGGCCAGGATATGCAGGTGGCCAAGGACGCCGGCATCAATGTGGACCGCACCCGGGTGATCTCGGTGGTGATGTCCACCGTCTTCGCCGGCTTCGGCATGGTGATTTACCTGCAGAATATGGGCAACCTGCCCACCTACACCGGCCATGCCCAGATCGGCATGTTCTGCATCGCGGCCCTGCTCATCGGCGGCGCCTCGGTGGAGCGGGCCTCCATCGGAAACGCCTTCCTGGGGGTCGTCCTGTTCCATCTGATGTTTATCGTGGCCCCCAACGCCGGCGCCTTCATCACCGGCGACACCATGGTGGGCGAGTATTTCCGGGTGTTCCTGTCCTACGGCGTGATTACGGTGGCCCTCATCATGTATGAGGCCAAGAAGCGGATGAACAAGAGCAGAGCCGGCCGGGAGCTGGCGGAGGCCCAGACCCGGATGAGAGAGGAGGCCGGGAGATGAAATCCAAACGCAGAAAACTTTTTATCGCGCTGACCGTGCTGGCGCTGGCTGCGGTTGCCGCCTGCATGATGGTCATCGGCCGGGGCCACGAGATCTACCTGGACAACAAGACGCTGGAGGGCTACGAGGGCCAGGACTACAAGGCCTTTGACCGCGTGGTGGTCACCGTAAAGGGCGAGGAGGTGGCCAAGCTGGGCAAGCGGGAGCGGGGATCGGCCATCTGGATCGGCCAGAGCTTTAAAATGACCCTGGAGATTACCGAGAAGAAGGGCGAGGAGCCGGTGGTGAAGGAGATCAGCCTGAAGCTGCCCTACGATATGGACGGCATTGTGGTCAATCTCCCGGCTCTGCTGGCCGGCTTGCCCGAGGAGGCGTGGCTGTCTGAGTTTGTCCCCGCCGTGACGGAGGCCCCCGTGGAGGAGGACCCGGTCATCGACGACGGCTTCGGCCTGGAGGGCGATCTGGGCCTGGAGGGCGATCTGGGCACGGACGGCATCTGAGAGCAGCATCGTCCCTGATGTGACGGCGAACGGCCCGCCCCTTCCGGCGGGCCGTTGAGTAATTTATTGATAGAAGGAGGAGGCCCTATGGCCGTTTTATCCAATCTGAAGCCCCAGAAGGTATTTGAATACTTTGAAAAGCTGTGCTCTGTCCCCCACGGCAGCGGCAACACCAGACAGATCAGCGACCTGTGCGTGTCCTTTGCCCGGGAGCTGGGCCTGAGATACCGGCAGGACGAGGTCAACAATGTGGTCATCTGGAAGGAGGCCTCCCCCGGCTATGAGGGGGCGGCCGCCGTGATCCTCCAGGGCCACATCGACATGGTGTGCGTCAAGACGGAGGACTGCCCCAAGGATATGGCGAAGGAGGGGCTGGACCTGGTCACCGACGGGGAGTGGGTCTGGGCGGACCGGACCTCCCTGGGGGGCGACAACGGCATTGCCGTGGCCATGATTCTGGCCATCCTGGCCGACGACAGCCTGCCCCATCCCCCGCTGGAGGCGGTATTCACCGTGGACGAGGAGACGGGGATGGACGGGGCCTTCGCCCTGGACTGCTCCGACCTGAAGGGCCGGAAGCTGGTGAACCTGGACTCGGAGGAGGAGGGGGTGTTCACTGTCTCCTGCGCCGGCGGCCTGGTGCTGGACTGCTTCCTGCCGGGGAAGCGGGAGAAGCTGGCCGGGGAGACGGGCTATGTCCTCACCCTGGAGGGGCTGCTGGGCGGCCACTCCGGGGCCGAGATTCACAAGGGCCGGGCCTCGGCCAACCAGGTGATGGGCCGGGTGCTGTACAGCGCTATGGAGCGATTCCCCGGCCTGCGGCTGGCCGACATCCGGGGGGGAAGGTTCGACAATGTGATCTGCCCCAAAAACCAGGCCAAGGCCGCCGTCCCCGCCGGCAGTGAGGCGGCCTTTGAGGCCTTCGTCCGGGAATTTGACGGCATACTGAAAAACGAGTACGCCGGCTGTGACGGCGGGATTACCCTGACCTGTGCCCGGACCGCCCTGGACGGCGCCCTGCCGTCTGAGGCCACGGCCAACATCCTGCGGGTGCTGCTGGCCATGCCCCAGGGGGTCCAGGCCATGAGCGCCGACTTCCCCGGGCTGGTGCAGACGTCGCTGAACCTGGGGACCATGGGAGTGGAGGAGGACGGGCTCCGCTTTGCCCTGTCCATCCGCTCCTGCATCGCCAGCCAGAAGGACATGGTGGCCCAGCGGGTGGAGGCCATTCTGGCGCTGGGGGGCGGCACGGCCGTCCGGAAGAGCGCTTACCCCGGCTGGCAGTACGCCCGGCAGTCCGTCCTGCGGGAGGATGTTCTGGCGGCTCACCGGGCGGTCAGCGGGCAGGAGGGCCGGATTGAGGCCACCCACGGCGGCCTGGAGTGCGGCCTGTTTCTGGAGAAAATCCCCGGCCTGGATGCGGTGTCCTTCGGCCCGGAGCTCCACGACGTCCACTCTGTGAAGGAGCGGCTCAGCGCCCCCTCCACCCTCCGGGTGTATGAGGTGGTCTGTGAGCTGCTCAGGCGGAGCAAATAGCACGGCGGGACCCGGCTCAGGCCGGGTCCCGGTTTTTCCCCTTTACTTTTTTTCTCCGGTCATATATAATAAGCTGACTAACAAGAAAGCGTGGGAACAAAATGCTCCAATTCGATGAATATAAGGTAAAGCTGAACAATCTGGCCCCGGCGCTGAAAGAGCTGGCCCAGGCTCTGGACCTGGAGGGGGCGGAGCGGGAGCTGGACATGCTTCAGGCCGAGTCGGCCGCCGACGGCTTCTGGGACAACCTGGCCAAGGCCCAGAAGGTGCAGCAGCGCATCAAGAACCTCCAGGACAAGGTGGACAGCCAGCACAGGCGCCAGTCCCAGTGGGACGACCTGATGGCCCTGTGCGAGATGGGCAACGAGTTTGAGGATGAGAGCCTCATCCCCGAGCTGGCGGAGGGCTTTTCCGCCCTGGAGGCCAACATGGAGACCGCCCGGCTGGAGACCCTGCTCACCGGGGAGTATGACCGCTCCAACGTTATTCTGACCATCCATCCCGGGGCTGGCGGCACCGAGGCCCAGGACTGGGCCCAGATGCTCTACCGGATGTACACCCGCTGGACCGAGCGCCACGGCTTCACCTACCAGATCATGGACTACCAGGAGGGGGACGAGGCGGGCATCAAGTCGGCCACCATCATGGTTGAGGGCCCCAACGCCTACGGCTACCTCCGGGGGGAGCACGGCGTCCACCGGCTGGTGCGGGTGTCCCCCTTCGACGCCAACGCCCGGCGGCAGACCTCCTTCGCCTCGGTGGAGGTCATGCCCGACCTGCCCGAGGACGTGGAGATCGACATCCGCCCCGAGGACATCGAGATGCAGGTCTACCGGGCTTCCGGTGCCGGCGGCCAGCACGTGAACAAGACCTCCTCCGCCGTCCGGCTCATCCACAAGCCCACCGGGGTGGTGGTGGCCAGCCAGCAGGAGCGGTCCCAGTTCCAGAACAAGGACAACTGTATGAAGATGCTCCGGGCCAAGCTGGTGGAGCTGCAGATGCAGGAGAAGGCGGAGAAGATCTCCGATCTGAAGGGGGTCCAGCTGAAGATCGAGTGGGGCAGCCAGATCCGGTCCTACGTCTTCATGCCCTACCAGATGGTGAAGGACAACCGCACTGCCTTTGAGACCAGCAACATCAACGGCGTAATGGACGGCGACCTGGACGGCTTTGTCAACGCCTACCTTACCGCCGAGGCCACCGGAAACTGGGCCACGAAATAACGGGTAAAGAAGCGCCCCGGCACAGAGAATGTGCCGGGGCGCTTGGCGTTACAGATATTCCACATAGGTCTCCAGCTGGGTCCAGGACAGCTCCAGCGTTTCGATGGACTGCCAGCTGGGAAAATTCTCCTCCAGCTCCGCCCAGGTCAAGAACCAGAAATCGTATTCAATCCCCAGGTGGGTGGGCAGAATGTCCTCAATGATTTTTTTCAGCTCGGAAAAGCCCTGGGGCTCCCCGGCCACGCCGGGAAAGGAGACGGACACCTGTCCCGTCCCCAGCTCCTTCACCACAGCGGGGATGCCGCAGCCCGTGATGGTGTCGTTGATGGCGTCCAGGGTGAAGCTGTCCCCGCCGATGCGCAGCAGGGCGGCCAGGGCGGAGGCCAGCTTTCTGGGGTCGGAGGCCACCGGGCGGCGGACAAAGAGCCGGGCGGTATTCTCCAGCCCCCAGGTCTCCGCCGTGACCAGCGAGACCTCCCGCTGCACCTCCTCGGCCCGGTCCATGACCCCGTCGAGGGCCGCGCCCTGGGCGTCCAGCTCGCTGCCGTTGAAGGGGGCCGACAGATCATATACGCCCAGAGGGCGCAGCAGCTCCCGCAGATACCGGGCGTGGCTCATGGCTTCTCCTCCACGGTCAGCGTGCCCAGGACGGGCAGCGTGTCGTCGTTGACGGGCAAGTCGGCCGCCGGGGCGGTGATGGCGTAGTTGACCACCCCGTCGCAGTGATAGATGAGCTCGCCCAGCTTGGCCCGGAGGATATCCTGACCCAGCAGGCGGCCGGTGAACCACTCCCGCAGGCTCTGCTCCACCTGGGCGAGCACCTGGGCCTTGTCCCGGCCCTCCCCGTGGGCCACCTGGACGGCGATGTCCACCGTCACCGTCTCCGGAGCCCGGACCCGCAGGTCCACGGCAATCTCGCGCCGGGCGTCAAAATAGGCCTGCAGCTCCTCCAGCAGCTCCTGGCCGGGCAGACCCGCCAGGGTGGCGGGCACCACGTCCACCGAACCCACCCCCCGGGGCCGGGGGATGACCGCGGCGGCGGCCACCTGGTCAAAGGACAGGGCGCCCTGCTGGTAAAAGGCGGTATTGGCCCCGTTGGGCAGGCGCTTGTAGGTGTCCAGCACCCGGGCCCGAAGGACGTCGTCCGTCTCGCCGTCCGCACCGCCGGCGCAGGCCTCCGGGTTTTTGCAGGCGGAGATGCCCATAGGGGCCACCGCCATGGAGAGGATGGTCCCGGCGGACACATTGCCCGCCGCTCCGGCCTCCAGGGCCCGGACAGGGACCTGCACCTGGAGGGCGCCCGCCTCCAGCACGGCGTCGCTTACCGTCTCGAACCGCACCAGCCCGGCCGTCATGCAGACCGTCCCCTGGGGAATCTCCCTGGGGAGGGGGGCGGCGTCCAGGGCGGTAAAGACCACCTGTCCCTCTGCGGCCACCGCCGGCTTGCGCTCCAGCCCGCGCAGCTGGGCGTGGTAGTCCAGATACAGCCCCTCGGCCGTCTGGGGAAAGGCCTGCCGGGCCACCCAGTCGGCCTGGATGTACAGGGAATAGACCTGGGCCGCCAGGGCGTACAGCCGGGCGGACAGGTCGCAGCCCTCCCGGGGCTCCAGCCCCGTCCGCGCGCCAAAGCAGGCGAGCATCTCCTGATAAATTTCGTCAATGGTTTTCATCTGTTGTCTCCCATATATCAGCTTTGTTGTAAAGGAGCCCCTACCGCACCGATAGCTGCGCGGTGAGCTCCTGGCCCTGCCAGTCCAGCTGGACCGTGAGCAGCCCTGTCTCCCCGGTCTGGACCAGCTCCACGGCCCGCACCGTCAGCTCGGGCTCCTCCCCCAGGGCCTCGGCCACATATTGGGCCGCCAGCGCCTGCCGGGCGGCGGGCTTTTCACGGCACAGCTGATACAGCCGGCTGCCCAGATTGGGCAGGAAGGGGAGGGCCCCCCGCCGGGCGGTAAGCCGGTACAGCACCCGTGCCAGCACCTCCTCTCCGCCGGACAGGGCGGTGAGGCCCCCCATTCCGTCGGGAACGTAGTCCCCGTCCATCAGCTTCCACTCCATACCGATTCCCCCTATCCCAGCAGATCAATCAAAATATCCCGCACCACGTCATACAGGGGGCGGCCGTTGAGGTAGAGGTCGCCGTTCAGCTCCGCCCGTCCGCCCTTCAGCTCCAGGCCGCCGGCTCCGCCGGTCAGCTTCACGCCCTCGGGTCCCAGCAGGGCGGCGCTCTCTCCCCCCGTCAGCCGCAGCCCCTCCTGGCCCAGCAGGGCGGAGCACACCCCGCCCGACAGCTCCACCTCTCCGGATTTCAGCTCCCCGCCCTCCTGGGCGGTGCCCAGTATACAGGGGGACTCCCCCTCGGCACCGGCCTTCAGCACCAGCACCTTGCTTCCCGCCGAGGGCCGCCAGCGGTAGCCCCCGGGGCCGTATACAGTCAGCCACCGCCGCTCGCCCCCCAGGCTGACTCCGGCGGGGTCTCCCCCCAGCGTGACGCTTCCCAGCTCCGCCGCCGCCTCCCGCAGGGGCAGGTTTCGATTCCGCTCCGATGTCCACATAACGCTCACCTCACAAAAATTTTGCAGGGGCCGCCCCCGGCGGCCCTCCTTCTCAGACCACAAAGTCCGGCGGAGCCAGCTCGAGCCTGCTCCAGCAGCCCCCGGCGTCCATGCCCACGGTCACCTCCGCCGCCCGATACCGGCCATTCCAGTCCCAGCCGCTGCGCTGCAGGGTAACCAGGTCTCCGGGCCAGGCGCAGAAGGCCTCCCCCAGGGTCACCTCCACCCGCTCCAGCCCGGCGGCCGACTTATCCAGCTGAAACTGTCCGGAGTACCGCATAGCCTTGTAGCTGCTGCGGGCGGGCATGGTGACCACCCGGCGGGCCATGCCTCCGGCGGCCTGGAACGGGGCATTGCTCACCGTCTCCACCCGGCCGCTCCACCGGTCCCGCACCAGCACCTGAGACAGCACCCCGTACCGCCGGTCCCGGCGCGCCAGGGAGATTAGGGGGGCGCTGTCGTCCACCACCCGCTCCCGGCTGTCGTTCCAGCCGGTGAGCACCAGCCGGCCCTCCCGGTCGAACCGGGGAGCCACCCCGCCGTAGTACCGGGCGAACTCATAGATCACGGACCACTCGCTGCTCCCCGTGGGCACCGACAGCCGGGATACCGGCGGAAGGCTGGCACCCGGGGCGGCCTCGATGCCGTAGGGGGCGGCGTGGTTTTGCAGGATGTCCGCCTGGGTGGCGGACTGGTAGTCCTGGCCCAGGGCCTCGTTGTCCAGCAGCAGGGCGGCCATTCCCCGGCCGGACACCTCCAGCAGCCGGCCCGCAGCGGAGAGGGACACCTCACACTCATCCACCACCCCAGTAAACACCCGCTGGCCCTCGTGGTCCGCGGCGAACCTCACCCAGCTGCCGGGCAGGGTGGGGTTGTTTTGATCCCAGGGACAGCGCAGCCAGAAGCTGTCGCAGGGCACCCCGGCGGTGTACTCCATCCGCCAGGCGGTGGGGGAGGGGAGGGCCCATCGCCCGCCGGCGGAGTCGGTCACATAGGCTGTCAACCCACCCGCACCTCCTCGCCCACCCGAATCAGGTTGGGGTTTTTGATCTGCGGATTCAGGGCCACCAGCGCGGTCAGGGACAATCCATACCGTCGGGACAGGGTCCACAGGGTGTCCCCCTTCACCACCCGGTGATAGCTGGCCTGGGCGGCCGGCTTTGGGGGCGCCTCCGCAAGGACGCTCTCCGGGAGGCTCTCCTGCCGGACGGCCTCCACACTCCGGGTCGCCAGAGCGCCGGAGGCGCCGTTCTCCTCCCAGAAGGAGAAGGAGTAGCGCAGGTAGTCGGGCCGCGGGGCCTGTTCCAGCCGCAGAGAGACAAAATAGGTGTTGGCCGCCTGCCACAGGGGATGGACCAGCAGTCCCGGTCCCCGCTCATAGAACACGCAGGCCAGCCGCTGAAACTCGCTGTAGGCCCCCTGGCCCACAAACTCCCCCTCGCCCTCCATCACCCGGTGGGCCTCCCCCAGGTCCTGGAGCTGGCAGCGGCCGAAGGGGGCCTTGTGTACCGCCATAGTTCTCCGGTAGTCGATGGAGTACACCCGGGGGTTGTGGGGCCAGGTGTAGCTCTTATAGCGCATAGGTGATAACATCATCTGTGTGTTCCTCCTCAGTAGAGATAGAAGCCCCCGTCATACCGGCGGCTGTCCCGGCGAAAGACCCGGTCGGCCTGTTCCGCCCAGCCCAGCGCCCCGTCGGGCGGGGTCCCGCTCTCTCCGAGGCCGGGGGAGCCTCTCTGATCGGGCGCCGGGCTGCCGGCCGCGTCGGGATAGCCCGCCCCGGAGGGGGAAGCGGAGGGGGAGGGCGGGCTCCATGCCCTCTCCTGCCGGAGGCTGGCCCCGCCCTCCGGTCCGGGAGAGGCCGTCCCCAGGGGGAGAACACCGGTCCGCTCCAGCCGCTTCAGCTGGTTCAGCAGGGGCGGGACAGTTTCCTCCCGTTTCGGGGAGGCGGCCAGGGGAGATACCGGAATTTCGCCCGGCTCTCTCCCGGCATCTTCCTCCTCCGCCAGAAGGGTGTGGGCCCGCCGCGCTCGGCTCTGACGGGCGTCCCTGCCCTTGGCAGCGGCCCACTCCCCGAGGGAGGGGAGCTCCGGCGCTCCGCCGGTCTGCCGGGAAAGAGCGTCCCGCTCCCGCCGCAGGGGAGGGGAGGGCTGTGCCGGCGAGGCCGGTCCGGTCTGTCCTCCGCTCCGCTCCAGCCGGCGCACCTGCTCCAGCAGAATGTCGGTGTGCTCCAGAAGTGCCTCCAGATAGTCGGTCAAGCCCCGCTCCCCTCCTTTAACTGCATAAAGCGCCCCAGGTCAAACGCGGCATTTTCCGCCCCCCACTGAGGCGCGGGCTGGCCGCATAGGGCGCAGCGTTCCTCCAGCGCCCTGGACCGGCAGGCGGGGCACAGCCCCTCCAGGGCCTCCTCCCGGTCCAGAATACCGTTGGCCAGGCACCAGAGGTAGTCCCGCCCGTACATGGATCTGACCCGCTCCTCGGTGGGCAGGGCCTTGAACTGCCTCAGCACCCGCCAGCGCAGCCGCTCACCGGGGCTGTCACGGAGTTTTTTTTTACCTCCTCCAGCGCCTCCTCGGAGAGGTCCAGCCCGGGGTCGTTCTCCCGGCTGAACCGGCTCCACCGGGCGGCCAGGGCGGCGATCTCCTCCGCGGTCAGTCCGGCCAGCACCGCCTGTCCGTCGGAAAAGACCGGTTTCCGGTCCTCGCTTCTCTCCAGCGCCCGGGCCAGCAGGCAGGCGTTGGAGCACAGGGCCAGCTCCCGGTCGTCTCCGGCCAGCTCCATCCCCTCCCGGCGGGCCTGAAGGGTCTCCAGGGCGGACAGCAGCCGCAGGTCGAAGCCGTTATCCAGCGAGAGCCGGTCCCGGCCGGCCAAAATAGAAAGTGCCAAGGTCTACACCCCCGTCTCAATCCGCCGGGAGGCCACCAGGGTGACCTTTTCCAGCACCATGCTGCCGATGCTGGCGCTCTCCTGAATGGAGCTCCACTGGCAGTCGGAGTAGATGATTTTCCGGTCCGGCTTGCAGATCACCAGGGAAAAGCCGGACAGGCTGTAGAAGTCGATGCTGTCCCTGATGGCCTCGTCCGTGGCGTACAGCCGGGTGAGCTCAATGACATGGGCGGCCTGACCGGGGGCGGTGGCCACCGGCTCCGCCTCGCCGAAGGCCTCCACCGCCGTGCTGCTCTTGGTGGTTTTGGCGGTGTAGCTCTGCACCACCGCCACCCGGACGCCGTCGGCCTCCAGATAGATATCGCTGCTGGTGGGAAATCCTGCAATGCTCATAAAATGGCAATACCTCCTTATCTTCATGCGGCGCAGAGCGAACCGCGCCGTCTTGTGCCGCAGTTACAACGCGTTGTGTGTGCGGAGTTAAACTGTAATATGGGCCGTCAGCCAGATCTGGTTCAGCCCGTGGGCCACAGAGAAGGAGAAGTCCACCAGGCACCGGGTGGGGTCCTGGGGGTCAGCGGCCACGGCCACCCCCTCGTACCCGGTAATGATCTCCCGGGCCAGCTTGTGCTCCAGCTCCAGCACCACCTGAGCCCGGATGGCGCCCCGGCTCTGGGCGGTGTTTTTGGCCCGTCGGAATTTGGCCCGCAGGGCGGCGCGCAGGCCGGGAATCACGTCGTCCACCACCCGAATGGCGGACAGATCCCGCCAGGTGGCGTCCGCCGTCCCGCCGGAGGTGGTCCGGGTGGTCACCCCCCGCACCACGCTCACCACGCCGCCCAGGCTCTCCACCGGGGTGACGCCCCCCAGGATGAGCCGGTCCACGTCCCGGTCCTCCAGCCGGGCGGACAGTCCGTCCAGACCCAGCAGCTCCGCGCCCCCCAGGGGGAGGGCAGGGTCGCTCTCCCCGGCGATGGCGCCGGCCACGGCGGCGGCCAGGGTCAGGCCGGAGAGGGCCGTCCCCTCGCTGTCCACACCCCCGGGGGCCACCAGCACCACACGCTCGTGGTTCAGCTCCCCGGCCCGGGCGATCAGGCCGTCCACGTCCTCATCTCTGGCCCCGGCTGCCACACACAGCCGCTCCCGGCGCAGCTCGGAGGCCTCAATCACGCTGTCCCGCAGCAGCTTCTGCACGGCCAGGTCGGTGCTGTCACAGATGACCAGGGCGATGTTCTCCACCCCGGCCAGCTGGACGAAGGCTGCCTCATAGCCGCTCTCGTCAGCCACCGCCACCGCCGCCACGGCGGCGGCCCCGTTTTTCAGGGCCAGGCGGATCAGCTCCGCCATGTCCTCGTCTCCGCCGGAGCCGAACACGGCCGCCGCCCGGTCATAGCTGGTGATGGTCTGCACCACCCCGGCCTGGGCCTGGGTGCTGATGCCCGCCAGCCCCACCACCCGGCCCGAGCCTCTGCCGCTGACCACCGCCGACGCGTCATAGGAGGAGTAGACCCCCGGACGCTGATGTACTGAAACATTCATTGTTTTACCACACCTCTCAAGTTAAAATCGATAAACCCGCCGCCCTGGTCGGCGACGGCGCACAGCCAGGCGGTGCATACCGCCTCCACCGGCCGCTTCAGCCGCCGGCGCTCCCCATCCCAGAGGGTCTGCCCGCAGGAGAACTCCCGCAGGTCCATCCCCTGGGGCCCGCCCAGGAGGAGGGCTCCGGCCAGGGCGTCGAAGGTCTCCTGCACCGCCTCGCCGCCCCCCTTTTCCGGGGCGTAGATGTCCAGCCCGAAGGTGAGCTCGGCCTTTTTGCCATAGCGCTCCTCCCAGCGTCCGGTCTCCTGGTCAAACCGGTCCCCCAGGTAGTTCTGAAAGCTGGCCGCTCCGGCCCGGCACCCCCGGAGGGAGACCACCACCACCGGCTCCTCCCGCTCCTGCCGGGGGGCGGCGGGCCAGGCGGTGATGGCCCGGACCCCCTTTTCGTTGAGGTAGTCCGCCATTGCCCGGCGGACAGACTCCAGCCCCGCGCTCATAGTGCCTCCTCATCTCTGGGGGACAGCATGGCCCACCAGTGGGGACAGATATCCTCCCCCATCAGGTGGGCGGACTGGACACGGTACGCCTGGCCCTTCCACTCCACCACCATGTCCGGGTGAAGGGGGTGCTCCGCCGGACCCATATACCGGAAGCGCTCCTGCCGCTCCAGCCCCAGGGGGCCGGGGACCTCCTGTCCTCCGCTCCGGTGGGGACAGGGCTGTATGATAGCCCTGCAGGTCACAGCCTCCTCCCCCCGCAGAGTCACCTCCTGTCCGAAGCGCGTCAAAATGTCGTCCCACAGCTGTCTCATCATCCCGCGACCCCCTGAAAGACGAATCCGGTGTCCCCCAGCCAGGGGGCCAGCAGCTCCTCCGCCTGGGCGGACAGGCTCCTGCCGCTGCTTCCGCTCTCCCTGCGGATGGTGAGGTCCCCGGCGGTAAAGGAGCTGACCTCGCCGGCTCCGCCGCCGGCGATCCCGGCCAGCCGGTCCATCACCAGCATAGCCGCCGCCAGGGGAAAGGCGGTGCCGCAGTCCTCCGGGACCGTCCCCTCCCTGAGCCGTCCGGCCAGCTGGCGCTCCACCGCCTGGGCCAGGGGGAGGAGCAGCTCCTTCCGGTCCTCCCCGGCCCCCATCGCCCTGCACATGGACAAAATCTCCTGGGTCATGGTTACACCTTCAGCACGCGGCTGGCGCTGCTGAACACCTTGGCGAAGCCGCTGATTGTGGTGATGGCGGCCCGCTCCAGCTGCCGGTCGATGAGCTTGTCATACTCCACCAGCACGTCGCCGCTCTGCACCATCTCCAGGGCAAACCGCCGGTCCAGACCCACGGCGGTCTTAACGGGCAGCACCGAGGTGCGCAGCAGGGTGGCCCCCAGGGGGGTGGTCAGCTTGCCGGTGCCCTGGAAGTTCAGCCCGGTGAGGGGATTCTGGAACTCGGGCAGCTTCAGCAGCTGGAGCATCACGTCGCCGGACACCAGAAGAGTGTTCATCACATAGGGGTCAAATTTGGCCCAGAAGTCCACCAGGGCCTCGTAGTTCAGGCTCTCGCCCGCGGCCAGGGCGGTCACCTGGGCGGCGTTCTCGTTGCCGTCCCCGTTGATGAGCACGCCCACCGCGTCCTCCAGATGGGTCCGGGCGATGTGCGCGCCGATCTGCCGCAGGGTGACGGAGAACAGGTCCAGCTTCTGGAACCTTACCGCCTCATAGCTGGCCACCAGCATCCGGCCCCGCTTCTTCAGCTTCACCAGGTTGGCCTGCACCTTGATGGTGGTGGAGGGGATGGCGGAGCCCTCGGTCACGGGCTTGAGCTTTTTCTCCTCGCCCCCGGCCTCAGAGGAGATGGAGCGGTAGTCCATCCCGTCGATTTTGGTGACGGCGGCGGTGATGTGGGGGAGGATATCCCCCTCCTCCATCCCCTGGCGGACGGTGCGGGCGATGTACTCGGGGAAGAGCACCGCGGCGTCGGAGGTGCGGAAGAAGGCCTCCACCGGGTCGCTGGTCTCCCCCTTCACCTTGATGTCGAACCGCTTGAGCTGCCGCTGAAAGGCGTCCAGCCCCTCCAGGCTGGTGCCCTTATACCGCTCGCTGGGGTCCTCCCGCTCCAGCACCTGGCTGAAGGACCGCCCCGCCTCCCGGTACATCCCCTTGTCCAGCTTCAGATTGTCGTAATAATATGCCATGTTTACCTCCTATTTCACATTGTGTCATGTAGGGCAAGGGCTCTGCCCTTGCCTGAACAGGTTTTTGCTCTCTTCGGAAGGCAGGGGCAGAGCCCCTGCCCTACAGGACATTCCCCCCGGCGTCTTGGCTCCACCCTTGTGGGGGAGCAGTCAGCGGCATAGCCGCTGACTGAGGGGGCGTCCCGCCCGCAGGCCGGACTGAGGTGTCTCACCCCAAAAACGCCCTGTTTTCCTCATCAAAGGGGACGTGCTTTGTCTCATAGCTCAGCTGCGTCCGCAGAGGAAACCGCTCCCCGGCCTGTCGGGCGTAGGACCTGCGCAGCTCCTCCAGCTCCTGGTGGGACAGCTTGCCGGCCAGCGACTTCATGGCCCTGCCGTCCAGTTCCCGGTCGGCCAGCAGGGCCAGCCGGACCACCTCTCCCCGCAGGTTTTCCAGGTACTTCCGCCCCAGGGCGGCCTCCTCCTCCAGCTGGCCGGAGGTCCCCCGCCGGGCCCCCTTCACCACTCCGGCGGCGGGCTGGGCGGGGACGGCCACAAAGGAGAACTCATAGGCGTCCCCCGCCCCCTCCAGGTCGACCCAGCAAAGCTGTCCGCCGTACTCCTGCCCCTTCTCGTGTCCGCAGTCGGTCTGGGTCCGGTCGCAGCCGCACACCGAGCAAATGGCGTGCTCCACCGCGCACCCCACGCTGACCTCCTTTTTGATTCCCCCCTCGATCTCGGCGATCAGATCCCGATTGCTCTCGGTGCGCACCATGTAGGCATAGCCCTTCAGCCAAGCGTACCCATCCCCGGCCCGGGTCACCTGGCCGGCCTCCCGGACCACCTCGGTCCGGTAGATGCGGGCGGCCTGTCCCCGGGCCGACCACTGGTGGTCAAAGATACCCGCCTTGCCCACAAACAGGGGGGCCAGCTCCTCCAGGGTCTGGAGGGTAAAGCGCTCAAAGTCCCGGTCGATCTCGTTGTCGCACAGCCGCACCGAGAAGGTATACACCTCCTCCGCCCCCAGGGGCCGCCGGGCCAGCGCCCCGATCAGCTCCAAATCCTGAGCCGTCACCGCCGTGTGCTCGCCGCCCACGGCCTCCTTCACAATTCTCATAATTCCCTCCTCAATTTTTTCGCCTGGGCCCGGTAAAGCTCAGCCCGGGCCTCCTCCACCATGTCCTGGAGGTTGATGTCCTCCCAGACGATCTCAGGCTGTCCGGCAAACCCGTGGAGCCGCAGCCAGAGCTCGGCCGTCCGGCACAGGGCGGGCTCCACCGACCGCCGGATGGCAGTGATCTCGGTGGTGAGCAGATCGGCCTGCTGGGTGCTCATCCGCTCGGTGGAGGACCAGGACAGCCCCAGCATAAAGGGGGGTATCCCCGTCCGGGCCACCAGCTGCTCCAGAATCTGCCGCACCGGCACCTGACTGTCCAGAATGGGGCTGTCCGCCCCGATCACTTTGATGTCCACGTCGCCCACCGCCACAAAATCCCGGACGGAGCCCTCCCGACCGGCCTGCATGGCGGCCGACCACTCCTGGGCCACCTGACTGCACCGCTCCTGGGCGAAGGCCTCCTCCCCCTCGCCGGGCTTACACACCACGGCAAAGCGGAGATTGCCCGCCCGCTCCCAGTTCTGCCCCGTGGCCTGGAAGATTTTCAGCAAAATCCCCGCCAGAAAGGGCATGGACCGCAGCAGCGACACCCCGCAGGGGGCGTCCCCGGTGGGCTGGAAGGGGGTAAACAGCAGCAGCTCCTGATAAGGTAGCTCCCGCCCCTCACCCAGCCCCGCCCGGCACAGGGTAAAATCCAGGGGGCTGTCTCCGATCCGCACCTCCACCTGCTCCGGGTCGGCGCACAGCAGGGCGGCGATCTCCTTCCCCTCGGGGTCCAGCACAACCTCCCCCAGCCCGTGGCCGCAGGTAAACAGGTCGTCCAGATACCGGTCCAGAAAGGACTGGATGCCCCGCTGACCCCAGCCGGTGTCCACGGTGCGGAAAAACTCCTCCAGCCCCTTCTGGGCTGCGGGGTCGGCGCATTTCACGCCCACTCCGCCGCACAGCCGCACCAGCTTCCAGATGGCGGCGTCCAAAATGGGCACTCCCTCCCGGATGGCACGGTACAGGGCGATCTCGCCGCCGCGCAGGGGGACGTACCGGTCCAGTACGCCGAAGGGCTGTCCCTCCCCCCGCCGCACCTGCACCACGGCGGCAGGGGGCTCCCTGCGCTTCTGCTTCCACCATTTCATGCAATTCCTCCTCTATTTTGTAGGGGCGGGTATTACCCGCCCGTTTCGATTGTGATCCGTACGGGTATCGTGCGGGCGGATGATATCCGCCCCTACACGGCAGGCACGCGTGTAGGGCGCGACCACTGGGCGCACCGCCCTTTCCAGGGAGAGAACGGCGGGCCGAGCCGTCCCGCCCTACATCAGGGGTCTAAAATCTCCCTCTCTCCACGCACCCGGCGAACACTCCGCTCCGGCCCTCCTTCCCGGCCACGGTGGCGGCGAAGTAGCGAATCTCATCCATAGCGTGGTCGTGCTCCTTGCGCACCTGGTCCTGGCCCTGGGCCTGGTCGTCCCAGCGGTAGAGGGCAAACTCCCGAATGGCGTTGCCGCACCCCCTGCAAATGACGATCCGCCCGCTTTTCAGCAGCCGGGCAGTAAGCCGGATGCCGGACAGGACCTGATTGTCCGCCTTTTTCACCCGCCAGCCCCGCCTGCGCAGGGTCTCGCAGAAGCTGGCGGCCGACGGGTCAGCGATCACCGCCCGCACCGGCCGGTTTCCGGCCAGCCTGGCCAGGTCGTCGGCGTACTCCTCGTCGGTCTTCTGCCGCCGGGCGGCCCGGCCGTCGTAGTAGTACTCGCCGGTCCGATACCACACCCCGTCCTTCCTCCCCCACAGTCCCATAGACGTGGGGTTGGAGGTGCCGTAGTCCACCGACACATACCACTCCTCAAAGGGCCCCGCCGGCGCCTCCCGGACAAAGCTCCTGTCGAAGAAGTCATACACCAGCCCCTCGGCCACCGCCCACTCCCCCAGCACAAACCGGCGGTAGAAGGCACCCTGGAAGGTGCCGGCGTACCGCTCCCGCACCTGCTTGGACAGCCCGGGGTTGTCGTCCATGGTGAACCGCAGGCGCAGGACCTTTTTCTCCTCCGCCTTGCAGACCCACTCCTGATAAAACCAGTGGGCCGGGGACTCCGGGTTGCAGGAGAACCACAGCCGGCTCCCGGTAACGGAGCAGCGGGCAATGGTCTGCTCCACAAAGGACCGGGGCATGAGGGCCACCTCGTCCAGCAGGGCTCCGGCCAGAGTGATGCCCTGGATGAGGGCGGCGGAGCTCTCGTCCTTCCCTCCGAAGAGGTAGAAGGTATTGCTCCGCCCTCCCAGCCGCACCTGGATCACGTTTTTACTCACCCGGTCCTCACACCGGAACCCCATCCGTTCCAACAGGGGGATCAGCTCCGAGAGCATATTCCGCCGCACACTCTGGATGGTCCGCCCGCACAGGGCAAAATTCCGCCCCTGGAAGGAGCGCATGGCCCAGCAGAAGAAGGACAGGCCGGTACACAGGGTCTTGCCGCTGCGCACCGCCCCGTCGCAGAGGATGGCCTGCCGATCCCGGTCGGGGGAGCCAGGCCGCCACCAGGTGAGCACCCGCCTCTGCTTCTCCGAAAAAACCATCTAGCCCTCCCCCTCCATGGCCTGGAGGAAGCGGTCCACCTGGTCCTGGCCGCTGTGGTCCACGGTGTCCAGCAGCCGCTCCAGCAGCCGCCCCCGGTCCACAAACTTCAGCTCCACCACGCCGTTGCTCCCCCGCTTGAACTCGGTGAGAGCGTCCAGCTCCAGCTTGTCCACCCCCTGCCACTCCTCCGGGGGGAAGCAGGCCAGCCTCACGGCGTCTCCCGCCCCGGCGTTGGCCAGCCTCCACATCTGTTTGATAATCTGCTCCCTGTCCGGGAGCCTTAAAGTCTTTGCCACTTCATCCCTCCTTACACCCATAGGGGTTTGAGGGCAAAAGTTGCACGTTTGCGTGCAACGAACAAAAAATTTTTTCTCCCCTTCTTTTCGCTCCCTTTCTTGCCCGGGGGGCGATATAGTCTAAGGAACGCGCCTTCCATGCCAAGAAAAAAATCCCATCTTCTGCGGCGCATAGAAAAACCTTCCGCTCCACATCCTGACCATACCCGACGTTCTCAATTAATATTGTTGTCCCGCCCCCGGCGGAGACAAAATTGGAACGATAAGTTCTGGATCAGGAGGAATCCTTATATGAAAAAATCTCTGTCGTTTCTGTTAGCTCTTCTTACGCTCACGGCCGCTGTCCCGCTGGCGGGGGCGGCCCCGGCGGACAGCGGGCTGTCCCTGTCCTGCGCGTCCTGCGTCCTGATGGAGAAGGAGACGGGCGCCATACTGCTGGAGGACAACGCCCACGAGAAGCTGGAGCCGGCCAGCGTAACCAAGATTATGACGCTGCTTTTGGTGATGGAGGCGGTGGACTCGGGGCAGCTCGGCCTGAACGACCCGGTTACCGTCTCCTCCTACGCCGCCGGCATGGGGGGCTCTCAGGTCTACCTGGAGGAGGGGGAGCAGATGCCCGTCTCCGAAATGATAAAGTGCGTCACCGTCGTCTCGGGCAACGACTGCGCCGTGGCGCTGGCCGAGCGGGTGGCGGGCAGCGAGGGGGCCTTTGTGGCCAGGATGAACCAGCGGGCCCAGGAGCTGGGCATGGAGGACACCACCTTTTTAAACTGCACCGGTCTGCCCGCCCAGGGCCATGTCACCTCCGCCCACGACATCGCCCTCATGTCCCGTGAGCTGATTTTAAACCACCCCTCCATCCGGGAGTACACCACCATCTGGATGGACTCCATCCGAAACGGGGAGTTCGGCCTGACGAACACCAACCGGCTGGTCCGCTTCTACGAAGGCACCACCGGCCTGAAGACGGGCTTCACCAGCTTGGCCCAGTACTGCATGTCGGCCACGGCGGAGCGGGACGGCATGGAGCTCATCGCGGTGGTGATGAAGTCCCCCAGCACCAACCAGCGTTTTGACGACGCCAAGGCCCTCCTGGACTACGGCTTTGCCAACTATACGGTGGTCTCTGTCTACCCGGAGGCCCCCCTGGCACCCATAGACGTCCTTCTGGGGACCCAGGGCCAGGTTCAGCCCAAGCTGGAGCGGGACTGCCGTCTGCTGGTCCGCCGGGGGGAGGAGGGCCAGGTATCCACCGGGCTCTCTCTGGCTGAAAACGTAGAGGCCCCGGTGGAGAGCGGCCAGATCCTGGGCCGTCTGGAGGTCTATGTGGGCGGCGAGCTGCGGGACACCATCCCCATTCTCTCCGCCCAGCAGGTGGACCGGCTGTCTGTCCCCGGCATCTTCAGCAGGATGCTGTCCAGGCTGCTGATGGCGGGGTAATCCGCCGTCTGCCGAGGCGTATCCCATTCGCGGCCTTATGCAGGGGCAGCCGCGGGCTGCCCCTGTATCTCCCACCCCTTGCCGCTCTAAGAAATTCTTTTTTATTTCTCCCTGGATTTCCACTATTTTACTTGACGGCTCTGTCCACTTGTTGTATAATTTTGATAAATATACCCGAGCGCATATCATACTCCCTTGTTGGTTTTAGCTGACGAAGGAGCTTACAAAAGACTCCATGAGGTGATAAATATGTCTAAATATCAAGAAAAACTCTCATCCAGCGACCTTTTCTTGGAGCTTGAGGCATTTACCGAGGGCCGCTCCACCCACGCCTGGAGGTGCTTCGGCGCCCATCCCGCCAAGGACGAGGCCGGCACGGAGGGATATCTCTTTCGGGTCTGGGCCCCCAACGCCCCAAAGGTCACCGTCATCGGCGACTTCAACGGCTGGGACCTGGAGGCCACCCCCATGGAGAAGGTGGAGGGGGGCATCTGGGAGGCCTTTGTCCCCGGCCTGAAGCGCTACGACGCCTACCAGTACGCCATACATAAGGCGGACGGCTCCTCCTTTGTAGGCAAGGCGGACCCCTACGGCTTCCACGCCGCCACCCGGCCCGACGTGTCCAGCAAGATCTACGATCTGGACACCGGCTACCAGTGGGGCGACCGGGACTGGTTTACCTTCCGGGCCAAAAATCCCCTCTACCGCCGGCCCATGAACATCTACGAGTGCCACCTGGGCTCCTGGCGGCGCACCGGCGAGGGGGAGTTCCTCAGCTACCGGGATATCACCACCTACTTGGTACCCTACGTGAAGGAGATGGGCTTCACCCATGTGGAGCTGCTCCCCGTCACCGAGCACCCCCTGGACGCCTCCTGGGGCTACCAGTGCACCGGCTACTTCGCCGCCACCAGCCGCTTCGGCACCCCTGACAACCTGAAATACCTCATCGACCAGCTCCACCAGGCGGGCATCGGGGTGATTATGGACTGGGTCCCCGCCCATTTCCCCCGGGACGCCTTCGGCCTGTACAATTTCGACGGCACCCCCACCTACGAGTACGCCGACCCCCGGAAGGGGGAGCATAAGGAGTGGGGCACCGACGTGTTCGACTTCGGCCGGCCCGAGGTGCGCTCCTTCCTGTTCTCCTCGGCCATGTTCTGGCTGGAGGAGTACCACATGGACGGCCTGCGGGTAGACGCGGTGTCCTCCATGCTCTATCTGGACTACAACCGGAAGGCGGGGGAGTGGATGCCCAACGTGAACGGCGGGCACGAGAATCTGGAGGCCATCAAGTTCTTCCAGGACCTGAACACCGCCGTCTTCGCCGCCCACCCCGACGTGCTCATGGTGGCGGAGGAGTCCACCGCCTGGCCCAAGGTGACCAAGCCGGTGGACGACGGCGGCCTGGGCTTCAACTTCAAGTGGAACATGGGCTGGATGAACGACATCTGCCACTATATCAAGCTGGACCCCTATTTTCGCCAGTTCAATCACCGTGATATCACCTTCTCCCTGATGTACGCCTTCTCGGAGAACTATATCCTGCCCCTCTCCCACGACGAGGTGGTCCACATGAAGGGCTCCTTCTTCGGCAAGATGCCCGGCGACAACCCCCAGAAGTTCGCCGGCGTCCGGGCCTTCTACGCCTACATGATGACCCATCCGGGCAAGAAGCTCACCTTCATGGGGGCTGAGCTGGGCCAGTGGAACGAGTGGCACTACGAGTATTCTCTGGACTGGCATCTGCTTCAGTACGGTCCCCACCGCCAGACCCAGGACTTCTTCAAGGCCATGAACGCCTTCTATCTGGAGAACGCCCCCCTGTGGGATCAGGACGACTCCTGGCAGGGCTTCCAGTGGCTGTGCGCCGACGACAACAACGCCAACACGGTGGCCTTCCTGCGCTGGGACCGGAAGGGGCAGCCCCTGCTGGTGCTGTGCAACTTCTCGCCGGAGCATCGCAACGGCTACCGGGTAGGCGCCCCCTTTGCCGGCTCCTGGGCGGTGGCCTTCAACACCGACGACGCGGCCTACGGCGGCGTGGGCCGGGGGGACAAGGCGCCCATCAAGACGGAAAAGATCCCCTGTCACGACCAGCCCCAGTCCTTCACGGTGGACCTGCCCCCCATGTCCACGGTAATCTACCGGTGCGTGCGCAAGAACCCCGCCCGCAAGCCCAAGGTGGAAAAGGCCAGCGAGGCCGCCAGAGAGGAGAAGAAGCCCGCCGCCAGGAAGGGCGCGAAGGCGGAGAAGGCCCCCGCCAAAAAGGCGGCCAAGGCGGAGAAAGCCCCTGCCGCCAAGCCCAAAAAGGCGGCCCGCACCAAAACGTAGGGGGCGGCCTCCGCACGACCCTCCGGGCACCCTCAGGGCTTGCCGGCCCTGGTTTCCAATAGATGCCACCGCAGCCAAAAAAGTAAGAGGTGAACACCATGAAGAAAGAAGTTGTCGCCATGCTGCTGGCCGGCGGCCAGGGCAGCCGTCTCTACGCCCTGACCAGCAACGTGGCAAAGCCTGCCGTCCCCTTCGGCGGGAAGTACCGAATCATCGACTTTCCCCTGTCCAACTGTGTCAACTCCGGCATCGACACGGTGGGCGTCCTTACCCAGTACCGCCCCCTGGAGCTGAACGCCTATCTGGGCAACGGCCAGCCCTGGGACCTGGACCGGTCCGACGGTGGCGTCCATATCCTTCCCCCCTACCAGCGGGAGGGGGAGCAGGGCACCTGGTACAAGGGCACGGCCAACGCCATTTATCAGAATATCGGCTTTCTGGACCTGTATGATCCCGAGTACGTAGTGGTCCTCTCGGGCGACCACATCTATAAGATGGACTACTCCGAGATGGTATCCTTCCATAAAAAATCCGGGGCCGCCTGCACCATCTCGGTGCTGGAGGTCACCATGGAGGAGGCCAAGCGCTTCGGCATCCTGAACGTGGAGGCCGACGACAAGGTCTATGAGTTTGAGGAGAAGCCCCCCCAGCCCAAGAGCAACCTGGCCTCCATGGGCATCTACGTATTCACCTGGTCCAAGCTGCGCAAATACCTCATCGACGACGAGGCCAACCCCGATTCCTCCAACGACTTCGGCAAAAACATCATCCCCAACATGCTCCACGCCGGCGAGAAGCTGATGGCCTACCGCTTCGCGGGCTACTGGAAGGATGTGGGCACCATCGACTCCCTGTGGGACGCCAACATGGATATGCTGGCGGGCAGCAGCAGCGGGCTGGACATGTATGACGACAGCTGGCCCATCTACGCCCGCACGCCCATCCGGCCGCCCCATGTCACCGGCCCGGAGGCGTCCATCTCCCACTCCCTGGTCACCGGCGGCTGCCGGGTGGAGGGCGTCGTGGCCAACTCGGTGCTCTTCAACTCGGTCACGGTGGAGAAGGGGGCCGACATCCAGTACTCCATCCTCATGCCCGGGGCAACCGTCAAAGAGGGGGCCAAGGTCTACTACTCGATCGTGGCGGAAAACGCCACGGTGGAGGCGGAGGCCGTTGTGGGCTCGGCGCCCGACGGCGGCGAGAACTGGGGCATCGCCGTGGTAGCCGGCGGGGTTACCGTGGGGGAGAAGGCCGTCATCCCGCCAAAGGCCATGATCCGCGAAAATGTGAAAGGAGGTGAGCAGGCATGAACGATCTCCACGGAATTTTGTTCGCGTACCGCTCTGACGCCAATCTGGGCGAACTGACCCGCCCCCGGAACACCTGCTCCCTGCCCTTTGGCGGCCGCTACCGCCTGATCGACTTTATGCTGTCCAACTGCGTCAACGCTGGCATCACCGACGTGGGCGTGGTGGTGCACCAGAGCTACCAGTCCCTTCTGGACCACCTGGGCTCGGGCAAGGACTGGGACCTGAGCCGCAAGCACGGCGGCCTGCGCATCCTGCCTCCCTTCAGCTATACCGAGCTGGGCCACGGCGAGTACCGGGGCAGCATGGAGGCCCTGGCCGGGGTCTATGACTACCTGGAGGACATCCGCCAGGACTATGTCCTGCTGGCCTGGGGCGACACGGCCATCAACCTGCCGGTGGCGGAGGTATTTGAGCAGCACCTGAACTCGGGGGCTGACATTACCGTGGTCTGCACCCCCACCCTGAAGGGGGCCCCCCAGTTTTCCGAGTATGTGGAGGTCAGCGAAGAGGGCCGGATTACCGACCTGTCCATCCATCCCACCTCCGCCGGCAAGGCTTTGGAGTCTCTGGAGATCTATATCCTGTCCAAGCGCCTTCTGATGGACATGGTGGACTACTGCTCCGCCCACGATGTGTCCAACTTCAGCCGCGGCGTCCTCCAGCCCAGGATGAAATCCCTGAAGATGATGCCCTACGTCCACAAGGGCTATGTAGGCCGCTTCCAGTCTGTGGGCGACTACTATCAGCGCTCTATGGACCTGCTGGACCCGGCGGTCCGGGCCGACCTGTTCAACCCCGCCCGGCCCATCCGCACCAAGGACCAGTCCAACCCCTCCACCTACTACGGCCCCAACTCGGTCTCCAGGTCCTCTCTGGTGGCCGACGGCTGTCAGGTCGAGGGCGAGGTGGAGAACTCCATCCTGTTCCGCGGAGTCGTGGTGGAGAAGGGGGCCAAGGTGTCCAACAGTGTGCTCATGCAGGGCACGGTGGTCAGGTCCGGGGCATCCCTGTCCTATGTCATCGCCGACAAAGACGTAACGGTGAACGAGGGCCGTATGCTCATGGGCCACGCCACCTATCCTCTGGCTATCGCCAAGGGCTCTGTTGTCTGATTTTTCCGGACGCCCTCCCCAATCCGGAGGGCGTCTTCCTGCGATCCCTGGCGTTTGTAGGGGGCGACGACCCGGCGCCCCGTCTGATGGCTCACAGCACCGCGGCGCGCCCAGTGGTCGCGCCCTACAACGAAAATCCCCCAATAATTTTTGGAAAAGGTGATTTCTATGAAAATTCTCTTTGCCACCCCCGAGGCGGCCCCCTTCATCAAAACCGGCGGCCTGGCCGACGTGGCCGGCTCCCTTCCCCAGGCTCTGGCGGCCGAGGGCCACGAGGTCAGGGTGATTCTGCCCCTCTACGAGGGGGTCAGCGAGGACTGGCGGGCCAAGATGACCTTTTTGAAGTACTTCAATGTCACTCTGGCCTGGCGGCAGGTATACTGCGGAATCTTCGAGGTGGAGCATCAGGGCGTCACCTTCTGGTTTGTGGACAATGAGTACTACTTCAAGCGCTGGCAGATCTACGGCCACTTTGACGACTGTGAGCGCTTCTCCTACTTCTCCCGGGCGGTGGTGGAGGCCCCCGGCCAGCTGGGCTGGGCCCCGGACATTATCCACTGCAACGACTGGCAGACCGCCCTGGTGCCCGTCTACCTCCTGGAGGAGAAATACCGCATCCCCGAGCTGGCGGGGACCCGGACGGTGTACACCATCCACAATATTGAGTACCAGGGCCGCTACGGCGACCAGGTCCTCCAGGACGTCATCGGCCTGGACCGCAGCTACTTCAACGAGGGGATGCTGGCCTACCACCGGGACGTGAACCTGATGAAGGGGGCCATCATGGCCTCCAACTTTGTCACCACCGTCTCTCCCACCTACGCCCAGGAGCTGCGCACCCCCTTCTACGCCCACGGGCTGGACGGGGTAATCAACCAGCAGAGCGGCAAGCTGGAGGGCATCCTCAACGGCATCGACGTGGACCTCTACGACCCCGCCAAAATGGAGGGTCTGGCCGCCAACTTCACCGCTAAGGCCCCGGTGAAGGGCAAGGCCGCCTGTAAGGCCGCCCTTCAGCAGGCGGTGGGCCTGGAGGAGAACCCGGATATCCCCCTGGTTGCCTGCGTCTCCCGGCTGGTGGGGCACAAGGGCTTCTCCATGGTCACCGACGCTATCCACGACATCATGGGCCTGGGCACCAAGGGGGTGCAGATGGTGGTGCTGGGCACCGGCGACTGGCAGTACGAGGAGGCCTTCCGCTACGCCCAGGGGCAGTATCCCGGCCGCTTCTCTGCCCAGCTCACCTACTCCGCCCCTCTGTCCAACATGATCTACGCCGGGGCGGATATCTTCCTCATGCCCTCGGTCTCCGAGCCCTGCGGTCTGTCCCAGATGATCGCCATGCGCTTTGGCACCATCCCCGTGGTGCGGGAGACGGGCGGCCTGAAGGACACCGTTACCCCCTACAACAAGTTCGAGGGCACCGGCCGGGGCTTCACCTTCGGCAACATCAACGCCGGCGACATGGTGTGGGTCCTGCGGGAGGCGGTGGACCTGTACAACGACGACAAGAAGGCCTGGAGAGGCCTGCAGAAGGAGAGCATGACCGCCGACTTCTCCTGGAAAAATTCCGCCCGGCAGTATCTGGAAATTTACAAGCGTATCCTGGCCTGAGCTCAGACGGTCAGACAGCCCCGGCCAAACCGGCCGGGGCTGTTTTCGTTCTCCTTGTAATTTCTCCCTTTTTCTCCCTTCCCGATTGTTGACGGCCCCATGAAAATCTGTTAAAATATTTCTTTGTGAAAGCTATTCCAGAGACTGTAATTCAAACAGGAGGTATTGTTATGGCAGACTATTCCCCTGAGTATAATAAGGAACAACTGATTGAGATGATTACCGGCAAGCTCCAGCGCAACTTCGGCTGCACGGTGGAGACGGCCACAAACACCCATATGTTCAAGGCCTGCGCCCTGGTCCTGCGGGACATCATGTCCCGTCACCGCATGGAAACCAGCAACGAGGTGTGGGAGAAGCAGCAGCGGCAGGTCCACTACCTGTCCCTGGAGTTCCTGCTGGGCCGCTCCCTGGAGAAGAACGCCTATAACCTGGGGCTGCTGGGCACCATGAAGGAGGCGCTGGAGGGCATGGGCTTCTCCGCCGCCGACCTGTTCGAGTCCGAGCCCGACGCCGGCCTGGGCAACGGCGGCCTGGGCCGTCTGGCCGCCTGCTACCTGGACTCCATGACCACCCTGGAGATTCCCGCCACCGGCTACTCCATCTGCTATGAGCTGGGCATTTTCAAGCAGAAGATTGTGGACGGCAAGCAGCAGGAGCTGGCCGACAACTGGCTGGGCCTGGGCGACGCCTGGCTCATCCCCAAGATGGAGGAGGCGGAGGAGGTCCGCTTCGGCGGTCAGATCATCGACCGCTGGGAGAACGGCACCAACCACCCCGAGCACGTGGGCTACACCGCCGTGCTGGCCATCCCCCGGGACATGAAGATCGCCGGCTACAACACCCACCACACCAACACCCTGCGCCTGTGGGACGCCAAGAGCCCCCTGCCGGTGGACATGTCCCTCTACTCCCGGGGCGAGTACCTGAAGGCGGTGGAGCAGCAGGCCATGGCCGAGGTCATCGCCAAGGTCCTCTACCCCGACGACAACCACGCCGAGGGCAAGTCCCTGCGCCTGAAGCAGCAGTACTTCTTCGTCTCGGCCACCGTCCAGTCCATCGTCCGCCAGCACAAGGCCCAGTATGGCACCCTGCGCAACTTTGCTCGGAAGCACGTAATCCAGATCAACGACACCCACCCCACCCTGGTCATCCCCGAGCTGATGCGCATCCTGCTGGACCAGGAGGGCTACGGCTGGGACGAGGCCTGGCACATCGTCACCGACGCGGTGTGCTACACCAACCACACCGTGCTGGCCGAGGCCCTGGAGCGCTGGCCCCAGAAGCTCATTGAGACCCTCCTGCCCCGCATCTGGCAGATCCTCACCGAGATCGCCCGCCGCTACCAGGCCGAGCTGGAGCGCCGCTACGGCGGTGACACCGGCAAGGTGGGCCACATGGCCATCATCTGGGGGGGCGAGGTGCGTATGGCCAACCTGTGCGTCTGCGCCTGCCAGGCCATCAATGGCGTGTCCGCCCTCCACTCCGAGATTCTGAAGCGGGACGTCTTCCAGGATGCCTACCAGGCCGAGCCCGGCAAGTTCAAGAACGTGACCAACGGCATCGACCACCGCCGCTGGCTGTCTCAGATCAACCCCAGGCTGGACGCCCTCATCCGGGACTGCACCGGAGGGGACCGGTACCTTCTCCACCCCGAGGCCCTGCGGGACTTTGAGAAGGCGGCGGACGACAAGGCGGTGCTCCAGCAGCTGGAGGACATCAAAAAGGAGAACAAGCGCCGCTTCGCCGCCTGGGTGGCCCGGGAGTCGGGCGTCACCCTGAACACCGATGCCATCTTTGACGTCCAGGTGAAGCGCCTCCACGAGTACAAGCGCCAGCTGCTCAATGTGCTGCACATCATTCACCTGTACAACCAGCTGCGGGACAACCCCAATATGGAGTTTACCCCCCAGACCTTCCTCTTCGGCGCCAAGGCGGCCCCCGGCTACCATGTGGCCAAGCAGATCATCCAGCTCATCAACTCCCTGGCCGCCCAGATCGCCGCCGACCCCATCTGCAAAGATAAGCTGCAAGTGGTCTTTTTGGAGAACTACCGGGTCTCTCTGGCTGAGAAGCTGATGCCCGCCTCTGAGATCTCCGAGCAGATCTCCACCGCCGGCAAGGAGGCCAGCGGCACCGGCAACATGAAGTTCATGATGAACGGCGCCCTCACCATCGGCACCCTGGACGGGGCCAACGTGGAGATGCACCAGCAGCTGGGGGACGAAAACATCTTCCTCTTCGGCCTGACCACCGACCAGGTGAACCAGCGCAAGCGGGAGGGCTACCGCCCCCACGAGATTTACCTCCACGACCAGAACCTCAAGCGCATCCTGGACCAGATCACCGCCGGCTTTGCCGACGGAGTGGCCTACACAGACCTGTCCAACCGGCTGCTCTTCGGCGCGGGAGGCAGCCAGGCCGACGAGTACATGCTCCTGGCCGACTTCAACAGCTACTGCGACGCCCACCGCCGGGCCCTGGCCGCCTACGCCGACCGCGCCCTCTGGGACCGGATGTCCCTCATCAACATCGCCCGGTCGGGCATCTTCGCCGCCGACCGCTCCATTCAGGACTACGCCCGGGATATCTGGCACGTGCCCACCCGGAAGTAAGCTCAGAGAACAAAAAAGCAAGGCAGACCGTACGGCCTGCCTTGCTTTTTCTGTTATGCCTTCTTCCGTGTCAGGAGGTATCCGGCGATTGCCACGATCAGGACAATGGGGGCCAGCCGGACAAACAGCCATTCGCACGCGTGAAGCGCCACTCCTATAACGGCGGTTTCCGGGGCGCTGTAATCCCAGCTCAGGTAAGGGCTGGGAAAAGCGTATAAGACCGCGACTGCTGCCACTATGGCTGCGCACAGGGCGAAGCACAGCCAATGGAGCAGCCTTCTTCTCCCGGCCTTCTGCCGGGCGAGCTGTACATTGATTCGCTCCAGCTTTTGAGCGATTGCGGCCAGATCGTCCGCCTCCGGCTCCGTCACGGTTTCACCAAGCAGGGTGCTTACCGGGGTTTCCAGCGCCTCCGATATGGCAATCAGCAGGTCCGAGTCGGGGACCGACAGGCCCAGCTCCCACTTTGAAATGGTCTGCCGCACCACATTCAGCTTGATGGCGAGCTCCTCCTGGGAGAGCCCCTTTGATTTTCGGATCGCTTTTATGTTTTCACTTAGCATTCGGGATGACCACCTTTCGATTTGCCGTTGTCCCGATTGTAGCAGAGACCGCCCGTTGCCGCAAGCAACGGGTATTAACATAGGCCTATTCAGGGGGTCACACCGTTGAACAGGGCCCGTCCCCGTGGGGGCGGGCCCTGTTTGGCTCATTTTGTCCTGTGACAGGACCAGATCAGGGCTCCGAAGCCGCAGCCGCCGATGATGTTGCCGATGGTGACGGGGAGCAGGTTGGCAAAGAACCCTCCCAGGCTCAGGACGGCCAGGTCCACCCCTGCCTCCGCCGCCAGCTGGGCGTAGCGGGGCACGCCCGCCGCCATCAGCCCGGCGGGGATGTAGTACATATTGGCCACGCAGTGCTCAAAGCCGCCGATGACGAAGAAGCTCACCGGCACGAAGGCGCCGATGGCCCGGCCGGCCAGGCCCTTGCCGCACAGGGAGCACATCACCCCGGCGCACACCAGCACGTTGCACAAAATCCCCAGCACCACCGCCTTGCCGAAGGGGATGGCGCACTTGGCGGCGGCGGTGCGGATGGTATGGACCGCCAGGGCTCCGCCGGACAGGTCCAGCTGGCCGCAGTAGACGATGGCCGAGGCCAGCATCACCGCCCCCAGCAGGTTGCCGATGTAGACAATCACCAGATTGCGTACCATCCCGGCCAGGGCGGCCTTCTTCTCCAGCAGGGAGATGGTAATCAGGCAGTTGCCGGTGAACAGCTCAGCCCCGGTGACGATGACCATAATCAGCCCGAAGGGGAACAGCAGGCCGCACAGCACCCGGGACAGCCCGGCGTTGGTGAGCAGATGGCCCGCCGTGTTGGCCACCACCGCCCCGGAGGCGATATAAAATCCCGCCAGCAGGGCCGACAGATAGAGCTTTCCAGTGCTGTTGGCGCACTTTTTGGTCCCCGCCTGGGCATAGAAGTTGACAAATTCCGCCGGGCTCAGCATAAGCGTTCCGCCTTTCCATTCAAGTCAGCACAGCCCCAGAAGGTGCCGCACCTCGCCGATCATATACAGCGACCCGCAGGCGCACACCACGTCCTGAGGTCCCGCGGCAGCCAGAGCCCGGTCCACACCCTCCCGGGTGCTCTGGCAGGGGGTGGCCTGAGCCCCCCGGCCTTCCAGATAGGCCGCCAGATCGGCCGCGGACATGGCGCGGTCGCTGTCCGGGGTGATGGTAAAGAACTCCCTTGCCAGGGGCAGAATCTCCCCCACCATGGAGTGGTAGTCCTTGTCGGCCAGCACGCCGGTGAGAAAAACCAGCTTTTTCCCGGGGTACAGCTCCTGGAGAGCCCTGGACAGAGCCTCCATGCACTGGGGGTTGTGTCCTCCGTCCAGAATCACATCGGGGGAGCGGCGGACCAGCTCCATCCGGGCCGGCCATACCGTTTTGGCCAGCCCCTGGGTGATGGCCTCCTCCGAGAGAGCCCAGCCCCGGGTCCGCAGGGTCCAGAGGGTCTCCAGGGCGGCGGCGGCGTTATACAGCTGGTGGGCGCCGAGGAGCGGGATGTGGTAGGGGCCGCTGCCCCGGTAGAGGAAGGTCTGTCCGGTCAGCCCGGAGCAGAGCACCTCCAGCCCCGCGGGATCGGTGCGGGTGAGGGGGACGTTCTGCTCCCGGCAGGCCGCCTCCACAACCTCCTCCACCTCACGGCTCTGGCCGTAGAGGACGGCGTTGCAGCCGGGCTTGATGATTCCCGCCTTCTCGGCCGCGATGAGGGCGCGGGTATTGCCCAGCTCGGCGGTGTGCTCCAGGCCGATGTTGGTGATGACGGCGGCCTCCGGGGCGGGAATCACGTTGGTGGAGTCCAGCCGGCCCCCCAGGCCAACCTCCAGCACCACGATGTCGCACTCCGCCTCCAGGAACCAGAGCATCCCCACGGCGGTCATCAGCTCGAACTCGGTGGCCGGGTCGTCCATCCCCTTTCCGGCGGCGATGACCCGCTCGGCGATGCGGCCCAGGGCCTCGTCGGGAATGGGCTGGCCGTTTACCTGAAAGCGCTCGTGGAAGGTCCACAGGTGGGGGGAGGTGGACAGCCCGGTTTTCAGCCCGGCGGCCGTAAGCCCGGCGGCAATCATGGCGGCGGTGGAGCCCTTGCCGTTGGTGCCGGTGATATGGATATATTTCAGCTGCCTGTGGGGATTGCCCACCCTGTCCAGCAGCTCCAGCGTCCGGCTCAGGCCGGGCTTGCGGCCCGTCCAGGCCTCCTGGTGAATCAGATCAACTGCCTGTTGTCCTGTCATGGTTCATGCCTCCTTGATGCAGGCCAGCATTGCGGTCCCAGCCTCACAGATCAGCCTGACGGCTCCGCCCTCGGCGCCCCGGCACAGCAGGGTCTGGCCGGTCCGGGCCTCCAAACCGAAATCGGGCAGGCGGACCGCCCCGGCGGCGCAGTAGACGGCCAGGTCCCCCGGCTGGGTGAGCCAATTCGTCTCACTGCCGCCCGACAGGACATTTACCGACCCCTGGGCCCTCCCCTTGCGGACCATCAGGTTGAAGTCCACGCACCGGCCCCAGCTCTCCACCGGCACGCCGCCGTCGAAGGCGACCACCTGCCGGGGGACCAGGGGAGCGGGCTCCCGGCCGTCCACCTTCAGCTGAATCTCTCCCTCCAGCACGGATAAAAACCGGTTGTAGTCGGGCAGGGGAGTGAAGTCAGAGTGCTCCAGCTCCACGGTGGCGGAGCTGAGCCGCCAGAGAAAATCCCGGTCCGCGTAGACCGCCCCCTCCGGAGCGATGGCCAGCTGGGTGGTGGTCCCGCCGGACCAGCTGGTGGTTACATAGTCCTCCCGGCGCAGAAGAGTCCATTCCATAAAGAGCCTTCCTTTCTATTGGGCCTGTCGGTCAAAATTTCCCGCCGGGGCGACCAGCCCGCTCCGGCGCAGTGCGTGTACCAGCGGAATGGCGATTGTGGTGACAATAGCGGCGACAATCAGATCCTTGCCCAGGCGCAGCAGGGCGCTGCCGAAGATAAACGCGAAATTGTAGTAGCCATATAGCAGACTGTCCGCCCACAGCACCAGAGTGTTTACGCCGCTGGTCAGCACCGCGCATACTATACATGCGGCGTAGCAGGCCACGGGCCGGCGCTCCAGAGGCCGTCCCTTCCGCCACATGACGAAGGCCGCCAGTCCCACCAGCAGGCCGTTGACCGCAGGGGGAATGAGCCACAGCACCGTGTTGGGAGCCAGGCCGAAGGGGCCGCTCATCTGGGCCAGAAACTCTCCCAGCAGGGCCACGGTAAAGCCCGCACCCGGTCCATAGAGCAGGGCGGCGGCAATTACAGGGAGAGAAATAAAGGTGAGCTTAAAGTTTCCGGTGTGGATGACCAGCGTAATGGACAGCAGATAATACAGGGCTACCAGCAGAGCCAGCTGGCACATGAGCTTGACGTCAAATTTTTTTACAAACATAAATATGCTCCTTTCATGGCGTGTTGCCATGAAAGGAGCATACTCCCCCATGGCAGCGGATGCGATACAGCAACGCGGGAGGAATTCCCTTCGTCCGCCGGCAACTTCCCATCCGACGGCACTTGACGCGCGGTATCTACTCTGGCCAGGTACTTATTTCAGTTACATTTGGCTGACAACGGTGCTGTAGATCTCATCGGCCAGGGGCAGAGCCTTGGCCAGCAGGGCTTCGCCCTTGGCGCGGTAGTCCTCGGCCAGGGCGGTGTCCTTCAGGCTGCCGATGTTGATGAGCACGTTGAGCCAGGCGCCCTGGATGGCGGCCCGCAGGGACAGGGCGGACACGCCCAGGTCGCTGGCGGCGCTGTCGTTGCTCTTGCCCAGGATGGAAGCGGTGAGCTCCAGGGTCTCCACAGCCAGCTCCATCATCTCGAAGGGGGTCTTGGTGCAGCCCTTCAGGCCCTCCTGGATGGCGGCGGAGCGGGCGGCCTTCTCCTCGTCGGTGGCCTTGGGCATACCGAAGGCGGCGCTGACCACGTTGAAGGCCTCGGTGTCCCGGTCCATCACGTCCACAAAGCGGGCCTTCAGGCCGGCGGCCTTTTTCTGGGCCCCGGTCACCAGCTCCTGATGGTCGGCGTATTTCTTTTTGCCGATGGTCAGGGAGCACACCATAGCGGTGAGGGCGGCGCCCAGGGCGCCCTCCAGGGCGGCGGCGGACCCGCCGCCGGGGGCGGGGGCGTCGGAGGCCAGCAGGTCTACAAACTCAGATGTCTTCAGCTCAGCCAGTTTCATGGGTGAACCCTCCTTATTCCATGCCCACCAGGTGGTACTCCATCACCTGGTTGTGGCAGTCGAAGTTCTCCAGCTTCAGATAGTGCTCGGCGCAGTCGATCAGGGCCTTGGCGGGGGTGAGACCCACGACCTCGCTGCCCACAATGTAGGTGCCGTAGCGCTCAGCCAGGGACTTAATCATCTCATACACCACGTTCAGGGGGGTGTCCTCATAGTTGACCATGTTCATGGACACCTGGGCGATGCCCCGGTCCTCCAGCATGAAGCCCATGGCCTTGCAGCTGCGGAAGCCGCCGGAGGAGCCGCGGATGACCTTGGCGATCTTCTTGGCGATCTCCACGTCGGAGGTGGCCAGGTTCACGTTGAAGGCCACCAGGGGCATACGGGCGCCGATGGCGGTAATGCCGGCGGTGGGGTGAATCTTCCGCTCGCCGAAGTCGGGAGCCCACTCCTCCTGGAGCAGCTTCTCGGGCATACCCTCGAACTGGCCCTTGCGGCAGGCGGCCAGGTTGCGGCGGTGGGGGGCGGAGGCGGAGTCCTCATAGAGGAAGGAGGGGATCTTCAGCTCGTCCCAGATGCGCTGGCCCAGCCGCTTGCTGATCTCCACGCACTCCTCCACGGTGACGCCCATGGTGGGGACGAAGGGGATTACGTCGGTGGCGCCCATGCGGGAGTGCTCGCCCACATGCTTGGTCATGTCGATGACCTCGGCGGCCTTTTTGGTGAGCTGGAAGGCCACCTCCTCGATGGCCTCAGGGGAGCCGATCATGGTGAACACGCAACGGTTGTGGTTGCCGTCGGTCTGGGCGTCGAAGAGGGTGCAGCCGGGCACGCTCTTGGCAACCTCCACCAGGGCGTTGTACGCGGCCTCATCCTTCTCCTTGCTGCAGCTGAAATTGGGGATACACTCGACAAGTTTGGCCATTGTAATTTCCTCCTAAATATATTATTCCCGGGGTGCTTTTTTTCAGGTGACACTATTATATTGGATAAGACCCAAATAAGCAACAAGAGGACAAAGGTTTTTTTGACGGAACGCTTAAAATTATTAAGTGGAGGCCGCCAGCTCCAAAAACCGCCTGACGCAGCCGCTCTGGTAGGGGTCGTCCTCCCAGACCAGGATGGGGTAGGATTTGGCGTTGAACTCCAGCACCGGCTTTGTGTAGACCGGGGAGCCGGGATGGGCGGCCACAATGGACTTGGGCAAAAAGCCCACGCCGAAGCCCGCCTGAACCATCTGCATCTCCATGGGGGTGTCGTAGCAGTGACAGGCCACGTTGGGGGTGAAGCCCGCCCGGCGGCACTCCTCCAGCAGGTCCCGGCCGTAGCCCCACAGGTCGTCGCTGCGCAGCAGGCACATGGGCACGTCCCGCAGGGCCTGGATGGGGACAGCCGCCTGTCCCGGGGCGGGGTCGGTCTCGGGGCACATCACCAGCTCCAGGGGGTCCTCCCCCAGCACCCGCTCCCGCAGGCCGTAGGACCGCCCCGACTGGCTGCGAAGGAACAGCACATGCAGCTCCCCCCGGCCCAGATCGTCCAGCAGGTCGCCGGGCGCCCCCATCCGGACATAGAGCTCCACCTGGGGGTATTTTTCGTGGTAGCCCTTCAGCAGCTGGGTGGCGATCTGCACATCGGAGTAGATGATCCCCAGCTTCAGCTGGCCCCGGGCCCCGGCGTCCACCTCCCGCACGCTGTCCGCCATGGTCCGCAGGCTCTGAAACATCTGGCGGCTGCGCTGATAGAGGCAGCGGCCCGCCTCGGTGAGGGCTACCCCCCTGTTGGTGCGCAGGAAGAGGGTCACCCCCAGCTCGTCCTCCAGCAGGGCCAGCTGGCGGCTGATGGGGGGCTGGGCCACGTGGAGCGCCCGGGACGCCCCGGAGATGCTCCCCTCCTCCGCCACGGCGGCGAAATACTCCAGCTGCTTGAAATTCATGTGCGGCACTCCCTTCTGTTCCCACCGGGGACTCTCCTGCTATACCATTCCGGTATGGCAAATATATAATACAAGTGCTTTTCATTTTATCAGGTTTTTGTTAAAATACAATACATAGAAAACAGTTCCCGGCTGTATACTGAAAATTTTTAAGAAAGGGAGGAACCATACCATGAATCTCGCAGACGCCATGACCATCAAGCTGGACTACGACCTGCCCGAGTACCCCGCCTTTGAGGAGGGCTACCGCCGGGCGCCCCGCCGCGAGTCCCACCTGTCCCAGGCCGACAAGGCCCTGGCCATCAAGAACGCTCTGCGCTACATCCACCCCGACCATCACGCCCAGATGGCCAAGGAGTTCGCCCAGGAGCTGGAGGAGCACGGCCGCATCTACGGCTACCGCTTCCGCCCCGCCGGCAAGCTCTACGGCAAGCCCATCGAGGAGTACAAGGGCAACTGTACCGAGGCCAAGGCTTTCCAGGTGATGATCGACAACAACCTGGACTTCGACATCGCCCTCTACCCCTACGAGCTGGTCACCTACGGCGAGACCGGCCAGGTCTGCCAGAACTGGATGCAGTACCGCCTTATCAAGAAGTACCTGGAGGTCATGACCGACGAGCAGACCCTGGTGGTCATGTCCGGCCACCCCCTGGGCCTGTTCCACAGCCACAAGCTGGCCCCCCGCTGCATCATCTCCAACGGCCTGATGGTGGGCATGTATGACAACCAGAAGGACTTCAACCGGGCCGCCGCCATCGGCGTGGCCAACTACGGCCAGATGACCGCCGGCGGCTGGATGTACATCGGCCCCCAGGGCATCGTCCACGGCACCTTCAACACCCTGCTCAACGCCGGCCGCCTGAAGCTGGGCATCCCCGAGGACGGCAACCTGGCCGGACGGCTGTTCATCTCCGCCGGTCTGGGCGGCATGTCGGGCGCTCAGGGCAAGGCCGCTGAGATCGCCGGCGCAGCCTCCATCATCGCCGAGGTGGACGACTCCCGCATTGAGACCCGCTACACCCAGGGCTGGGTGAGCCACCGCACCGCCGATCTGGCCGAGGCCGTGAAGATCGCCCAGGAGCACCAGGCCAGCAAGCAGCCCTGCGCCGTTGCCTACCACGGCAACATTGTGGACCTGCTGGAGTACGTCTATGACAACAACATCCATGTGGACCTGCTGTCCGACCAGACCTCCTGCCATGTGCCCTACGACGGCGGCTACTGCCCCCAGGGCCTGAGCTTCGAGGAGCGCACCAAGATGCTGGACAAGGATCCCGAGGGCTTCGCCAAGCTGGTGGACAAGACGCTCCAGCACCACTATGAGATGATCTGCAAGCTCCACGACAAGGGCACCTACTTCTTCGACTACGGCAACAGCTTCCTGAAGGCCGTGTACGACACCGGCGTTAAGTCCATCTGCAAGAACGGCGAGAACGACCTGGACGGCTTTGTGTTCCCCTCCTATGTGGAAGATATCCTCGGTCCCTGCCTGTTCGACTTCGGCTACGGCCCCTTCCGCTGGTGCTGCCTGTCCCGGAACCCCGAGGACCTGGACAAGACCGACGCCGCCGCGGCCGAGTACATCAAGGCCCACAACCGCCGCTATCAGGACTATGACAACTATGTCTGGTGCCGGGACGCCAAGAAGAACAAGCTGGTGGTAGGCACCCAGTGCCGCATCCTGTATCAGGACGCCATGGGCCGCATGAACATCGCCCTGAAGTTCAACGAGATGGTCCGCAACGGCGAGATCGGCCCCGTCATGCTGGGCCGCGACCACCACGACACCGGCGGAACCGACTCCCCCTTCCGTGAGACCTCCAACATCAAGGACGGCTCCAACATCATGGCCGAGATGGCCACCCAGTGCTACGCGGGCAACGCCGCTCGGGGCATGAGCCTGATCGCCCTGCACAACGGCGGCGGCACCGGCATCGGCAAGGCCATCAACGGCGGCTTCGGCATGGTGCTGGACGGCTCCGAGCGGGTGGACACCATCCTGCGCATGTCCATGCCCTGGGACACCATGGTGGGCGTCTCCCGCCGCAACTGGGCGGGCAACCCCAACTCCATGTCCACCGTGGCCGAGTACAACGAGATGTATAAGGGCCAGGACCACATCACCATGCCCTACCTGGCTGACGACGCCGTTATCGCTGAGGCCCTCAAGAGCATCCAGGGCTGAGCATCGGACACCTCAAATAACGGCGCGCCGGGTCGTCGCGCCCTACCAAAATAAACCATTGTAAAAGAGGGGGCGTCCCACAACGCCCCCTCTTTTGGAAAACTTCCATCCTGTAGGGCAAGGGCTCTGCCCTTGCCTGTGATAGGGGTTCGCCTCTGAAAGGAGGCAAGGGCAGAGCCCTTGCCCTACATCACGTTTGTATCCTATCATCGAAAGGAGAATAACATGAAAACCATTGTCACCAATATCGGTATGCTGGCCACCCCCCAGGGCTCCGGCCCCAGGAAGGGCCCGGACCAGGGGAGCATTCAGGTCCTCAAGGACGCATGGGTCCTCATAGAGGACGGCGTCATTGCCCGGGTGGGAACCGGAGCGGCCCCGGCGGCGGATGAGGTCATCGACGCAGGCGGAAACCTGGTCACTCCCGGCCTGGTGGACGCCCACACTCACCTGATTTTCGGAGGCTGGAGACAAAATGAATTGGGGTTAAAGCTCCACGGCAAGACCTATCTGGAGATTCAGAACGCCGGGGGCGGCATCCAGTCCACCACCAACGCCACCCGCCAGTCCACCGAGGAGGAGCTCACCGCCAAGGCCGCCCGGGCGCTGGACGAGATGCTCCACTTCGGTGTGACCACCTGCGAGGCCAAGAGCGGCTACGGTCTGGCCACCGAGCACGAGCTGAAGGCCCTGCAAGTGATTAAAAACCTCAACGACCGCCACGTGATGGACATCGTGGCCACCTTCATGGGGGCCCATCTGGTGCCCGCCGAGTACAAGGCCAACCGGGCGGAGTACATCCGGCTGGTGTGCGAGGAGATGATGCCCCTGGTGAAGGAGCAGGGCATCGCCAAATACTGCGACGTGTTCTGCGAGGCCGACACCTTCACGGTGGAGGAGTCCCGGCAGGTGCTGGAGGCCGGCCTGAAGCACGGCCTGCGGCCCAAGATCCACGCCGACGAGATCGAGGCCATCGGCGGCTCCGTGCTGGCCGGCGAGCTGGGGGCCATCTCCGCCGAGCACCTGATCGTCTGCCCCCCCGAGGGCATCGCCAGTCTGGCCAAGGGCGGGGTGGTGGCCTGCCTGCTGCCCGCCACCAGCTTCTACCTGGGGGCCGCCTTCGCCCCCGCCCGGGACATGGTGAACGCCGGCGTGCCGGTGGCCATGGCCAGCGACTTCAACCCCGGCTCCTGCCCCTGCCTCAACCTCCAGTTTGTCATCAACCTGGGCTGCCTCAAGTATAAGCTCACCCCGGAGGAGGTCCTCACCGCCGTCACCCTCAACGCCGCCGCCGCCATCGACATGGCCGGCCAGGTGGGCTCGGTGGAGCCGGGCAAGCAGGGCGACCTGGTGATCTGGGACGCCCCCGACCTGGACTACATCTGCTACCGCATGGGCAGTAATCTGACCAAGACCGTTGTGAAGAAGGGCAGGGTGGTGGTTGGCTGATGGACCGCACCGACTATCAGATTCTGAACCTGCTTCAGGCTGACAGCCGCACCACCCTGAAGACCATCGGAGACCGGGTGGGCCTCACCGCCCCCGCCGTGTCGGAGCGCATCCGGCGCATGGAGGAGAAGGGGGTTATCCGCAGCTTCTCCATCAGCATCGACCGTACCCTGCTGGACAGCAACCTCACCGGCTTTATTCTGGTGGCCGTCTTCCCGGAGAAGTATGGTCAATTCTGTAAATTCTGTGAGGATACCCCGGCCATCACCGCCCACCACCACCTGGTGGGCAAGCTCAACGCCCTGCTGCGCTTCGCCGTGGCCGACACCCGGCAGCTGGACACCCTCCTGGCGTCCATCAAGCAGTACGGCGACTCCCAGACCTCGGTGGAGCTGGGGGCCTGCTTCGAGCAGAAGGATGTGCCCCTGCCCAAATAGCGAACCGGCCCGGCGGAACCCCTCCGCCGGGCCGATTTTATTTGAAAAAACACCTTGTAATCTTCGACAGAATGTGCTATAGTTAGGGGCAAGAGACAAATAAAGGCAGAGCGTGAGGTGTTGACCCCGCCTCACGCTCCTGCGAGGGTGCCAGACCACCCACACAACAGCATTGCTGCACCGACTCTCATTATAGCCAAAAACGCCCCCTTTTTCAAGTGCTTTTTTGAGAGCTTGTGTCTGACATATGCGGTGTGGGTTCCATTCATCCCGCACCGCTTTTGTTTGTCTCGACGGGAAAACCCGCCGGGGGGAGCCCTTCCTCACCTCCTCGTGTGCACTCCCCCCGCGGGCGGAACCGTTGAGAAAACAAAGAGACAGTCCACAGGGGCTGTCTCTTGGGATGGTTGTATTTATGCCGGATTATCAAGAAATGTACCTGACTCTGTTCCGGGCCAGCGAGGAGGCGGTCAGCCTCCTGATTAAGGCTCAGCGGGAGTGCGAGGAGCTGTATCTCTCCGCGCCCGAGCCTCAGATTGAAGTGCTGGAATTCGATCCCCAGAGCCCCCCTTGACCAGGGGGGCTTTTTTCATAGGCAAACCGGGCCGCTCAACGAAGGAAGCGGCCCGGCGTTTTGTTTCGCGGCTTAGAACAGTCCGGAGATGACCCCGTTCTCGTCAATATCGATACGCTCGGCGGCGGGCACCTTGGGCAGGCCGGGCATGGTCATGATATCGCCGGTGAGGGCCACGATGAAGCCGGCGCCGGCGCAGACCTTCAGGTTGCGGACAGTGACCTCAAAGCCCTTGGGCGCGCCCAGCAGGGAGGCGTCGTCGGAGAAGGAGTACTGGGTCTTGGCCATGCAGATGGGCAGGTTGCCGAAGCCCAGGTCAGTCAGCTGCTTGGCCTGCTTCTTGGCGTTGGCGGTGAGCACCACCCGGTCGCCGTGGTACACCCGGGTGACGATGGTGTTCAGCTTCTCCTCAATGGAGGCGCCGTCCTCATAGACGAAGGAGAACTGGTTGGGCTGCTCGCACAGGCGGACAACCTCCTCGGCCAGGGCCTTGCCGCCCTCGCCGCCCTTGGCCCACACCTCGGACAGGGCCACGTTCACGCCCAGCTCGCTGCACTTCTTCTCCACCAGGTCCAGCTCGGCCTTGGTGTCGGTGGGGAAGGCGTTGATGGCCACCACGCAGGGCAGGCCGTAGACATTCTTTACGTTGTCCACGTGCTGGAGCAGGTTGGGCAGACCCTTCTCCAGGGCCTCCAGGTTCTCGCCGTTCAGCTCGGCCTTGGGCACGCCGCCGTGGTACTTCAGGGCCCGGACGGTGGCCACGATCACAACGGCGGAGGGCTTGAGACCTGCCTTGCGGCACTTGATGTCGATGAATTTCTCGGCGCCCAGGTCGGCGGCGAAGCCGCCCTCGGTGACGGTGTAGTCAGACACCTTCAGGGCCATCCGGGTGGCCATCACGGAGTTGCAGCCGTGGGCGATGTTGGCGAAGGGGCCGCCGTGGATGAAGGCGGGGGTGCCCTCCAGGGTCTGGACCAGATTGGGCTTCATGGCGTCCTTCAGCAGGGCGGCCATAGCGCCCTCGGCCTTCAGGTCGTGGGCGGTGACGGGCTTGCCCTCGAAGGTATAGGCCACGATCATCTTGCCCAGCCGCTCCTTCAGGTCGGTGATGGAGTTGGACAGGCACAGCACGGCCATGATCTCGCTGGCCACGGTGATCTCAAAGCCGTCCTCCCGGGGCACGCCCTGCATCTTGCCGCCCAGGCCGTTGATGATGTGGCGCAGCTGGCGGTCGTTCATGTCCACGGCCCGCTTCCAGGTGATCTGCTTCACGTCGATGCCCAGGGCGTTGCCCTGCTGAATGTGGTTGTCCAGCATGGCGGCCATCAGGTTGTTGGCCGCGCCGATGGCGTGGAAGTCGCCGGTGAAGTGGAGGTTGATGTCCTCCATGGGGACCACCTGGGCGTAGCCGCCGCCGGCCGCGCCGCCCTTCACGCCGAACACGGGGCCCAGGGAGGGCTCCCGCAGGGCCACGGCGGACTTCTTGCCGATCTTCCGCAGGCCGTCAGCCAGGCCCACAGAGGTGGTGGTCTTGCCCTCGCCGGCGGGGGTGGGGGTGATGGCGGTGACCAGAATCAGCTTGCCGTCGGGAGCGGTAGTCTCGTTGAGCAGCTTATAATCAATCTTGGCCTTGTAATTGCCGTACATCTCCAGGTATTTCTCGTCGATGCCGGCGGCTGCGGCGATCTCGGTAATGCGCTTTGGGGTATGCTCCTGGGCGATCTCGATGTCGGATTTGATGCTCATCTTGGTGGGCCTCCTGCTTTCTATAAATTTTGTTGTTTCTTCCGGGCGCCGCCCGGCTTTTCACTGTAGCCATTATAACGCACAAAGCCGATCCCGTAAATAACATTTTTTTCTCGCATCAGGACGAACACTTTATTTCTTTAAGGAAAAGCCCCCTTTTACATCTGCTTTTCAAGCGGCGGCCTAAAAAGCCGCGGCGAATCCTCTCTCCCCCAGGGACTCTTTCGTAAGGCAGTGAAGTGTTGCAATAGCTCATCAGCACTAGACTGTGATAGTGCCCAAGCAAAATTTATTTCTGAGAAATATTTTTGTTGATTTTAACGACCGTCTGTGTTATGATAGAGGCAAATCGGAGCCCCGCTGGAGAGGGGCCCTCCTGCGGATACGCCGCCACGTCCTGCGGTGCTAGCCCGCCTTGGACGTGAACCCGGCTCAGCCTGAGATGTGCGCTTGAAGGGCTGACGGTTTCCGCCCCGGGATGGGACGGCGTATCTCAAGAGGGATCTGGAGGGACTCCGGATTTTGGCAGAAAAACCAAAATTAAGAAAGAGGGGTACATTATCTATGGCAAGTAACGAAAAATCCCGCAATGTCCGCCTGCCCAACATCGTTGAGGCGCTGCTCCCCATCGTGGTGATGATGGGCCTGATGATCTACGGCCTGAACTTCAGCGGTGGGACCTATGTGGACGCCCACATGCCTCTGGCCGTGTCCATCGTGGTGGCCTGCGCCGTGGGCTGCTTCTGCGGCCACAGCTTCTCCGACATGCTGGCCGGCATGGTCGACCGGCTGAACGCCACTATGGAGGCCATCCTGATCCTGTGTACGGTTGGCCTGCTGGTCGCCTCCTTCCTCATGTCGGGCACCATTCCCGCCCTGATCTACTACGGCCTGAACCTGCTGACTCCTCAGCTGTTCTTGCCCATCGGCTGCATCCTGTGCGCCATTGTGGGCCTGGCCTGCGGCTCTTCCTGGACCGCCACCGCCACCATGGGTATCGCCATGCTGGGCATCGGCGCCGGCCTGGGCATCCCCGCCCCCATTACCGCCGGTATGGCTATCTCCGGCGCCTATGTGGGCGACAAGTTCTCCCCCCTGTCCGACACCACCAACCTGGCCGCCGCCGTGTCCGGCACCGGCCTGTTTGACCACGTGACCGCCATGGTGTCCACCACCGCCCCCACCTTCGTCATCGCCCTGATCGCCTACGCCATCCTGGGTGTGGTCACCAGCAGCGGCAGCTACGATCCCACTGTGGCCAAGGACATCCAGACCGTGATCGCCTCCGGCTTTAACATCAATCCCTTCCTGCTGGTCCCCATCCTGGTGGTTATCGCGGCCTGTATCATGAAGCTGCCCGGCCTGGTGGGCGTCGCAATTTCGGTGTTTACCGGCGTTATCTTCGCTGTGATCTTCCAGGGCGTAGGCAGCCTGGCCGACCTGTTCGATATGCTGCACTACGGCTATGGCTTCGGCGTGGATACCGAGATTCCCGAGCTGGTGGCTGAGGCCGCCGCCGCGCTGAACGTCAGCCCCGACGCCTACACCACCGTCTGCAGCCTGCTTAACCGGGGCGGCATGGACCACACCATGTGGACCATCAACCTGATCCTCCTGGCCGTGGCCTACGGCGGCGCGCTGGAGCGCTGCGGCTGCACCGAGGCCCTGTTCGGCAAGCTGAAGAACAAGCTGAACTCCGTTGGCAGCCTG
>Ga0209694_1000499_pt1 | contig 63588 bp, 46 predicted proteins | sample GluameincwithD2O_FD_187499 | JGI IMG/M metagenome (GOLD analysis project Ga0209694, IMG submission 187499) | Mouse cecum microbial communities from Vienna, Austria - Glucosamine amended microcosms incubated with D2O (SPAdes) (version 2) | ecosystem: Host-associated > Mammals > Digestive system >... | reverse complement strand
TTCGACTTGCGGAAAATCTCCGCATCTCAAAATAATTCAGAAAATAAATCATCGGTTGGCTCAGTTAGCGGCTTAGCCAAGACTGAACAACCTCAAATTTTACCGAATCATTGTGATTGGAAACCTGAGAAAATTTCCATATATATCCATAACTATCCTGATTATCAGCAATATTTGCAGAGTAGAGTGTACTAATAGTGTACTTTTGGGGAAGCTGGCGGCAATCAAGAGAAAATGGATTTGAAATATTTGTCATCCGTTAGAGTTTTTTAACTGCGATGATTTGTGTCTTTTTACCAAATGTGCGTCCTATTCAACAGCATTAGAAGGACTCTTAGACAAACACCCTTGAAGTACTTATGCACCGCATGATGAGAGACACGTTGCGTGAGAAAGATGTCGGAAACAATAGTTCGTTTGAATCAATTCGCAGATTTTTAGGATTGCATACCGTTAATCTCACGAAAAATAGCTAACTTTGCAATATAAGCATCTGATGCGAAATGACCAAGAATATTACAACGACATAACGGCGAAAACCGTAAAACAAAAACATTGGAAGCTCCAACGTAGTCGCTTAAAGGCTTTGGTCGGCCTCGTATAGCTACGCTGGAGTTTTTTAATAAATATGGCGGCTCTTGATGACCTCATAAATAAGATTGATAATCCGGAGTTAAAACTTCAGATGCAACACGTTGTACGTAAGCTTCTCAAACAAAAGAAGTTTGGACTTGTATTTGAGGATCATCTCCCCGAATCCACCATCCTTCAAGAACGGGAGGTTCGAGTCGGTTTAACCGTGACCTACAAATCCGAACCACTCAAAGAACGTTTTTTTGTTCGAGCTATCAACAACGACATAGCTGAGTGCATCTCATTGAATGATACGACTTTGACTCGTGCAATCCCGATTGGCGATTTGGTGCCGTTCGCCACTTTCGGAGAGCCTATATATCCGTATCTACAAGTTCAAGATACTATATCAACAGCCCCCGATAGTCCGCTGTGGCATTCTCTTATTCAGGCCGACAATTACCATGCACTACAACTGCTTGCCTATCTATATCCCGGCAAGGTTGACTGCATCTATATCGACCCGCCCTATAACACTGGCGCTCACGATTGGAAATACAACAATGACTATGTAGACAGCAACGACTCATATCGTCATTCCAAATGGCTCTCTATGATGAAGAAGCGTCTGTTGCTCGCGAAAAAACTTCTCAATCCCGCCGACTCAGTCCTTATCGTCACCATTGATGAAAAAGAGTACAACCACTTAGGTTGCTTGCTTGAAGAATTGTTCCCAAATGCGTCAACCCAAATGATTAGTACGGTAACTAACCCCAAAGGTGTTAACCGTAATGGATTCAGAAGATGCGATGAATATGTTTATTTTGTATTGTTTGGAAGTGCCGTTCCTCAGAGGTTAGAGCTTTCTGCTGAATGGTCTCCATCAACAAAGAAGGATTCTAATAAATCGAAAAAGAATCTTACACCAGGATGGACATCTATGATGAGAAGGGGGTCACATTCATCAAGATGGGAAAGAGAGGACCTTTATTATGCCATATACGCAAATCCAGATACTAAAACGATAGAGCATATCGGCCAACCCATTCCAAGTGATCATACTAAGGATGACGAAATTGCAGGTTTAGTTCAGATCAGACCCATCAGAACTAATGGTGATTTAGGGCGTTGGCAAGTTGGGCCTGACGAATTAAGGCGTAGAATTAAACAAGGACGAGTAAGATTGGGCTCCAAAACAGATTATGGATACGTTGTTAATTATTTACCTGATGGAGAATACTCTAAAATCTTAAATGGACAGTTCTCTATTATTGGATATGCAGATGACGGTTCTATTATGGCAACACAATCTATTGAGATTGATGACGAGAGCTTGGCACCTTCCTTATGGAAAGTAGCTTCGCATGATGCTTCTGCAAACGGTTCTACGCTTATCCGAAAGTTTTTATCCGATAAACGCTTTGAATACCCTAAATCGTTATACGCTGTCCACGACACACTCCGTTTCTTCGTCGCCAACAAGCCCAACGCATTGATTGTTGACTTCTTCGCAGGGTCAGGCACCACGCTTCATGCCGTCAATCTCCTTAATGCAGAGGACGGCGGAAGCCGTCGCTGCATAATGGTAACGAATAATGAGGTGGGAGAAACCTCTGAAAAGGATTTGACGGCTAAAGGCTTCAAGCCGGGAGATGAGGTGTGGGAAAATCTCGGCATCGCCCGTTATGTCAACTGGCCGCGTACAGTGGCTTCCATCACCGGCCTTGATGTCAAAGGGCAACTGATTAAGGGCGAATATCTTACATACCTGACTACCGAAAAGGAATCTAACCGTCGTTTTCAGCAAATCTCTTTTGTCAATGATTTTTCTTCTCTCAGTCTATCCGAGAAGAAAGACCTCGTGACTGTACTTTCCAAAGGGTCTATTGCGAAATCAAGCGTGGAAGACGATGCTTCATATATCATTGACAATGACTCGGCCATCGCAATTCTGCTTGATGAAGCATCTGCGTCCGATTGGCTTGAAGAACTTGAAGGACAGAACGGGATTCGCGACTTCATTATCTGCACCGCCGACAAAAAACTTTTCAACTCTCTAAAAAAGAGAATAACAGAATTGCTCGGAACTTTCAAGGAGCAAGTACCTCTGACATTGCCAATGTCGGATGGATTCAAGGCAAACGCCATCTTCTTCAAGTTGGGTTTTCTCGACAAGCAAGCCGTCCAGATGGGTCGACAGTTCACTGAACTTCTTCCGCTACTGTGGATGAAATCGGGAGCTTACGGCGCATGCCCTCAGATAAGTTCCGATTCTATTCCGGCAATTCTTATTCTGCCACAGAATAAGTTCGCTGTGCTTACCAACGAGAACGAGTTCGGTGCTTTCTACGATGCATTGGTTACTGCCAATGACATCGAAACAGTATATATCGTCACTGACTCTGAAAGAGGTTATCGCGAAATGGCGGCTCAACTCAGAGTACGCAACAGCTATCAGCTCTATCGTGATTATCTTGATAACTTCACCATCAACACGAAAGGCTCAATATGAAAGTCCAGTTATTCCCTTTTCAGCAAACAGCATTAGCCAAAATGCGCAAACAGGCGCATCAGGCTCTTTCGTTGTATAATATCGACACCGAACATCCCCCACAAATAATTTCGTTTACCGCACCGACCGGCGCGGGCAAGACCATTATCATGTCAGGGCTGTTGGAAAACATATACTTTGGCGACGAAATTCTTCCGGCGCAACCTAATGCCGTCACCATATGGCTCAGTGATGATCCCAATCTCAACGAGCAGTCAAAAGAAAAGATTGAGACACGTGCTGACAAATTCACACTTGGTCAATGCGTAACCATCTCGGAAGATTCTTTTGACTGCGAAGTACTTGAAGATGGGAAAATATATTTCCTGAATACTCAGAAGCTATCCAAGACAGGCAAACTCACCAGGCATTCCGATAGCCGACAATACACTATTTGGGAAACTCTTCAAAACACTATTCTCGAAAAGAGCGACCGATTATACTTCATCATAGACGAAGCCCATCGAGGTGCAAAGCCTTCGGAGTCAGGCAAAGCTACATCTATCATGCAGAAATTCATACTCGGAGATGAGAGCGTAGGATTGTCGCCCATGCCTTTGGTTATCGGCATGAGTGCCACCATAGAACGTTTCAATAGTCTTATCGGCAACTCGAACTCTACCGTCCACAAGACGGCGGTTTCTCCTACCGAAGTAAGACGGTCGGGATTGCTCAAAGAGTGGATTATCATAAACTATCCCGATCAACAGATTGCCAACAAGGACATGGCGGTTTTGCAGGCAGCAACCGATGAATGGCGAGACAAATGGAAACGATGGTTTGTGTATTGTCAGGAACAACACTACGCCCACGTTTACCCGATAATGCTTGTGCAGGTAGAGAACGGCACTGCCGGACGCATATCCAATACCGATTTGGCTGACTGTATCAGCAAAATAGAATCTCGCGTCGGCACACCGTTCAAAGACGGTGAGATAGTCCATGCTTTCGGGTCAAAAGGCAACCTTGAAATCAATGGTCGCAAAATTCCTTATGTAGAACCTGCTTCAATCGCAGGCAACCGTGATATAAAAGTGGTCTTTTTCAAAGACTCACTTTCCACTGGCTGGGATTGTCCGCGAGCTGAAACCATGATGTCGTTCCGTCGAGCTTCCGATTCTACCTATGTAGCACAGCTATTGGGTCGAATGATTCGCACTCCTATGCAGATGCGCATCGAAAAAGACGAGACCTTAAACGATGTAAAGCTTTTTCTGCCTCATTTTGATAAAGATACTGTTTCTTCCGTTATCGAAGCTCTTAAAAATATTGAGGGGGGAGAATTACCCTCTGATATCTCTGGGCAACAGATAGGAGGCGGAAACACACAAACGCTCACCGTACATCGCCCAACGCCTGTGACAACATCCGCACAGCCTGTGGTGATTGTTTCATACGCGAACCAAAGCACTCCGCCTCATGTTGCCGTTTCGTCTCATCCACAAGCGACATCGCAGGTTTCTCCACAAACTGGTGTGTCAAACTCTGAGACTGCCTCAAAGGACAGCAACGTATTTAATGAAGCGAGCGACTTTAATGAAACCAACGTGTTTGATACACCAAGCACTAACGATGTCGCACAACCCTCGCTCGCAAGTTCCGGCGAAAACGTTGCTGTTTCTGCCGAACATGATACGTTTGCGAGTGCGCCCATTGCCTCGTTTGACAGAGTATCTGTCATGGAGGCTATAAACGACATGGCACTGCTCAACTTCTCCGTTCGCCCTATACGTATAAAAGATTACTTTTATTCCTATTTCGCACTCTGTCGTCTGTTGGTCCAGTCAGAGGTGAAAACAGATGCGTACACCATTGCTGTCACTGAAATAGGCGATTTTATCGAATCATACATAAGCGAACTGAAATCTCGTGGCGAGTATGACAGTCTTGTCAAAAAGGTGCAGGAGTTCAAGATGGCTTCTCAGATTTTTGATGCCCTCGGCGAAAGTATCGAAAATCAAGTGAGTAGCAACCTGTTCACGACAACCGACTCCGACATAGAGCGTCAGTTCAACCTTGCCGAATCGAAACTCGGCAGTGAGGGGATAGGAAATAAATACGTTAACCGAGACGCTGATTTATTCAACCATACACAACGGAAAATTGATGTTATCCTATTCGCTTCCAATTCCAATGAATTGGAGAGGATGCAACAATTTTCTAAGGGACGCTTCTATAATCTTAAGGATATGTTTCGTCTTACTTTTGCTCACATGGAAGAAAAATGGCGCAAAAGATACGAGAATATCGTTGCTGACGGCGACCCTGTCAGTCAGAAATCATTCCACCTTCCTGATTATATCTCCATTCAGTCAAGCGAAGACGGAACGTCTTTCTCTGACCATCTCTTTGTAGACGAAGCGATCGGCGCGGCCACCTTCAAACTCACTTCCTGGGAAGATAAGACACTAAAAGAAGAACAGCAAAGAGATGACTTCGTAACATGGCTAAGAAATCCAGCCCGCGGGTCATGGGCGTTGTGTATTCCTTACGTCATGAATAACGAGAACAAGGCAATGTATCCCGATTTTGTTATCGTTCGCAAAGCGAATGACAACTACGTTCTCGATATTCTTGAACCGCATAACTCATCACTCAAAGACAATTTGCCTAAGGCAAAAGGTCTTGCCGAATACGCGCAGCGAGAACCTAAAATAGGTCGCGTGCAGCTTATCCGCCTCGTCTCTGCGCATGGTGTTGATAAACTTGTTCGATTGGACTTGAACAGTTCCCTCGTTCGCGAGAAAGTGATTCAAGCTAATACAGAAAGTGAGCTTGACCATATCTTTGATATAGACGGGATTGTTGAATAATTATAATTACAGAATAATCCAATGTTTGAAAATTTCAAAAAAATAACAATCAAAGGAGGCTGTTTTAGTTCAGACACCGAATTAGAACTTTTTAATAAAGAAGCTCTTAGTGTTATTTATGGTCGTAATGGAAGTGGTAAAACCACAATAGCCCATTGCATTGGTGAATTAGTAAAATCGGAAGAAGAAAAAAACGCTGATTTTACTGTGACTTCATATGAATCAATAACGATAGACAAGAGGGATTCAGTATTTATTTTTAATGAAGATTTTGTGCGAGACCACGTTAGAGTGGAGAATGATGGTATAAACACCATTATTATGCTGGGAGAACAGGTTGAGTTAGACGAGTTGATTGCGGAAAAGAAAAAACTCCTCATTGGACTTAAAGAAGAGTATATCAAATTGGAGGAGGAACGAAAAAGACTAGACAATGCTAAAGATAATATTTCGCCGTTATATTATTATAATTTAATACGAGATGCGCTTCGTGCGGATGGAGGATGGGCTGATACTGATCGAGATATAAAAGGGAATACAGTAAAAAGTCGAGTTTCCGAAGATTTAGTCCACACTTTGTTGGGTCTTACTGAACCAATAGAGAATTATGATACTTTGCGCAGCCGAGTAATCGACAATCTAAATCTTTATAAAGAGTCTGAAGATGCCCAAGAACTGGATTGGGTTAGAGATAATGTATCACTACCTGAAGGTCTTGAACAACTAAATGAATTGTTAATAAAACCGTTGGATACGCCTAAGTTGACAGACCGTGAACGTAGGCTTTTGGCTTTATTAACACAGCATCCACAGTATTCAACAGACGAAACCAAGCGAATGATGGCAGAAAATTGGCCTTTCTGTCCTATGTGTTTGCGTGAAATAACAGAATCTGACAAGAATATCATTGCCCAAACTTTAACCTGCATATTGAATGAAGAGGCAAATCAATATGAAGCATTGCTACGCGTTGAATTGGAGAAGTTTTCCATGATTGGAACATCTCTTCCGACTTTTAGAGGCAGCTTAAATGAACGGGAGTTGAAGAGTGCGCAAACAGCAAAGACAAATCTTAATTCCATCCTGCATAAGATACAACAAATAATCATTCAACGTAAGAATGACATTTACACATCTCTAATAAATCCATTCTCGGAAGAAGACTATTTAGCATATAAAAGTTCTGTTACTGCATGGGAAAAGGCTTTGGACGCTATGGAGCTATGCGTAAAGCGCTTCAACGATTCCGTTACTAAACGGAATAAGTTATATAGACAGTTACGGATAGATAATAATTTATTGGCGAGAAAACAACATTCAGCATTATTGGCTAGTTACAAACTGGCTAATGAATATAGTGAAAAAAATCAAGCTCAAATAGAATCCAAGCGTAAAGAGCAGGAGACAATTCTGCTAGAAATCAAATCACTAATTTCCCAGAAAGAGCGTACGGATATAGCATTAGACTATATTAATCAAGAATTACAATATGTATTTTTCAGCAAACGTAAGGTGATGCTGGAACCAGGCAATGGCTGTTATAAACTTCGGATTAATGGCAAAGCTGTTAAACCAAAGAAAATTAGTGTCGGAGAAAGAAATGTATTAGGATTATGTTACTTTTTTGCTAAGCTGTTTGGTGGCAAGACAGTAATATCCAAATACACTTCTGAATATCTTATTGTGATTGATGATCCGGTATCAAGTTTTGATTATGGCAATCGTGTTGGAGTTATGTCGTTGCTGCGATTCCAATTCGGAAATATCCTTAAAGGAAATTCTAACAGTCGAATATTGGTCTTATCTCATGATTTACAATCAATTTTTGACCTTATGAAGATTCGTAATGAAGTAACCGATAAAAAAGATCCCACTTTTGTTGAGTTAGTAAATCTCAGTCTAAAAGTACATAAGTTAAAGAACGAATATAAAAAATTATTGGAGAGCGTATTTGAATACGCTTCTTCTGCGACAACATTTGACTCTGATGATATTCGTGATATTAGTATTGGAAATACTATGCGAAGATTACTAGAAGCTTTCTCCAGTTTTTGCTATGACATGAACTTTGAAAAAATGCTTAGAAAAGAGGATATTCTTTTAGAAATCCCAGAAAATAGACGGAATTATTATGGAAATTTCATGTATAGGCTCACTCTAAACTCTGAAAGCCATATGGAAGAGAATATCTATACCCTTAATGGAATTACTGCAAGATTCACAAAGGAAGAAAAGATCCAAACAGCAAAGAGCATACTTCTCTTTTTGCAATATATAAATAAGCCGCATCTTAATGCCTATCTCTCTGAACATATGGCAGAGATTGAGAGTTGGAAAGCAGATGAAGAGGAATGGGTTCTTCCAACAATATAAAAGACCTAAGAAAGACTGATGATGCTTACTGCCCTATGACTATTGACGATATAAAGGCATTGATTGCAGCGGACGAGTCGCGAACTCTGGAGCTGAAAAGGACTACCGGCGAACTGAAAGACGGTATGCACTCGGCGTGTGCGTTTCTCAACACAGATGGTGGTTGGTTGATTTTTGGAATTACGCCGACAGGATTGAAGATTCTTGGGCAGCAGGTTACGGAAACGACTAAACGTGAGATTGCACAAGCCATTGCCGGATTGGAGCCCGCTGTCGATGTGAAGATTCATTATGTGGAAGTGCCAGACCGTCCGGGAAACAAAGTTATTGCCATGCACTTTGATGGCTGGGTATGGGGAGAGCGACCGCATACCTTCCACGGATGCCCTTATTATAAAGTCGAAAGCACAACGAAGGTAATGCCGCACGAGATGTATGATGAACGAATCCGGGCGCATCAGCCTCAGATGTATGCGTGGGAGCGTCAGATGGCAGATGGTGTTATGCTTGCCGACTTGAACGAGAAGCATATCAGAGGGTGCATCCGGCTTGGCGTTGAGGGCGGTAGAATTCCCGCAAGCGCAATGAGTGCGCCGATCGATGACACATTGGCGAAATGGAATCTTCTGAAAAACGGCAATCCGACCAATGGAGCGGTGATGCTTTTCTCGAACAATATCGAAGAGTATCCGCAGTTTCGGCTTCGGATGGCTCGCTTCTTGGGTAACGATAAGAATGAGTTTATCGACAACCAACGTGCAGAGGGCAACTTCTTCGACTTGCTTGACGCTGGCATGGCATTCTTCTTCAAGCACCTCAATTTAAGCGGAAAGATTACAAGCCACAGCCTTCAGCGCGAGGAACGCCTTGAAGTGCCGTATCACGCTTTGCGCGAAGCATTGATTAACAGTCTGTGCCATCGTCAATGGGAGAAGCATAATCTGACCGGAAGTATCGCAATCTACGATGACCGCATAGAGATTGCCAATCCCGGCATATTCCCTCCTCAAATCTCACCCGAATCCATCAAGGAGCCGCACGAGTCCTACCCATACAATCTTAAGATTGCCGAAGCCCTGTATAAGTCAACCTATCTGGAAAGCTGGGGTTCCGGAGCCAAGCGTATAATGGATGCTTGCCGCGAACAAGGCGTAGATGAACCCACATGGCGTTGGGACGGAGGCTTTGTAATCGTAACCTTCAAACGACCGACAAGGAACGTGGCTTCCCAAGAAGCCATCAAATCGAGTGGCGGAGGAAACGGCATACAAACAGGCTATTCTGCCAAAGAAACTAAAGAAACCAAAGAAAATCCCAAAGAAACCAAAGAACTCCCCAAAGAAATTATTGACGCAATCAATAATCGCGATTTGACGGAAGTTCAATGCAATTTGCTGTCTCTGATTATAGCAATGCCCTCTATAACCTTGTCCAAGATGGCGGAAGAATTGAATCTGACCATAGATCAGGTGCGGACTTTGAGAAAAAAAATGGAAAATAAAGGTGTATTTCTTTGCCGTATAGGAGCCACAAAGAAAGGTTCCTGGGAAATAAAATTTGAATGACTATGACTATTGAACAACAAATAGACCAAGCGGTAGAAGACTTAAAAAGTATTTTGTGTCAATCCGCGAAATCTCGCCAAGAAGCCCAACGCATAAGCGACATATTAGACTCAATTGGCTATCAGCTTAAATCAGCAAATTCCACATTGACAGGAAACTTTTCCAAGGCAACTTTGGAAAGTATGGTTTCAAAGATGTATTCCGAGAAATCAAGGTTATAATGGTTGAATTGTTCACCATAGAATAATCTTCCACGGATTGATTGTTCCTGCAATCAGTCATCTGACTGATTGGCAGATCAGCAAGACTTTCTAACGGCAATCCTTTCGGTCATTCATCCATAAGGCTTGACACCCATCTGCTCATAAGTTCATTCAGTCATCTGTTCATACGTATGAACATCAATACGTTAGTACGTTCATACGTCAATACGTACTAACAGCATCTTTGCAATCAAGACTTCGATAAGCAACTATCTGTAGCAATGTGCGTTAACCAAATTACAATCTCGAAAGCATTATATAGCGCATATTGATATATCAACTGCCTTTCGTCAAATCATGTTCTACCTCATTGCAGAAGTTGGATGTTGCCGATGTTACAGATAATTGAAATTCTCGGCTATCCCGATTACAATAGCCTTTTCTGTATGTAACCTATTGTAATTTGGTTCTATCAAGCCTTCTGATTCTGTAGGTCGCAACGGAATCCGTCGGGATTCTGCAAGGTATGTTTTGAGCTGCACGAAACTGATTTTGCAGCTCAAAACCCTTGCAGAATATTGGTTGGTCTTACTCCAAAGTCGTAATCCCCGTTGCCGATTTCACACTCCGATTTTTCCCTTTTTGTTTCTCATTGTGATTTGCAGAGAAGGAAAAAGCTGACAAATCATTGTTGACTTATCGGCTTAGGATATGACGGTTGGGACCTTACATCGGCACATAGTTGATTTCACCGAGGGAGTTGATAGCATCCTGTTTCAGACTGTCAACGACATGGAGATATCGCTCTGTCATCTTTATGGAGGTATGTCCGAGGAGGCTTGACACCGTTTTTATATTCGCTCCTTTGGTAAGGACGTTCACCGCGAAGCTGTGCCGGGCGCAATGCCATGTGATTTTCTTCTTAATGCCTGCCGCCTTTACCCATTTACGAAGATACAGGTTGCAGATGTTGTAATGCGGAACTTTGAATATCCGGTCATCATAGTTGTCGTTATCCGGCTCACCGATCAGACGGATAAGGGTGTCGTTCAATGGAACGATTACCCAGCTCCGGCTGCTGTGGTCTTTTGTCTTTTGCTGCTGGAAACGCAATGTTTGGGTTGTGTAATCCACATTGCGATAGGTGAGCTGGCTCGTGTCGCACCATCGCACACCGGTATAAAGAGCGAAGATGAACGCACGATGAATCTCCGGCTTCTCTCCCTCAAAATGTGTAGCCACAAGCTGCTGTATTTCCTCCGGCAGAAGAATCTCCTTTTGAAGCGTCATGTTGTCGTTCTTCAACACGAATCCCCGACACGGATTTTTCTTGATTAGGTCTTTGTCAACAGCCGCCGTAACCATACGCTTGAACATCCGGAAATAGATTTTGGGGCCGTCGCCTGTTCCGTTCTCTTTCAGATACTCAACATAAGCCGCCACCATGTCAACCGTCAGTTGCGTCATCTTCAGATTTTTCTTATAAAGGGAATATCTCGGCGTATCGGCAAGAAAGGTCATAAACTTTTGCAGACCGTGCCCGAGCGTTATGCGGGTGTATTTAGTGAGCGACGGGGATTTGATGAACTCCTTGTAGAACTCAAGAAAGTCCTCATCCATATCCTTGCGGAGTCGATAGCCCTCCCTGTCCTCAAGGAAAGATTGCTCACGTTCAAAACGTATCTTTTCAGCAAGGGCAAGAGTATTCTTGTTCTGCAAACGCTCCTGCTGGTTGCGGGGATGAAGCCAGATATACAGGTTGAGGTTTTCTTTCTTGCGGGAGTGTTTGATTTGATATTTCGGTTTACCCGCCATCGCTCCCTCGGTGTAAAACACCTGATTGCCGTCCTCGTCAAGCACGGGCGATTCAGTCCGTCCGAGATAATATTCAAGGAAAAGGCTGGCGCGACCATCGCTCAACTCCGATTGCCGTAGCTTGGGATTCTGCTTCTTGCGATTTTCTATTTTTGCCATACAATTATAATTTTGCGCAAAGATAATCCGAGGCATATTAATCTGAAAATCGCCGTTTACAGACCTTAACATTTACCCTCTGACTACAGTCCATAATTGAGGGTACAAAAGGTGTACTTTTTGAGAAAATCGGGTCAAAAGCAGGAAAATCGTCGCACCTCCAATAATGCTTATTGCACTGAAAATAAGCATTGTTAGCTAATTAGGCTTGTCTATGATTTTCTATCAAAGAAATCTGGAAACTTTCAAATTAGCACAAGGATTAGCATAGTGGTTCTCACGTCATATGCGTGGGCTGCTATTTCCATATCCGTGCTAAGGGTTTTCTCAGGACCTCCAATCAGAGCGTGGCATAGTCAGTTCCACGCTTCATTGTATATATATTTGGCCGACAAGGGACTGTGAAGGCCTATTGTCAACCAATGCCATACAAATACATCACCTTTCTACTGGTCATATTCGCAAGTATGGTGTCATGCTCAATGTTTCGGCAATCCAGCCACATAGAGCCAAAGAACACCTCGACCACTCCTCCGCAACGCGTCATCTACAGCGATTCTATCGACAACATAATCTTACACGCGAACAGTGTCTGTTGGTGGGAAGTAGAGGGAATGACTGAGTTCCCTGATTCTGTTCCCTCTGATGAACCAGTATTCATCTTTGGCTACCCCGTGGAGACGCGTCACGAACCATATGCGGATAGCGTGCTATCATTCATCATATCTGATTATGACTGGTATATCCGAGATTATCCACCGGTCAAACAGATGTTTCATCCTGATGTGATTTTTTTGTTCACCAATAATATTTCCAACGAAAATGCGGGAATGTTTGTGTCTTTCGGAACCGGGGAGGTTGCTATATTCGACACAACCGACATACAAAATCTTTCGGATAGTGTGCCAAATGACAATCTCAAATACTATCTGATGCGAGACCCACGGCTCCTGGCCAGATGGACAGCGGGGAAATTACCCCAAAATGAATATTATCAAACCCTTTTGAAACTCTGAGCATGAAAAAACTCGCCATCATTATCATCTTTCTGTCATTGCTTTCCATAAGGTCGTCGGCCTCCACTTTCCATGCCATCATCTTCGCGAACACCGATGACTCACACATTGGAAAATCCGTTTATATCGACTTGAAACGTATGGAAGTGGAAATGACCGCCATATCCAAATCCATCGGATATTCCATCAAGAAATATTTCTATTATGGAGATGCCGCCAGATTCAATCGTGACAATCTCGAGTCTGTGATTGACAATCTAAATTGCGGGCCAGACGACATCATTTTCTTTTATTACTCCGGTCACGGAGGACGCGCCGAGAACGAAAACACCCAATTCCCGGAAATGTGCCTGACTGTCAACGAACCCCTCACACGTTCCTCCCAGCTCTGTCCTTTGCATAACGTCTACTCACGTCTCCGCAACAAGAATCCTCGTCTTACGATTGTGATCGGGGATTTGTGCAATTCTATCATACGAGGATACAAGCGTAACGACAACCTGGCGTCAAAAGGGGCCACGATACTATCAAAAGGAGCATACGACGTTTATATAAATCTCTTTGTCAATGTAAAGGGAGGACTTCTCGCTGCTTCAAGCCAGCCCGGCCATACCTCCGGTTGCTATCAGATCCACGAGGATGGACAAACATATGAAGCCGGAGGATATATGACCCATTCATTCCTGACCATGTTGCAATATTGTGTCAGCCAAAGCCGGGAAGTCAGCTGGGACGGATTGATGAAAGGCACCATCACCTTGACACAGGAACTGACCTCAGCAGCTCCAACTCCTCAGACTCCCATCTACAAGTCCGAAATAACCATAGCTACCCCTCCCGCCATAAGCAACAACATAAACACACCACCGCAGCAGCCGGCCCTGTCAAACGACGACGCAACTAACCAACGCGACAAACTCGCTTATTCGTTATCAATGGTCTGCAGCCAAGAGGTGCCGAAACTCGACAGAATCCACAACATCGACGCCGCAAAGAAATATTTCGCGGGGTCGCAGGCCCGTGTTCAGGTCATCGGAGCAGACAACCGGACAATAGTCAACACCTGCGGCATAGACAGTTATCTCAATTACCTCAGTATAGCGACAAATATGACCCAGGTAATGGTACTTGAGACCAAGGAAAACGAATCCGGGAAAATCACATACCTGAAAGTTCACGAACTCCACTATAAATAAGACCAATGAAAAAAACAATCATCACGACACTGCTTATCTGCATCGCGCCATTCATTCTCATGGCCCAACAGACCAACGACCTCTCTCCGGAAGAAATCGACGCGTTCAAAATCCAATGCCAAGAACGAGTCGACGCGTTCCAGATGGGGCTTGAAGTCATCGCCGACAAAAGCCAGAATGCAGACATCAAGTCTCACTATATCAAAACAATCCCTGAAATGTTCATGGGTGAGGGAGACCCGTGGACAGACACCAACGGTGGGAAACATGCCGCCGTAAAGATGCAGGTCTCATCCATCTCCTCGGGAAAAACCACAGACATCCCGCTGAAGCAATATCTGCAAAGACTACGTAATATGCCCTACACCTCAGTGGAACTTAAAAAAGCAAAGACCTGCATGATAAGCAACCTCTACAAGGTCAGCGACAATCTCTATATGGGAACATGCACTTTCTTCCAGTATTTCACCGGACAATCGGGCGACAACGTGGTCTATCGCGATTATACCCAAAAGGAGGTGGATGTATACATCCGTCGTGTGGCCGATGGCAGTCTTGGAAGCTACTGGGATATGAAGTTTGGAGACATCAATGTCACCGAGACACAGAAATTGTAATCCAATACCATTCAATATGAAATCCAGGATATTTTTCTTGATTATGCTCACAGTGCTATCCGTCAGCCATTCCAGCGCATTTATCTTCACACAGGCAGTCGATGAGGAGGCACTGATGAGCAAGGTCAAACAAATCGATGAATTTTTCAGCCGTTTCAATCTGGAGACAGGCTGCAACGGAAATCCCATAGACTCAGCATCCATAACCATCGACTCCATCCCGTCAGATTCAATAATGCGATTCAGGAATCTCGCGTCACTCCTTCATATCGAAAATTTCGTGAACGAGAAAAACGAGCCAGACTCCCTCGCCTGGGAATTTATAGGTTATGTGGCCAGAAACAATAAGCGGATACATTACGCCGATACGACATGGCATGCCGAAGCGATAGCATCCTTTCTCCACTCCGGCAAGACTTACCCGATACGCATTTTCCTCAAGACTGAAAATGTGAGGGATGTCATCTACAAGTGGGTGATAACCGACATCGACACTCCGCTTATCTCTGAGACCGACAGCATCAACCACAGCATTTCAATAATGCCCGGTGCTCATAGCAGCTCATTCATCACTCTGCCCGAGACTATAAACCTTAACTCTCGGGAGATAGAGTCGCTCTTCAAAAAAGATTATAAGCCAAATCGTCTCGCCGTGTTCGCGTGGCTTGTGTCATCCGATAAGATAAAAATGAAAAACGTGACCAATGTCAAATACCATTTCACACTTGACGACTACCAATTCACTGTCGAGCGGATTGAAAATGACAACACCGGAAACAACGGATGGCTTATAAATGAAATTCATACCGAAACCAAACAATCCAGACAATGAGAGCATTACTTTTGTTTCTGACAGGGTTGATTGCCCTGGCATCTTCAGCACAGAATCTTACTCAGGCACAAAAACAGGAAGCGCTTCAGTGCGCGACCAAGTTCTGCGAGCTGCTGACACGCTTCAGCAATGGCGAGCGCACCCTCAACACTCAAATCAACGCCTTATGCTCGGGGGCGGATTGCTCCGCGTTCGACGACATCAAGACCAACAAGGAGATAACCCTACGAAACTACCTGCTGGCCATCCAGACAAAATATCCACATAAACTCTCTATGGCCATCACTACTCCCACCCTCTCCGACAGCAAAGTTTACGCCGAACCAGTAATGGGGATGTCACTTGAATGGGGGAAAATAGATGATTCTGCCGGGGAGGCAGCTACAGGCACAATGTTAGGATTGTCTGTCGACCAGATAAGCAATTACTATGTAGTCTTCAATGTCAGACAAGATTATACGTCACTCGGTCGCAGTGTCAATAAAAAACTCATATACGATGCGGCCAATCAGAAAATCACTGCTTTCATCACCGACAACGGATCTTATATCTGCTTTCTGAACAGCCTGTCAACATTCTCCAAAAAAGATTACAAGAATGCGATATACTGGGCAGATATGGGTAGTAAAAATTCTCGCTCTTCATTGACAAAAAAGTGTCATGCCGTAGCATTATTAAGCGCCACATATTCCGGAGATTTTGCACAAGGGATAAAATATGCCGAGCTTTATGGTGACAGACTGTATATTGCGTTTCTCAATGCCATTCAATTAATGTTGTCTGAAAATTTCAGCCAAATGCCCCCATATGTCAGAGAGTTGGAATCCTTGTTGGAAACCCGAACAGATATGGGCAATATCGCAAAAGGAAATTTGTATTGTAGTTTGGGCAATATTTTCGCATCCCCTCTATATCCCGGTCAGAATATGGATAAAGCGTTGGCGTATATGAAAAAGGCCATACAATTAGATTGTCCCAACGCAGGCTATCTGATTTATATTTATTATACTCTATTTGGAGAAAATTTTGCATCGGCAGACATAGCTTTGACCGCACTTGAAATTTCTGTCAATTTAGGTTATCCCCCTTCTTTTTATCCATACGCAGTCCTGCTGGAGGGAAATGATTATATTGATGATGCCAAGACATACTACGAGAAATCTGCGAAATCGGGAAATTACATCGCAATGGCATGTCTGGGACGACTTCTTATAAATCAAGGGGATAAGGCCAATGGTGTGAATTGGTTAAAAAAGGCGTTGTCTTGCGATAATCTTGACGAAAAGATTGAGCTGGAAGGAACAGGGTGGTGGCCTAAATCACGCGCCGACGTGCAGGCTCTTCTGAACAAATACAATAACTCCACTACAAGCTCATATTCATCATCCCCGTCATATTCTTCCCACTCAGCCAGCACCTCTTCCTCGACATCATCTTCATCCGGTAGCTCCTACTCCTCAGCCTCCTCATACACCCCGTCAAGCAGTTATCATACCTCTTCCTCCAGCTCATCAGGTAGTTACTCCAGCTATTCAAGTTACAACTCATATAGCAGCCATAGGTTCAATGAAGCCAAAGATGACTTCTGCATGGGGCTTTCGGCCGGATACGTCAGGAAAGAATGGCTCTATAACGACGGCTCTTCAAAAGAGAATCTTGATGTCTTCTGGGAAGACAAATACACCAACGGCATCCAGGTCGGACTGCGCGTTGATTGCCAGTTCGGTTACGGATTCGGCCTTAACAGCGGACTGTTTTATGAATATTACTTCGACAAAAGTGAGGATTTTGTCGATAATGACATAACATTTTATTACCGGATGAAAGAGCATTCACTATATCTTCCCGTTCATTTCAAATATAACCTCAATTTCAGCAGATGGTTTCAAATCGGCCTATACGGAGGTATCGGTCTGGATTGCGGACTAAGCGGTAAATATATCCTGTGTTCACCCGAAGAGCTGTACTCCGGCGATGAAATGTTTTCTCCCGGAGACACCCTCGACTCTTTTTCTATGTATAGCGATGAATATGACCTCAAACGGTTCAACGCGTCATTGGAATATGGAGCGTCCATAAGGATACGCCGTCTTCAGCTAAACTTCACAATCTCTAAAGGATTGGTAAATATGTCAGGGAGTGACGAGTACACCGTAAAACAAAACAAGGTTATGAGCTTGACAGCGTCGCTCTGTTTTTGATATTCCGGTTTCAACCATCAATATAACTTCGCATCCGGAGGTGTCTCACGCAGATTCCGCAGATACGCGGAATCTGCGTGAGACCGTTTTTAATATATGCTGCAAGGTGTCCGCGGAATCCTCAAAAACTTTTTCGCGGGAATAAATTCTGCCAATTTGTTGTTTATCAAGATTTTTACTATATTTGCAAGACTAATTCCTTACTTAGACATATTTCAGACGATAACCATGAGAAAAATGTTTTTGGGCCTGGCGGCGGCGCTGGTGGCGCTGTGTGGCCAGGCGAGAGAGATTGTGTTGCTCGAGGGGCCGTTCGAGGCCGACTGGAGCGACAAGCATTGTGTCGACCCGATGCAGATGGTCGGTGTGGCCGCGGGCGACATAATCCATGTCTATACCAGCGATGTGAAGAACTACGCCGTGGCGTATATCCGCACCAAGAGCAATGGCTGGGCGGCCATCAGCAGCGACTATGACAATATCCGCATCACGGGCGACTTCGAGTGTCGCCTCGACGAGACACTGATTGATGTGATCGACAACGAGACCCTGATGTTTGGCGGCAGCGGCTACACCATCGAGAAGGTGACGCTGATCACTGACCGCCCCGAAGACACCCGCGTGGGTTACGATGACCTGTCAAACCCCGACGCGACGGAGGCCACCCGGCAGATTTATGACCTGCTGCGCAATTGCTATGGCAACCGCTCCATATCCTGCTCCATGGCCGAGGTCAACTGGAACCACAAGGAGGCGGAGTATGTCAAGGCGTGGACCGGGAAGTATCCGGCGATGAACGGATATGACTACATCCACCTGACTTATGACTGGGAGCCATACGGCGACATCAGCCCCGTCAAGGAATGGTGGGACATGGGTGGCCTCGTGACCATCTGCTGGCACTGGCGCGCCCCTGACAGCGAGGCTGTCTGGGAGGCATACAAGCGCGACAACAACGACAACACCGTCTTCGAGGGTTTCTACGCCCCAGGCGGCGGCTCCCCCAGCACCACATTCAGCCCGGCCAACGCGGTGGTTGACGGCACATGGGAGAACGAGTTCGTCTGGTCAGACATCGAGAAGGTGGGCCAGCGGCTCAAGCTGCTCCAGGATGAGGGCATAGTGGTAATCTGGCGTCCTTTCCACGAGGCGGCGGGAAACAGCACCATTTACAGCGACGGCAAGGCATGGTTCTGGTGGGGAGCCGACGGGGCTGCCCCCTGCGTGACTCTCTGGAAGATGATGTATGACTATTTCCGGGAAATCGGCCTCAACAACCTGATATGGGTGTGGACCTCGCAGACCAAGGACGGGGCCTGGTATCCCGGCGACGACTATGTCGACATGATCGGACGCGACCTCTACAACTACAAGACCTCAGACGCGTCTTACAATTTCGATTACCTGACGGCGTATTACCCTCACAAGATGATCGCCCTGTCGGAATGCGGCTACTCCGGTGGCACAAGCCCTTACATCAGCGAGCAATGGGAGGTCGGGGCCAAATGGAGCTTCGCCATGCCCTGGTATCATTATGGGTACAAGCTCGGGGGCAACCACCAGTATGCCAACAAAGACTGGTGGCAAGACTGGTTTGGCCTCGACCACGCCATCACGATGGAGGAGATGAAGGCGCTGAAGGAGGAATACCTCTCGCGCTCGTCGGTCGACGCGCTACCGGGTGCTGACAGCGCCCCGGGCTACGACTACCCAGCCGTATGGCACAACCTACAGGGCATAAGAATCGCCCAGCCCACACAGCCTGGCATTTATGTCAAGGATGGCCGCAAGGTTGTGATACGTCCGTGACCCTTAGCTTACCCCACACTAATCCGGAATCGAATCTATACCTGCCTGCATTGAATCCGTCCACGAATCTTACGGATTCGTGGACGAACCATACATATGGGTATTATTAGGGGAAATCAATTAGTATTGCCCATAATCATACGATTGACACGATGAGCAATGCGATAGACAGGATGACTATAAGAGCTACAATAATGCCCCAAAACCACTTGGCGGTGTCGGGGTCAGTGGCCATATCCTTCAATCCACCAAATATATCTTCCAACAGGGTAATACCCATGAATATGTCGAAGTAGCTCATAGAACTCTGTTTGATTTGCAAAATTGATCAGGGGCGCAGCTGGCCATCTCCGGTGAGGAGGTAGCGGGTGGTGGTGATCTCGCGCAGACCCATCGGGCCGCGCGGCCCGAGCTTCTGTGTGGAGATGCCGATTTCAGCCCCGAGGCCAAACTGGGCGCCGTCGGTGAAACTTGTGGGGAGGTTGACATAGACGCAAGAGGCATCGACCATCCGGCGGAACCGGTCGGCGGCGACGGGGTCAGCGGTGATGATGCTCTCGCTGTGGCCCGAGCCGTGGCGGGCAATGTGGTCTATGGCCTCGTCGATGCCGCCGACTACACGCAGCCCCATCTTGTAGTCCATCCACTCAGTGTCCCAGCAATCCCCGGCAGCCACCAGCAGCGAATCGGGATAGCTGCCCCTCAGCGCGTCCATTGCCTCGGAGTCGGCATGTATCTCCACCCCCTTGGCGGCCAGTGGGGCACACAGGGCGGGAAGGTCGCCCAGGCGGCCACGATGGACCAGCAGGGTATCGAGGGCGTTGCAGACGCTCACACGCCGGGTTTTGGCGTTGGCCACTATGCCACGCCCCATCTCCAGGTCGGCGGTGAGGTCGAAGTAGGCATGCACTACCCCCGCGCCGGTCTCGATGACCGGCACCCTGGCGTTGTCGCGCACGAAGTCAATCAGCCTGCGGCCTCCGCGCGGGATGCAGACATCCACAAACCCTACCGCTCCGAGCAGGGCGGCGGTTGCCTCATGGGTGGAAGGCAACAGCGCGGCCATATCGGTTGACAGGCCGTTGAGGCGTAGCGCCTCATGAATCAGGGCAATGGCCGCACGGTTGGAGTCATCTGCGTCGCGCCCCCCTTTCAGTATGCAGGCGTTGCCGCTCTTGAGACAGAGCGAGAAGACATCGAAAGTGACATTCGGACGAGCCTCGTATATAACTCCAATCACCCCGAACGGCACCCTGACCCGGCGCAGGTCGATGCCGTTGGGCAGTCGGCGATGCTCCACATCCTCCCCCACCGGGCATGGCAGCGCCGCCACATGGCGCAGGTCATCGGCTATCCCGGCCAGACGCTCAGGGGTGAGCTGCAGGCGGTCGTACAGCGGATTTGACGGTTCCATGCGGCTGAGGTCGCGGGCGTTGGCCTCCAGCAGATCGGCCTGACGGCTCTCGATCAGCGAGGCAAGGGTGGTTATCGCGGCCGAGCGCCGCTGGTCGTCGACAGCCAGCAACGCGCGTGAAGCCTCGCGCGACCGTCGGAATATGTCGTTGAGATTTTCCATATTGCAAGATTTCATTTGTTGGCCGACTCCTCGAGATAGAGGTAGTCGTAATGAATGAGCGGGCGTTGGCCGTGGCGGCCTATGGCGGCGGCGGCGGCGACGCTGTCGGTAGCGGCACGCCCCACGGCGACACGCTCGCCGGAGGGGGAAAGCACCGAGACGATGTCACCCTCCTCCCACTCTCCGCAGACCGCCGTCACCCCGACCGGGAGCAGGCTGACCGCCCGGTCGCTGCGGAGAATCCCAACGGCCTCGTCATTGACATGGATTTCCCCCTTGGCGAAAGAACCGCTGTGGGCAATCCACCGCTTGATGGTGCTGAGCGGGGCGGCAGATGGCTCGAAGAGGGTGTGTGGCACAGAGTCGGGGTTCTCCACAAGGTCGACCAGCACCCCGGGGCGGTCTCCCCGGGCAATCATCACCGCCACACCCTCGGCCGACACCTTGCGGGCGATGCCGCATTTGGTGCCCATCCCGCCCCGTCCGAAACCGCTCTTGGCGGCCACGACATGGGCCGAAGGGTCTTCCCTCGGGGCCACACGGGGAATCAGCACCGAGGCGGGGTCGGCCGGCGAGCCGGTGTAGATGCCGTCGATGTTTGACAGAATCACCAGCAGGTCGGCATCGAGCATCGTGGCGATAAGCCCCGACAGCTCGTCATTGTCGGTGAACATAAGTTCGGTCAGGCTCGCCGTGTCATTCTCGTTGACAACCGGAATCACCCCGTTGTCAATCATCGTCAGCATGCAGGCCCGCTGGTTGAGGTAGAGGTCTCGCGAGGAGAAATTCTCCTTCTGGGTCAGCACCTGCCCCACGAGTATCCCATACTCGCCGAAAAGCTGGTTGTACAGGTTGATGAGCCTTATCTGCCCTATCGAGGAATAGAGCTGTCGCGAGGCCACACTGTCGAGGGCCAGGGGGCGGCTGACCGCGCCACGTCCGCAGGCCACGGCCCCGCTTGACACCAGCACAATCCCGTGGCCCCGGGCGTGGAGCCTCGCGATCTGGTCGACCAGGGCCGACATGTTGGTGACATTGGGTTTGCCGTCGGGGCGGGTCAGCACATTGCTGCCGACCTTCACCACTATCCGTTTCTTTGCTTCATCCATCGCCTTGACAGTCAGTTTACGGCGCGGCCCGCTTTCAGTCCGGCTATCACCGAGGCTGAGAATCCGGCCTGCTCCATCGCGTTGAGTCCTTTTATGGTGATGCCTCCGGGGGTGGTCACCTTGTCTATCTCGCTCTCCGGATGGACGCCCGGCAAGGCCAACAGCGACGCGGCCCCCTTGAGCGTCTCCACCACTATGGCCTGGGCCTCAGAGGCACGGAATCCAAGTTCCACACCACCCTCGACGGCTGCGCGGACATAGCGCATCGCGTAGGCGATGCCACACGAGGCCAGGGCGGTCGCCGCCGGAAGCAGTTTCTCCTCGATTTTCATTACCTTGCCAAGCAGCGAGAACGCTTTCACGGCGCGGTCAGCCCCGCCGACGACCTCCACCACGAAGGTCATCGACTCGCGCAGCACCATCGCCGTGTTGGGCATGACCACCGACAGGTCGGGATAGCCGTCGGCCTTGCGGAACATCCCTTTCAGTTCCTCACCGGAGACCCCGGCGACAATCGCCGCCACCTCCTGTTTGTCGTAATCGAGGGTGTCGCGGAGTTCCTCAACCACGTCTGGGAGAATCCATGGCTTCACGGCCAGAATCACCAGGTCAGCATCCTTGACCGCCTCTCGGTTGTCTGTGAATGTATTGATTCCCAGCGCATCAAGCGGCACGAGTTTCCCGGCTGAGGGGTTGGCCACGGAGATAGCAGCCGCAGGCATACCCGCCTCGACAAGCCCCCTGGCAGCCGCGCCACCCATGGCCCCGGCTCCGATGACGGCTATTTTCATATCGTTCATTTCTATGATTTTCAAATTTTCCCACAAAATTACAAAGAATTGTCAACATTACCCGCAGCAATCTCCTCGGCCAGGGCATTCAGCCTCATTGACAGCTCACGGGTCAGCTTCCCTCCCGCCGCAGGAGCGTCGGCCGGGACAATCTGCAGCAGCCTCCCCCGACAGCAAAGCTCAAAGCTCTCGCCCGACGGCTTGTATCTCTCAGGGAATCCGCATGGCATCACTTGTATCACTTTCCCTCCGTTGGCAATAGTCCAGTCCCTGACCCTCTTTTCGGCCTGACTTATGAATGGAGAAACCAGTACCCCGCCGTTCTCAACGGTTGCGAGCCATTGCCGCTTCCGCCGGGTCAGCTCGGCGGGGGTGAAGCTGCGGCTCACACGCACCGCCGCCTTTTGCGGATCACCCAACAGGAAGAGGTTGCCGTAGGCCGACAACCGCCTCCCTCCGACGGTCAGACTGTTTACCCTCCGGAAGAAGTCGGGACTGGCACGCCTGACAAGCAGCCTGCGAGGGTTGTCATCGACGTAACGGAGGAAATTATCCAGTGGGATGTCACGGAACAGAATCCGGTCATTGAAATTTTTCTCGAACACAGGCTGCTGCCTTGATGAGAAATCCGCCTGAGGCATCATCTCCCAGGCGGTTCTCGAGCATGCGCCTTTCAATGCCGCGATGTAATAACCAATCTGGCGCGGAAGCCGCTCGCGGGCATAAATTACCAGGTGGATATGGTCGGGCATTACAACCCGCCTTATGATGGTGACCGCCGGGAATTCCTGCCGGAACCGGCAGATGGCTTTCTCGATGGCCTCCCCTACTGTCAGCAATACCGTCCTGGGCCTCTCGGGGGACTGGCGGGGAGCTTCGGGATTGCCCGTCACCAACGAGAAGTCAGGGACGCCGGGAGCTTTTGTCATCGTAATCAGATAGAAGCAACGGGCGCAATAATCGTGACAGAAGGCCCGGCGGGTCATTGGCATAGCGGGGGTGGGTTTGAGGGTTGGCTTTGGTTTTGGCTTGGAAGCCCGCGCTCCGCTCGGCCACAACACCCGCCGCCTCCGGGCCGGGAAGGGCGCAAAGCGGGGGAGAGAGAGGAAAGCGGGGAGGGGAGAGGGAGAGGGGGGAGTAGGGAGAGGCGGCGGGTGTTGTGGCTGAGCGCAGCGAAGCGCGGAAGTGAAGGGGAGAGAGGGGAAGAGAGGGGAGAGGCGGGGCCATCAGTGGGGCTCCAGGCAGGAGTCGAGGGCGGCTGTCAGGGCCTCGCGGTCGAGATGCTGGCCGATGAAGACAAGTTTCACCATACGGTCGCCGTAGCGGTCGTCCCAGTCGCGGCGCAGACCCGGCTCCATGGCCATCAGGCGCTCCAGCTCCTCGGCGGGGGCGGTGGCATACCAGAGGCCGGCCTGTGTCAGCTGCTTCTGCACCCCGGCCTGCTCGAAGAGGAACGACATGTCGCGGTTGTGGCTGAAATACAGCACCCCCTTGGCGCGTATGACATTGCGGGGCCACGACGAGGCTATGAATCGGTCGAATTTGCTGAGGTCGAATCCCGGACGGCGGCAATACACCATCGTCTCTATGCCATACTCCGAGGCGTGGCCTCCATCGTGGTGGTGATGATGGTGGCAGTGGCCGCAGGTACAACCGTCGGGATGGTGGTGATGGTGATGATGATGGTGGTGGTCATCGTCATCATCATCATCATCCTCTTCATCATCATGATGATGCCCCTCGATCTCGCGGACCCATGTCGCGGAGGTTGCGACATCCTCGAAGTCAAACATTCCTGTGCCGAGGATTTCGTCGAAATCCACATCGGCGTAGTTGCAGTCGATGATTTTCGCCTTTGGCTGGATGGCGCGGATAATGGCGCGTATGCGCCCCGCCTCCTCGGGAGTGACCTCGGAAATCTTGTTGAGGAGTATCACATTGCAGAACTCAATCTGCTGTATCACAAGATTTTCGATATCCTCCTCACCCTTGACGGCGCTCTTCAGCCCGTCGCCGCAGTCAAACTCGCTCTGCATCCTGAGCGCGTCGACCACGGTAACTATGCAGTCGAGGCGCGGCAATGCGCCCCCCTGGGCTGTGTCGGCCATTCCCGCCATCGCGCAGATGGTCTGGGCTATGGGGGCTGGCTCGCAGATGCCGCTCGCCTCGATGACGATGTAGTCAAACCTGCCCGACCGGGCCAGCTGAGAGAGCTGGTCGATGAGGTCGGTCTGCAGGGTGCAGCAGATACATCCATTCTGCAGGGCAACGAGGTCTCCGTCATCCTCCTTCTTCCCTACCACGCCCCCTTTCTGGATAAGCGACGCGTCAATGTTGATCTCGCCGATATCGTTGACAATCACCGCGAAACGTATTCCTTTCTCATTGCGCAGTATCCTGTTGAGCAGGGTGGTCTTGCCGCTGCCGAGATACCCCGTGAGCAGCAACACCGGTATTTCTTTCCTTTCCATTATCATCTATGGTTTTGTTTCTGCAGACAAAGTTACCCTTTTAATACAATCCGCCAATTGTTAATTACGGTTTGAGAATCCACCTATTAATATATTTTAACAATTGAGCAACCTGTATTACAACCTCCACGGACAGCGCATGAATGAAAGCCTCCCCGGCTTCCATCACTGGCCCTGTTTTCTTATTCCGCGCAAAAAGCATATCTTTGCAAGATAAAGTTCCGCCGGATGAAACGAATCGCCATTTTTGCCTCAGGCAACGGCTCAAACGCCGAAAACATCATAAGGTATCTCAGGGACTGCCCCGCTCGGGAAGCGACGGTGGCCGTGGTGGTGTGCAACAACCCCTCGGCGGGGGTGATAGGCCGCAGCCGGGCGCTGGGAGTCGCGGTGGAGGTGATGAGCCGCCAGGAAATCAACGACCCGACCATAATGGGGCCGGCCCTTGAACGCCACGGGGTAGACGCCATAGTCCTCGCCGGGTTCCTACTGATGCTGCCTGGATTCCTCACCTCCGCCTACCGCGACAGGATAATAAACATCCATCCCTCTCTGCTGCCAAAATACGGAGGGAAAGGGATGTATGGCTGTCACGTCCATGAGGCCGTTGCCGCCGCCGGGGAGAGGGAGACCGGCATCACCATCCACCTGGTCAACGAGAGATATGACGAAGGGCGCGTCATATTCCAGGCCTCCACACCGTTGGAGCCGGGCGACACCCCCGAGACAATCGAGGCGAAGGTACACCAGCTCGAACGCCGTCATTTCCCCGCCGTCATTTCACGGTGGCTCGCGGATTTTTGAAAAATATCGCCTCCACCGGAATGGAGAAACGGAGAAAAATCCGTAATTTTGCAACCCGTTATGAAGTATGGTTTTGACAACGAGAAATATCTCAGGATACAGTCCGAACACATAAAGGAACGTATCGCCCAGTTTGGCAACAAGCTCTACCTCGAGCTCGGGGGGAAACTGTTTGACGACCACCACGCGAGCCGCGTCCTGCCGGGATTCCAGCCCGACAGCAAGCTCAGGATGCTGCAACAGCTCAGCGACCACGCCGAGATTGTGATTGTCATCAGCGCTGTCGACATAGAGAAAAACAAGGTGCGCAACGACCTTGGCATCACCTACGACATGGATGTGTTGCGCCTGCGTGACGAGTTCCAGAAGCGAGGTTTCCTGGTAGGCTCAGTGGTCATCACCCACTACAACGGCCAAAGCAGCGCCGTGGCCTTCCGCCAGCGTCTCGACCGCCTGGGCATCAAGACCTACTGCCACTACACCATCGAGGGTTATCCCAACAATGTAGCCCTCATCGACTCAGACGAGGGTTTCGGCAAGAACGACTACATCGAGACCTCCAGGCCGCTGGTGATCGTCACCGCCCCCGGACCCGGCAGCGGCAAGATGGCCGTATGCCTCAGCCAGCTCTACAACGAACACAAGCGCGGCGTAGAGGCCGGATATGCCAAGTTCGAGACCTTCCCCGTATGGAGCCTGCCGCTCAAACATCCGGTCAACATCGCCTACGAGGCGGCCACCGCCGACCTCAACGATGTCAACATGATCGACCCTTTCCACCTGGAGGCCTACGGCAAGACGGCCATCAACTACAACCGCGACATCGAGATTTTCCCTGTCCTCGACGCCCTCTTCGAGGGCATCTACGGCCACAACCCCTACAAGTCGCCCACCGACATGGGGGTCAATATGGTCGGGTTCTGCATCAACGACGACGAGGTCTGCCGCGAAGCCTCCAAGGATGAGATAATCCGCCGTTACTACACCGCCCTCAACCGCCTGGCCCAGGGGGGTGACAATGAGAGCGAGGTCAACAAGATTGCCTTGCTGTTCAAACAGGCCCATATCGACACCACCTACCGCCGCACCACCGTCGCCGCCCGCGAAAGGGCAGAGAAGAGCGGCGTCCCCTCCTCCGCCATCGAGCTGGCCGACGGCACCATCATCACGGCCGAGACCTCGGCGCTGCTGGGCCCGAGCGCGGCGCTGATTCTCAACGCCATCAAGCACCTGGCCGGGATAGACCACTCTGTGAAGCTGATTCCGCGCGACATGATCGAGCCGATACAGTTCACCAAGACCAACTACCTGAGAAGCGTCAACCCGCGCCTCCACACCGACGAGGTGCTGGTGGCCCTGTCTGTCCTCTCGACCCACGACGACAACTGCCGCCGCGCCCTCGAGAAGCTTCCCGAGCTTTACGGATGCCAGGTACACTCCACGGTGATGCTCGGCGAGGTAGACCACAAGATTTTCAAGAAACTCGGCGTGGGCCTCACCTGCGATCCCGCCAAGAAAAAGAAATAACCTACGTCACAACATATACAAGAGGATGTCTAACAACGAAAGTTAGGCCTCCCTCTTCATATTCAAGGCGGTCGCTCCGCCGTGTCGACAGCCACGCCACACAGCGGCGGCGGATTCTGACACCAGGAGTTGCCACAGATATTTTGCAACTTCCGGAAAATTGCCTAATTTTGCATCGTGCAGACCCTCTCAGTGAGGCCCTGCGCGCGACATAACACATCGTAGTAACACGAAAGTGTCATACTGATTCTCATGTGTCTGAAGTGTGGAAGCTCAGAGACCGAATGCGAGGAAAGGTGGACACTCTTGCGTCGTACATCATACGGCGCGGGGGTCATCCTGTCTGTTCCGAGCATTGAAGGCTTCTTCCACCGCCTGGACACATTCGGAACAAACAAATGGCTCCTGCGCATTTTTATGGAAACCCGACAGTTATCCTCCCACATACAGTCCCTCAAACAAGAGGTCGCCGGCAAGTATGGACTTCCGCTGGCCACTTCGGCCGACTTCAAACGGCTGTCGTCGGCCATGATGGAGGCCGGCGCCGGCTATCTGTCACAGTCGACGCTGAAACGGCTGTGGGGATATGTCAAAGACACACAGGCCAAGCATCTGACCACGCTCGACATCCTGGCGCGGTATGTCGGATGCGATGATTTCCACTCATTCTGCAAAGACCGTTACCCCGGCGACAGCCCCGAGAGCGGATTCGCCTCGGGCGACACCCTCGGAGTCGAGAGCCTTGTCAGGGGTGAGACAGTCGCGCTCTCCTGGGCTCCCAACCGGGATATGACCCTGAGATACCTCGGGGATATGGCATTCGAGATCGTGGAGTCGGCCAACACCCGCCTCGCCCCCGGCACACGGGTGAGATGCCTGCGGTTTGTCGCCGACGAGCCGCTGCTGCTCGACCTGGTCTCAGACCATCACGGCGAGTCGATGGTCTACATCGTCGGGAAGCACGGGGGTATCAGATGGAGTCGCCACGGCTGCTGAAATCCTCCAGCATCCGCTCAATCCGGCCGCGATGGGATGAAAGGGCCGGGTCGAAAATCGTGGCCCATCCCGGAGCCTGGCGCGAGATGAAGTCCGTAGGGCATCGTTCCAGCAGGGGAGCGAACGCCGAGGCGATCCTGCGGTCCATCGCGAGGCATACGCGGCCTATGCGCGCCGACCTCGCATCGCGGGAGAGGGAGTCATCAGAGGCAATCGCGGCGACCGAGTCGCCCGACGCACCCAGCTCCACAAGAAGCACCTTGACGATGGCGTCATGGTCGGCAATCAATCCGGCATATTCCCGGGAAACCACATCCGCCTGAATGGCGGCGGAGGGACATGGCGCGATTCCACCCTGCGACACCTGCCCGGAATCTGCCGGCTCCGCTCCACGCCTGGCCTGGAAGCATGCCGCCACTGCGGCGGGGATTGCCATTCCTTCACCACCTCTTTCAGCACCGCGCGGAACCAGGAGGGCAACCACACCTGTCACCGCCACGGCCACACCAAGGGCCATAAGGGCGACGCGCCGCCTTGCCCGCGCGGCAATCCCAAGCAACACACCGGCGTCGGCGGGGCGGCGCGCGCAATCGGCGGTCATCGCCTTGCGGGCGGCCACGCGGAGAGACCAGCCGGGGCGCATCCAGGCCATCATCTTCCCCAGGCTCCACACATCCGCCCTGGGATCACAGCGGTAGCCGGCCTCAAACTGCTCGGGCGCGCCGTAGCGGCGGTTGCCGCCAACGCTCTTGAACATCGCCTCCCCCGCGCAGTCGGCCATTCCGAAGTCGATGATTTTCACCACCGGGCCATCGCCGTGGCCGCTGACCATCACATTCTCAGGCTTGAGGTCGAGATGGCATACCCCCTTTGAATGCATGTATGCCGCAGCCTGGAGCAACCTCACGGCCGCAGCCGAACGCTCGCGGCGCGTGGCACGGCCTGCAAACTCCCCCAGCGTCTCCCCCTCGACCAGCTCCATCAGTATCACAGGGCCGGTATGGACGGTATCCTCCATCGCCGCCACCCTCACGATGCCGGGATGATTGAGCCTGAGCATTATCTGGTATTCCTTGCGCAGCCTAAGGCGGCACTCCGCCAGGCCTCGGTGGCTCTCGTCGAGCCATTTGGCGAACCACACCACACCGTGGCGCGTCACCCGCCCCACCACCGACCGGCCGTGACGGCCCGTCTCGGCATAGCGGTCCACGGCAGCCATGACGGCCACATCATCCTGCCGACACAGCTCCGACGAACTTTCTGAAACTGACGAATCCACACGCAAATATACGCATTTACACGGATTCACGCCCACTTTCGTCAAGTATTCTTGCCAAAAATGAACCAAAAAAGAACCTGTCGCCACCATTCACCCTGGAATTCTATTTCATAATTTTGCAGACGGATACAAATCCATAATCATTATGCCCCTTGTGTCGCAGCGTGGAGGCCAGCAAAATCAATGCGAGGCATAATGATTTTTACTGGAAAACAAGGCCCCGGCGGCCATCAAGCCTTATCAAGCCATCGATACCACCAAAGAGCATAAGAAGAAACAGGCCGTCACTCAGGCCAGCCACCTCCCGCCCGAACCCCGTTCAGGCACGGAATGTGACAGCCATATCGCCGGCCGCCCACCGATGACCCATATCGGCAAAATGGTACGCGAGGTGTTTGACAGGCTCCCCAAAGGCTGCAACATCGGTTGGTTCGCGCGTCAGCTCAACTGCAACCGCAGCAACATCTACGACATCTTCAACCGCCCCACCCTCGACACCGAGCTGCTGCGCCGCATCTCCATCATCCTCCATCACGACTTCTTCCGCGACCTCTCCGACCGCCTGACGCCCGACCTGCAGGTGACAGACCAAGACACCACGCCTGCCAAACCCCTACACAATGTCTAACAACACGCGACAATCCATACCATTATGTTAGATATGTCCTTTATTAAATTATACAATTTAATCTATACCTTTGCAATAAAATAAACCAATACAGAATTCCATAATCTCTTGTAACCTATGGCACGAAAATTTCTGATCATCCTGACCTTAATCGCATTTTTGACTCTGCCGTCAAATGCAAAACTCAAATTCAATATCTCGGATGAATATATGGTGACGACTTCCGGAACAGGAGTTGGCGGCACCAAGTTCGTCGTGGTCAAGGCTTATGGCAAAGATGTCAAAGAAGCTATGGCAAAAGCCAAGATGGACGCTGTGGCCGCGGCCATATTCCGTGGCCTTCCGGCAGGAGGAGGCGCGCAGGCCACACCGGCTTTATCTCCCGACGGCGAACGTCTTTACACCAAATACACCGATTATTTCAACCGCTTCTTCGATGAGAAATCCGGAGAATACATCCAGTTTGTGAACTTCACAAACAGCGACATCCCCAGCGGAGCAAACAACATACAGACAAGCAAAGGACGACAGGTGACGGTATTCGTGCAGATAATGCATGACAACCTGCGCAAACGCCTTGAAACTGACGGCATAATAGAATCAACCGCTGAAAAGACAGCCAAGATTGGACGCAAGCCTATTATTATGGTCATTCCCGAAGCTGCCTGGCTGAAACAGGTGGGATGTGTCGATGAATCAGGAAATGTGGATTTCCGCCGCGCGCTTGACTACAGCAACGACCTGCGCAACACAATCGGAATCATAGGCAGCCTCATGTCTGAAAAAGGCATGGACCTCACTCTGCTGGAGTCAAAGCTTGACGAGCTTGACGCGGAAGCCGCGCGCATGGCTGTGGCAACAGGCAAGGATGGAGCCGGACTCCAGACATCCGACCTTGACGAACTGTCAAAGGTGGCCAACGCCGACTTTATCATCGAGGTTGGAATCTTCCCCCACGCATACGGGCCCCGCAAGCAATACGAGATACGCATCTCAGGCAAAGACACATCATCGCTGACACAGTTTGACAGCCAGACCATAAACAGCTCCCCCTCGTCGGCCCCGGTGTCGGAACTGATAAAAGAGGTATTGCTCCAATACATTGATCCATTCGTGGATAAACTCCATGCCAAATTTGATGACATATCACGCAACGGACGCGAGGGTTATCTCACTCTGAAACTGACTGAAGGCTCTCCGCTTGATTTCGAGAGCGAGGTGACAATCGGAGGTGAGACCGGCGAACTTGCCGACGCCATCGACATGTGGCTCGACGAACATACTGTCAACGGACAATACACAAAGTCAACCGGCAACACCACCACTCTGAAGTATGAACATGTACGCCTGCCTCTGACCGGCAAGGGGGCTTTCGGCAAGAAGGAGAAAGCCATCGATGCCGAGCAGTTCGGCAAGGATCTGGGCAAGTTCCTTAGCCAATTCGGGCTCTCTACCCGCGTGGAGAAAATCGCCCTCGGAAAAGCTTACCTCTATATCGACGCTCTCTGACACCAACCCCATAAACCCACCGGTATGAAGAATATATTAAAAACCATGGTTGTCGGCTTACTGCTGGCAGCCCCGTCTACAACCCAAGCACAGGCTCCCGATGGAGGGGAAGCCCCCTTGAGCCTAAATGTCTACATCCCTGACAATGCCGGCCTACCCGAAAAGGCGGCCCGCAGCCTTGAAGCCAAGCTTTCCCACGCCATAGCCGCCAATGGGTTCGGCTCGCAGAGCGTCGACAACCGTTTCGTCATTGTGCCGCGCGCAGAGGTCAATTCTGTGACAGTCACCCCAACGGCACCACCCAAGACAGTGGTCGAAGGCACCCTGTATCTCTATGTCGGCGATGGGGTCACATCCACACTCTTCGCGTCGGAGTCATTTCCTGTCAAGGGTATAGGCAGCAATGAGTCGCAGGCATTCATGTCTGCTTTCACAAAAATAAATCCGCGCGACCGTCGCCTGCAGCAGATGCTCGAGGTTGGTCGCCAAAGGATAAAGGAGTATTACGAGCAGCAGTGGCCCTCAATGATCAAGGCTGCCGAGGCAGCTTACGGCGAGGGCAACTATGAGAATGCCCTGTCAATACTCTACTCCATTCCTCCTACCTGCTCGGGGTATGACCAGGCCATAGACCTGGCCACGAAATATGCCGCAGGCTATCGCGACAACACAAACGCCTCTCTTCTGACCCAGGCCAGGGCGGCCTGGAGCCAGGCACCCAACGAGCAAGGAGCGGCAGAGGCGATGAAGATCATCGCCCAGATTGATCCCGCGTCATCTTCCGCCGCCGGGGCCACCACCCTTTGCAATGAAATAAAGACACGCCTCAAGCAGGTGGACGACAGGGTATGGCAAGAAGCCGTGGCAGCCGAAAAAGCCGCCAGGGAGCTTGCTGCCAAGCGAGAGACGAATGCTTCCGCCGAACGACGCGCGGCGATAAAGGCTGCCGGAGAAGTTGCCAAAGCCTATGCCTCTCGACCGGTTTACCGCATTGGCTGGTGGTGACAGAGGTCATTTTGCCTGTTTTGAAAATCCAATCTAATATTCCTATATATCACATTCTCTTACAAAATCATGACAAGAAAAAGTTTGCTACTGACACTGGCATTGCTATGGTCATCCCTCGCGGCATATGCCGGAGGCGAGAAGCTCTATTTCGGAGCCACAGAAACCATTCCTGGTGTCACAATCATCTCAACCCAGGCCAAGGCCGACGCCTCCAATCCCAAATATCAGCAGGCCGAGACAATGAAAAGGGCTCAGTTCACTCCTTACTGCGTGTTTTTCAACAACGGTACAGACCAGAAGACGGCTACTCTCCCCTCCCCCAACTATGTGCTTGGAAAGGTGTATGAGAGCCTCGAAAACCGCGTGTACAGAAGCTCAACCCGCTCGGCCCGTGAAAACGCCAATGCCGTGCAGCTCGGTAAGATTGACCTCTCGCAGAACATGCAGACCACACAGAGCGTGATGGCCAACAACTATGCCATCGTGCTTGACAACCGTCCCGACGGAAAGAAAGGAACCGCATGGACACTTTACCGCCTCGCCGTGCCTGACGACTGCGCCAGCCTGATGATCCAGAACAATGGCTCCACCAGGGGCATTAACGCCAAATGGGTGGAAGAGAAAACCGGTATATTCAAGGATAGCTGGGATCTTGAGAAAGACCGCGAGAAATTCTCCCAGGCTTGCCCTGTGTTTGCCCTGGGAGCCCAGGTGGTTGACACCAAGAGCCACAACACCGCCGCCCGAATCGGCACAGGCGACATCGCCTCGCTCTCTTCCGGCGACCGATTCTATGCATACCGCACTGTGCTTGACAAGAAGACCGAACAGCCTGTGTCGAAACGTATCGGTGTGATGCGCGCCATCAAGATTTCCAACTCCTCCATGCGTGACACCAACAACGACTCCACCCTCTTCATGCAGATCGCCGGTCTGCGCACCCCCTCGTCGAACTACGGCGATGTCCTGGTCTACACTCCTGACAAACGTATGGCCACAGGGGTTGCCGGAACATTCCAGAAAGGCATGGTCGGAGCAAAGGTTGATTTCGACTGGATGGTAAACATGTCCCGTATGGGATTTGCCGGCTATGCCATGGCCACCCTTGGAGTGAAAGTGCCCTACAAAAACATCGGCAACTGGTATGTGCTTGATGCCGAGGGTGAAAAAGAGCAGAAACACCTTACCGGCCTGGCTTCTAAGGTTGATCACATCATCGTGCCTTACCTTCGTCTTGGTTATGGCCTTGGATTCCATTTCTGGCACTGCTTCGAGGTTCGTCCCTATGTGATGATTGGTGCCGAAATTCCTATGCTTCTCACTGTAAGCGAGACAAAAGAGCTGACAATGGACATGGAACCTGAGATATTCTGCCCCTATGGATATCACAAGGAAGACCCCACTGTTGATGAACTTTCCCGCACGACAGGTATCAATGTCACCGGAACCGCCGGTGTGCGATTCACCCTCAACATCAACTATCCGCTGCAGGTCTATCTCGGCGCGGAATACACCTACGGCTATCCCCTCAGCGACTGGGAAAAGGATCTCAACAGCATGATCCTGAAGCCGATCGGCATCAACCAGCAGTCTAACTTCGGCTTGTATGCCGGCCTGAAGTGGTGCTTCTAAGCGCAACTTCCAAGATTGCTTTGACAACGTAAACATCCGCAGAGAGAATCCTTGAGGTCAAATATAATGCTTTGAGGATTCCTTCTGTGGATATTTACATTTGTGACAACAACCTCATATAGACACTACCAATTATGACCCATACAAATCAAATGCAAAAACCATCTTTTGGCATCGGACTTGCTTTTTGCGGCATCCTTTTGTCCATAATCCTTGGCATTTCCTCAATGCTGTATTACTCGTCGGCCAAAAGTTCATATCAGTCTGAGATGAAGGAAACCGGCAAGGAGATGAGTTCAAAATTCATGAGTGCCGGACAAGACTACGCGTCAGACATCTACGGGATTGGCTCACAGGCTACCGACGACATAAGCAACGGCACGGCTGATTTCGGCTCGTATATGGAACAGGGCGCGGACGCAGCAGATACAGCTTTCTCCAAGGGACAACAGGCTATCTCTGACGGAGCCGAATCGATGACCAGGATTCAGGAGAAGTTCAAAAGAAATTTCATCATAATATCGATAATCAACTATCTGGCCCTGCTGACTGCGTTGGTATCATGTGTGTATGGCATCATACAGATTCAGCGACTATCAAAGTCAAGCGCCGGGGCCATTCCTGGCAAGATTTTCTTGCAGCTGACATTCGGAGTCTTCGGCCTGGCCACACTCATCTCTGTAAGCTCTCCTATAGGACTGTCATACCGCTATATAATAGCCGACGATGAGGGTGAGACATTGACCAAACTGAGCTGCATAGCCGCTATGTTGCTATTTATTGCCGGATGGGTGTTATGGTTCATCGGCAACAAGAAACTTAACGGGGCTTATCCTCAATACAAGTCAGCCTACATCGGGGCATTGCTTTTATTCTGCTGCCTGGGAGCGTTCCCTGTGCCTGTGATACTGTTTCTGGTCGCATTCTATTGCATAATAAAGGGGTGGATGACCGCAAACAGGCCAGGGCGAGACAACGTGTCGACCGTGACCCAGGTCTTCTCATCCTCACAGACAGAAACTGCATCCGTCAAGATGTCTGTCCCGGCGCCAACATCCAATGTCACAGAGCCGTCTCAGCCAAAGATTCAGGCAAACGCCCAGTCACGCACTCTGACAATCGTCATAGCGGTGGCCGCGGTCATCATCATCGGACTTCTTTGCGCCATTCTTTTCAAATCCGGCAACAATCAAGACCAACCCAAAAACCAGGTGGTTCCGGTCGAAGCCAAGCAGACTGTTGACGAGACGGAGAACCAATCACAGGAATCCCCGGCGGCATCATCCGCAGACGGTAATCTGGGATGTGGAGAATATGAGCTGCAGGGCACAATCGCAGGCAAGAATGTGGAGATCTCGCTTGAGATCAACGCATTTGGCAATGTAAGCGGCGCATACATGTACACATCGAGCAACTCACGTGATATGATCCGTCTTAACGGGTCTTATCTCGACTTTTCGAATGCTCTTGTAATTGATGAGTATTATGATGATGAACCCACAGGTGTATGGCATCTTTCATATGAGGGAGACAATCACCTGAAAGGCACATTCATAAACGCCAAAGGAAACAGTTATCCCATCATGCTTGTCATCACAAGCCACACAAGTTACGAGTAATAATCCTCAATCCAGCCATCACAGACTCAGCAGACACGACAGACGGCATCGGGACGCATTTTTCAGTCACGGTGCCGTCTGGGTGTTTATGGGGAGGGGGCAGGCGGGGATGAGCTGCCCTTTGGTGTCGAAGGTAAGTTGCCGCCCGTCGGCGAGGGTGACAGCGTAACCGACCCGGGGCTCTTTCTTTATCCGGGTGATGACCGGGAGCGCGCCGAGGTGTCACAATGCCCTGCTCACAACCATCCCTCAGCGGGAGCCGCACCGCCTTGGGCGTGACAACTGTCTTATTTCCGCCAATCCAAACTATTCCAATCTTGCAAACATTGGAATAGTTTGGACTTCACGAATACAAAGACTCGACGTTCTCTTTATATTTCAGCCCTCTGATATATCCCTTTTTTTGTTGATTCAATGAAATCTCCGACAGCAATCCTTTATCAATCAAGCCTAAGATGTCATGCTTGGCTGTCGTCGGGGTCACCAAAAGAGTTGTGCTGACATCCTTTACAGTAATAACGGCGTTTTCATCCTTAAGCATCATATAAAGGATTTCTGCCTGCCGCTGTGTTATACCACCTAATTTCAGCAGGCGGTTTTGGTCGTTTTGTTGTGCGGTTTTCCTTGATATATACTTTTTCAATTCTTCAAAAGCCTTCTGAAGGGCATTCAGATGATAGGTAATGAAATATCCCATATCATTCTCATCGGCCTCTGTGCGAAGAAATGCTTTTTCGTAAGACGCTTTCGTTTTATATATGATTCTTGATATGGACATGTATTCCGTAAGCCAATACCCCTCTTTGAGCATGTACCAATGGAAGAGCGCCCTTGCGGTTCTACCGTTGCCATCGACAAAAGGATGAATATATGAGATAAAGAAATGGACGATAATCGCCTTAATGACTGGATGAATGAACATACTGGTGTTGTCACTGTTTGAGAACTCCACAAGCCATTCAATCGCAGATGGAATTTCAGTGAAGCATGGGGGAATATGCACCACCTCATGGGTGATTGCATTCTCAACGACAACGTCATTGTTCTGCCTGAACCTTCCGCAGTCTTCCGGATTATCCAACGTGTTCTTTGTCATGAGCTCATGAATATGGAGAATCATCTCTGTTGACAACGGTTCTCCCGTATGAGTCGACAAGTATTGGATCGTCTGGAAATTATTATATATCATTCTTTGGGATTTATCCTTGGGAGTGATATTTTTGCGTAACATCTCCTTGGCCACCTTACGGGTTGTTGACGCTCCCTCCATTTGACTGGAAGAAATTGCTTCTTCAATAATCGACCCAACCAGAAATCTATTGGAATTATTCCTGGGAAGAATCGATTCACTTCCCCAGGAGCCGCCAAAGTTCATATCAAAAATATGACACAACTTCATCATATAGTTGGTCAATGAAAAATGCAGTCCATACTTGGAGGACACTTCGATTGATTTGGCTGCTCGTATGGACTTAATGAGGTTCCAGGTTGCTTCTGCGTCAGGAAGCCCTTTAATTTGTTTATATTTTACCTCACTCCAGTATGCATAAGAATCTTGCAGCTTATTGATGGCTTCAGTCACTAACTGATTGTGAAACATTTGCGACTGCGGCATATTTTCAGTGCAATATTTAGGCGGTTGTTCAATCATATCAAGTCTTTTTGCAAAGATAACCAAACTATTCCAATCTTGCAAACATTGGAATAGTTTGGATATGTGTCCCTCGATGTTTCCCTTCTGCTGAACCCTATGCCGGGGCATATGTTCTTTCTATAAAAAGCGCAGAGGTATGTTACTCGATATCCTGTTATTTCTCCTGGGACTGGCGCTGGTCGTGGCCGGCGGCAATTATCTTACTGACGGGGCTACGGTCATTGCCCGCAGGCTGCATGTCTCGGGGCTGGTGATAGGTCTGACGGTGGTGGCTTTCGGCTCTTCCGCCCCCGACCTGGTGGTATGCCTGATGTCGACCATCAGGGGGCATTCGCAGCTGGCTCTGGGCGATGTGGTGGGGGCAAATATCTTCGACATTCTTCTGGTGGTGGGTATTGTTGCCGTGATAAGACCAGTCTCGATAACCGCCGACATGCAGTGGAAAGGATTGCCGATGGTAGCGCTCGCTTCGCTTGCCCTGTTTTTCTGCGGCGACGACAGGCTCTTCGACGGAGCAGCAACAGACAGCATTGACCGTACAGACGGACTGTTGTTGCTTCTCTTCTTCGCGATATTCATGGTCTACACCTTCGATTTGAGCCGCCGGGCACCGGCAGGCCCGGCAACCCCGAAAGCTCAGAAAGGGCAGGCCGACGGCACACCTGTAAGCCGCCGCCAGCTCATCATCGCCACGGCAAGCGTGGTGGCGAGTCTCGCGGCACTTTTCTTCGGTGGGGACTGGCTCGTCGACGGGGCTTCGGGAATCGCGCGCCGTGCAGGGCTCTCCGAGGGGTTGATAGGTCTGACAGTCGTGGGGTTCGGCGGCTCGGTGCCCGACCTCGTCACATCGGTGGCGGCGGCCATAAAGCGACAGCCAGGACTTGCCCTGGGCAACGTGGTCGGCACATGCGTGTTCAATATCTTTTTCGTCCTCGGCATATGCACCACAGTCAAGCCGCTCGACACAGGCTCAATATCACTCTTCGATTTCTCGGCCCTTGTGGTCGGAGCCATCGCGGTATGGGTGTTCGGCGCCATGACGGGGCCCAAGGTAATCAGCCGCCGCGAGGGCGCTGTCCTCATACTCTTCTACGCCATCTTCGCCACAAAGCTGATTCTCGGCCTGGTCAATCACTGACACGCGTCCATCGCTCCTAACATTGGCAACATCGGGGGGAACGCTCCCACTGTCTTCAGGGGGCCGTGGGCTGAATGTTCAGACGAAACACAGCACCAGGAGCTGGACAATGACCACGCGGGCGAACATCGACAGGGGGTAGGTCGTCGCGTAGGCCACGGGGGCGTCGTCGCCAGGGGTGATTTCGTTGGCGTAGGTCATTGACATGGGGTTGGCCATGGCTCCGCTGACCATGCCGGCGGCGGTGCCGAAGTCAAGGCGCCACCAGCGCATCGCCGCTATGGTCATCGCCAGCGACGGCAGCAGGGTGATGATGAACCCGGCGGCAATCCAAACCAGTCCGTCGGCGCGCATGATTGTCTCAAGGAATTTGCCGCCCGCGTCAAGGCCGAGGCAGGCCAGGAAGAGCGACAGGCCGATGCCGCGCAGCATCAGGTTGGCGCTCCGGGTGGTGTATGTGACCATATGGAACTGTGGGCCGAAGCGGCCAATGAGTATCCCCACCACGATGGGGCCTCCGGCCAGGCCGAGCTTTATCGGCACCGATATGCCGGGGATTGAAATCGGTATAGACCCTACGATGAGCGACAGCACCATGCCGATGAAGATGGCCGCGAGGTTGGGGTCTTTCAGGTCGGTGACGGAGTTGCCCACAAGCGCGCCGACCTTGTTGATTGACTCTGGTGAACCGACGATTGTAAGGCGGTCGCCGAGCTGCAGCACCAGGTCGGGACGGGCAAGGAGGCGCACTCCCGAACGCGACACTCGCGAGATGTTGACCGAGTAGTGCTTGCGCAGTTTCAGCGAACCGAGCCTGCGGCCATTCAGCTGTGGCTTGCTTATGGTGATGGTGCGCGAGACAAGATGCTTGTCGAGTGTGTCCCAGTTGATGTCGGGCTTGTTCCAGTCTCGCTGGCTGATTTCGCCGAACAGCACCGTCAGGCGCGACACTTCATCCTCGGTGGTGATCACCAGCACCCTGTCGCCGATGTGCAGCACGTCGTCAGGCCCGGGTATCGACACCTCCTCGCCATGCCATATGCGCGAGACCACGAAGTTTCTCGTGACGAGCTTGTTTATCTCACGCAAGGTCAGCCCGTCGATTCCGGGATTGGTGACATGAAACTCAGCCACGAACGTGTGGTCGGCCTCCCCCTGGTGGTGAGGCTCATAGTCGGTCTTGCGGGCCACGAACTTCCTGACCAGCAGGAAGGCCAGTATCACCCCCACCACGCCGAGCGGATATGTCACGGCACAGCTCAGGGCGGCCCCCTCGGCCGGAAGCCCGAGCTGGTTGATGGCCTGCTGGGCGGCGCCGAGCGAAGGGGTGTTGGTGGTGGCCCCGCTGAGGATGCCGACCATGTCGGTCATCGGGATGGCCAGCAGATAGCTGAGGGCGATGGCTGTGGCCGTCCCGGCAAGCACAAGCCCCAGCCCCAGCATGTTGAGCTTTATTCCCCCGGTGCGGAACGAGCTGAAGAATCCCGGGCCCACCTTAAGGCCAAGCTCGTAGACAAACAGCATGAGGCCGAAGTCCTCGGCGTATTTCAATATCGCCGGGTCGATGGCCAGGCCGAAGTGTCCGGCCACGATACCGGTGAAGAACACAAACGTGACCCCCAGCGAGATGCCGCAGACACGCAGCTTCCCCAGTCCAAGCCCGATGGCGATGATGACCGAGATGACACACACGGCCTGCAGGGCCGACTGCTCGAAAAACAGACTCTCAAACCAATTCATACCGCGAATTTACACATTATCTTCCTCATGCCTGCCTTCCACACACGAAAATTATGGATTTGCCGTCATTTTCTGCCGGAATTCAACCAACACCCCCTTGCCAATGTTTTAAATGGTGTGTGTGTTGACAGCGTCACGGCTGCAAACATTTCAACCTATAACCAAAAAACAAACGCGTTATGAAGAAATTATTACTGATGGCAGTGATGGCTGTCGCAACGTTAGGCGCATCGGCAAGCGACTGGTATGCCGGCGGCCAGGTGACATTCGGACGCACAACCGACTCGACAAGCGGAGTCAAGACCACACAGGTGACCGTCCTTCCCGAATTAGGCTACAACCTGAGCGAACGCTTCGCCGTCGGCTCAGTCCTCGGTGTCTCCTACCGCAAATCGGGCGGAGAGGAGAAGACCGTGTTCCAGATCAATCCATATGCCCGCTACACCTACCTCAAGGCCGGCAAGGTCAACCTGTTTGTGGATGGCTGCGTCGACCTCGGCATAGGGCGCGCCCATGGCGACACAGCCGTTGAATATGGCATCGGCCTCCGCCCGGGCGTCTCGCTCAACCTGACCGAGCATTTCAGCCTCGTGGCCCACGTAGGTTTCCTCGGCTACCAGAGCGGCAACGACGCGGCCAAACGCAACGGTTGCCCCGAGAACTGGGGCCTCAACCTCAACAGCAACAACCTGATGTTTGGTTTCTATTACAGCTTCTGACATCTCGCCGCCAACAGCAACCAAGGCGCTGCGTCTCATCCCCGACACGCAGCGCCTTGCTTGTCTCCCATCCCCCGGAGCGGCCCGAGGCGATTACAGGCCAAATGGCCAGACATTGGCGAATCCAGACAATTCCAGCAATGAGGTCATTAAACCCATTTGAAGCTTTTTAGCTTTTCTCCATTGTCTTTGACCGGAACAATACCCACATCTTCCAGGCACTCATCATAATCATTCCATACTTCACGCCAACATTTACCGTCTTGCCTATACTCCCCTTCATATTCATATCCATCAATGATGGTTTTATACAAAGTCCCCTCTCCGGTATAGTAGACAAGAGCCTCCCCAACCTTATTCCATGAAGCTCCGGGGATTTCAGCAATAGTTGCATCCGACTTGAAATGCAGCTTTTTATCATTATCATACTCTGCTATCGCGACAATCCCGTTTAGTTCATCCTGATTAGCCGCAATGTCTTCTTGTGGGGATGAATCAATCACATCCATGACAGCCCCCATTAAATTGAACAATTGCGGAATTTCTTCATCATCATCTTCCCATTTTACAAAAATCTGCTTTATATCGGGCGACACATAGTAATGATAACAATACAGTTGAGAAACGCCGTAGTCGTTATTCGCCCTGAATTTATGTGTCACGTTCCAACCGGCAAAATCTTCAGATTTAGATTCCACTATCTTGTCTGCCAGCTGGCGGAATAAAGATTCTGACTTGTCAGCCATCTCAGCCAACTGAGAATTTGCATTGGCAATTTCATTGTCCAATCGTTTACTCTCTTTAGCCGAAAGCATGATTATTACATATCCACGGGCATCTACCGCTGCCTTGCCCTTGACGACCAAATGAAACTTTACGAGAATTTCAAGCAGTCAAGAAACAAGCGCTTTGTAAACGCTTTCTTATGTATTTTCATCACTTCCCGTCATGCTGTCCCCCACGCCGGGGCTTGACTCCGGTGAACCTCACCCTACTGGCGTGGACTGCGAGACGGTCTGCAGATGCAAAGACAATAATTAATTTAAGTTTTTTAACCAATTATGCTGAAAAACATATTTCTCAACTTGACACATCAAACCTCAAAACCCTCTGGCAACACAGCTTCCTCCTCTTGACCCAATGGGATTGACCATACCCGCCGCCAACAACAAGACATCGAATGATGATCGGAATTTAACCAAGAATATCGCTTAAATTGGCCAAGAAAGCTCTTTCCCTTCTTGACCATTAATCATTAGATGATTACATGAATTTCATCACTTAGTAGTCCTCCTTGTTGAAAAGATGCCTTATCCCCCCATTATATCAGCAAGTTACGCAATTTGCAATGAAAAGTGGACAAACAAACAAACCGCGACATCTGAGGTCATAAAACAACATGGGACAAACAAATTATCTTTTGCTTATCCCATGATTATATGGCGGTTATGTAAGTTTATCTTTCAGTATTCCTCCTCGTTGAAGAAGAAGTCTTCTTTGGAGGGGTAGTCGGGCCAGATGTCTTCGATGGATTCGTAGGGTTCGCCTTCGTCTTCGATTTCCTGGAGGTTCTCGATGACCTCGAGGGGGGCGCCGCTGCGCTGGGCGTAGTCTATAAGCTCTTCGCGGGTGGCGGGCCAGGGTGCGTCTTCGAGCTTTGATGCGAGTTCAAGTGTCCAATACATAGCTTTGTGTATCTATGAGGTTTTGGTTAAAAATTTCGGAATTCGGCACGGATGGCCGGCTGTCGCAGGGAGATGTGTCGCCAGGGATGGCAACCGGTGTCTGCAGGCCGCTGACTCCGCGTTTTTTCGTTAAACGCGATTATTCTTTTTTTATTATGGCCTAGGTGGAGATTTTTTGCAGAGGGATGGGAGCTCAAGGCTGCCAGGATTGCTCGGGCGTGGAGGAGAGGTGGTTGAGATGGCGGCCGAGGTCGAAGAGGTAGTCGCTCAGGCGGTTGAGGTAGCCGATGGCGAGGGGGTTGACCGGGGCGGTCTCCGACAGGGCGATTACCCGGCGTTCGGCACGCCGGCAGACGGTGCGGGCGATGTTGGCCTGGCATGCGGCCTGGCACCCTCCGGGAAGGATGAATGAGTTAAGGGCCGGAAGAGACTCCTCAAGGCGGTCAATCTCGGTCTCCATTGCCTGGATTTCCGCCTGGGCGATGCCGGACGGAGCTATGGAGATGTCGGTGTTGTCAGTGGCCAGGTATGCCCCGAGGTTGAAAAGCTTGTTCTGGATTGCGCGGACGAAAGTGGCAGAGTCAGGGTCTATCGGCCCGGCGCATGCCGCGAGCAGTCCGAGATGGGAGTTTAATTCGTCGACCGTGCCGTATGACTCAAGTCTGACTGACGACTTGCTGACACGTTTGCCTCCGACGAGCGAGGTCTGTCCGGCATCGCCGGTGCGGGTGTAGATTTTCATATTCAGATGTTTTTGGAGAGTTGTCCAAGGGCTGCGGTCATCGATTCCACGTCAGGGTGGAAGCGGAGCATCTCCGTCGCCGGGGTAGTGGCGAGCCCCTTCTGCTCCATATTCTCGATGAGCTGCTGCAGAGGGGCATACAGGCCGTCGCGGTCGAGCAGGTGTATCTCCTTCGGCTGCTTGAAAAAGGTAGATGACGCGAGCGCCGAGAATACCTCGTCGAGGGTGCCTATCCCCCCTTCGAGGGCCACGAACACGTCGGCGTTCTCCTCCATCATCTGCTTGCGCTGGTGGAGGTCGGGGACGAGGAGGCTCACCGTGTTGGCCGGATGCTGGTCGGCGATTCTCGACTCGGGGACGATTCCCATCACTTTGCCTCCGGCATCGGCGGCCGCCTGGGCGACATCACGCATCATGCTGTATCTTAGGCCGCCGTAAACAAGCGTGTGGCCGTTCTCCCCCATCCATTTGCCGAACGCGACAGCGTCATCATGATAGCATGAGGGGATATGCGGACGTGCCGAGCAATAGACTGCGATTCTCATAATCTTGTTTCAAAATTTAATTCCGGCCATAAAAGGGAGGTTGCGAAGCACCCACCAAGCCATCACCACACCCAGCAGGCTCCATATTGCCGCCGGGGATGTCAGGGCCGCGTGAATCCTCTCCGCCCGCCTGTCCCCCCAAAGCGGAAGCAGTACCAGGGCCATCAGGTAGATGACCACCGGCGGCAGAATCAGGTTGTAGCCCCAGGCATCCATAGGATGGCCGTGAAGAAGGCTGTGCAACGCCCGTTGCGAGCCGCATCCGGGGCAGTCAAGCTCCGTGACCCATTTGAACGGACACCGGGGCATAGCGCCGCTGTATTCGCAGAACAGGATGTAAACTGCCAGAGCCGCCACTGCCGCGGCCGCCACCAGCAGGTTACGCTTTGTCAGCCCCCGGCTCTTCACTCAGACACCCATGAACGCGAGCTGGACGGGGAGAGCCATCAGCCCGAGGACTATCGAGATTATGATGAGCCACTGGGCCCATTCCGACATCTTCTTGGCCTTGGCGAGGTTGCCACGGCCATAAGCCTGCTTGGTCTGGGCCGAGCATATTATGGCGGCGATGCCAAGCACCTGGCAGCAGAGTATGGTGACGATTATCGACCAGACGAGATACGCCGGGGGGCAAGGCTCGTCAGGCACCATCGCCTCGCGCTGCCAGTCCCACACTGGCTGGGGTTGCGGCTGAGGGGCGAAACGCGGATCAGCAGGGGCTTGCTGAGCCGGGCCCTGGGGATAATATCCCTGCTGGTGGTATCCATATCCCTGGCCGGGCATCGGCTGGTTTGTGTCAGCTTCCTCCACAGGGTTGCCTGGCTGCTCCACGGCGGGAATCTGCGGCTCCTCTGCCACGGCGGCCGGCTCCTCATCGACAGCCACCTCGGTGGCAGGCCGCATGGCGCGGTCACGCGCCTCCATCGCCGCTTTCAGTTCTTCAATCTCACAGGCTTCCACCCAGTCGGGCAGCCCCGATGTCCAGACGGGAGAATCAGGCTTTATGCACATTCCGATTAACTCGTCGGCAGAGTAAGGGCCGGCGTGACGGTCGTCGATTATGGTCCAGTATTCCATGTTTGCGGTGATTAACGATTGGGGGAAGAATGAGTTGACAGGGTGTCGCCGGTCTGTCAGTCGAGACATGCGGCCGGCGACCCCCCTGGAGTTTTTTCAGAAGAACTTGGTCTCGGTGCCGAAAATCGCGGTCAGCAGGTTGTTGGCCAGACCGGAAGCGCCGATACGGAAATATTCGTTTGTGAGCCACTTGTCACCCAGGATTTCCTTGACCAGGCAATAGTAGCCCACGGCATCCTCGGGGGTGCGCACACCACCGGCGGGCTTGAAGCCCACCATACGGCCTGTCTGCTCGTAATACTCCTTGATGGCCTGCATCATGACGTAGGCGGCAAAATGGCTCGCGCCGGGATATTCCTTGCCTGTCGAAGTCTTGATGAAGTCGGCTCCGGAATACATCGAGAGAATCGACGCGTTGCGGATGTTCTCGGCGGTCTTGAGCGCGCCGGTCTCCAGAATCACCTTCAGACGGGCCTCGCGGCAAGCCTCCTTCAGCTCGGCTATCTCGTCGCACACCTCCTGGTAGTCGCCGTCAAGGTAGTTGCCGACATTGAGGACGATGTCGATCTCGTCGGCACCGCCGTCAACGGCCAGCGCCGTCTCGGCCACCTTCACCTCGGGGAAGGTCTGCGAAGAGGGGAAACCGCCCGACACGCAGGCGATGTCGACCTCCGAGACCTCGAGGACAGCCCTCACCACCTGGGCGAAGTTGGGGTAGACGCATATGGCGGCCACGTTGGGCATCTCGGGATGCTCGGTCTCAAACTGATTTACCTTCTCGGTGAAGTCGGCCACCGACCTGGGGGAGTCGGTCGACTGCAGCGTGGTCAGGTCGATGCAGTTGAAGAGGAACTTGTAGACCTCCTCGGTTGAGTATTTCTCGCGGTTCTCGTCGATGATACGTTTCACCTCGGCGGCCACGAACTCGTCGTCAATAGTCACTGCGGAGCGGCTGAGCGCCTCGCGGTATTTGTCTTCAGCCATAGCTTAAGTAGGTTTTATGTTAGTATTTGTCGACTTCCAGGGGAACGTTGACGATTTCCTCCCAGGGAAGGCCCTGGAGGGGAAGCTGCTCCATGAAAGGATCCGGGTCAAACTCTTCAACGTTGTGGACACCCGGTTTGTTCCACTTGCCGGTGAGGAACATCATCGCGCCGATCATGGCGGGCACGCCAGTGGTGTAGCTCACAGCCTGCATGCCAGTCTCGCGGTAAGCCTCCGAGTGGGAGCAGTTGTTGAAGATGTAGTATGTCATTTCCTTGCCGTCCTTCCCCTTGCCTGAGATGCGGCAGCCGATGGATGTCTCCCCGGTGTAGTTCTCGCCGAGGTCCTGCGGATTGGGCAGCACGGCCTTGAGGAACTGCAGGGGCACGATTTTCTGGCCGTTGTAGTCGATTTCGTCGATGCGGGCCATGCCGATGTCCTGAATCACACGCAGGTGGGTGAGGTATTCCTGGCCGAAAGTCATCCAGAAACGGGCGCGCCTGATGGTCGGGAAATTCTGCACCAGCGACTCAAGCTCCTCATGGTAGAGCAGGTAGCTCTCACGCTCCCCGATGCGGGGATAGGTCAGCGGGGCGTGAACCTCGAGCGGGCCTGTGGTCACCCACTGGCCATCCTGCCAGTAACGGCCGTTCTGTGTGATTTCGCGGATGTTGATTTCAGGGTTGAAGTTGGTGGCGAAAGCCTTGCCGTGGTTTCCGGCATTGCAGTCGACGATGTCGAGGGTCTCCATCTCCGAGAAATAGTGCTTGGCCGCGTAAGCGGTGAACACCCCTGAGACCCCGGGGTCGAATCCGCAGCCCAGGATTGCCGTCAGACCCGCTTTCTCGAACTTCTCGCGGTAGGCCCACTGCCAGGAATACTCGAAATGGGCCACGTCGCGCGGCTCATAGTTGGCCGTGTCGAGATAGCTGACGCCGCATTCCAGGCAGGCATCCATGATAGTGAGGTCCTGATAGGGCAGCGCCAGGTTCATCACCAGGTCGGGATTGTGACGGCGCAACAGGGCGCAGAGTTCCTCCACCGAGTCGGCGTCGACACGGTCGGTCTCAATCACCGGGGCCTTGCGTCCATGCTTTTCGGCCTCCCTGAGGATGGCCTCCTTTACGGCGTCGCATTTCTCGCGGCGTCGCGAGGCGAGGACTATCCCGGTGAACACATCGGGATTCTGGGCGCACTTGTGGGCGGCCACTGTGCCGACACCTCCGACGCCAATGATAACAACTTTTGCCATTTTTAAATTATCGGGTTGGGAATGGTTCTTTACTGAGATTGTAACAGTTGCGGGCATGAGAATGGCCGCGCCGCGACTGCCATAAAAACGCAAAATTAGCAAAAAAAATCAAAAAGCCATCTCTTTTGCCGCATCTTATCGTCCGGCAAGGGGTCAATCCTTGGTGCCGTAGGCGAGGTCGCCCGCGTCTCCGAGGCCCGGGACGATGTATGAGTGGGAGTTGATTTCAGGGTCGATGGCCCCGATCCAGACGGTGGTCTTCTCCTCCGGGAAACGGCTGCGGATGAAGTCGACGGCCTGCTGCGAGGCGATGACCGAGGCCACATGTATGTGGGCCGGGGTGCCCTTGGTCAGCAACGCGCGGTAGCTCAGCTCCATCGACGCGCCGGTGGCGAGCATCGGGTCGGCCAGCACGAGGGTCTTCCCCTCTATCGACGGCGAGGCCAGATACTCGATGCAGACATCGAAATCGTCATGGTCTTTGTAAGTCTTCTCCTTGTAGCGGCGGTAGGCCGACACGAAAGCGTTCTCCGAGTGGTCGAAATAATTGAGGAACCCCTGGTGGAACGGGACTCCGGCACGGAATATGGTGGCCAGCACCAGCGGCGTGGCCAGCTCAAGGCTCTCGGTCATCGCCAGCGGGGTCTGCACCTGGCGGCGGCGGTAGTCGAGGGTCTTGGATATCTCGTAGGCCATTATCTCGCCGATGCGCTCGAGATTGCGGCGGAAGCGGAGCATATCTCCCTGGATGTCAACAGCGCGCAGCTCGGTCATATATTGGCCCACCAGCGAGGGGGTCTCTGCAAAATTTATGACTTTCATGGTGGTTTTTGTGTTTAGAGACTCAAAGTTAGCGATTTTTCCGGGGAAATTTACTATTTTTGTGGAAAATCCTCCAAAAACACCCCCGCAGAGCAAACTCTCCCTGACGGATTCACCAATACTCCACAGACAATGTCGCACGAAAAGACCACCACACCCGTGCCGGCCCAGCCGTCGCCCCGCAACAACTTCACCACCCCTGAGGAAGACCGCATAATCGAGGCCGCCTTCCAGGAGGTGCGCGACGGCTATCTCAAGTCAAACCACCGCAAGAAAGTCGAAATCATCGAGCGGGCCTACCGCTTCGCCAAGGAGGCCCACAGCGGCATACGCCGCCGCTCGGGGGAGCCATACATACTCCACCCCATCGCGGTGGCGAAAATCGCCAGCCAGGAAATCGGCCTGGGATCCACATCGATATGCGCCGCACTGCTCCACGACGTGGTAGAGGACACCGACTACACCGTCGAGGACATCGAGCAGAACTTCGGCAAGAAGATTGCCCAGCTCGTCGCGGGGCTGACAAAAATCTCAGGCGGCATCTTCGGCGACAAAGCCTCGGTGCAGGCCGAGAACTTCCGCAAGCTGCTGCTGACCATGAGCGAGGACATCAGGGTGGTGCTCATCAAGATGGCCGACAGGCTCCACAACATGCGCACCTTGGGATCGATGGCCCCCAACAAGCAATACAAAATCGCAGGGGAGACACTCTACATATACGCCCCCCTGGCCCACAGGCTCGGGCTTTTTGAGATAAAGACCGAGCTTGAGAACCTCAGCTTCAAATATGAGCATCCCGAGGCTTTCGAGCGCATCTCTCGCCAGATCGCCGAGAGCGAGAAACACCGCACCGGGATATACAATGACTTCGCCGCCCCGATACGCGAGCGCCTCGACGCGATGGGCCTGAAATACAGCGCCAAGGCCCGCGTCAAATCGGTCTATTCCATCTGGAACAAGATGGAGACCAAACACATACCCTTCGAGGAGGTATACGACCTCTACGCGGCCCGCATCATATTCGAGTGTGACGACCCGGCCATGGAGAAAAGCATCTGCTGGCAGATATACTCGGCCATCACCGACATATACCGGCTCCACCCCGACCGCACCCGCGACTGGATCTCAAACCCGAAAGCCAACGGCTACCAGGCCCTCCACCTGACGGTGATGGGCCCCGACGGCAACTGGGTGGAGGTGCAGATACGCTCGCGACGGATGGACGAAATCGCCGAGAAGGGATTCGCCGCCCACTGGAAATACAAGGTAGGCGAGGGGGACGAGGAGTCGGAACTCAACGCCTGGCTCCACACCATCAAGGACATCCTGGCCGACCCGGAGCCCAACGCGCTCGACTTCCTCGACACCCTCAAGCTCAACCTCTTCTCCTCGGAAATCGTGGTCTTCACCCCCAAAGGTGAACTTATCACGCTCCCCAACAACGCCACTGTCCTCGACGTGGCCTTCCACCTGCATTCACAAATCGGATGCCATTGCATCGCCGGCAAGGTCAACCACAAGCTCGTGCCGCTCAGCCAGCGGCTCAACTCAGGCGACCAGGTGGAGGTGCTGACCTCGCAGTCACAGCAGCCCAAGCCCGAATGGGTCGACTTCCTGGCCACCGCCAAAGGAAAGACACGCCTGCGCCAGGCCCTGCGCAAGCTCCAGCAGCCGGCCGTGGCCAAAGGTCGCCTGATATTCGAGGAGTTCCTCCGCGACAACGACATCAAGGATGACAATGTGGCCATCACAAAGGTAATGGGACTCTACAAAGCCCAGACCCGCGACGAATTCTACTACCTGCTGGGCAACGACGAGATTGCCCTCAACGAATATGTCGTCAAGACCCTCCGCAAAGAAAGCTCGAAGACAAAACGGCTATTGCTCAAATGGATAGGAATGGGCGACAAAGAGCAGCCCGCGGATGCCCCACAGCCCGCGGAGAAAAAGAAAATCAACACCAAGGAGACCTACATACTGCGCTATGACGAGAGCGGGGCCACCAACTTCCGCTTCGCCGACTGCTGCAGCCCCATCCCCGGCGACGACGTGCTGGGCTACATCGACGACGACGGCGAGGTTGTTGTCCACAATCTCGACTGCCCGCGAGCTTCAGTGCTGAAAGCCTCTTACGGCCCGCGCATCGTGGCGGCCAGATGGGAAGTCAACGGCGGACGCTTCCTGGCCCACATCCGTATCGAAGGCATCGACCGCCAGGGAATCCTCCACGAGCTGATATCGCTGATTTCCACCCACCTGTCGCTCAACATACGCGACCTCGACATCCACGCCGAGAAGGAGGTCTTCACCTGCGACCTCTCCCTGCTTGTGTCTGACGTCGAAGGGGTCAACGACCTATGCGCCAAGGTGAGGAGGATTCCGGGCATACAGAAGGCAACACGCATAAATGTATGACAGACAGCCGATTTTTTAACAGACAGACAATGAAGACAGGAATCATAGTGGCGATGGAGAGCGAGCTTGACATGCTCCTCCCCCTCGTCGAAGACATGAAAGAGACAACCGTCAACGGCTACACGATACGACAGGGACGGATGGGCGCAAACGAGGTGGCCATAATGCAGACCGGCATCGGCAAGGTCAACGCCGCCGTCGGGGCGATTTCCCTGATCGACACCTTCAACCCAGACCTGGTGGTCAACACCGGCATCGCCGGAGGCACCGGCCAGGGAGCTGGAATCCTCGACGTGGTCATCGCCGACCGCATCGGCTACCATGACGTCTACTGCGGCCCGGGCAACGCCCGCGGACAGGTGCAAGGGCTTCCCGAGCTGTTCACATGCCGGGGCGACCAGCTTGTCAACCTCGCCGCCGTCAGCGCCAACCCCGCCGTGCGCCGCGGACTGATAGCCTCCGGCGACCTTTTCGTCTCCACCCCCGCCGAACTGCGGGCCGTGCTGGAGGTGCAGCCCGAGGCTGTCGCCGTCGACATGGAGTCGGGGGCCATCGCCCAGGTCTGCCATCTCAGGGATGTGCCGTTCCTGGCCATCCGGGTGGTGTCAGACACCCCCGGCGTGGAAAACCATCACGAACAATACGGCGAGTTCTTCACCATCGCACCCCGCTCAACATTCGAGGTCGTCAGGGCGTTACTCTCTTAAACAGAAGAGGGAACCAATAAAGTCCAGAGCGATGTACAAAGACCTCCAGGCAATACGCGGAAAATTCTACATCCACCGCCTCATCGACGAGGGGGAACACGAGCATCAGGATTTCAAGTTCAAGATTTCCGACGCGCGGAAAATCGCCCATTCCATATCCGCCTTCGCCAACAACGACGGAGGCCGGCTGCTCGTGGGGGTGAAAGACAACGGCGTGGTGGCCGGCATCCGCTCCGAGGAAGACCTCCACGTCATCGAGGCCGCGGCGACGGTCTTCTGCCGCCCGTCGGTCGAGGTGGAGATGCAGGCATTCCTCTGCGAGGAAGGCGCGGTGGTGCTGAGGGCATCCATCCCTAAAGCCTCGCGACGCCCCGTGGAATGCAAGGAGGCCGACGGCAGCTGGAGGGCCTATTACCGGGTTGCAGACGAGAACATCGTGGCCCATCCCCTGATGGTCAAGGCCTGGAGGCTTATGGAAGAGAGCGCCGACTCTGGCGGAGTGGCCTACTCGGCCCCGGAAGGGGCATTGCTGGCGGCCCTCGGCCGCCGTGGCCCCTCATCAGTCGAGGAGCTTATGGTCGACACCCATCTCTCGCGCCAGACAGCCGAGGACATCATCGTCAGGATGGCCTCGATGGGCATGATTACCTTTGAGTACCACTCCCCCTGCTTCCTCCTGACCCTCAACAATCAATAAACCACCTTGGGCAAGCACAGCAAAGACAAATCACCCGAATTGCGCGAGAAAATCTCGCTTCTCCCCGAGACCCCCGGAGTCTACATGTATTACGACTCTGAGGGGACGGTCATATATGTGGGCAAAGCAAAGAACCTCAAGCGGCGCGTGTCGAGCTATTTCAACCGCACCCACGATGTGTTGCGCACCAACCTGCTGGTGCGCGCCATCGCCGACATGAGCTACATCGTGGTGCCAACCGAGGCCGACGCTCTCAACCTTGAGAACTCTATGATCAAGGAGTACAAGCCCCGCTACAATGTCTTGCTCAAGGATGACAAGTCATACCCCTGGATATGCGTCACCAAGGAGATGTTTCCACGCGTCTTCATGACCCGTCAGCGGCTGCGCGACGGCTCGAAATATTTCGGCCCGTACACCGACGCCGGGGCCGCCCGCGCGGTGCTGGCGCTCATCCATGAGCTCCACCCCATCCGCGGATGCCGCATCCCCATCACCCCTGCCTCGCTCGCCCGAGGCAAAGGCCGCCTCTGCCTCGAATACCACCTGCGGCGTTGCGCCGGATGCTGCGTCGGGAAAATCCCCGAGGAGGAATACGCCGCCTACATCGACAATGTCAGGCAGATACTGCGCGGCGACACCGGCGAACTGCTCGCCCATCTGCGCTCACAGATGGAGGAACTTGCCTCGCAGCTGCGTTTCGAGGAAGCCCAGGAGCTTAAGGAGCAATACCAGAAAGTGGAGCGCTACCAGGCCAAAAGCGTTATCGTCAATCCGGCGCTCGACAGCGTGGATGTCTTCGGCGTGGACGACGACGGCTCAAACGACGTGTACATCAACTACATGCACGTCCGCCGCGGGGCCGTGGCCCGTTCGCTCACCCTCCAGTACAAGAGACGGCTCGAGGAGACCCGCCCCCAGCTCCTGTCATACGCCATGCAGGAGATACGCCAGCGTTTCAACATCAGCTTCGACGAAGTGATAGTCGCTGAGGCCCCCGACATGGAGTTCCCCTCGATGACCGTCACCATCCCCCAGAGGGGCGACAAATTCAAGCTCCTCGACGTGTCGGCCCGCAACGCCCGGCAACACCGCCTCGACGCGCTCAAGCATCTCGAGAAGGTCGACCCCGAGAAACGCGCGATGAAGACCCTCGAGCGCATCAAGGCCGACTTCAGGCTCAACGAGCTGCCGCGCCACATCGAGTGTTTCGACAACTCCAACATACAGGGCACCAACCCGGTGGCCTCATGTGTGGTGTTCCGCGACGCGAAACCATCAAAAAAAGACTACCGCCATTTCAACATCAAGACCGTCGAAGGCCCCGACGACTTCGCATCGATGAAGGAGGTGCTGACCCGACGATACACACGCATGATGGAGGAAGCCCCCGACGACCTCCCCCAGCTGATAGTCGTCGACGGCGGCAAAGGGCAGCTCTCATCAGCCGTGGAGGCCCTCGATGAAATCGGCCTGCGCGGCAAGATAGCCCTCGTGGGGATAGCCAAACGACTGGAGGAGATATATTTCCCGGGCGACTCGGTGCCGTTATACATTGACAAGAACTCAGAATCGCTGAAGGTGGTGCAGCACCTACGCGACGAGGCCCACCGCTTCGGCATCACACATCACCGCAACCGGCGCTCAAAGACCCAGATTGTCAGCGAACTGTCGACAATCCCCGGCATCGGGCCGGCCACGGAGCAGGCTCTGCTTTCACGGTTCAAAAGCGTGAAACGCATCTCGGCGGCCACCCTCGACGCGCTCGCCGAGGTTGTCGGCCCCGCCAAGGCACGGCTCATCCGCGACCACTTCACCAGGCCCTGACCACCATTCTGGCGCTACTGGCTGCCTCCTGACCACGCCGCCTCCGATTTATGGACGCAAGCGCAATAAGGGAGCGGTTATCACGTTAATAATTAGCAGATAGCCCTCTGACCGACAGCATACGTCCAAGGCCCCGCGCATATGGTCAACGCATATGGTCAATCCGGATTTCCCATTATGAAAAGATTCAAGATATTTTTCTCCCTCCTCGCAGGGTTGCTCGCCATATCGGCGACCCTCACCTCCTGCATCCAGGACGCAGTCTCCACCTCAGCCGCCGACCAGCCGACATTCTCGACCGACACAGTCAGGATGGGTTCGCTGCTGACCCTCGGCCCGTCTCCGACAAGCCGTTTCATCGTCTACAACCGCCACGACAAGATAATGAACATCAGCGACATCGCATTCCGCGACGACGAAGCCGGCCAGTTCCGCATCAACGTCGACGGCATGAGCGGTCGCCGTTTCAGCAATGTCGAGATACGCCCCAACGACTCGATTTTCGTATTCGTGGAGGCCACCCTGGCCGAGAACGGCCAGGACCTCCCTGTCAACGTGCTGGCCCATATCGATTTCCGCGTCAACGGGGTCACATCCTCCATGCCCGTGAAAGCCAGCGGCCAGGATGTCACCCGCCTGAGCGGCGACACCCGTTTCGCCGCCGACGCCTCCCTGTCGCCCGGCAAACCCTACCTGGTCTGCGACTCGATAGTCGTGGAGGAGGGGGCCACCCTCTCTTTGCCTGCCGGAACACGGCTGCTTATGCACGACAAGGCTGAGATAATCGTCCACGGCACCCTTCTCGTCACAGGCTCAACGGAGAAACCAGTGGAAATCACCGGTGACCGCTCAGGATTCGTGGCCGCATCGATTCCCTACGAGGTGATGTCAGGCCAGTGGGGCGGCATTCGCTTCTCCCCCACCTCAACAGGCAATGAGATCCACCAGGCATCAATCCGCAACTCGGAATGGGGCATAATACTCGACCACTGCGGCGGCTCCCGCCAGGCCCCGGCGCTGATACTCCACAACTCCGTGGTGCGCAACACCAAGAACTATGTCGTGGAGGCCATCCACTCCTCGCTGACCGCCGTCGGCTGCGAGCTGTCCGACGCGTCACTCGGAATCCTGCGCCTGGTAGGCTCTGAACACCTCGTGTCACAGTCAACTCTGGCCAACTATTACCTCTTCACCGCCATCGGAGGCCCCGCCCTACAGTTTGAGCATCTCGATCCCGAAAACGAGTCTGTTTCCGAGCCATCCGACGATGACACACTGCCGTGGATGTCAGACACCGAAATCCACAACTCCATAATATATGGTCTCGGACCCGACCTGTCACACGGCGACCTCGAAGGCCTCCCCGTCACTATCGTCAACTGCCTGCTGAAGTCAGCCGGTTCTGACGACTTCAACTTCATCAACTGCCTGTGGGACACAGACCCCCTCTTCGGAGTCTCCCGCGAAGACTACATCTTCGACTACCGCCTGGCATCAGACTCCCCCGCCATCGGCGCGGGAGACACCGACCGCCACTACCCCCTGGCCGACACCGACATGTACGGCGACAGCCGCCTCCCCCTCCCCACCCTCGGTGCCTACCAGCAACCCCGCTGACCTATCCCCGAACCCACGTTGGAATCCACCCACGAGAATCCAAGTTGGAATCCACCCACGAATCAGTAGGATTCACAGTCCCGCTGTTTAAATCCGTGTAATCAATCACAATAATAGAAATCCGTTTAAATCTGTGAAATCTGTGGAATCTGCGAGACCTCCCGGGAGCGAAGCGACCCCATATTATCTGCGGGAAATCTGCGTATCTGCGGAATCTGCGTGAGACCCTTTTGTAGATTAGGCCGTCAGCAAGCAAGCAGGTAAAAACTCACGCAGATTCCGCAGATACGCGGATTTTCACGGATGTTTTGGATGATATAAGATTTATCGGGATTGGTGGAGATGGGGCTCACAGATTACACAGATTTCACAGATTTCACAGATTACACAGAGGCCATCCGGACGGCACACTTCACTTTCACAAGCCGACATCTATAAAAGATTCTTTCAGAATCCCACATCTGACACATTTACCTGGGGTTGCTGGCACAAGGCCACCAACCCCAGGCTAATAATTGATGAATCCTCCGGATTCGTGAGGATGGTTTCCATAATTCCGGTAGAATGGTTTCCATAATCCCGGTGGAATACACGCTGCGCCCGGGCAGGATACTCGGGCGCAGCGTGACAAGAGGGGGAAAGAGGAGGTGGGAATCAGTTGGCGGTTACGGCCAGGCGGCGCGAGGCAGTGGAGGTCTTCTCGCCGGAATTGTCGTCGGAGACAGTGGCGCGGTAGAGGTAGATGCCCCGGCCCACACGGTGGCCTCCATAGTCGGTGAGGTCCCAGGTGATGGGCTGGCTCTGGAACATGTCGCTGCGCCCCTGCTGGGTAGCCTGCCACAGACGGCGGCCCATCATGTCAAACACCTCGATGGTCACTGTCAGGGCGCGGTCGGGACGGTCATGCGACACATAGAAATTGGCCTCAACCGAAGCGGGGTTGCAGTCGGTGTAGACATCGTATATCGTGGGGGTTATCTCCTTGGCCACGAAGAAATCGACAGTGGCCTCGGCCGAGTTTGGCGCGGTGTCCCAGACACGCAGGCGCAGGGTATGTGCCCCCACAGGGAGCCTTTCGATGGGATATGCTATGGTACCGCCCGGCACACCATTGGTGTAGGGGGTGAAATAATCAGCGACATCGGTGTAGCTCTTCGAGCCGTTGTCAAGATAAAGCCCCATCTGGTGGCCCACACCGGCGGTGGAGAGGTTTATGGCGCGGTCGTCGGAAATCTCAGCTATCACCATCGGGGAATTGTTGACCTCGTCGCCCGACACGAACGACGGATGGTTGATGTAGAACGCGTCGATTGACGGAGGCACCACGTCAGGTTCGGCGTCAAAGTCTGTGCCATAGACATAGAAGTCGCGGTTGATGCCGACCGCCTCGTTGCCCTCATCATCATATGCGTAAAGGTTTATGGCGGCGTTGCGGTAGTTGTTGACCACCTCAGACGGCATATTGACCGGGAGGATGAAGCGGCCATCCTTGACATCAGTGTTGCCTACCACCAGGCGGCCTCCCTGCTGGTCGAATGTCGTCGGCTGCCCGGCGCCATAGCCCTGGGTTGTCACCGACTGCTCGGCATCATAAATCGTGGCGACAAGACGGCCGTTGAATCCCGAGACGGGGGTGCCGTCAGGATTCTCTATATGTCCGGCGATGGTTGTCTGCTGCCGGGCCATCAGGCATGGCGGCTCCTGGTCGGGAGCCACAGGCAGGTCAGTCTCGTGGATGCGGTCAACCACCACCCTCGACGAGGGCATCATCAGCCTGAGCGCAGGGTTTCCCATAAGCACATAGCGGAGCTTGTTGGAGTCGGGACACGGAATCGGATCCCGGTTGTCCTGGGCATCTTTGTGGTTCTCGTCCATGTAGTCGTTCTTGGTGAGCATGTATATCTCCCCAAGGGTCATATATTTGCCATCCTCGCCACGCTGGAGGAAATGACGGCCGAGCGAAGCCGAGAGGTTGCCGTTGTTGGTGATGTAAACCGCTCTGGAGGCCGAGATGGCAGCAATCACACCGCCATTTGGATTCTTGAAAAGAATTTCCGCGCCCGATATCGACGGAGCATCCCAGCGCAGGAAGTTACAGGTGGCCCCGTAGACCACCGGCCAATGGCGCAGGTAGAGATTGTTGAGGTCGGAATATGTCACAAGGCTCTCGCCGGTGAGCGACGTGGAGTTGGCGTGGCCGGTGTAGAACCACAGCAGCGCCCCCTCGTCGAGATAGCGGTAAAACACCTGGCGCGCCTCCTCGCAGATGTTTGAGGTGCGCTCATACTGGTCGATGTACAGCTTCTTGACGAAACCGTTCTCACCGCCGTCGCTGGCGGCAAGGTACTCGCTGAACCATTCGGCGTGGGTCATATGTATGCCCGCATCCTCATCGTCGGCGGTCACCAGGATATTGTTCTTCCAGTTGGAGCGGGGCATCTTGGTGTAATAGCGCTCCATCTTGTCGATGGCTGACTTCACATCGGCCTGCGACATTGCCGGGATGCGGCCCACGGCGATGCGCAGCTTGTCGGAGGAGGTAGTCACCCCCGAGTTGTCGTCAAGGAAGCCGAATATGTCGTCGGTCATGTAGGCATCGTTGTCATACAGGCCGTTGTCGCTGAACCACGCGGGCAGAAAGGTGTTGCCAAGCGACTTGCCGTATTCCGTCACCTGGCGTATGTCGCATACCGGACGGCTCAGGAACAGGGCGTAGCGCAATGGATTGCCGCTTGCCGACTGCCTGTCATAAAACATCTTCAGCAGCTTGCGGAACGACTGCACGTCGGGCGCACCTGATGAAAACTCGTTGTAAACCTCCTGCGGGGTCAGCACCGTGACATGCAGCGGGTCCACCGCATCCTTGCGGTGGAAGTCGGCCAGACGTTCGGCCTGGTATTTCCATGCCGGGAGGGTGAAAATCACCATCTCAGTGGCCGGGAGCGAGTGGAGGTTCTGGTTTTTCACCTCACCGACAAGGGTGGCTTCAAGGAACGGGGCCGAAGGCTTCCAGGCGGCGAAACGCCTCACGCCGGTGCGGCTCAGGCTCCAGGTCGAGCTACCTCCTGACGGAGCCGACAAATCCATCGCAGTGGCCTCCATCGGGGAAGTGATGTCCCACACCCGGGTGTCGGCATCAGCTCCGTGGAGCTGGAAACCCGACGTGCTGCCCGAAGCGTGGAAAATCTTGTTGCCATCCTCCAGGGTGAGCCGGCGGCTGTATGTCAGGGCGATATAGTTGAGGTTGGCCGACGTGACAGTTGAGGGACATGTGAAATTGACCCCTATCTGCACATTCTCCGAACTCACCTGGAAATCCTTGCGCGACAATCCCTCGATTCCATGTCTCTCGCTGTCGGAGGTCGACGAGATACGGTCGCTGGAGGTGGTCGGAAGCGTGACCCCATTTGCTGTATAAATTATGGTAGAGGGGTCAGACAGCGTCTTTGCCACAAACGAGGCCTCCATCGACACCGGCGATGAGGTGTCGATGCCGGGCATGGCAATCTGGAACGTGCGCGAGCGGGTGTATTTGAAGTCCTCCCCGACCATCAGGAACCCGGCATACCCGGGCGACACCAGCTCCTGCTCGTGATAGGCCAAAGCCTGGTAGGTCTTGGCGGGAGCCGACGCGTAAGGGTCTGAGGCCGCATCGAGCTGAGGCACCAGACGCTCGTCATCGGTCTCCGACAGGAAATAATATCCAAGGAGGGTGAACGGGTTCTGCACCGGGCGCAGATATTTCGTAGCCGGGTTGCCAACCGTCACTGGCCCTTCGCCGAAGAACACGATTCCCCTCCCCGCCAGATACTCCGACGGGGCCTGGGGCAGGTCGTCGAGATAAGAGTTGTCGAGACGTTCGGGAAGACGCATCGCGCCATAGCCGTAGACTTTGACCCGCGAGGGATCGGAGAATCCCCACTGGCGCAGCTGCTGGTCGGAGAGCATGTGCATACCCGACTGGCTGACGGCGATTTTCACCCAGCGGCCCGAGGCAAGACGCGACGAGGAGGCGTAGGTGTCGGGGGAGAGCGCCGACACTGGCTGCCGGCCTGCGGCCCACATGAGCAATATGATCAACAGGGCGTAGAGAGAGCGACCGTGTTTGCGCCCGTATGATGATTTGCGGTAAATATATTTCATAGCCATTCGATAATGACGGGATGTGCAACCGGATATAATCCCGCTAACATATTAACGGCTCTGACAGCGGTTTATTGCATCTGCCGCGCATACATGACATACGGGATGCCGGCGGCAATACAGCCTGCCGGCACCCCGTGCATATCGTTGAGGCACACCCTCACCTGACAGCCACCCTGACGTTGTTGACCAGGTATATCCCCGCGGGCAGGCTGAAATCGGCGGTGGCGTTCACTTGGCGGTCATACATGAGCCGTCCGTCGACCGAGCGCACTGCCACGGCCTGGGGGCTGGCGACCACCACACGCGCCAGGCCTTCAAGGCCGTACACGCGGAAAGGGACTGTGTCCTCCTCCTCTGTCACTGCGGCCACGCCGGATGTCTGGCCGGGAATGACCACTGCCTCTGTCATCGCCTGGGCGTCATTGCGGGCCGGGGCATCCTGGTCGTCGAAGGGGAGGTAGACCTCGAGGCTCGACTGTATCATCTGCCCGTCGCCGATGGCCTTTACCTCATCGGCGTTGAGCGCCGAGCGGTAGAACATCACTTCCGAGAGGTCGGTCTTTCCATCGCCAGGCAGGATTGTGACCTTGGCGGGAATCTCCTTGGAGGCCAGCTCGCCAAGCAGCTCCTCCCCGGCATAAAGGAGGGTGCGTCCCTGGGCGTGGTAATGCGACAGGGTAACATAGAGGGGCGCGGAAGCCCTCTCAGCAGCGTCGGCGACAGCCCCTGATATTGTCTCACCCGAAGCCGAGGTGTAGGTCACTGTCGAACCGTCGAATGATATGGAGGCCACACCGTCGGTGGTGGTCACGTTCACGGCCTCTCCTTTGGGAATCTCGTTGAGACCCACGACAAGGGCGAAAGGATGCACCTCATCCTCGGGCACAAACTCCACCTTGCCTTTTGCGCCTATCGACATCGAGTTGCCTGTCTTGCGCACGGGGATGGGTTTCCCGGCCTTAAGCGCGTCGAAGAGCGACGGGGTGATGGCGTGAAACAGTTCGGCATGCCCCTTGGTGTCGGGATGGTAGATGTCATCGCCGTTCTGGAAACCGTCGGCCCATCTGCCCGCGCCGTTGTCTATCGCTCCGAGGAGGTTGACAGAGGGCACATCCCAGCTGTTGATGAGGAGATTCATGCGGCGCACATAACCGTAATCAGAGGCTTCGAAGTCGCCACGGGTGTAGTTGTTCATCACCACCGGCACCATGCCGTCCTCGCGGGCCTTGGCGATAAGCAGCCGCATGTTGTTGGCAAACTGGTTGTAGACAGCCTCCTGGTCGGCGGCTCCGTGGATGCCCTCGTTGCCGAGCGACACCCCGAAGATGACATAGCGGCTGAAATCATTCACCAGCTCGCTGTAACGGTCGAGCAGGTTTATGGTGTTGTTGCCGTTGACGGCGATGCTCGACAGGAAGAAAGGATTCTCCGACAGCCCCTCCTGGTGACGGGCGGCCACAAGCTGGTCAAACATCCAGGCGTAGCCCTGGTTGCCGGTGGCTCCCTGGCCGTTGGAGACAGATGAGCCCATCACCGTGATGCGGTGTTCATCGATGCCGTCGGCAGGCTCGATATGGTAGGCCATATCATTGAGGTTGAGGGTGATGACATATTTGCCGAAATTCAGGTTGATGTCGGCCAGGGTGTAGTTCTCCCAGGAGAAGCCCACCGAGTTGTCACTGCCGCTCAGCTTCGATATCTTGTAGCTCCAGCTGTTGTTGAGGATGAAGTTGAAACGCGAGCGGTCGGTGACCGACGGGCGGTTGGTCAGGGTCACCTCCCCGCGCCACACACCATTGCCGGCATACGGCAGGTCCTCCACATTCGAGGTGCTCCAGCCATGGACGGCGCTTCCGGTCATCGAGCAGGCTGTGATGGGGATTATGGTGAGGGTTGCGGCGTTGAAGTCGACACGCACGATCGAGAGCTGCTGGGATTCCACGATGTAGCCGTCATACGAGCCAGCCTCAAGCTTCCCCTCCGGGGTCACGCCATAGCTCAGCGGCTCATCCTCTGAAGAGACCGCCTCGAAGCTGAAACTGCCCGGCTGGAGCATGGTGAAGCACTGGAACACGCCTGTGTTCTTGCCGTCGGGCGAGACCATGTGCATCTCGGTCGACTCGCCGTTCTCGGCGGCGGAGCCACGGAGCGTGGCAGACACAACGGTCTCGGGAGCGTCAGGACGGCGGCCTCCGGTGAATTCCTCCATCTTCATGGCATTCAGCGGGATATATGTGCCGGCGCTGCGGGTGATTGTGAACGCTATTTCTCCGTTGTCGTCAGGGAAGACATAGTCAGACACCAGTATTTTGTCAGTGTTCTGGTTTTCCCCGTCATGCCCGATGCCGCTGCCTGCGGCCTGGAGCGTCCCGGCGGAAGTGTTGATGCCATCCATGGTGTAGATGCCGGTACGGGTGTCATTGGCTTTTCGCGAGCCGAAAATATGGAAGCGGTAGGAGTGCTGCGGATCGAGACCCGAGATGGTGAACTCCCCTTTTGGCTGGTCAGCCTCGAAGAAGAAATAGTCTTCGGTGGCTGTGGCCACGGCCAGGTCGCCAAGCAGCTCGGCGGAGGGGGTAATCAGGCCGCCTCCCCCGCTCTTGCCATTGGTCGAGAAACGGGTGTCGAGCGTTATGCGGTAGCCTACGGGCTGGTTGTCGGCGTTGACAAGGTTGTCATAGACGGTGCCCTGGGCGGCATATTTGTTGCCGTCGGTGTTGTTGGTGATGTTGTTCCAGTGATGGCCGTTGGCATCCTCACCCTCCGTTACCGTGCCTTGCGAGGCGGTGATGGTACCGAAGTCGAAGTAGAGGGTCTGGGAAAGCTCCTGGGCGGAGACTCCCCAGACCGTTCCTGCGGCGATGATGACAGACAAAAAGGATTTGTTCATGGTAGTTGGATAAGTCTGTGGTTAGGGATGTATTTCAATTATTCCTTAATTTTGAAATATTACTGTCCGCTAAACTTTTTTTGAGCGATTGAAAAATTAGGGCTGGCACCTATTGCAGGAGTCAGCCCTAAATGGTTATTTTGGTGTCGCCAAACAATCCATGAATAACCATGAGTAAAAGTAGTAATTTCTTCGGACAGCCGATATATGGACAGCTGATAAAATCACTCAATCGTGAAAAAATTGTTGAATTCAGCCG
>Ga0209694_1000498_pt1 | contig 63713 bp, 69 predicted proteins | sample GluameincwithD2O_FD_187499 | JGI IMG/M metagenome (GOLD analysis project Ga0209694, IMG submission 187499) | Mouse cecum microbial communities from Vienna, Austria - Glucosamine amended microcosms incubated with D2O (SPAdes) (version 2) | ecosystem: Host-associated > Mammals > Digestive system >... | reverse complement strand
ACTCCCGGCTGCTGGAACGGGCGGCCCACCTCAGCGAAGAGCTGGGCGGGGGCAGCATGACCGCCCTCCCCATCGCCGAGACCCAGGCGGGAGACGTGTCCGCCTATATCCCCACCAACATCATCTCCATCACCGACGGACAGATCTTCCTGGAGAGCGACCTGTTCTTCTCCGGCCAGCGGCCCGCCGTCAATGTGGGTCTGTCGGTCTCCCGCGTGGGCGGCGACGCCCAGACCAAGGCCATGAAATCCGCCGCCGGAGCCATCCGGCTGGAGCTGGCCCAGTACCGGGAAATGGAGGTGTTCACCCAGTTCTCCAGCGACCTGGACGAGGCCACCAAGGGCCAGCTTCTCTACGGCCAGGGGCTGATGCGCCTGCTGCGCCAGCCGCAAAACGCCCCCCTGTCCCAGCACCAGCAGGTGATTCTGCTGGTCTGCGCCATGGGACATGTGATGCAGAATATCCCCCTGAACCGAATGGACCAGTTCCGGGCCGGCCTGCTGGCCTTCCTGGAGGAGCAGTCCCCGGAGCTGTGCCGGCGGATCGACGCCACCGGCCGTCTGCCCGAGGAGGACCGGGAAGAAATTCTGGAGCTCGCCCAGGACTTCCGGGAGGACTTCCTGAACGGCGGAAAGCAGGGCGGCTGAGATGGCTGGAACGAAGGAGATCAAGTCTCATATTCAGAGCGTTCGGGAGACCAAAAAGATTACCAACGCCATGTATCTCATTGCCTCCACCAAGCTGCGCAGGGCCCGGCTGGAGCTGGACCACACCCGCCCCTATTTCGAGGCCCTGCGTGGGGAGATCAAGCGGATCTTCCGCACCGCCAACGACATAGACAGCCACTACTTCTACCCCGTGGACAACGACACCCCCAGGGAGGGGACCTACGGCTGTCTGGTCATCACCGCCGACAAGGGGCTGGCGGGGGCCTACAATCAGAACGCCATCCGTCAGGCCCAGGAACTTCTGGAGTGGCATCCGGACACCAAGCTCTTTGTGGTGGGAGAGTACGGCCGGCGCTTTTTCTCCCAGCGCGGCATCCCCATCGAGCAGAGCTTTCTCTATACCGCCCAAAACCCCACCATGGCCCGGGCCCGGGAGATCAGCGCCCGGCTGCTGGACGGCTTTGACCGGGGGGAGCTGAAAGAAATCTTTGTAATCTACACCGACATGGCCAACGCCATGACCTTCCAGGCCCGCTCCACCCGGGTGCTCCCCTTTCACCGCACCTATTTCGACACCCCTCCGGGGGAGCGGGCGGTCACAGAGCCCTTTGAGTTTCTTCCCAGCGTGCGCGCGGTGCTGCACAGCATGATTCCCAGCTATGTCTCCGGCTTCATCTACAGCGCCCTGATTGACAGCTTCTGCTGCGAACAGAACGCCCGAATGACGGCTATGGACAGCGCCAATCAAAACGCGGAGGGCCTGCTGGCCGAGCTGTCCCTCCAGTACAACCGGGTCCGCCAGTCCGCCATCACCCAGGAGATCACCGAGGTCTCCGCCGGTGCCAGGGCCCAGCGTCAAAAAAAGAGGTAGCGACATGGAAAGAGGAATTATTGTACAAATCTCCGGCCCGGTAGTGGACGTAGAGATCACAGAGGGCGAGCTGCCCAAGCTGCGGGAGGAGCTCACCGTAGAGCTTGACGGCGCTCTGCGGGTGATGGAGGTGGCCCAGCACGTGGGCCGGGGCACGGTGCGCTGCATCATGCTCTCCCCCAGCGAGGGGCTGGCCCGCGGGCTGGCGGTAGACGTCCCCGGCCACACCGTTCAGGTGCCCGTGGGGCAGGCCACCCTGGGCCGCATGTTCAACGTGCTGGGTCAGCCCATTGACGGCGGCGGTCCCCTGCCCGAGGGCACCCCCCTCCAGTCCATCTACCGCCGCCCCCCCTCCTTTGAGGAACAGAGCCCCGCGGTAGAAATTCTGGAGACAGGCATCAAGGTCATTGACCTTCTGGAGCCCTACCCCAGAGGGGGTAAAATTGGCCTGTTCGGCGGCGCCGGCGTGGGCAAGACGGTGCTGATTCAGGAGCTGATTCACAATGTAGCCCTGGAGCACGGCGGCTACTCCATCTTCACCGGCGTGGGCGAACGCAGCCGCGAGGGCAACGACCTGTGGCGGGAGATGCGGGAGAGCGGCGTGTCCAACCGGACCGCCCTGGTCTTTGGCCAGATGAACGAGTCTCCCGGCGTACGTATGCGGGTGGCCCTGTCGGGGCTGACCATGGCGGAGCACTTCCGTGACCGGGAGCACAAGGACGTGCTGCTGTTTATCGACAATATCTTTCGTTTTGTGCAGGCGGGCAGCGAGGTATCCACCCTGCTGGGACGGATGCCCTCGGCGGTGGGCTACCAGCCCACCCTGGCCAATGAGATGGGAGAGCTGCAGGAGCGGATCACCTCCACCAAGGACGGCTCCGTCACCTCTGTGCAGGCGGTCTATGTCCCCGCCGACGACCTCACCGACCCGGCCACCGCCACCACCTTCGCCCACCTGGACGCCACCACCGTGCTCAGCCGGAAAATCTCCGAGCAGGGCATCTACCCGGCGGTGGACCCCCTGGAGTCCTCCTCCCGCATTCTGGAGGCGGACATCGTGGGCTCAGAGCACTACCGGGTGGCCCGGAAGGTGCAGGAGATTCTGGAAAAATACCGGGAGCTCCAGGACATCATCGCCATTCTGGGCATGGACGAGCTCAGCGACGAGGACCGGAACACCGTGGCCAGAGCCCGGCGCATCCAGCGCTTCCTGGCCCAGCCCACCCACGTGGCGGAGAAATTCACCGGCATTCCCGGCGTCTACGTCCCCCTGAAGGACACCCTGGAGAGCTTTGGGGCCATTGTGGACGGCGAGCTGGATCAATACCCGGAGGCGGCCTTCTACAACGTAGGCGCCTGGCGTGACGTGGTGGAGAAGGCAAAGCGGCTTGAGAGGGGCGAGGCGTGATGGACACCTTCCAGGTACACATCCTTGCGGCTGACAGGACCTTCTATGAGGGCCCATGTGTCAGCCTCACCGTCCCCACCAACGACGGAGAGCGGGGCATTCTGGCCCACCACAGCAGCATGATCGCCGCCATCCAGCCGGGCACGCTGCGCTATCAGGCGCCGGGCCAGCCCGTCCAACTGGCCGCCATCTCCCCCGGTATGGTGAAGGTGGAGCACAACGATGTTCTGGTGCTGGTGGACTCCGCCGAGCGGCCGGAGGAGATTGACGTGGTTCGGGCCCAGCGGGAGGCGGACGAGGCCCGTGAGGCGCTGCTGCAGAAGAAGAGCCGGCAGGAGCACCAGATTGCCCAGGCCACCCTGGCCCGGGCACTGAACCGCCTGCGGGTCAAGGCCCGCGGGCTGTGAGAGGAAATCGGGAGACAGGCTGAGGCCTGTCTCTTTTTATCTGTATAAATTGCCGCGGCGGCCTTGCCTCTCCACGAAGATTATGGTATAATGTCCAAGAAAACGGCAGGTCAGAGGCGGCTTTTTGCCATTTCATCTCACTGAAGCGATAACATATGGGTGCAGCTGGCCGCACTGGCGCCTGAAAAATGAGAGGAGAATGACCAAAATGGGCAATTATGTGTACGAGAGCGTCAAAGCGGAGTTTGAACAGTGGAAGGGGCAGGGGCTGTCCCTGAACATGGCGCGGGGCAAGCCCAGCCTGGAGCAGCTGGAGCTGTCCCGGGGTCTGCTGAACGTTCTGGACTTTGACGACTGCGTGGCTGACGGGGTGGACGCCCGGAACTACGGTGAGCTGGCGGGAATGCCCTGTGCCCGGCGCTACTGGGCCGAGCTGCTGGACATCACCCCGGAGCAGTGCTTCGTGGGGGGAAACTCCAGCCTGAACATGATGTATGACCTCATCGCCAAGGCCTGGTCCAACGGCCTGCTCCACAGCGAGAGGCCCTGGTCCCAGGAGGAGAAGGTGAAATTCCTGTGCCCCGTCCCCGGCTACGACCGGCACTTTCGGGTCACCGAGTCCTTCGGGATTGAGCTGATCGCCGTGAAGTGCGGCGAGGGCGGCCCAGACATGGACCAGGTGGAGCGGCTGGCCGCCGACCCCCAGGTGAAGGGCATCTGGTGCGTGCCCAAGTACTCCAACCCCGACGGCTTCATCTACTCCGACGAGGTCATCCGCCGCATCGCCGCTCTGAAGCCCGCCGCCCCCGACTTCGTGGTCATCTGGGACAACGCCTACTGCGTCCACGAGATCCGCGGGGACTACGTCCCCTTCCCCGACATCCTGAAGCTGTGCGCCCAGGCGGGCAATCCCGACCTGATCTTTGAGTTCGCCTCCACCTCCAAAATCACTCTGCCCGGCTCCGGCATGGCGGTGATGGCGGCCAGCGTGGCCAACATCCAGCACATGAGCAAGCTGATGGACGCCCAGATGATCAGTTGCGACAAGCTGAATCAGCTGCGCCTGGTGCGGTTCCTGAAGGACAAGGCCCACACCCTGGAGCTGATGAAGAAGCACGGCGACGTGCTCCGTCCCCGGTTCGACGCCTTCCTGCACGCGCTGGAGGAGGAGATCAAGCCCCTGGGCATCGCCCGGTGGACCAACCCAAACGGGGGCTATTTCATCAGCCTGTACACCCAGCCCGGCTGCGCCAAGCGGACAGTGGCTCTGTGCAAGGAGGCCGGCCTGGTGATGACCGGCGCCGGCGCCGCCTACCCCTACGGCAATGACCCCGACGACAGCCATATCCGCATCGCCCCCTCCTTCCCCGCCCTCAAGGACGTGGAGATGGCCGCCAAGGTCTTCTGCACCTGCCTCAAGCTCGCCACCCTGGAGCGCCAGGGAAACGAGTGCGAAATCTGAAGTCTCCGCGGCAAGGCGGCCTGTCTGACATAGACAGGCCGCCCTTATTTTTGGATGCCGCTCTAAGACTGGGGTGTTTCCGCCGGGTCACGCTCCGCCGGTCGGCTGGTGGGACCCACAATAGGCTTGAATTCCGGCTCCGGATGCATGGGCAGCTTTGTACCCACACAGCGGTTGATGGGAGTGCCCATCAGGTGAAATTTTTCCTCGTAGTCGGTCATTACGCCGCAGATTCCCCCGCCGTGGAGGTCTCTGGTCACCTCGGACAGGGCAAACCCAGCCTTGGGAAACTGGAACAGGGACCACTCAAACAGGTCATGGTTGTCGCTCTTGAAGTGAATCTGTCCGCCCTCCCGCAAAATTCCCCGGTAGAGGATCAGAAACTGCTCATGTGTCAGCCGCCGCCGGGCGTGCTTTACTCCGGGCCAGGGGTCGCAGAAATTGATGTAGAGCAGATCAATTTCCTCTGGCGCAAAGTAGTCCCGCAAAAGCGCGGCATCTCCGTCAATAAAAAAGATATTGGTCAGATTTCTGGCCTGACAGCGCTCCATTGCCACAATCATGGCGTCCGGCACCCGCTCCAGGGCGATGTACAGTACGTCGGGATTTTTCTCTGCCGTCTCCGCGGAAAAACGCCCCTTGCCGCAGCCAATCTCCAGCCTGACCTCCCGGGCGGCAGGCCGCAGTTCACGCCAACGTCCCCGCATTGCCGCCGGGTCCCGGATAAGCAGCTCCTCACATCGCTCCATCCGTAAGGATAAATTGGGCTTTTTTCTCATTCTCATTGCTGCGTCACCTCTCTGATTGATTGCAAAAATATCTTATCATATTTCATAGAATACTTGCAATCGTTTTTAAAATATATTATACTACAGGAGAAGATTTTGCATCGGGTCCAAATATCCGGGTGTAGCGCAGTTGGTAGCGCGCTTGCTTTGGGAGCAAGATGCCGGGAGTTCGAGTCTCCCCACTCGGACCAACAGAAAAGCCTTGTGCCGCAACGGGTACAAGGCCTTTTCTATGCTCATTTTGGACTGTTTTCCCTTATGTTTTCCCTTTACAGATTGGAAATGCCTCTAATGTACTGTTCCATCCGGTCAGCGCTGGCCTGTTTCATCTCTTCTGTGACGTGCCCATACACATCCAGCGTAAAGGCGGCGGCGTGGTGGCCCAGATTGCCCTGGACGGTCTTGATATCGTCCCCGGCCCGGAGTGAGGCAACTGCGAAGCTGTGCCTGAGATCGTGCAGACGTGCGTCAGGCATACCGATAGAAGCAACGATTTTCTTGTAATTGTGGTAAAGGGTGCTGGGGGCCAGATGGTTGCCCTGTGCGTCTGTGAACACGTACCCGCCGTCATGCCAGATGGGGCCAGCTTTCAGCCTGTCTCTGGCTTGCTGCGCCCGGTGCTTCTTCAACAGCTCCACCACGGAGGCGGCGGCGGTGATGGTGCGGGCTTTGTCGTTTTTGGTGGGGGCAAGGATATACTCTCCGGGGTGGCCGGGGACGTTCTGGAGCTGCTTGTCAATGCGGATAGTCCCCCGCTCCAAATCAACGGCCTCCCAGGTCAGGCCGCAAGCCTCCGCCCTGCGCAGTCCGGTAAAGAGCATAGTCAGGTAGATGGCCTCGAAGCGGTGTCCCTGGACAGCATTCATAAAGGCCCCGATCGCCTCCCCGTCCAGCGGCTTGATCTCTCTCCGCTGCGACCGTGGCAATTCGGTAGAATCCGCCGGGTTGAACCGGAGATAACCCACCTTCACCGCCATCTGGAGCGCCTTGTGCAGGATACCGTGGATGCACTTCACCGTCTTGGGAGCAAGGCCGGGTTTGTCACCGTGGGGTCTGCCCAGGTCATTGATAAAGCCCTGTACCGTGTGAACGTCCAAAGCCTCCAGCTTGACAGCGCCCAGGGCGGGCCTGATATGGACCCGGACGTTTTTGTCGTAGGTCTGGACGGTGAGCGGCTTCACGCTGCCCAGGTAGTCCCGTTGCCAGATATCCAGCCACTGACCCACGGTCATTTTTGACGGCTCTGTGTACATGCCCTCATTGATTGCCACGGTCACCGACTGCATCTTCTCCCGGACTTCCTTCTGCGTCTTGCCGGTGAAGGACCGTTGAATCTGCTTCCCCGTTCCAGGGTCCCGGCCAACGGTGACACGGGCCTCCCAATATGTGTACTCCTGGCCCTTGCGGGTGACGGTCTTTTTTCGGATCGTCCCGCTCCCCTGGGCGTTGCGTGTTGATTTTCTTGCCATTGCAAATACCTCCAATTCGTGTTATTATCAGAGGGCAGTAGGCCAGTCAAGTTTACTGCCCTTATAAGCCGTCCCCGGTGTTGCAAGCGCCGGGAGCGGTTTTTATTTTATCCTTCAAACATCCATTTATCACTTGATATTTTTTTTACCATTTCTGATACTGTTATTTTCCCTCCTTGACAGGCTCTTAATTGTTCTTTTGCAAAAACTTTCCATTTATTAAAACGTTGAGAAATGTCGCGGATTTGATGATTCCTTTGTTTTCTAGCATTCTGCGTTTTATATATTTTCCGGTATATCTTTAGCGTTTCGTCTTCATTTAGCCTGGTTTTAAATGACACTTGTTTACAAGTCTTATAATCATCAAAAATAAAATCACAGTATTTTTCGTCTGAACGACTTGCAGGGATAAAAAGTCTACCGCAATTTTTACATTCTCTTATGCAATCGCTTCTACCTTTTAATTGATGAACTTCATACCCAATTAAGTCAAACAAACTCTGAAATGAATATTCATCAACACCATCTTTCCCATATCGAATTGTCGTAGTTATATCTAAAAAAAGATTGTGCTCATTAAGATTTTTTTGCAGTTGTTTCGGGTTAATAGCTCCATAGTCGAGTCCTTGCGTAGTCAGCAGGTTTTCTACCGCCGCTCTAAATAGGCCATCCATCTTTTCATCTTCATGCAGAACTAACGATATTAGTACAGTAAAAGACAATGCAGAAAATGCCTTGCTGTAATCTCCATTAGCTCTTAATATTCTATCAGTACAGTTTGTTGACTGATGTATAGCATTTCTTACTATTTCATTGCATTTATCTCTTTTCTCCATTGCCTCTTTGAATAAAGATATTATACATACTTCAAGAAATTCTTTATTTTCAATAGCATTCAGAGCAGATATGAATAAATCTCCATAGTTGAGAAGAAAGAAGCAGTTTAGTGGTTCTGGAAAAATTATTTTTTCTGCGTCAGAGCTGTTTTTTTTAGAAATCTCAAATTCAATATTTAGACCCGAAACCTCTAGCATATAATCTGGTTTTGTATGTCTGATATAAGAGGAGAGGCCAGAGCTACTATCAAAAGCTGTCAATGGAATAAAATTGAAACGAACTTTATCGTCATAGTGTTCACTCATAGACATTTGATATCCCTCCAGACAGCCAATTATAGACAGTCCATAAAAATATTATAAACTGCCTATCATATTGGCCTAATTTGTGATACAATCTTGTTGTAGACAGTTTATCATTTATGAGACAAAATGTCAACAACAACTTTTGGAGGTGTGATCAATGAAGAACCAGGACATCAAACGGACCGCCGCAGGAGCAGGAGTGAAGCTGTGGCAGGTAGCGGAGGCGCTGGGGATCGCAGATTGTTCCTTGTCCCGCAAGCTCCGCCGGGAGCTGCCCGCCGAGGAAAAGGCGAAAATTTTTGCTATCATCGACCGGCTGGCAAAGGAGGCAGGCTGATGGCGGACAAGCTGGAACCTCTGGCCGTCAGTGCCGCAGAAGCGGCCCGACTGCTGGGAGTATCAAGGCCCACGATTTACCAGTACATAGGACGGGCTGATTTTCCATCGTTCAAGCTGGGAAATCGCACATTGATCTATGTCGATGGGTTGAGGGAGTGGGTAAAGCGTCAGGCCCAGGAGGTAATCGCATGAGCACAGAAAAAATGACCCACCCCACGGCGGCAACCGTGGAGCGGGACGGGATGGGAGCGGGACTTGACAGGGCCACCACTTCCACCACAAATGATACCACACCTACCCCATCAGGGCAAGCGGTGAAAATTGCCGATTTGCTGGGCCACGGCCAAAACGCCGCTGTCCCGCTCCGGCACTTGAAAGATCTGGCCGGGTTGACAGGGCGGGAGGTGCGGCGGATGATCCAGGCCGAACGGCTGCGTGGAGTCCCGATTTTGTCAGACAATATCAGCGGATATTATCTGGCCGCTGATGTTCAGGAGCAGGAGAGATTCATCCGGTCCATGCGTGGCCGGGCTTCTGAGATTGAGGCCGTGGCCGCTGCGGTGGAGAAGGCGGTGATTGAATGATAGACCGTCCTCTGGAATCATTTGTTTTCTATCGGTCATTTCGGGACGCAATCGAGGAAATGACCGATGAAAACAAGCTGGCAACGCTTCTTGCTATTTGTGACTATGCCCTGTATGGGGTAGAACCAGACTTAAAAGACGCCATGTCCAGGGCCGTTTTCACGGTTGCCCGGCCCAGCATTGACGCAAATAAGGACAGGAGAGCCAATGGTAAATTAGGTGGTAGACCACCTAAAAAACCTATGGTTTCTGATTCTGAAAACCATAATTTCGTGTACTTCGTGTACTTTGCCCCCCAGAGTACACGAGGTACACAAAGTACACAGTCTCTACGCACAGCAAAAATTGTGTACCAGGAAGGAGCTGGGCCAGCTGCAAGCCCTGATTGAGGAGGCCCAGACGGAAATTCTGTCCAGTAGATAAGAAAATGATTTTTTCCCTGCTCCCCGTTTTGGGGAGTGGGGTTTTGCTTGCAACGGTATCAACGGTCGGCAACGGTATCAACGGTACATTATACCCCCTCAAAAACGGCCTTTTTTGAAAAACACACAGTTTTGACCGCCCTAAAACAACCGTTGGTAACCGTTGCGACCGTTGCAGGGGGGCAACTGCCCCTTTCCTTTTGCCCATAGACGGCGCTTGAGCGCCGGGATGGTATTACCCCCAGCATAGAGAAAGCCCGCCAGAACGGCTCTGACGGGCTTGTGTGGGTTAGTCTTCTTTCTTGCTGCTCTGGTTATCAATCAGCTTCTGGACCTTCTCTTTGGCTTCAGCCAGATTCTCGCAGCCGTCGAGAATCATGTCCACCATTTCCAGGATTGTCTTGAATTGCTTATCTGTCATAACTTCCACCATTTCCTTTCCTCCTAGTTTTCACTGTCCCGCTCCATCTTTTCATCTATGGCTGAATTGATGAAGCCGTTGACGCTTTGGCCGTGGCTTTCGGCGTGGGATTGGATTTCAGCCTTGCGGCCCTTGGGCATACGAAGAAGAACTTTGTCATATGCCTTGTCCTCATACCGCTTTATGCTTTCATAGCTGTTTTTCCCGCCCAATGTACCACCCCCTTACTAAAAATAGTATACCACATATTAGACTAGATATCTATATGCAAAATCAACAATAATATATAGATATCTTTATGCAATTTTCTGCTTGCATATAGATACCGTTGTGCTATAATAGTTACTGTCAAGGGAGAACAGGCCAGGGCGCTGAAACGATAGGCACTCAGGTAAGAGCGGGTAACCGGCCAATGGAGCGTAGAATCGTAGACCAGCCCGACCCCGCCGCCTGTATCCCCCCAAATATGAAGGAGGTAACACAATGAGCATGACCGAACTTAACAGCACTGCTCGGGACCTGATGAGCGTCCGGGCCATGATCGCAGAACTGGAGGCGGAGGCCGAAGCCCTCACCGACAAAATCAAGGGGGCTATGGTGGAGCAGGGGGCGGAAGTCCTCCAGGGGGACGGATGGAAAGCCAGCTGGAAGAACGTGGTCAGCAGCCGGTTCGACAGCAAGCGGTTCAAGGCCGACCACGGCGACCTCTACGGCCAGTACAGCAAGGCCACCACCACGACCCGCTTCACCCTGAGCGTATGAGGAAAGCCCCATATCCCCAGCGGCCAAGCAAGAGGATATGGAGCCCGTACCAAGACCTACGGGGGCCCGGTGCCCATAGTGTACCACGGCCCCCGGTAAAATACAAGGAGGATTTTCATATAATGACTGAAATCGAGAAAATGAAGCGCTACATTGAGCGGACGCACGTTAAGGACGAACGGGACACTTTTTGTATGCGTAGCCGCCAAATCAAAACGATTCTGGCCGAGACTGACCTAGTAGAAGCCATTATCCTTGCCTTTGACTACGGTAAGGCCAAAGGCTACCGTGCCGCACAGGCAGAGAGGAGGGCGGCGGTATGAGCAAAAATCTTGTTATGTCCGCTGGCAACCTGGAGGACATCATGGGGCGCTTAATCTGTTTCGGTTCCCTGCTGGAGACGATCCGTCTTGCGATGGATGATGGGGACAAGATGGTGGATTCTATGTCCAGCGCAAGCGATTTACTGTCCTGCATTTGCCGGGACTTCCAAGCAGACATCGACTGTGCAGAGGTCCAGGCCGAAAAGGAGGGGATCGGAGCATGAAGGAGGAGATCACAAGACTGTTGGAGAAGGCCGATGATCGGTGCCTTGACCTGATTCTCCGGTTTACCCGGGCTTTGCTCCGGTAGGCGGCTATGGGGTAGTAAGTTTGTGGCAGAGGGCTGTGGGAACACCCCGGCCCTCTTTATTGTCCCGCTCCAGAAGGGGCCTCAGAGGGGGCGTAGAGGGTGTTGCAAATTTGCAGGACCCCTCCTTAATTTTAAGGGAACCCCAAAGGGGGATCAAATTTGATCCTCCTATTAGCCCCTTTTACTCAAAAATGAGCGAAAGTCCAGCGATGACATTTTTGACATCGCTCAGTATTCCCCAAATTTGGGGAAAAATCGGACTGGGCGATTTCGCCCAGGTTGGAGCAAGCTCATTTTTGAGCACGCTGAGCGATTCCAAAAATGGCGATTAGCCAAACGGGCTGAAAATTCAGCTCGTTGCCAGACCTGCACCATTTTTCTGTGGAGCAGGTGATTCCAAATCTGGACCGACCTTCACTTGACATCGCTGTCAAATGAGGTGAACGCAAATCTGCGTTCAGTGCGGTATCGCACCCATAGTCCCAAAATATCTGGGGTATGCTGAAAATTAAGCCCTCCCCTGGAGCGGGATTTGCTGTCCGGTTTATGGGACACCATGAGCAAAAAGTTTTCCCTTATTTTTTCTCTTTAGCCGATTTACAAGTATTTACACCATATACCGCCTGAGCCTGGAAGCCCTTGCAATCACTGGACATATTTACAGCTATTTACGGCATTTTTCTGGCAAAAGTAAATTCGAGTCTCCCCACTCGGACCAAAATGTGTTGATAAAAAAGGTGCACAGCAAAAACACCGCATGAAAATGCGGTGTTTTTGCGTAAATGCGAAGAAATCATGGCTTAATTTGAAAGAAAATAATGTCCGCAAATTATTTCTTCTTTTCTGTGCTATCGCTGTTTTAATGCAAAAATCCCGCACCGAAGTGCGGGATTTTTGCCTGCATCTTTTTTGTCAATGCAAGTTGGTGGAGGCGGGGAGAGTTGAACTCCCGTCCGAAAGCACTTCCACAGGAACTTCTCCGAGCGCAGACGATCATTTACATTCCCTTACTCAAGCGTAGGTCGTCACACTATTGAGCTTAGTAGAGTCATAATGCGTGGAACGGTCAACTCTTTCCGAACGCACGGGCACCACTAAGGCTACGCCCAGACCCGGCTCGTGGTCCTTCCGGGCAGGACGGCCGCATTAAGCAGCGGCGAGAACGTAATCGTTGTCGTTCTTTAATTTATAAGTGCCCATTTTTAGGATGTTAGGCGCATCCGCTCGCTATTCCTGCTTCTGTACCCCCGTCGAAACCGGTACGCCCCCTCGTCGTCGCAAGCTTCGTATTGCTCGCTTCCGGCTAAAGCCGAAAGCTCACTCACTTCGCTGCTCCTCCTCTCCGACCGCGCCCCGCTGACGCTGGGCTCACGGTCGGGCCGCGGCTTCGCCGCCGTGGGGAACGGCCGTCTAGGCGGCCTGGTATTATTTTTACACCTTCTCAGGTTCGGGGTACTCCACCCCGAAGGTATCCACGGTGACCTTCTTCATGACCTGCTTCTCACGGGGCCGGTCATTCCAGTCGGTTTTACCGGAGACGATGGCATCGACGGTATCCATGCCCTCAATAACCTTACCAAAGGCGGCATAGCTGCCGTCAAGGTGGGGGGCCTTTTCCACCATGATAAAGAACTGACTGCCGGCGGAGTTGGGGTCCATAGCCCGGGCCATAGACAGCACGCCGCGGTCGTGGGGCAGGTCGTTCTGAAAGCCGTTCTGGGCAAACTCACCCTTGATCGAGTAGCCGGGGCCTCCAGTGCCGGTGCCCTGGGGACAGCCGCCCTGGATCATGAAGCCTGCGATACAGCGGTGGAAGCTGAGGCCGTCGTAAAATCCCTTCTGAATCAGGGAGATGAAGTTGTTCACGCTGTTGGGGGCCACCTCGGGATAGAGCTCCGCCTTGATGATGGAGCCATTTTCCATCTCAATGGTGACAATGGGATTGCTCACAAAAATCAATCCTTTCCGAATAAATATTGATCCAGCAGATCTAAATTTTCCATACCTGGAGACAGCCTGAGCAGCACCTGCCCCTGCCGGTCGAACAAAACTCTGCCCCCGCTGGGGGAGCGCAGGGCGCGGCCCACCTGGTCAATCGAGAAGGAATACTCCTTTTTTCCCGGACCCACCACCCGCAGGTGGGAGCCATAGACCTCCAGCCGGGGAGTTCGGTGGGTCAGGAGAATGACGATACCGGTTCCGGTCAGGAGCGCGCCCAGCCCGAGCACCCTGGCCGAAGTGTTCCAGGTGTCAAAAATCACGGTGAATATCAAAACAGGTATGGTAAACACCAGACCGAAGATAAGGGCAAGTTTTCCCTTGTTGATGACAGCCCTGGGCGTCTGGACGACGAATTTCCGCTCCTCCATGTCATCTGCCCCTGGTTTTCATAGCCCGGTCAATCTCCCGTTTAGCGTCCCGCCGGGCGGCGGATTCCCGCTTGTCGTAGAGCTTTTTGCCCTTGGCCAGGCCGATCTCCAGCTTGACCCGGGGACCGCGGAAGTAGACGGACAGGGGAATAAGCGAATAACCGTCCTGTTTGATGCGGCCGAACAGCCGCATAATCTCCCGCTTGTGCATCAACAGCCGGCGGGTGCGGCGGGGGTCCTTGTTGAAGATGTTGCCCTTCTCGTAGGGACTGATGTGCATACCCAGCACAGAGATTTCTCCGTCCTTAATCAGGCAGAAGGAGTCCTTCAGGTTCACATTGCCCAGGCGGATGGACTTTACCTCCGTACCTGCCAGCTCAATACCGGTCTCGTACTTCTCTTCGATAAAATAATCGTGAAATGCCTTGCTGTTTTTGGCGACAATCTTTACGCCATCGCCCACGGCGGACACCTCCTCTCCCAAAGGGTCAGTAATCCAGTGTACCACAGGAAGGACAAAAAAGCAAGGGGTAAATTGGAATCATTTGGCCCAGAGCCTGGGCAGCCTGGAATAAAAATCGCCCTGATCCTCCCAGAGCAGGAGCAGGCTGCCCTTCCGGACTGACACGACGGCCTCACAGCCCAGAAACTGGTTGCTGACCCCCAGAGGAAAATCGCCGGTGAGGGTGTCGTTCTCCAGGGGATACTTCAGGCCGGAGAGGGTAACCCCCTCCGCGCTGCCGCTGTTGCAGAAGACAGACAGGTATCCGCACATGGAGGCGGGGAAGGTGACCGTTCCCTCCCCCCGGATACAGGTGGCCGCCGTCTTTTCTCCCGCCAGAAAGCCCTGCGCGCCGTGAAAGGCAAGCCAGTCCAACAGCTGAAGGTTGCCCAGGGTATGCTCCAGCCGTCCGCCGACGCCTCCCAGCAGAATAAACCGGCGGTAACCCAGCTCCAGCCCCTTCCGAATGGCGTAGACCATATCGGTGTCGTCCTTTTCGGCGGGGAGCTGAATGACATTGGGATGGTTGGGCCGGTGGCCCAGGGAGTCGAAATCCCCCACCGCCAGGTCGGGCATCACACCGTATGCCATCAGGGAGTCAAAGCCGCGGTCGGCGGCGATCACATAATCCCCCGGGGCAGGGTAGGGGCGCAGGCCGGGGGTCAGGGACATCGCCCCTACGATGTAACAGATATTAGAAACAGGGTCCATAGCGCATTGCTCCTTTGGAAGTCTGCGATTCTGGCCTCCATTATATACAATTCCGCCTTGTTTTGCAAGGAGAATGTAGGCCGGCCTTCTGAGAAACGGCGGTCTGGCGGCAAAACATCCTCCCCGGAAGACAAAGCTATTGACTTTCCCCCAAAAACAGCATAAAATACCCGATACTGACTTCAATTTTGGGAGGCGAAAAACTTGTTTCACTACTTGGACAACGCCGCCACCACGCCGGTGCGGCCCGAGGCGGCCCAGGCGGCGCTGGAGGCCATGACGGAGGGCTGGGGCAACCCCTCCTCCCAGTACGTCCTGGGGAGGCAGGCGGCGGACCGGGTGAAGGGCTGGCGGGGGGAGCTCGCCAAGGCCCTGGGCTGCGGGCCCGAGGAGCTGTGCTTCACCTCCTGCGGCTCAGAGAGTGACAACTGGGCCATTCTCGGGGCGCTGGAGATAAACCGGCGGAAGGGCAGGCACATCGTCACCACCGCGGTGGAGCACGCCGCCGTGCTGGAGCCCCTCAAGGCGCTGGAGCGGCAGGGATATGAGGTGACATACCTCCAGCCGGACCACGCGGGGCACATTGATCCGGCCCAGGTGACCGGGGCCCTCCGCCCGGACACGGCGCTGGTGTCCATGATGCTGGTCAACAACGAGCTGGGCACGGTGCTCCCGGTTAAGGAGACGGCGCTGGCCTTGAAGGGGGCGGGGTCCTCCGCCCTGCTCCACTGTGATGCTGTCCAGGGCTTTTTAAAGGTGCCCTTTACCCCGGCGGAGCTGGGCGTTGATCTGCTTTCTGTCAGCGGCCACAAGGTCCACGCCCCCAAGGGGGTGGGGGCGCTGTATGTGCGCAGGGGGCTGCAGCTGCCCCCCCTGATCCGGGGCGGAGGACAGGAAAAGGGCCTGCGTTCCGGCACTGAGGCCACCGCCCAGATTGCCGCCTTTGCCGCCGCCGCCCGGCTGGGGGCGGCCTCCTTCAGGGAGGATACCGCCCGCATGTCCGCCCTGAAGGCCGAGGTCATCCGGCGGCTGGCCCTGGAAATTCCGGAGGCGTCAGTCCTCGTGCCGGACGGCGCGCCCCACATTTTGCCCATCTCCCTGCCGGGCTACAAGAGCGAGGTGGTGGTCCGCTTCCTCAGCGACCGGGGGGTGTATCTCTCCTCCGGATCAGCCTGTCACAGGGGAAAGCCCAGCCATGTCTTTGCCGCCCTCAAGCTGCCCAAGCCGGTGCTGGACGGCGCCCTGCGGGTGAGCTTCTCCTACGACACCGCCCGGGAGGATGTGGACGCCCTGATTGAGGGGCTGAAGGCGGCAAAGGAGGCGCTGTTTACCTCCCTGTCGTAAGGCGGAAGCGGCCCGGAGAAAATAATACCCGATTAAGGAGCATATCCCATGTTCACATATATGAAACAGAAGCCCGGCTTTTATAAACAGGTGTTTTTCCTCGCCGCGCCCATTGTGCTGCAAAACCTGATTACCAGCGCCCTGGGCATGGCGGACACCTTCATGGTGGGTATGCTGGGCGAGGTCCCCATGGCGGCGGTGACGCTGGCCAATATCCCGCTGTTTGTAGTCCAGCTGTTTATCTTCGGCGTACAGAGCGGCTCCTCCGTCCTCAACAGCCAGTATTGGGGCCGGCAGGAGCTGGAGTCCATCAACCGTGTGCTGGGGGTGGCCCTGTGGGTGGTGGTGCTGGTGTCCTCCCTCTTTGCCGCCGTCCTGCTGGTCTGCCCGGTCGAATTTTTAAGCCTGTTCGGCAACGAGCCGGAGGTCATCGAGCTGGCCGCCCAGTACGGCTCCATCGCCGGGCTGTCCTATGTGTGCAGCGCCTTTACCATGATGTATGTGGCCGCCTACCGCAGTATGGAGCGGCCCCAGCTGGGCATGTACATTCTGGTGGCCTCCATGACGCTGAACACCTTTTTGAACTGGGTGTTTATCTTTGGAAAGCTGGGCGCGCCCGCTCTTGGGGTGCGGGGCGCCGCCCTGGCCACGCTGATCGCCCGGATGATGGAGGTGGTCATTGTGGTGGTCCACATGGCGCGCAGCCGCTTTTTCCGGGTTCGGCTCCGCCTGCTGCTCCGGCCCGGGATGGACATGTTCCGCCGTTTTCTGCGCTACGGCAGCCTGGTGGTGTTCAACGAGACCACCTGGGGGCTGGGTTCCTCAATCTTTCCCACCATTATGGGGCACATGGCGGGCAGTACCGAAATTCTGGCGGCCTACACCGTGGCGGGAAACATTGACAAAATCTGCATGGTGGTCTCTTTTGGTCTGGGCTCCACCGCCGCCATCATCATTGGCCGTGAGGTAGGAGCGGGCCGGCCCCAGCAGGTGCGGCAGACAGGGGCCGTGATGTGTACCCTGGCGCTCATGTGCGGAACGGGGATCGGTCTGCTGCTGTTCCTCTTCGCCCGCCTGATCGCCCCCGCCTGGGTGTTTCCCCTGTTCAAGATGTCGGCCCGCTCGGCCTCCATTGCCGTGATGATGATGACGGTGCAGGCCGCCGTCCGGCCCCTGCGGGACTTCAACGGCGTGGCCATCACAGGGGTCCTCCGGGGGGGCGGCGATGTGCGTATGGCCACCATCATCGACACCGCTCCCCAGTGGCTCATCGCCATCCCGGCGGCAGTACTTCTGGGCTCTGTCCTCAAGCTGGATATCCTTTGGGTCTATCTGTCCATGACCCTGGAAAATATCGTAAAATTTGTCCTTGGCCTGCGGCGCATCCGCTCTGACAACTGGATCAGGGATCTGACCAGGGCATAGGAGGTTTCTGTATGAAGGTTACCGTACTGATGGAAAATACCGCTCCAGAGAGCTGCGGCCTGGCGGCGGAGCACGGGCTGTCCCTGTACATCGAGCACCGGGGGCACAGGCTTCTGCTGGATGCCGGCTCCTCCGGAAGATTTGCCGACAACGCCCGGCAGCTGGGGGTGGACCTGTCTGCGGTGGAGGCGGCGGTGCTGTCCCACGGACACTATGACCACGGCGACGGCCTGCGCCGGTTCTTTCCGCTCAACGGCCGGGCTCCGGTGTATATCCGTCCCGGGGCGGAGGGGGCCTACTTCGGCATGGACCCGGAGGGCCCCCGGTATATAGGCGTCCACAGGGATATCTGGGCCGATTTCCGGAGCCGCTTCGTGGAGGCGGAGGGGGTCTGTCCTCTTATGGAGGGGGCGTGGCTGGTGCCCGGGACCGTCCGGGACCCGGCTTTCGCCGGCCAGGCCGCCGATCTGCTGTTCAAGCGGGGGGAGGACGACTTCATCCCCGACGACTACCGCCACGAGCAGTCCCTGGTGCTGGAGGGAGAAGCGGGGCTGGTGGTGTTCAACTCCTGCAGTCATGGGGGAATTGTCAACATCGTCCGGGGTGTGCTGGAACAATTCACGGACAAGGGCGTCTTTGCTGTGGTAGGCGGCTTTCATATGTTCGGAAGGCTGGACAGCGGCATGAACTGCACCCCTGAGTATGTATACCGTGTGGCCGATGCGCTGAAGGAGCTGGGGGTGAAGGAGATCCACACCGGCCACTGCACCGGCGAAGCGGCTTTTGCCCTGCTGCGGGAGCGCTTCGGCCCCGGCTGCCACGCCCTGTCCGCCGGACAGGTGCTGCGGTTTTGACATACAAAAGTCCTCTGAAATCCAAGGATTTCAGAGGACTTTTTTCATTCCAGCACACATTCACACAATTCCGCGGCCTGTAATCAGCCCAGATTTTTAACATAAGCCCCATCCTTTTGGACAAAGCCCATTTTGGTCAGATAAGCCCTGTGGGCCTGGGAGGCCCTCCCCGCGAAGACCAGAGTACGCACCCCTCTGGAGGGCAGTCTGTCGTACAGATACCCTCCGATGGAGCAGTCGCGGTAGGTGGGTGTGGAGTAGTCCAGCAGCACCTGCAGGGTCCCCTGACCGCCGTCGATTCCCAGCAGCAGCCCCGCCGGATTCCCATTGCAGCAGACGATAAAGGCCCGGTCCCCCACCCTGTCCCGGGAGAAATCCGGAAAATACGTCTGGATATCCGCTCTGTAGTAGTCCAGCAAATAGCCCAAAAGGCCCTCCTCCCCGGCTCCATCCACCAGGTCGTAGCTCTGATCCTTCCGGCTCAGCCTGACCAGATTGCAGACATTGATGCCAACCAGGCAGACATTCATCAGCGCGGTGGGATAGGAGTGGATAATCAGGGCATAGACCGCAAAAATTCCGCTGCCGATGGTGTTAATAACCCGCAGCTTGACTACAGACGACATCAACATAGAGGCCACCACCAGGGCGGACCCCAGATATCCCAGCATCTCGATCATAAGCCCGCGTCCTCCCCGCACCGGCAGGGCTGTCTTCCTTCCGTGCTCAAGACAGCAAAATCCGGTCGTTGTCCAAATCCTCGCCCACCCGGGCCTTAAACCGCTCCAGCAGGTCGTTGACGGTCATATTTTTCCGCTCCTCCCCCTGCACATCCAGCACAATCCGTCCGCTGTCCATCATGAGGGTGCGGTTGCCCAGCTCCAGGGCCTGGTGCATATTGTGGGTGACCATCATGGTGGTAATTTTGTGCTCCGCCACCACCTCCCGGGTAATTTTCAGCACCTTCTCCGCCGTTCCCGGGTCCAGGGCGGCGGTGTGCTCATCCAGCAGGAGGATTTTCGGGGGCACCATGGTGGACATAAGCAGGGTCAGCGCCTGGCGCTGCCCGCCGGAGAGCAGGCCCACCGGCTGCCTCATCCGGTCCTCCAGCCCCATGTCCAGCCGGACCAGCTGCTCCCGGAAGAAGGCCCGGTCGGCCCGGCTGGTGCGGCTGAAGTAGGCGTGCTGGTGCTTGGCGGTGCGCAGATAGGCCAGGGCCAGATTCTCCTCAATGGTCATGTGGGGGGCGGTGCCCTTCATGGGGTCCTGAAAGAGCCGGCCCAACTGGCGGCTGCGCTGATACTCGGGCTTGAAGGTGATGTCCTCCCCGTCCAGCACGATAGACCCCCGGTCCGGGAAGAACACCCCGGCGATGGCGTGGAACAGGGTGGACTTGCCCGCCCCGTTGGAGCCCACCACCGTGACGAAGTCCCCGGGGGCCAGGTGGAGGGACACTCCGTCCAGGGCTCTCTTCTCGTTGACGGTGCCGGGGTTGAAGGTTTTGGCAATATCATTCAGCTTCAGCATGGGGCGCCCTCCTTTCTCCGGGCCAGCTTCTGCCGCTGGAGGGCAATGAGCTTCCGCCCCTGGGGCATGGCGATGGCCACCGCCACAATGAGGGCGGACACCAGCTTAAAGCACTCGGTGGGCACATTGGCCGCCAAAGCCACGGCGATGATAATGCGGTAGATGCAGGAGCCAACGATCACCCCAAAAATCCGCAGTCCCATGGAGAACCGGCCGAACATGGTCTCCCCGATGATGAGGGAGGCCAGGGCCACCGTCACCATGCCTGTGCCCAGGTTGATGTCACAGCTTTTGTTCACCAGCCCGGTGAGGCAGCCGGCCAGCCCGGTGAGGGAGTTGGCCGCGCACAGGCCCACGGTGATGGTGAAGGCGGGGTTGATGGAGGAGGCCCGGACCATATCGGCGTTGTCGCCGGTGGCCCGGATCGACAGGCCCAGCCGGGTGCGGAAGAACAGGGCCGTCAGCACTGCGGCGGCGGCCAGGATAGCGCCCAGCACAATCAGGGTGCTCCACCCCGACCAGAAGGGGCTGTCGTTCAGCCCCTTGGCCAGGGAGAGGAGGGTGTCCGTCCCGAAGATGGACAGGTTGGAGGACCAGCCCATCACCGCCAGGTTGACGGTGTACAGCCCTGTGTTGACAATGATGCCGGCCAGGATGCTCTCCACCCCCAGCTTGGTCTGGAGGAAGGCGGTGACAAAGCCGGACAGCACCCCCGCCAGCATGGCGGCTGGGAGGGCCAGGAAGGGGTGTCCGGCCAGGGTGACGGTGGCCCCCACGGCAAAGCCCAGGGTATAGCAGCCGTCGGTGGACAGGTCGGCGATGTTCAGAATGGAGAAGCTGATGAACAGGGCCAGGGCCACCAGGGAGTAGATGGCCCCCATCTCCAGGGCGGTCCGCAGGGTGACGACGGATAACAGCATGGCTCGCGCCTCCTAAAGGATTTGTAGGGGGCGGCCTCCGGGCCGCCCCTTATTGGAATTAGAAGCTCTGCTGGGTGGTGGTCTCGATAACCGCAATCCCCAGGGCAGAGAAGGCGGTTTTAATCTGCTCCAGATCCATACCGATGGCGGCACAGGTCTCGGTGTTGATGACGGCGCTCTCGGCGGTCATAATGCGCACGGGGGTGGAGGCGGGGTCGTCCCCGTCCACCAGCAGGCCGGCCACCATCCGGGCGGTCTCCTGGCCCAGCTGGACGTAGTCCACGCCGTAGCCGCAGAACGCGCCGTTGAGGGCAAAGGAGTCGGCGCCGCCGTAGTGGGGAATCCCGGCCTCCTGGAGCTTCTCAAACACGGCCAGCTCGGCGTTCTGAACGGTGTTGTCGGTGGGGGTAAAGATGGCGTCCACCCTGGCGGCCACCAGGGCGTCCACCGCGGAGCTGATCTCGTTGGTGTTGGTGCCCGTCTTCTCCTCCACGGCGATGCCCTTGGCGGCCAGATAGGCCTTGGCCTCCTCCACCGGCTTGGCGGAGGCGCTCTCCGACTTGGAGTACAGCAGGCCCACCTTCTGGATATCCGGGTTTGCGGCCAGCATCAGCTCCATCACCATCTCGGTGTTCAGGGCGTCGCTGGTGCCGGTGGCCTTGCCGCCGGGGGCGTTCAGGTCGGCCACGATGCCGTCCTTGATGGGGTCGGAGACAGCGGAGAAGATAATGGGAATGTCGGTGTCCTCAGCGGCGGCCAGCATAGCCTGGACGGCGGGGGTGGCGATGGGCACGATCACGTCCACATCGTTGGCGATCATCTGTGCGCCGATCTGCTGGAGAATGGTGCCGTCCATCTGGCCGTTGGCGGAGTAGTCGGCGTAGTTGAAGGTGACCCCCAGCTCCTTGCCCAGCGCGTCCAGCTCGGCCTGAAGGCTGGACTCAATCTGATCCAGAGAGGCGTGGTCCATAAACTTCACGATGCCCACCTTGTAGGTGGTCTCGGAGGCGGGCTGCTGGGCGCCGGAGCCGCCGCCCTGGGAACCGCCGGGATTGGACTTGCCGGAGCCCGTGCCTCCGCCGGTGCAGGCGGCCAGGGACAGGGTCATGGCCAGAGACAGGGCCAGGGTCATCATTTTCCTGATTTTTTTCATTTTGGTCTTCCTCCAAATTTTAGATTTAGGCGGCAGATGTGGGGACCGTGCCGGGGTCCCTTTTATTGGAGCATAAAAAAACAGCTTCTTATCCCCCCATGGGACAAGAGCTGCACTCCTGCGATACCACCCAAATTGACGTTTTGGAAACGTCCGCTCGCTTCACGCGCCATCACGCGTGCCCGATGGATAACGGGTGGGTCCCCGTCGGCATCTACTTGGTCTCCCGTTCAAGCCGCCCTCGAAAGTCCATTTGCACAGCCGCGCCCCGCCCTGATCTCACCACCCAGGACTCTCTGCCAGGTTTGCTCTGCCGGCTACTAATCTTTCTCACAGGTTTGTCTGCTGTTTGATTGTTGTGGTTATTATAGCGGCTCCTCTCCCGGTTGTCAACCCCTATTTTTTAATTCGCTAAAGAAAAATTTGGAAGAGGCACGCCCTCCGGCGTGCCTCCACTCAATCAGCCCAGCGCCGCGACGCTGGCCTTCAGGTAAGACAGATAAAATACCAGTGCGGCAACCTCCACGACCAAAGCGCCCAGCACCAGCACAATGCTCAGCCCTGGGGCCAGAAAAAGCGCCAACGCGGCCAGCACTCCCACAGCCACGCCGACCACGGCGGAAATCAGCTGCCACTTCCATGCCCGGTCGCCCATAGACACCTCTGTCAGGCATCCGCGCTCCCGCAGGAAGCTGTTGGTCCCGCGAACCACAAAGTACACCTGAAGCAGGGCGCATATTGTCCTGCCCAGGTTCATAAAGGTGGCAAAGGTGTCGTCTCCCCCGGACAGCAGGCCAAACACAATCCCAAGCACACAGGCTACCAAAGCGTTCATGTAGTCGCCGTGCTCATTGCGCAGCATCGCCAGCCCTGCCAGAGACACCACTCCGCCCACAAAGCCCACAAAAACAAGCATCAATGCCAGCAAAGGGACCAGCAAAACAACCGCGGCGCATACCATACTCACAATCGCGATCAAGCTGCCTATGTAAATCAGGTTCAGTCCGCCACTGATCTTCCCCGGGTCTCCCATAATATCCCTCCTTCAGAATTTTGAGAAAAGGACGGGCCGGAGCCCGTCCTTTTAAGCGCTGTATCTTACTCGTTGATGCCGATAACCACGCCGGAGCCGACAGTGCGGCCGCCCTCACGGATGGCAAAACGCAGGCCGTTCTCGATAGCGATGGGGGTAATCAGCTCCACATCCATGTCCACGTTGTCGCCGGGCATGCACATCTCGGTGCCCTCAGGCAGGGAGATGATGCCGGTCACGTCGGTGGTACGGAAGTAGAACTGGGGCCGGTAGTTGTTGAAGAAGGGGGTGTGACGGCCGCCCTCGTCCTTGGACAGGACGTAAACCTGACCCTTGAATTTGGTGTGGGGGTGGATGGAGCCGGGCTTACACAGCACCTGGCCGCGCTCGATGTCGGTCTTGGCGATACCGCGCAGCAGGCAGCCGGCGTTGTCACCAGCCTCGATGAAGTCCAGGGTCTTGCGGAACATCTCCATAGAGGTGACGACGGTAGACTTCTTCTCCTCGGACAGACCCACGATGTCGACGGTCTCGCCGGCCTTCAGCTGGCCGCGCTCCACACGGCCGGTAGCCACGGTGCCGCGACCGGAGATGGTGAACACGTCCTCCACGGGCATGAGGAAGGGCATAGAGTCGTCGCGGGGAGGATTGGGGATATAGCTGTCAACGCTATCCATCAGCTCCTTGATGCAGGCGAAGTCGGCGTCGTTCACGTCGCCGGACTCGCAGGTCAGGGCGTTCAGGGCGGAGCCCTTGATGATGGGGATGTCGTCGCCGGGGAACTCGTAGAAGCTGAGGATCTCGCGGACCTCCATCTCCACCAGCTCCAGCAGGTCGGGGTCGTCCATCTGGTCGCACTTGTTCAGGAAGACCACGATAGCGGGCACGCCCACCTGACGGGCCAGCAGGATGTGCTCCTTGGTCTGAGCCATAACGCCATCGGTGGCGGAGATGACCAGGATTGCGCCATCCATCTGAGCGGCGCCGGTGATCATGTTCTTGATATAGTCGGCGTGGCCCGGGCAGTCCACGTGGGCATAGTGCCGGGCGTCGGTCTCATACTCCACGTGGGCAGTGTTGATGGTGATGCCGCGCTCGCGCTCCTCGGGAGCCTTGTCGATGCTGGAGTAGTCCTCATACTGGGCCTTGCCCTGGAGGGACAGATACTTGGTGATGGCGGCGGTCAGGGTGGTCTTGCCGTGGTCGACGTGACCGATGGTGCCGATGTTTACGTGGGGCTTGGTACGCTCAAATTTTGCCTTAGCCATTGGATGTTTCCTCCTTATATTACAGTTATGCTTTCTTGGGGGTAGTTGGGCTGTGGACGTATTGTGGATATTTTATCCTATTTCGTCCATAATTGCAACCCTATTTTTTCATAGACGCGGGAATTCCCCGCTGTAGGGCGGGACGACTCGGCCCGCCTCACTCTCCGCCTAAGCGGCGCGCCGGGGTCGTCGCGCCCTACAGGCATCAATCCTGATTGCGGCCGCGTTCGGCCACGATCTTCTCGGCGATGTTCTTGGGAATCTGCACGTAGCTGTGGGGCTCCATGGAGTACTGGCCCCGGCCCTGAGTGGAGGACCGCAGGTCGGTGGCGTAGCCGAACATATTGGCCAGCGGCACCAGGCTGTCCACCTGGGTGGCGCCGGTGCGGTTCTCCTGGCCCTGGATCTGTCCCCGGCGGCTGTTCAGGTCACCGATGACATTGCCCAGGTAGTCGTCGGGCACAATCACGCTCACCTTCATGATGGGCTCCAGCAGCACGGGACCGGCCTTGCGGCAGGCCTCCTTGAAGGCCATAGAGCCGGCGATCTTAAAGGCCATTTCCGAGGAGTCCACCTCATGGAAGGAGCCGTCGTACAGGGTGACCTTCACGTCCACCACGGGGTAGCCGGCCAGCACGCCGGCCTGCATAGCCCCCTGGATGCCCTGGTCCACGGCGGGGATATACTCCTTGGGGATGGCGCCGCCCACGATGGCGTTCTCGAACACATAGCCCGCGCCGGACTCGTTGGGCTCCACCCGGATCTTGACGTGGCCATACTGGCCCTTGCCGCCCGACTGGCGGGCATACTTGGTGTCCTGCTCCACGCCCTTGGTGATGGTCTCCTTGTAGGCCACCTGAGGGGCGCCCACGTTGGCCTCCACCTTGTACTCGCGGAGCAAACGGTCCACGATAATCTCCAGGTGGAGCTCGCCCATACCGGCGATGATGGTCTGACCGGTCTCCTCGTCGGTGTAGGTCTTGAAGGTGGGATCCTCCTCGGCCAGCTTCATCAGGGCGATGCCCATCTTCTCCTGACCGGCCTTGGTCTTGGGCTCGATGGCCACCCGGATGACGGGCTCGGGGAACTCCATGGACTCCAGGATGATGGGGTGCTTCTCGTCGCAGAGGGTGTCGCCGGTGGTGGAATTCTTCAGACCGATGACGGCGGCGATATCGCCGGAGTAGACGGTCTCAATATCCTCCCGGTGGTTGGCGTGCATCTGGAGGATTCGGCCGATGCGTTCCTTCTGCTTCTTGGTGCTGTTCAGCACGGAGGTGCCGGTGTTCAGCATACCGGAGTACACCCGGACGAAGGACAGACGTCCCACATAGGGGTCGGTGGCGATCTTAAAGGCCAGGGCGGAGAAGGGGGCGCTGTCGTCGGCGGGACGGGAGTCCTCCTCCTCGGTGTCGGGGTTGACGCCCTGAATGGCGGGGATATCAATGGGGGAGGGCATATAGTCCACGATGGCGTCCAACAGCTTCTGAACTCCCTTGTTCTTGTAGGACGTGCCGCACACCACGGGGACAACCAGGTTGTCGATGGTGCCCTTGCGCAGGGCCTTGCGGATCATGTCCTCGGGCACGGGCTGCTCGTCCAGCACCAGCATCATGATCTCCTCGTCCACATCGGACACGGCGTCCAGCAGCTTGGTGTGGTACTCCTGGGCCTTGTCCAGCATGTCGGCGGGGATCTCCTCCACCCGCATGTCCTTGCCCAGGTCGTCGTAGTAGATATCGGCCTTCATCTCCACCAGGTCGATGATGCCCTTGAAGGTCTCCTCGGAGCCGATGGGCAGCTGGATAGGCACGGCGTTGCACTTGAGCCGGTCGTGGATCATGTCCAGCACGTGGTAGAAGTCGGCGCCCATGATATCCATCTTGTTGACATAGATCATCCGGGGGACCTTGTAGTGGTCAGCCTGGCGCCAGACGGTCTCGGACTGGGGCTCCACGCCGCCCTTGGCGCACATGACGGTCACGGAGCCGTCCAGCACCCGCAGGGAGCGCTCCACCTCAACGGTAAAGTCCACGTGGCCCGGGGTATCGATGATGTTGATCCGGGTCTGGGGGAACTGGGTCTTGGTGCCCGTCCAGTAGCAGGTGGTGGCGGCGGAGGTGATGGTGATGCCCCGCTCCTGCTCCTGGGCCATCCAGTCCATGGTGGCGGTGCCCTCGTGGGTCTCGCCGATCTTGTAGTTGACGCCGGTGTAGTAGAGGATACGCTCGGTGGTAGTCGTCTTGCCCGCGTCGATGTGGGCCATAATACCGATATTCCGGGTATTCTCCAGAGAAACTTTTCTAGGCATACGGAATCTCCTTTATTACCAGCGGTAGTGAGCAAACGCCTTGTTGGACTCGGCCATCTTGTGGGTGTCCTCGCGCTTCTTCACGGCGGAGCCGGTGTTGTTGGCGGCGTCCATAATCTCGCCGGCCAGCCGCTCCTTCATGGTCTTCTCGCCCCGGTTACGGGCGTAGGTGGTCAGCCAGCGCAGACCCAGGGTCTGCCGGCGCTCGGGCCGGACCTCGATAGGCACCTGATAGGTGGCGCCGCCCACGCGGCGGGCCTTGACCTCCAGGGAAGGCATGATATTCTCAAGGGCCTGGGTGTAAACCTCCATGGGTTCCTTGCCAGTCTTGTCCTTGATGATCTCGAAGGCGCCGTAGACAACCTTCTGCGCCACGCCCTTCTTGCCATCCAGCATGATGCTGTTGGTGAGCTTGGTAACCAGGACGGAGTTGTAAAGCGGGTCGGGTAAAATCTCCCGCTTGGGTACATTTCCTCTTCTGGGCACTTTGCTTCCCTCCTTCTTATATAAATAGAAATCATAGGTACTCGTACCCCAAACGGCGTACCGTTTGGACTGCGTGTAATGCCTGTCCGAGGTTTACCCGTTATATATGGTAAACGCCCGGCAAGGCTTTTGCCTTGCGCGTACGCACAATGCAATTTAGGTTTTCTCAGCAGGCGCTCAGCCTGTGAGACGGCGGGCCAGATTGTCCCGCCCTGGAAGCAATAATTACTTCTTCTTGCCGGCCTTGGGCCGCTTGGCGCCGTACTTGGAGCGGGCCTGCATACGGCCGTTGACGCCCTGGGTGTCCAGAGTGCCGCGGATGATGTGGTAGCGCACGCCGGGCAGGTCCTTGACACGACCGCCGCGGATCATCACGACGCTGTGCTCCTGGAGATTGTGGCCCACGCCGGGGATATAGGCGGTGACCTCCATCCCGTTGGTCAGCTTCACACGGGCGATTTTACGAAGGGCCGAGTTGGGCTTCTTGGGGGTGGAAGTACGCACGGCGGTGCAGACGCCTCTCTTCTGGGGAGAGGGCAGGTCGGTGCTCCGGTTCTTCAGGGTGTTCAGACCGTGCTGAAGGGCGGGAGAGGTGGACTTGTACGCCGCCATTGTGCGGCCCTTGCGCACCAGCTGGTTAAAAGTAGGCATGATTGGGTTTCCTCCTTTCCTCAATTCTGCCCCGTGTCGGGGCGTGATATATATTTTAACAAAATTGGGAATTTTTATCCCTCTTTTGTTAAAACCGAAGCAATCACACGGAACGGCGCCTGTAATGGGGGCGTAGGGCGCGACGACTCGGCGCGCCGCCCTAGGGCTTCATCCCGCTATTGTACGGCGCGCCGGGGTCGTCGCGCCCTACATACCAAAAGGCGGATCATTTCAACAGCACCGCCACGGCGGCTCCCACGGCGATGCCGCAGGATGTGCCCAGTTCCTTCATGGAGGACACCTGGACCACCGGCACCTGCCGGTTCACCGCCTCCTGCACCAGGGGCTGGAGCAGGCGTGGGTCGGCGTCCAGGGCCATATACAGCCGGGCGGCCCGGCCGTCCCGCAGGGCCCGTCTGACCTGCTTGGCCCCCACAACCTTGTTGGAGCCGCTGAGTTCTGGAATCATAATCGGCACCCCTCACTTTCTCCCTTTTTGGGAGAACTTCATCGGGTAAAAGAGCGCAGTGCCCCTACCGCCACGAAATGGTATTATACCATCCCTGTTTCCCCCCGTCAAGAAAAATTCTCCCGATTATTTTCAAATTTCCTTCAAAAATGGCCATCCGGAGCGGCCCGTTTTCGTCTATAATGGTAGAGTTCCCCCCTCAGTCAGCCTGCGGCTGACAGCTCCCCCACAATGGGGAAGCCCGAGGGGGCGCTGCAAAAATGTCCGCCGGGGGCGGACTTCAAATACTATATGTAATATTTCGTCGAAATATACACCCCGAAATGGTGCAAAAAGTGCCCCTTTAAGGGTCAAAACAGGGGCGTTAAGGGCCCGTTTCGCATAAGTCCGCCGGACACGGACATACTAGGGGAACCAGCTTATTGACAAGGAGGGATTCCCCATGGAGGTCCATGTAAACGGAAACTGTATCGGCTGCGGCCTGTGCGCCAGCACCTGCCCCGATGTGTTTTTCATCACCGACGGCGGCACCGCCGCCGCCTTCTCCCCGGAGGTGGGCGCCGACCTGGCCGACCAGGTTCAGGCCGCCGCCGACGCCTGCCCGGTGAGCGCCATTGAGGTGAGGTAAATCCTCGTCCCGTCCAGCACACCCTAAAGGCCCCTTTGGAATGGGGCTGGCACGGCGAAGCCGCGACTGAGGATTGCGTTCGGCGAAGCCGAACATACGAAGTAAACTAAATATGCAAACCCTTGCATACTTCGTATATTTTGCTTCGCAAAATGCAATCCTCCGTCACGGCCCTTCGGGCCGCGCCACCTCCTTTCAAAAGGAGGCTTTTACGGCCCCCGCCACTTCTGCTGTGGCGGGGGCCGGCTTTTTATGTACCTATTCCAATTCCTTCTCCGGTTCGGGGGGCAGCTTCTCCACCAGAGCCCACTCCACCCGGCGGTCGCACAGCTCCTCCACCTGGATGCGCAGGCCCAGGGCCTCCACCAGAGGACGGCTGCCGTCCTCCGGGATGACGGACAGCTGGGAAAAGACCAGGCCGCCCAGGGTATCGTAGTCCCGCTCCTCCTCCTCCGGAAGGGCCAGATCCATGGCCTCGGCCAGCTCCTCCAGGTCGGCGGAGCCCGACACCCGCCAGCGGCCGTCGTCCAGGGCGATGATCTCCTGCTCCTCCTGGGGGTCGAACTCGTCGTAGATGTTGCCCACCAGCTCCTCCAGCAGGTCCTCCAGCGTCACCAGGCCGCTGGTTCCGCCGTACTCGTCCACCACCAGGGCCAGGTGGGTCTTTTTCCCCTGCATATCCCGAAAGAGCACGTCGGCGGACACCGTCTCGGGCACAAAATAGGCCGGACGCAGCAGCTCCCCCAGGGGCAGGGGGCTGGGCTGGTGGAAGTTGAGCAAATAGTCCCGGGTGGACAGCACCCCCACAATGTCGTCCACGTCGCTCCCGTACACCGGAAAGCGGGACAGCCCCGACTGGCGGATGGCGCTGAGGATCTCGTCCTCCTCCGCGTCGGCGGGGAGGGAGACCATGTCGGTGCGGTGGACCATCACATCCCGGGCGGTGGTGTTGTCAAACTCGAAGACGTTTTCAATAAACTCCTTCTCGTTAGCCTGGATGGCCCCGGACTCCTCCCCCTCCTCCACCATGGCCATGATGTTGTCCTCCGACACCTGGTCCTTTCGGTGCAGCAGCTTCAAAATGGGCCGCCACAGCAGCTGGACAATATTGACGCAAAGGCTGACCGCGAGCAGAACAAGCCATATTTGGCCCTCGTCCACGAAAATAACCTCCTTTAAAGGCAGAAAATATAGTGATACAGACAGCATATTAGCACAAATACCCGGGAATGGCAAGGGGTTCTCCCTTTTTTCAGAGGAAAAGAGATTTTGGGGTGGAAAATCCTCCAGATTATGATATACTTTTAATATCCTTCGGGTCGGGGCTGGCGGGCCCCGGGAGAGAGAGGAGAATGGAATATGCCTCAGCTGTCTGAGCGGGCACGGGGACACGTTCAGGAGGGCGTGACCTTTGTCAAGTGGCTGCTGTACTCCTGCCTGATCGGCGTGGTCGTGGGCCTGGTGGCGGTGGCCTTCCACCTGGGCATCGACCTGGCTGCCGAGCTGCGGGGCGAGCACCCCAACATCATCTGGCTGCTGCCCCTGGGGGGCATGGCCATCGTGCTGCTCTACCGGGTGTGTGGCATGGAGAAGGACCGGGGCACCAATCTGGTGCTGGTGGCCGTGCGGGATGCGGAGCGGCTCAAGCTGCGCACCGCACCGCTGATCTTCCTGTCCACCATCCTCACCCACCTGGTGGGGGGCTCCGCCGGCCGGGAGGGGGCCGCCCTTCAGCTGGGCGCATCCCTGTCCGCCTACGCAGGCCGCAAGCTGGGCCTGGATGAGCTCGACGGCCGGATCGTGGTGATGTGCGGCATGGCCGCCGCCTTCTCCGCCCTGTTCGGCACCCCCCTTACCGCCGCCGTCTTCGCTATGGAGGTGGTGACGGTGGGCCGGATGTACTACGCCGCCATGGTGCCCTGCCTGCTGTCCTCCTACACGGCGGCCCTGGTGGCCCACGGCTTCGGCCTCCACGCCATCCACGGCTACCCCGTCCACGACGCCCTGGAGCTGGAGCTGACGCCCATCCTCCAGACCGCCGCCCTGGGGGTGCTGTGCGCCCTGCTGTCCATCCTCTTCTGCAAGGTGATGCACGCCGCCCCAAAGCTCTATGCCAGATACCTGCCCGACCCCCTGGCCCGGGCCGCCGCCGGCGGGGCGCTGGTGCTGGCCCTCACCCTGGCCATCGGCAGCCAGACCTACAACGGGGCGGGAGACGGGGTCATCCGCCAGCTGCTGGCCGGGGACACCATCCCGGAGGCCTTCCTGCTGAAAATCCTCTTTACCGCCCTCACCCTGGGGGCCGGCTTCCGGGGGGGCGAGATCGTCCCCGTCCTCTTCACCGGTTGCGCCTTCGGCACCTGGGCGGGCCCCCTGCTGGGACTGCCCCACGGCTTCTCCGGCGCCCTGGGCATGGCGGCGGTGTTCTGCGGCGCTACCAACTGCCCCCTCAGCTCCATCCTGCTGGCCTTCGAGCTCTTTGGCGGCCAGGGGCTGCCCCTCTACGCCCTGTGCTGCGGGGTGGCCTACATGCTGTCCGGCTACCACGGGCTGTACAGCGAGCAGAAAATTATCTACTCCAAATTCCGCCCCGAGTGGATCGACAAAAAAGCCGAGTAAATTTATTGTAAAGGAGAAACTGTTATGACTTCCTTCTACCACTTCAACTTCAACGTGCTCGACCTGGAGCGCAGCCTCGCCTTCTACAAGGAGGCCCTCAACCTGTCCCCCCTGCGGGAGAAGAACGCCCCCGACGGCTCCTTCAAGCTGGTCTTCCTGGGAGATGAGGCCGGCTCACCCTTCCAGCTGGAGCTGACCTGGCTCCGGGACCGGGAAGAACCCTACAACCTGGGGGAGTGTGAGTTCCACCTGGCCTTCCGCACCGGCGAGTACGACGCCCTCTATGAGAAGCACAAGGCTATGGGCTGCGTCTGCTTCGAAAACCCCGCCATGGGCATCTATTTTATCTCTGACCCCGACGGCTACTGGATTGAGATTGTGCCGGAGAAGAAGTAATGGCCAAGGGAGATCGCAATCTGGGCTGGCCCGGCTTCTTCCGGGCGTTCACTGTGCTGTGCGCCATCATGCTCCTGCTGGCCCACCGGTATCTGGACCTGACAGCCCCCGGCTCCGGGGCCCGGCAGGCGCTGGATATCTATGAGGGGCTGACCCTCTGGACTGTCCCCGCTCTGTTCATGCTCTGGGGGATGTTCGCCCTGGAGGAGGGCAAGCCCCAGGCTTCCGCCGCCCTGACAGGGCTGGCTCTGCCCGCCCTCGGACTGCTGATCTTCTGGGGGGTGGTGTATGCCATCGTTCCGCCCCTGCTTGCGGGCCGGGGCGGCAACTTCACTCTGGCCGGGCTGGCCGACCTGCTGTTATCGGCGGTCAAGGGGGACACCTACTTCCACCTGTGGGTCCTCTACCCCCTCATCGGTCTCTATCTGGTCCACCCGGTGATCCATCGGTTCACCGCCTCCGCCAGCCGGGGGGAGCTGCGCTACTTTCTGGGGCTGTGCTTCCTCTTTGCCTCCCTCCTGCCCCTGTGGTCCGCCTTTCACCCCTATGGCGCCGTCTCCATATGGCGGGAGCAGCTTCAGGTCCAGATGGTGCTGGGCTGGGTGGGGTGCTATGTGGGGGGCTGGTATCTGCGGCACTTTGAAATCAGCCGCATCGCAGAGTACTGCCTGTACATACTGGGGGTTCTGGGGCTGGCCCTCACCCTCATGGGGCCCGGGCTCATCGGCGGAAGTCAGGAGCTCTGGCGGCGGTACCTTGCCCCCAATGTGGTGCTGACAGCGGCCGCCTTCTGCGTCCTCTTCCGCTATGTGCTGGGGGTCAGCGAGGAGCGGTCCCGGCGCAGGGCCGTATCGCAGCTCGGAGGCTGCGCCTTCGGCGTCTACCTGATTCATCAGCTCTGGGTGCTGGTGCTTCAACGGCTGGGGGTCTCCCTGCCGGCCCTCTCCCCCGTCCTCTCCGTCCCCCTCTTCGCGCTGGTCCTCTTCCTCCTCTCCCTCCCCTTCGCATGGCTCATCAGCCTCATCCCCGGGGTGGGGGCAAAGCTCACATAAAAGGCCGGAAGGCAATGACAAGCCCCTCCGCCCTGTGGGGCGGAGGGGTTCTTATCTCCAAAACGCTCAGTCCTCCTCCCTGGCCCAGGCCAGGGCACAGCGCACCGCCCGGTTCCAGCCCCGGACCAGCCGCTCCCGGATATCGGCCGGGATGGAAGGGGTGAAGGACCGCTCCCGGCCCCAGTTGGCCCGGATCTCCTTCAGGTCCTGCCAGTAGCCCACCGCCAGTCCGGCCAGATAGGCCGCACCCAGGGCCGTGGTCTCTATGCACCGGGGCCGGTCAATCCGGATGTCTGACAGGTCGGACTGGAACTGCATGAGAAAGCTGTTGGCACTGGCCCCGCCGTCCACCTTCAGGGAGGCAATAGGCAGGCCCGACTCCTCCTTCATGGCCAGGAGGAGATCGTTGGTCTGGTAGGCCAGAGACTCCACCACCGCCCGGACCAGGTGCTCCTTGGTCACCCCACGGGTCAGGCCCACGATGGTGCCCCGGGCATAGGGCTCCCAGTAGGGGGCGCCCATCCCCGCGAAGGCGGGCACCACATAGACCCCCCGGGTGTCCTCCACGGCGGTGCAGAAGCCCTCCGATTGGGGGGCGCTGCGCAGCATCCGCAGCTCGTCCCGGAGCCATTGGATGGCCGCCCCCGCCACAAACACGCTGCCCTCTAGGGCGTAGCTCACCGGCTCGCCGGCGCTGGCCGCGATGGTCGTCAGAAGCCCCTTGGTGGACTGGACCGCCTGCCCGCCCGTGTTCATCAGAAGAAAGCCGCCGGTGCCGTAGGTGCTCTTGACATCCCCGGGCTCAAAGCCGCACTGCCCGAAGAGGGCGGCCTGCTGGTCCCCCGCCGCCGCCGCGATGGGGATGGAGCCGCCAAACCGGCCGGTCGCGCCGTAGATATGGCTGGAGGGGTACACCTGGGGCAGCATGGAGGCCGGGATGCGGAAGTAGTCCAGAATTTCCCGGTCCCAGCACAGCTTATGGATGTCATAGAGCATGGTGCGGGAGGCGTTGGTACGGTCGGTGGCGTGGACCCGGCCCTCGGTCAGGTTCCAGATCAGCCAGCTGTCCACCGTGCCGAATTTCAGCTCGCCCCGCTCCGCCCGCGCTCTGGCCCCGGGCACGTGGTCCAGCAGCCAGGCGATCTTGCTGGCCGAGAAGTAGGCGTCCGGGATCAGGCCGGTCCGCCGACGGATGGCCTCCCACCAGCCGTCCTGCCGCAGGCGGTCGATCCGGTCCGCCGTCCGGCGGCACTGCCACACAATGGCGTTGTATACCGGCTCCCCCGTCGCCCCGTCCCACACCACGGTGGTCTCCCGCTGGTTGGTGATGCCGATGGCCGCGATCTCGCCGGCCCGGGCGTCCACCTTCTGCATGGCCTCCATAGTCACCCCCATCTGGGTGGACCAGATCTCCATGGGGTCGTGCTCCACCCAGCCCGGCTGGGGGTACAGCTGGGGAAATTCCTTCTGGGCCACGCTGCAGATGTTCCCCTGCCGGTCGAAGAGGATGCACCGGGAGCTGGTGGTACCCTGGTCCATGGCGATTACATACTTTTTCATCTCTGTCCCTCCACAGCCGTCAGTTTTGGAAGCGTGAAAATACAAATTGCCCCGATTCGCTCAGGTCCGCCTGGCTCCAGGGCCGGTCCGGCGGCACGCCGGGCCGGAGCGCGGCCGAGCTCTCCCCCTTGTCGCACAGGGACCAGTTGGCCCAGCTGATTCCCCGCTGGGCCAGAAAGTCCAGCCACTGGGCCGACTCCGCCAGAAATACCCCGCCGCCGCCGTCCGCACGGCTGGTCCCCCACTCGGAGACAAACACCGGCAGCCCGGAGGCCAGCGCACCGTCAATCCGCTGGCGCAGGGACTCGCCGTGGGTACCCGCGTAGAAGTGCAGGGTATACATCAGGTTGTCCCCCTCCAGCGGGGACCGGGCCGCCAGGTGGATATCCTGGCTCCAGGTGGGGCTGCCCACCAGAATCACCCCCCTGGGTGACCGGGCCCGGATTACCTCCACAAGCTGCCGGGCGTAGGGCTTTACGTCCCCCTCCCAGGTGATTGCCCCGTTGGGCTCGTTGCAGATCTCATAGAGCACCGCGGGGCTGTTTTGGTAGCGCTCGGCCATCCGGCCGAAGAAGGCCGATGCCTCCGTCAGGTGGTCCAGGGGGTTTCCGTCGGACAGGATGTGCCAGTCGATGATGACGTACATATCGCAGGCGATGGCGCTGTCCACCGCCTCCACCAGCCGCGCCTCCATCCCCACGGGGTCCGTGAGATAGCCCCCCTCCCCGGTGTACATGGCCGCCCGGAAGAGATTGGCGCCGTACTCCGCCGTGTTTTGGATAGCCTGGCGGCCGGCGTACCCGCCATACCATTGCAGCCCGTGGGTGCTCATCCCCCGGAGCACCACCGGCTCACCCGCCTCGTTGCACAGCTGGGTCCCCACGACCTGGAGCCAGCCGTTGTCCGACACGCCCCCGCGGACCGCCGGCCCCGCCGGCGGCTGGTCCCGGGGCGGCTCCGGTTGGCCGCCGGCAAGCCTCAGCGCCTGCCGGAAGAGAACGCAGGCCTCCGCCCGGGTCAGGCCGCTCCGGGGATTGAAATTGCCCGCGCCGTCCCCCCGGATGATGCCGGCTGAGCAGGCGGCCAGCACCCCCTCGTAGTACCGGCCGTCCACCTGGGAGAAATCCCGGATTTTCACCGAGTCCCGGCTGTAGTCCCCCCGTACCTCCGGCAGAAGCGCCCGCATCAGAATCTTTACCGCCAGCTGCCGGGAGATGGGCCGGTCGAAGCTCTCCCCCGTGGGCGGGATCTCGTCCCAGTCGTACCACCCCACCTGGAGCGCCGCCTGAAGCTGGCCCGAGGCCCAGTGGCCTGTCTGGCCCCGGACGGGGGACAGCTGGGCACACCGGGCGGCCACCGACACAAACTGGGCCGCCGATATGGGGTCGTTGGGGCCGAAGCGGCCGTCCGGATAGCCCGAGAACAGATCGGACATCTCTAAAACCGCCGGGCCGTACCAGTCCCCCTCCGACACGTCGGTAAAGGCGGCGGCGGGTCCGGTCAGAATCAGACAGAGCAGCCCCAGAAGAAGGATTCGTTTCACCACTGCCGCCCCTCCTCCCCCTCCAGGCTGTGGACAAGCTCCGCGCAGGCCCGGAACTCCCTTTCGTCCGTCCGCCAGACCTCGTACTCCGACAGGGTGGGCAGGCCCATGGAGACCCCCTCCCTCCGGTAGACCATGCCGCTGTCCGCCGCCCCCGTCCGGGCCGAGGTGTGGAAGACCCGGATGCCGGTGTTGCCGTGGATTTCCAGGATGTTCTGCCGCTTTACCCCCGCACCCGCCATCAGGTCGATCCGGCCCGCCCCGCGGATGAACAGCTCCCGCAAAAGCGCCTGACCCTCCGGGGCGCTGGGGGCCTGGCCCGAGGTGAGTATTGTGCCGCAGCCCAGCCGGACGGCCTCCTCCAGGGCGGCGAAGGGGTCCCGGGTCATGTCGAAGGCCCGGTGGAGGGTGACCTCCAGCCCTTCCGCCCGGGCCATGAGCCGGGCCATGGCCCCCCCGTCCAGCTCTCCGCCGGGGGTGAGCACCCCCAGCACCACGCCGTCCGCCCCCAGCGCGCGGAAGGCATCTATCTCCTCCTCCATCTCCTCCAGCTCCGCTTGGCTGTACAGAAAATCGCCAAAGCGGGGGCGGATGAGCACGTTGATCCTTACGGGGCAGTCCCGCCGCACCTGGCGGAACAGGGCGCGGGAGGGGGTGGTGCCCCCGATGGACAGGTTGGCGCACAGCTCCAGCCGGTCCGCGCCCCCCCGGACCGCCGCCAGGGCGGAGGCGTGGGAGTCTACACAGCCCTCTATCAGCGGGATGTTCTTCATGATAAGCTCCTTTCCAACCGGAAAAAAGGCGCCCGCGGGGGGCGCCTTTTCCTGAAAAGCCGTAACGGCCTCTTACTCCTGCTCCTGCTTGATGGCGTTGATGAGGGCGGGGATCATCTGCTTCTTCCGGCTGACCACCCCGGGGAGGGTGGCCACGCCGTTCTCCAGCGCGGTGTGGAAGGTCTTCTCCACCAGCTCCGCGGCTCCCGCCCCCGCCATGAGCAACTCGGTGCTGGAGTTGCGCACGTCGGTGAACATGTAGAAGATGTAGTCCAGCTGCTGCTTGGCCAGCGCCTCGGGGAGGTAGGGCCCCACAAGCGCCTGGGCCGCCCTGCGGTTCTTCTCGGTCATGTAGCTGCCCTGGCCCACCCCGAAGCGGACATCTCCGCTGGTGAAGATCTTATAGTCCCCGTTAAAGACCTCCTCCGCCGTCTTGCCCGACACGTCGCCGCCGTGGGCGAACATCTCGTCGGCATACTCCTCCAGGTCCACGCCGGCCAGCTCGGCCAGCGCCCGGGCCGCCCGCTCGTCGGCGGGGGTGCAGGTGGGACTGCGGAACATCAGAGTGTCGGACAAAATGGCCGACAGCAGCAGTCCGGCGGTGGTGGGGTCGATCTCCACATCGTTCTCCCGGTACATCTGGTAGACGATGGTGCAGGTGCAGCCCACGGGCACGTTGCGGAAGTATACCGGCCCCTCCGTCTCCATTGCGCCGATGCGGTGGTGGTCGATGATCTCCAGCACCTCGGCCTCCTCGATGCCCTCCACCGCCTGGCCCTTCTCGTTGTGGTCCACCAGGATCAGCTGCTTCTTGTGCAGGTTCAGCAGATTCCGGCGGGAGACCACCCCGATGTATTTCCCGTCGTCGTCCAGCACCGGAAAGTACCGGAAGCGCACCGCCGCCATCACCTTGGTGGCCGCCTCCACCGGGGTGTGGAGGGTGAAGGTGAGGAGGTTTTCCCGGGTCATGTAGTGGCGGACGGGGACCGCCTGGCTCAGCATCTGGCCGGCCACGTAGGTGCTGGTGCTGGTGGTGATGACTATGCAGCCCTTCTCCTCGGCCAGCATCTGCATGGTGCGGGACACCTTGCTGCTGGCGCACACGATGATGCACCCGGCGTCCATCTCCAGGGCGGCCAGCTGGCTGTCCCCCCGGTTGCTCACAATGACAATGTCCCCCGGGCTGATGGACTTCTCAATCTGCTCGGCGCTGCCCGAGCCGATGATGACCCGCCCCTCCACCGTCTTGCCCGACACATCCCCCACCAGAACGGTGCCGTCCAGTATGTCGATCAGGTTCTGGTAGCTGGTTCTGGCGATCTCCAGGCTGTGGGGGTCGATGCCGTCCATGTTGGCGGTGGCCACGTCCTTCACCGTGATGACCCCCTGCAGGTTCTGCTCCCCGTCCACCACGCACAGGGTGTCCAGCTGCTGGTCCCGCATGGTCATCCAGGCCCGGCGCAGGCTCATCTCTCCGTCTACCCCCTCCGCCGGGCGGATATCCACGTCCCGGATATGGGGGCTTACGTCAGTATAGAGCTGGGGCTGGGGGACCTTGAAGTAGTCCAGCACAAATTCCGTCTCCCGGTTCAGCAGCCCCGCCCGGCAGGGCTTGCAGGGGTGCTCCGGGTCCAGGATATTCTTCAGCCTGCTGTAGGCAATGGCGGAACAGATGGAATCCGTGTCCGGATTGCGGTGCCCGATCACCTTGATCGGGCGGGGGGAGCCTGTCTGAACATTCATAGCTTTCCTCATTTCTTCAGGGGGCTGCGCTCTTCACAGCGCGCGTTCCAGCAAGAGCCGGCAGATTTCCATCCGCCGGCCCGTTTGTTCTATGTAGGTGGGTACGGTGTTCTCGCCTTAAATATACCATGCTTTTCCGCCGGTGTCCAGTTTTTTTGTTAATTGTTTACAAAAAAGCCGCCTACCGCGCCAGCAGCTTCTTCACCCCCGCCTCGATGCCCTCCACCGTGAGGGGGAACATGGGGAACAGCCCTTCGATGGCGTCGTAGCTCTCGGTCCACTCGCCCCCCCAGTCGGGGCAGTCGCCGGGGTTGAGCCAGACGGCGTGCCGGTACCGCTCCCTCAGACGGCGCAGGCAGTCCAGGCCGCTGGCGGGCTCCCCCTCCCGGGGGACAGGGAAGGGGTCGAATATTTCGTGGGGGGACATCTGGGCATCCCCCGTGAAAATCAGCTTGTACTCCGGGGAGAGGTTGGACAGCAGCCAGCTCACCGGGACCGCCCGGCTGGGGTTCAGGGTGGGGTCGGTGTACAGCCGGGTATAGGGGCAGTTGTGGAAGTAGTAGATCTTCAGCTCCTTGAAATGGCCCGCCCTGGTCACCGCCTGGAACAGGGCGGAGCACAGCTGGGCGTAGTGCTCCATGGAGCCGCCGGAGTCCATCAGCAAAATCACCTTCACCGTGTTCTGGCGGGGCTTTTTATAGCGCACCTTTAACATGCCGGCGCTGCTGGCCGTGTCCTGGATGGTGCCGTCCACGTCGAACTCGGTGGGGGGCAGGTCCACCAGGCCGGAGAACTGCCGCAGGCGGCGCAGAGCCACCTGGAGCTGCCGGGTGTCCAGGGTGTTGTCGTGCCGGAAGTCCCGGAAGCGCCGCTCCTCCGCCACACGGAAGGCCCGGCGGGCGGTGGACTGCCCGCCCACCCGGATGCCCACCGGGGACAGGCCCATGTTGCCGAAGATGGACATGCCGTGGGTGCCCACCCAGTAATTGCCGCAGTTGTGCTGCTCCCGCTGCTCCCGCTTCCGCTCCTGAAACAGCTCCTCGATCTCCAGCACGGACAGGGTCTCGTTCAGCTCGGCCTGCTGCTCGTCATAGGCCCCCGTGGGGGCGTTGGGCCGGTCCAGCCAGTCCAGCAGCTCCCGGGACACCTCCGGCTGAAAGGACACATCCCGGAAATAGTCCAGAAAGGCCCGGTCGAAGGCATCGAAATCCGCCTCGCTCTTCACCAGAAGACAGCGGCTCAGGTGATAGAAGCCGGTAAAGCTGGCCTCGTGGAGGTTTTTGTCCAGCGCCTCCATCAACGCCATCCACTCGGTGAGGGAGACACGCAGGCCATTGCGCCGCAGGAGGTAGAGAAAATCCTCAAACATGGCTCACCGCCAGCTGCGGCGCAGCATGTCGATGTCCTCGTTCTTCTTTAGCAGCACCCCCAGATAGGGCACCTCCTTGACAATGCGGCTGACATCCGTGCCGCCGTGCTGGAGCGCCTGGATCCAGTCGATGATCTCGCTGGTGGAGGGCTTTTTCTTGATCTGGGGCAGGTTCCGGATCTTGTAAAAGGCCTCCAGCACCTGGTCCAGGAGCTTCTCCCCGATGTCAGGGTAGTGGACCCGCACAATGTCCGCCATCAGCTCCCTGTCCGGGAACTCGATATAGTGGAACACGCACCGGCGCAGAAAGGCGTCGGGCAGCTCCTTCTCCGCGTTGGAGGTGATAATCACCACCGGGCGGTGGTTCGCCTTTACCGTCCGGCCCGTCTCCGGGATATGGAACTCCATCCGGTCCAGCTCCCACAGCAGGTCGTTGGGAAATTCCAGGTCCGCCTTGTCTATCTCGTCGATGAGGAGGATCACCTGCTCGTCGTCGGTGAAGGCCTCCCCCAGCTTGCCCAGCTTGACATACTTCTCAATGTCGTCCACCCCCTGGCCGCCGAACTGGCTGTCGTAGAGACGCTGGACCACGTCGTAGACGTAGAGCCCGTCCTGGGCCTTGGTGGTGGATTTGATGTTCCAGATGATGAGCTTCTTCCCCAGCGACTGGGAGATGGCCTCCGCCAGCATGGTCTTGCCCGTGCCCGGCTCCCCCTTGATTAACAGGGGTTTTTGCAGCACCATGGCGATGTTCGCCGCCCGGAGCAGCTCCTCCGACGCCACATAGCTCTGACTGCCTTTAAATTCCTCCATAGTTCCTGTTCCTCCTGTCCAGGTCGATATCACTTATGCGAAAAAACCACCGATTGATCGGGATAAGCAAATCATATCGGAAGCCAGCGGCAGTTTCCAATACAAGTTTTCGATGGGTCCATTCAATTTCCTTATCAAGCGGGCGCTCCGCTGGCCGGTTTTCCAGCGTTTCCCACTTCCCCGGAGGATCCGGTTGGTAAATCCGCCCAAAACGAGATATTTTGTTTTGGGCATTGTGCTGGATGGCAGGGGACAGCCCCGAAAACCTATGCAGAAAATAAATAGGTTAATGCGGTTTTAATAGTGGACTAACAGGGGTCATCCAATATAAAATTGAAGCAACACCAAGAGGGGCGCGGCCAGTCCGACAGCATTCCCCAAACATCTGAAATTTATATTTAGGAGGAAATCATCATGTCACGGAAATTCTCACTCGCCTATCTCACCATCCCCGGCACCAACCCGATGGAGCAGATCCGCATCGCCAAGGAGACGGGATATGACTCCGTCAGCCTGCGCACCATCCCCCTCCATCTGCCCGGAGAGCCTGAGTTCCTCCTCCACAAGGACGAGAAGCTGTTCCAGGACGTTAAAAACGCCCTGAAGGAGTATGACATCCCCCTGATGGACATCGAGCTGGCCCGGGTGCGCCCCGACCTGGACATCAACGAGTACGCCCCCGCCTTTGAGAAGGCCGCCGAGCTGGGCGCCACCGACGTGCTGGGCAGCATCTGGACCCGGGACACCGCCTACTACACCGATCAGGTGGGCAAGATCGCCGCCATGGCCAAGGCCTGCGGCCTGCGGTACAACGTCGAGTTCCTCCCCTGGGCCGGTATGCGCAACCTCCAGGAGGCCATCACCCTGGTGGACAGCGTGGGCACCGACAACCTCTACATTATGGTGGACACCCTCCACGCCGGGCGGGCCGGCGTCACCAGCGCCGAGCTGGCCCGGACCGACCGGAAGTACTTTAACTTTATCCACCTGTGCGACGGCCCCGCCGGTCCGGACGGCGACCCCGTGCTGGACAGCATCAACGATGACCTGATGCTCTTTACCGCCCGGGAGGGCCGCCTGTACCCCGGAGAGGGCGCTATGGATATCGCCGGCATGGTGGCCGCTATGCCCGAGATTCCCCTGTCCATCGAGCTGCCCAACCTGAAGCGCATCGAGGAGCTGGGCGTTGAGGGCCACGCCCGCCGCTGCCTGGAGAGCGCCAAGGAGTATTTTGCCATCCACGGCATGTAAGCCGCCCGGTTTTTTGAGAAAGAGGTTTAAATTATGAAGGTGGATATTAATACCAAGATGATTACCCTCATCGGCACCCCCCTGAGCCAGTCCTTTGCCGCCCGGATGCAGAACACCGGCTATGAGGCCGCCGGGCTGAATATGCTCTATTTCTACACCGAGGCCGACAAGGAACACCTGGGGGACATTGTCAACGGCCTGCGGTATATGAATTTCGCCGGTTTCGCCGTTACCAAGCCCAACAAGGTGCGGGTGCTGCGGTATCTGGATGAGCTGGACCCCCTGTGCCAGAAAATGGGGGCCAGCAACACCGTGGTCAAAACCCCCGAGGGCAAGCTGGTGGGCTACAACACCGACGGCGTGGGCTTCTACACCTCCCTCACCCGGGAGGGCGGCATCCAGGTGGATCAGTCCGTGTTCTTCTGCTTCGGCGGCGGCGGCGCGGGCCGGGCCATGTGCTCCATCCTGGCCTACCACGGGGCCCGGAAGATCTACATCACCGACCTGTTCGAGCCCTGCGCCGAGTCCCTGGTGGCCGACATCAATGAGAATTTTGCCCCCGTGGCGGAGTTTGTCCACCACGGCGACTTCTCCAAGCTGGCCGCCTGCAATGTGGTCCTCAACGCCAGCGGCATCGGCATGGGCGCCCACATCGGCGAGAGCCCCCTGCCCAAGGAGCATATCCAGCCCAGCCAGTTCTTCTTCGACGCCTGCTACAACCCCGACAAGACCCAGTTCCTGCTGGACGCCGAGGAGAAGGGCTGCCGGATTCTCAACGGCCTGGGCATGTCCCTCTACCAGGGCGCGGCCCAGATCGAGCTGTGGACCGGGAAGAAGGCCCCGGTGGAGGCCATGCGCCAGGAGCTGCTGGCCATTCTGGCTGAACAAAATGAGGCCAAATGAAGCGGAGGGGAGAACATGAAAGCCGTCAAATGGCTGGATGAGCACTTTGAGGAGTGCTTCATGGTCGTCCTTCTGGTGCTGATCGCCGTGGTCAGCCTGATGCAGGTGATTGTGCGCAACATCGAGACCCTGCCCGCCCTGAAGTGGGCCGAGGAGTTCTGCCGCTTCTGCTGGATCGGAAGCGTGTTCCTCTCCCTGCCCTACACCATCCGGAATGTGAGTATGCTCCGGGTGTGCGTGCTGCTGGACCTGCTGCCCCAGTTCTTTATCCAATTGTCCCAGGTCTATGAGCGCTGGGACCTCCACCTGCTGGGCTTCCTGCAAAATGCCACCTACCGGCTGACCACCGCCAACAAGCCGCTGAACACCCTGGAGGACTACAAAAATTTGCAGATCCGCACCATGGAGAACAGCAACCACATGAATTTCTGGTCCGCCATCGGCGCCAACCCCACCCCTTTGGCTTTCTCTGAGCTGTATTTCTCCCTGTCCTCCGGGGCCATCGACGCCCAGGAAAACGCCGCCGCCTGAAGCAAATAAATCCGCCCGGCCGGCAGCCCGCTTGAAGGCTGCCGGCCCGGGCTGTTTGGAGGAACACCATGATCGACAAATCCAGAGGACAGGCCTTCGGCCTGCTGTTTCTCACCTTTTTCCTGTGGGGCAGCGTCTATGTGGGAGGCAAGCTGCTCACCCAGGAGCTGTCTCCCGCCCTCGTGGCCTGCCTGCGGTGCTCCACGGCTATGGTCCCCCTGCTGCTGATGGCGCGCCCCCACCTGCGCACCAAAGTCCAGCGGGAGGACTGGAAATACTTTATTCTGGTGGGGGTGCTGGGCTACTTTCTGACCATCTTCCTCATCCAGATCGGCATCGCCCTCACCGGGTCGGCCATGGCCTCCCTCATCAACGCCCTCACCCCGGTGTCCGTCACCATCCTGGCCGCCCTGCTGCTGAAGGAGACCATTACCCCCGTCAAGCTGCTCTGCCTGGCCCTGGCCCTGGCCGGCACCGCCGTCATCACCCAGGGCGCCGGCAGCCAGAGCGAGCTGCTGGGCATCGCCGCCGTGCTCATCTCGGTGTTCTTCTGGGGCTTCGCCTCGGTGTTCATGCGCCGGCTTACCGCCAAGTACCCCGCCGTGCTGGTCACCACCTACGGCATGGCCATCAGCCTGATCTTCCACATCCCCGCCGGTATTTTGGCCTACGCCTCCCAGCCCGTCGCCTTTACCCCGAAAATCGTGCTGGTGGTCCTGTATCTGGGCTTCTTCGGCTCTGGCGTCGCCCAGTACACCTGGACCAGATGCCTGTCTATCCTCCCCGCCAGCACCTGCTCCCTCTTCTACCCCCTCCAGCCCGTCTTCGCCGCCCTGCTGGGCGCCGTCATCCTGAAGGAGACCTTTACCTCCACCTTCGCCATCGGACTGGCCCTCATCTCCCTGGATGTGGTGCTCAGCACCTGGGAGACGAAAAAATTGGCGGAGGCCAAGGAACAAAAATAGTTTGCCTTTTCCCGGGAAATCATGGATAATAGAGTTAAGCTGATTTTTTAGAGAGGTGAGTCCATGAACCTGCGGCAGCTGTATTACTTTAAGGCCATCGCCGAGCTGGAGCACTACACCCGGGCGGCGGAGAAGCTCTATGTCAGCCAGTCCAGCCTGAGCCACGCCATTCAGGAGCTGGAGGAGGAACTGAATGTGGAGTTCTTCGTCAAGCGGGGCCGGAATGTGGAGCTGACCAAGTATGGCCGGATGTTTCTCCCCTATGTGCAGAAAACCTTGGAGACCTTGGAGACCGGTATGGCCAAGCTGGCCGACTGCATCAACCCCAACACCGGCACGGTGGTGATGGCCGGCTTCCCCTCCCTGGCCCAGTTCGCCCCCGACATCATTGTGCGCTACGTGTCGGAGACCAACCGGGTGGAGGTCCGTTTGCAGTTTAATCAGGAGGCCACCTACGCCCGGCTGAGAGAACAACTGCTGGACGGACAGGTAGACCTGATCTTCGCCACCGGGGTGGACGACCCCAGGATCGCCTCCTCCTACATCGGGGAGCACCAGATTGTGCTGCTGGTCCCCTTGGGGCACCGGCTGGCCAAGTATGACCAGGTGGACCTGCGGGAGCTGGACGGTGAAAACTTTATCGCCTTTGACACCGACTGCCAGCTGCGGGAGGTCACCGACCAGGTCTTTCAGGAGCTGGGCATTCAGCCCAACATCACCATGGAGACCGCTCAGGACCTGATTATCTACGGCCTGGTGGCCGCCAGCCACGGCGTGGCCATCATCCCCTATCCCCTGGGCGGCGCCCCCTACAACACCAAGATCCTGCCCATCACCAACCGCATCCCCCCCCGCCGGCTGTATATGATGTGGAACAAGGAGCAGTATCTGCCCCCCGCCGCGGAGTATTTTCGGGACTTTATCATCCGCAGCGGCGAGGTGTTTACCCAGTTCATGGAGAAAACCGGGCAGCTCATCCAGTGAGCGGAGCCGGAGGCGGTACGCCTCCGGCGTTTTCTATGGGGAAAAGGCCCCCTTTCCCACAGGATCTATGGGCAAAATCGAACGGTAAATGAAAAGCGGATATTGGACATTTCCACCCGTTTATACTAAGATAAAACCAAGGAAAACCCCGGAGAGACGGAACATTTTCCCCGCTCCTTCCAGTCGGGAGGGGAAGAGCGGAGGATGTGCGGTTTCGATGGAAAACAGATCATAATAAAAACAGGAGGCAATGATTTATGAGCAAAAAGCTGGTATCCGACCTGATCGTCGACTATCTGGCCCGCCGTGATGTGGAGTATGTCTTCGGACTGTGCGGCCACACCGTCATCGGTATGCTGGACGCCTTCAACCGCAACCCCAAGGTGAAGTACATCTCCAACCGCCACGAGGCCGTGGCCTCCACCGCCGCCGACGGCTACGCCCGCCTCACCCACAAGGCCTCCGTGGTCATGTGCCACCTGGGCCCCGGCCTGACCAACGTCCTCACCGGCGTGGCCAATGCCTCCTTCGACTCCATCCCCATGGTGGTCATCGCCGGCGACGTGCCCAGCTACTACTTCGGCCGCCATCCCCACCAGGAGGTCAACATGCACGCCGACGGCGACCAGTACAAGATTCTGGAGCCCGTGTGCAAGCGCTGCTGGCGCATCGACGACGTGGAGGCCCTGCCCTACATCATGGACAAGGCATTTCGTATGGCCGAGTCCGGTCGCCCCGGCCCCGTCCTCATCGACGTGCCCATGGACATGTTCTCCCGGGAGATGGAGGAGGACCTGTGGTCCCGCACCTACAAGGACAGCCATGTGACCATGAAGCCCGCCCTGGACCCCGCCGCCGTCAAGGCCATCGCCAAGAGGCTGGTGGAGGCGGAGAACCCCGTCCTTCACGCCGGCGGCGGCATCCTGCTGGCCCAGGCCTCTGAGGAGCTGGCCGCCCTGGCCGAGTTCCTGGACATCCCCGTGTCCCGCACCCTGATGGGTCAGGGCTGCCTGTCCGACCGCCACCCCCTGATGATCGGCCAGACCGGCTTCTGGGGTATGGAATTCACCCACTCCATCACCGTCAACGCCGACGTTATCCTGGGCCTGGGCACCCGCTTCGCTGAGGCGGACAGCTCCAGCTGGTACCAGGGCGTCACCTTCGACCCCGACAAGACCACCTTCCTCCAGATCGACATCGACCCCACCGAGATCGGCCGCAACTACCCTGTGGAGATCGGCGCTATCGGTGACCTGAAGATCGGCCTGGCCCAGATTCTGGAGGAGGTCAAGCGTATCTGCCCCGAGGGCAAGCAGCGTCCCGGCCTGCGGGACAAGATCGCCCAGGCCAAGGCCGCCTTTAAGGAGAGCAACAAGGCTATTTCTGACGACGCCCGCTTCCCCATGACCCCCCAGCGCATCCTGCGGGACGTGAAGGCCGCCATCCCCGAGGACGCTATGATCTTCACCGACGTGGGCTGGAACAAGAATGGCGTGGCCCAGCAGTTTGATATCACCGTGCCCGGCTCCATCCACCACTCCTCCGGCCTGGCCACCATGGGCTTCGGCGCCTCCGCCGTCCTGGGCGGCAAGCTGGCCGCCCCCGACCGCATCTGCCTCACCCTCACCGGCGACGGCGGCTTCGGCGTAAATCCCACCTGCCTGGCCACCGCCGTGGAGCAGGGCATCGCCTGCACCTGGGTCGTGATGAACAACTCCGCCTTCGGCACCATCGCCGGCCTGGAGAACGCCAACTATCAGACCAAGTTCGGCACCGTGTTCCACACCCCCGACGGCCAGCCCTACACCCCCTGCTGGGCCGACGTGGCCAAGGCCTACGGCGTGGACGCCATCCGCTGTGAGTCCGCCGAGGACTTCCTGCCCGCTATGGAGAAGGCCATCGCCGCCAACAAGGCCGGCAAGCCCTTCCTGGTGGAGGCCCCCATGGAGAACATCGTGGTGCCTACCCCCGGCTGCTGGAATATCAACGACATCTACTCCCCCAGCGAGCTGGTCAAGGAGGGCAAGCTGGTCAAGAAGGAGAACGGCCAGTATGTCGCCCCCAGCCACTCCAAGTCCCACAACGCCAAGTAAACCCGTTTTTCTTCTCTCTTTCTTCTTTCCCCATGGAAACAGGAGGCATCCAACACGGATGCCTCCTGTTTCCTATTTTATAGCAATCTTCTAAATTACCACCAGCGATTTTGTAGGGGCGTATTACCCCCCTGTCCAGAAAAGCCGTGTTATCATGCGGGTGGATAATATCCGCCCCTACAGGTGCCACGTATTCTGCGGCCAATAAAAAGAAGTAACCGCCCAGCTCCCCAGCTCACGGTTACTTCTCTGTCACTAACGGGGGCTAACCGCTTACCAGAAGCGCCCTTTCTATGCTCAGTATAGCGGGAAATCGAACCTCTGTCAATGCTCGGCGGACTTTTTCCCGCTTTTGCCGGTGCTGTCAGAATCAGTCCTCGGTAAATTCAAACAGCTCTTCCACCGTCACATGAAATACCTTCGCGATATCCATGGCCAGCTTCAGCGACGGGTTATACCTCCCGTTCTCCAGGTGTACGATGGTTTCCCGCCTCGCATGTACCAGTTCCGCCAATTCGCTCTGTTTTAATCCCGCTTTTTCCCGATATTCCTTGACCTTCGTTTTAAGGGCCATATCAGACTCCCTTGCTGTCCGTCGCGCAGAATATCATGGATCGAATCACAGGGCCGCTCAGACCCCCTTGCTGTCCATAACACAGAAAATGATAAACCGTATCACCGCCAGCACAAATATGGTGCCAACCAGCGCGTACCCCGCCGCCGCTCCGTCGATGGCTTTGACCGCACACCCAAAGGCAATGACAACAGAGGCGGCTATCATTAGTTTTAATCCGATCGCGTCTGTCCTGCGCAGATTTTGAATTGCCAGCTCGTCCTTTTCTTCCTTGCTGTATTTATGCACGCGGCTTGCCCGCAGCGCGAAAAATACAATGGTGAATATGAAAACCGTATTCTGGATGGTCTCATAGTAAGTATGCCAGTCCCGCCTGGCCCACATCCAGTAATAGCAGACCAGGAGCGCCGCATAAATAATTTTTGTCCCCACTATTTCCTTCAAGGTAACCTTCGATTTCATGTTCGTTCCCTCCGTGTGATATATTTTTAACTTTCAGGGTGTTATAAATATATCACTCCGCCTTTGCCTTGTCAATCAGGAAATGTGAAATATTTATAACTCGTCCCATCCTTCACACCCGTGGCGGGAGGAACATAAATGGGGGTTACATATTCCGCGGCCTCAGCATGGCGGTCTGCTTCTCCATCCCAGGGGTGAGCTCCAGGACGGAGCCGTACTCCCTGCCGTCAGAACGCAGGGCGGCGAAGCCCTCCAGAGGGCCGATCACGTCGTAGCCGAAGCCCTCGCCCCGGTAGTGCATGGGGATGACCACCGCAGGGGAGAGCTCGTTGGCCAAGGCGCTGGCCTGGGCGGCGTCGATGGTGTAGTACCCTCCCACGGGGATCAGCAGCGCGGTGAGGCCCTTGAGTTTCTCCTTCTGTTCCGGTGTGAGCTCACAGCCCAGGTCGCCCAGATGGGCGACGCGGCACTGTCCGTCGTCCAGGATGTGGATGGTGTCCGGACCCCGGAGGACCCCCTGCCGGTCGTCGTGCCAGGTGTGGATGGTCTCCACCGCAAAGGGGGAGACCTCGCCCTGCCTCAGGGTGACGCAGCCCACAGCCCCGTGGTCCCGGTGGCCGTGGCTGCACAACACCGCGTCCGCCTCCTCCCGGACAGGGCCGTAGCCCGGCACGCTGCCCTCCTCATAGGGGTCCAGCACCACCACATAGCCCCGGGACTCAACCTTGAAACAGGAGTGGCCTAAATAGGTGATTGTCATGTTTTATCCTCCTAACCGCTTTTGTAAGACAGCCCCCGGCCGCCTGTATGTACCTCTATCATACCACATCCCGCCGCAAAAGGGAAGAAGAAAGCCGCCACACAAGTGTGTGGCGGCCTCTCCTATCAAAGCAGGAGTATATGCCGCTCGGGACCCGCGGCCGGGTTCGGCGCCCTGTCTGAACAGGTGTCCCGTCCCGGTCCGCGGGGGGAGCGATGAAAGGGGAGAGAGGGAATCTTATTCCTCGTCCATGCCGGGCTTGAAGAAGTCGCCGAAGAGCTCCTCGTTGGAGGGCATGTCGGTGGGCAGGGGACGGGCCACCCAGGTGGTATTCATATAGTGCTTCAGGGTGATGTTCTCGGAGACAATGTTGCCGCCCCAGGTGCCGCAGCCCATGGAGGACGTGGGAGGCATACCGTTGTTGGGGGAGCCGGAGTTGCCCTTGTTGTTGGGCTGGCGGACCATGATGCGGGAGACAGGAGCGGCCATGCCCAGACGGTGGATATGCTCGTCGTTCCAGGAGTAGATGCCGCAGGAGTGGCCCTTGCCGCCCACGTTGAAGATGGCCTGCATCATGGTCAGGGCGTTCTCAAACTCGCCCTCGTACTTGAACAGGGTCAGCAGGGTGGTCAGCTTCTCGCTGGAGAAGAAATGCTCCTTGCCCACGCCCTCGATGCCGCCGCCGGTGACGGCGATGAACTTGCGGTCCTCGGGGATGGTGAAGCCGGCGGCCTCGGCCAGCTTCTGGGCGGAGATGGCCACGGTGTTGGGCAGACGGTGGCCCGTCTCGTCCCACATGACATTCTTCAGCTTCTCGGCCTCCTCCTCGTTGGCCAGGTAGGCGCCCTGCTCCACCAGAGCCTTGACAAAGCCATCGTAGACGTCCTCGTGGATAATCAGGTTGCCGTCGCAGGAGCAGCCGGAGCCGAAGTCGGAGCACTTGGAGATCCGGGTGTTCTCGGCGGCCTCAGCCTGGTACTCGGGGGTGCTGCAGGTGTCGTCAATGATGACGGTGGCGTTGCCGGCGCCGGAGCCGTAGGCGGGCACGCCGGAGGAGTAGGCGGACTTGACCATGGGACGGCCGCCGGTGGCGATGACCAGGTTGCAGCGCTTCATCAGCTCCTGGGTCAGGGAGATGGATGGCTCCTCCACACCCTGGATGATATCGGCGGGAGCGCCCTCACGGACCAGAGCCTCACGGATGATGTTGATGCACTTGTTGGTGGTCACCTTGGCGCGGGGATGGGGGGAGCAGATGATGACGTCACGGGCCTTGATGGCGTAGACCACCTGGCCGGCGGGGGTGAGGCAGGGGTTGGTGGTGGGGACCAGAGAGGCGATGACGCCCACCGGCTTGGCGTATTTTACCAGACCCTTCTCGGGGTTCTCCTCAATGATTCCAACGCTCTTCTGGCGCAGGCAGTCCCGGAGGATCAGCTTGATCTTGTTGCGCTTGTTGCGCTTGGTCACCTTGTCGCCCAGGCCGGTCTCGTCCACGGCCTCGTCGGCCAGCTGAGCCCACACCTTCATGTCGCACACGGCGGCGGCCACGGCCTGACACAGCCGGTCTACCCGGGCCTGGTCATAGGTGGCAATGATGTCGGCGGCCTTCTGGGCACGGGCCACCATCTCGTCCAGCATCTGGATCTGTTCCGCGGTAACTTCTTTTGCCATAATAAATCGCTCCTTATTCCTGTTTTTTGTGCCGGGGTTGTTTCATGGCTCTATTGTAGTCCTCCGGCCCGGTTATGTCCAATACCGGCTTTCTCTGACCCGATAGAGTTCCTCTATCATTTGGCCAGCCGTCAAGGGACTTCGGAGATTTTTACAAAAAAAGAGAAATGCCCTGGGGTTTACTTGCAAGAAAGCGCCGATTGGAGTACAATAGAAAAAAACTATCGTCAGGAAACGGGGGATTTTTATGACGCTGCTTCAACTGCAGTATTTCAAGACCCTGGCCCGGGTGCTCCACTACACGCATGCCGCCGCTGAGCTCCATATCGCCCAGCCCAGCCTGAGCTACTCCATCAAGGAGCTGGAGAAGGAGCTGGGGGTGAAGCTCTTTGAGAAGGACAGCCGCCACGTCCGCCTGACCGGCTACGGCGAGCAGTTCCTCCCCTACGCCGAGCAGGCTTTGGCCATGATTGACGAGGGGGTCGGGGTGCTCCGGCAGATGGCGGGCTCCGCCCAGCAGATCGTCCGCCTGGGGTATTTCCACTCCATCTCCGCCTCCCTCATCCCCTCGGTGATGATGGGCATCTACAACCAGGAGAAAAACCAGAGCATCCGCTTCCAGTTTACCGAGGCCCCCTCCTTCGACCTGTTTCAGCAGCTGAAACGAGGGGAGATCGACCTGTCCTTCTGCCTGCACCAGGACGAGGAGCTGGAGTCGGTGACCCTCATGCGCCAGCCCCTGTATCTGGCTGTGCCGGAGCACCACCCCCTGGCCGGGCGGGAGTCGGTTTCCTTTGACGACTTCGCCCGGGAGCCTATTGTCATGCTGGACAAGCCCAGCAGCCTGCGCACCCAGCTGGATCAGGTCTATGCCCAGCGGGGGCTCACCCCCGACGTGGTGTTTGAGGTCCGGGAGTGCAACGCCGCATTGCAGTACGTGGTCCTGCGCTTCGGGGTGTCCGTGCTCCCCTGGGTGCCCGCTATGGAGAACGAGAAGGTGGTGGTCCTCCCCATCTCCGACGAAAATACCGCCTTCGTCCGCACCGTTCTCCTCACCTGGGCCAAAAAACGGCCCCTCTCCCCCGCCGCCCGGCGGGTGCGGGACTATATCGTGGAGCACTGCGCCACCCCCTAAGGAGAAATGCCCTCCGCCGGCCGGCGGAGGGCATTCGTGTGTCAGGAGAGAATCAGGTCCCGGGCCCGGCCGGCCCGGAGAATATAGCTGTCCATATCGTGGCCCAGCAGCTCCCGCAGGGTGCGGGACAGCTCCATCACCTTGAGGATGTCCACACCGGTCTGGATGCCCATCTCGTCGCACATGTTCAGCACGTCCTCGGTGGAGATGTTCCCCGCCGCTCCGGGGACGAAGGGACAGCCCCCCAGCCCGCCGAAGGAGCTGTCAAACTGGGTCATCCCCGCCTCCATGGCCGCCATGATGTTGGCCATGGCCAGACCCCGGGTGTTGTGGAAGTGGAGCCACCAGCTGACCTGGGGGTACTTCTCCCCCACGTGGGCGCACAGCTGGTAGACCTGGTTGGGCACCGCCATGCCGGAGGCGTCGGACAGGGAGATCTCGGTGATGCCCACCTTCAGGTAGGCCTCAATGATGGCCTCCACATCGTCCAGGGGGATGCGGCCCTCCCAGGGGGAGGCGAAGGGCATGGAGATGGAGCCCGAGATGGCGATGCCGTTCTCGCCGGCGGCCTGCACACAGCCGGCGAAGCCGGCCACGCTCTCCTCCGGGGTCATGTTCAGGTTCTTCAGGTTGTGCTGGCGGCTGGCCGATACATTCAGCTTTACCTTTTTGCAGCCGCACTCCACCGCCCGCTTCACCCCCCGAAGATTGGGGATCAGCGCCCGCAGCTCCACGCCGGGGAGCTCGCCCACGGCTTTGTACACCTCGTCGGTATCCGCCATCTGGGGGACCGCCTTGGGATGCATGAAGGAGCCCACCTCGATCACCCGGAAGCCGGCGCCAGCAAGCCCCCGGAGCAGCTCCACCTTCTTTTCGGTGGGCAGAATGGTCTTCTCGTTTTGCAGGCCGTCCCGCAGGCCGACCTCGCACAGAGTGACAGCAGAGGGTAAATGATTCATAGCTTTATACCTCCCGTAATATTCGCGGCGCTGTTCCGCCGGTTTCTGATAAGTCTATCATATCGAAAAGCCGGGCCGATATCCAATACATCTTTTGGATGGAGCCATAGAGAGCCTGCATGAAAAAGCCCGCCCCCAGGAAAAAACCGGCCGATTGGCTTGACTCTGCCGGCAGGTGTGGTATGCTGACAGTAACACCGGGGCCGGCGCCCCGGCACAGAAGAGGAGCGGGAAATGATGGCGAATTTTCCAAAGGACTTTATCTGGGGTGCGGCCTCCGCGCCCGGCAGCTCACCTTCTCCCTGCCCCAGGGTGTGCACACCTTCTCCCACGCCCTGGCCCTGGACGAGATGGACAAGCTGGACTTTGTCGGCCTCAACCACTACCACGGCATTCCGGCCCGGATGGGCCCCCAGGGACCTGAACCGGTCCCCTTCCCCGTGGGCGGACCCAGTACCGCCATCGGCTGGCCCATCACCCCGGAGGCCCTGGGCTGGGGGGCCCGCTTCCTGTATCAGCGCTATCAGAAACCCCTCTATATCAGCGAGAACGGCCTGTCCTGCCGGGACCAGGTCTTTCTGGACGGCCAGGTCCACGATCCCCAGCGCATCGACTTCCTCACCCGGTATCTTCGGGCCCTGGACCGGGCCATTGCCGGCGGGACCGACGTGCGGGGATACTTTCACTGGTCCCTTACCGACAATTTTGAGTGGGCCGAGGGCTACTCCCAGCGCTTCGGTCTGGCCTATGTGGACTACGCCACCGGCCGGCGCATCCCCAAGGACAGCGCCGCCTGGTACCGGGAGGTCATCCGCGCCAACGGGGCCAGCCTGTAAAAACGGAAAGGGGCGGCCCGACGGTCACCCCTTCTTCGTCTGCGTCTGATTGTGAATCCGCCACTCCCGGGGCGAGACGCCGTAGCGCTTCTTGAACGCCCGGGAAAAGTGGAGCTGGTTGGGATAGCCGCACATGACCGAGATGTCCCCGATGGAGTCGCCGGTGGTTTTCATCAGCTCGGCCGCCTTGGCCAGCCGCAGGCGGATCAGAAACTCCTGGGGCGGACAGCCCATATTGTCCTTGAACAGCTTGCTGAAATAGCTGCGGTTGAGCTTGCACACGTCCGCCAGGTCCTCCACGGTGAGCTCCCGGTGATAATTGTGCTCCATGTAGGTGACGGCCTCCTGGATGTAAAAGTCCTTCAGCTGGCCGCCGTGGAGCTGCCGCCGGGTGGAGGAGGACAGGATCAGTCCGTCCAGAAAGAGGCACAGATGCCCGATGAGATGGAGGGGCGAGGACTGGCTGTGGTCGGCGATATACAGCATGGTGTCCCGCATCGACTGGCCCTGGGCAGGGCTCTGGGGGCGGTACACCGGCTGGGAGAAGCCCAGACCCGCACTGTCGATATACTCCGGCGCCCGCAGACCGTCAAACTCCAGCCAGACGTATTTCCAGGGGTCGGACTTGCTGGCGCAGTAGGTGTTGACCTGCCCGGGGCAGATTAAAAAGCCCTGGTCCTCCGTCAGATCGTATTTGCGGGTTACGCCGTCCCGGCCGGTGGAGTCCAGCCAGCCCCGCCCGGAGATCACATAGTGGAACAGGTAATGGTTGCGCACCGAGGGGCCGTAGGAGTGCAGAGGAGCGCACTGCTCCCAGCCGTACTGGTACAGCCTAAGATCAAGAAAGTTCTCATTGGGAAACAGGGAGAAGGACAGCCGGTCGTTCATGTGGGGGTACATCCTCTCTGACAGGCCCATTTTACCTGAAATTTCCGCTACATCATATCATAAATTTTGGAAATGTCCAGCTATTTCAGCGGGAAATTTTTAAAATAATCGGTTTTTACCGCCTCAAAGGGCAAAGGGACCGCCGGAGCAGTCCCTTTTGTCTGTACATTTTCCGGATTGAACCCCTCGCCGGGGATCAGGCGGACAGCGCCAGCTCCTCACGGGCCTCCCGCTCGCTGTCGGCGGAGAAGCAAAACCGCCCCGCCCAGTCGTAGACCTCTACATGTCCTCTTACCCAGATGATGCTGTACTCCATTGCGTCTTGCTCCTTTCTTGTATGGTAGCCCTATCATACAAGAGGAACAGTCCTATAAACCGGACTTTTTTCGAAGGGAGGGAATTTTATTGGACACAATCTTTTATACCGTCCGGGCCATCAACGGCGATTACGCCGAGCTGGTCTCCGACGACGGTCTGGAGCACTCTATCACTATGTTCCTGCTCCCAGAGGGTACCACCCTGGGCAGCCGGCTGAAGCTGGAGAACTTCCAGTGGGAGCTGGTGTGAAGGCTGACCTTGTGCCCTTGCGGGCCGGGATTTTTTGTGCAGCATACCTTGAAGTGGACAGAAAGCTGTGCTATAATGAATTCCTCTGAAAAATGGAAAAGAGAGGGAGAGCTCAACATGGGAATTTTTGATTATATCAGCACATTTATTGTCCTGGTCCCTGTCATTGTCATCGTTGTTCTGTTTGTTGTAAAGCGGGGCAAGTACAAAAATAAATCCAACGCCGGCGCTTTTTTCTTCGAGAACGGCTGCCTGGTGCTGAACACAGGAATCCCCTATCCAATTCCCCTTGAGGACATTGACCACGTGGAGCTGTCCTACAGCCCCTGGGAGCTGGAGAACAGGCTGTCCTACAGCCTGGGGGTGAAGGTACTCAAGCGGGACGGCAAAAAGAAGTGGGTGTACTACAAGGGCTACAAGACCGCCAAGCTGGCTACCCCCTATGATATGGAGGCCGCGCTGAAGGAGCGCGGAATCCGCTGTGTGATGGTGGAGGAATAAGGAAATCCCGGCCTTGCGGCCGGGATTTTCCTTCTATTTGGACCAATTTTTTAGATAATCAGCAATAGGCCCCGGAGCAAGATACTTGGCGTTCTGCCGGGCACTGGGGCGGACCTCTCCGTCCCGTTCATCCGGGTCTGCGCCTGCGTCTAAAAGCAGCTTGACCATTTCAAAGGCCCGGTCGTAGGAGTGGGTCTGGGCGGCGTACATGGCGGAGCAGAGCAAGCTGCGACCATCGAGTTTGACGTCTGCTCCCCGCTTCAGGAGCTCCCGCAGGACCTCAACCTCACACGCTTGAGTGGCAAAAAATAGGTCGGAGCACCCCGCGTGATCCTTGTGATTTACGTTGTCGTAATGCTTCAGCAATTCCAGTGCGTCCTGGGTCTGGTGAAGGAGAATTGCGTATGTAAACTCTGTCCTGCCGAAGTCATCCTCGGGCAGGGGACCAAGCGCCTGAGACTGCGGCTCGGTTTTGGGGAAAAGCTTTTTCATTGTGGCTTTGAAGCTTTTGTTGTCCATATGGCCTCCCTGCAAGCAAGGACGAATAATTTACTTATTGCTCCTTCTCCAGATGTGCATTTTCTCGGCGTCCTGGATGAGCTGCTCCCGGAAGTCGGGGTGGGCGATGCCGATGAGGGCCTCGGCCCGCTCCCAGGTGGACAGGCCCTTCAGGTTCACCATACCGTGCTCGGTGACGATGTACTGCACACAGGACCGGGGATCGGTGGCGATGGACCCGGGGGTGAGGGTTGGGACAATGCGGCTCTTGACGGAGCCGTCCTTGCCGGTGACGGTGGAGGACATGCAGATGAAGCTCTTGCCCCCCTTGGACAGGTAGGCGCCCATCACAAAGTCCAGCTGGCCGCCGGTGCCCGAGATGTGCTTCAGACCGGCGGACTCGGCGTTGACCTGGCCGAAGAGGTCCATGTCGATAGCGTTGTTGATGGAGATGAAGTTGTCCAGCTGGGCCAGGACACGCACGTCGTTGGTGTAGTCCACCGGGGCCGCCATGACGGCGGGGTTGCGGTTCACATAGTCGTAGAGCTTCTGGGTGCCGGCGGCGAAAGCGTAGACCTGCCGGCCCTTGTCCAGCGCCTTGTTCCGCCCGGTGAGCTTGCCCGCCAGGGCCATGTCCACAAAGCCGTCCACATACATCTCGGTGTGGACGCCCAGGTCCTTCAGGTCGGACTGGGCGATCATAGAGCCCACGGTGTTGGGCATTCCGCCGATGCCCAGCTGGAGGCAGGCCCCGTTGGGGATCTGCTCCACAATCAGCTTGGCCACCGCCCGGTCCACGTCGGTGGGCTCGCCGCCCCCGCCCAGCTGGGCCACGGCGGGGTTGTCGCCCTCGACAACATAGTCCACGTCGGCGATGTTGATCTCACAGCCCGTCAGGCCGTATACCCAGGGCAGATTCTGGTTGACCTCCACGATGATGGTCTTGGCCTTGTCCAGCATGTCGGCCAGGTGGGAGGCGGCCAGGGCATAGCTGAAGTTGCCGTGGCTGTCCATGGGGGTCACCTGGATCATGGCCACGTCCACGGTGACGTTCTCCCGGTAGAACCGGGGCAGCTCGGAGTAGCGCATGGGGGCGAAGAAGCCCATCCCCTTGCCGATGATCTTCCGGTCCACGCCGGAGCAGTGCCAGGAGTTCCAGGTGAAGTGGTCCCCGGCATCCTCCGCCTTGGCGATCTCGGGCATCCACATGGTAACGCCGCCCCGGACCTTCACGTCGGTGAGCTCGTCCTTCCGGGCGGCCAGGGCGCGGTCCAGGGCCACGGGGTGGTTGGTACACCAGCCGTAGTCCACCCAGTCGCCCGACTTGACCGCTTTGACGGCCTGCTCCGGGGTGGTCAGCTTCTGCTGGTAAAGGGCTTGATAATCCATGGTAATCTCCTCCTGTTGATATATCTTTGATGTAGGGCGGGACGACTCGGCCCGCCGTTTTTATGCTATGCTTTGAATTACAGCGGCGCGCCGGGGTCGTCGCACCCTACAGCCAGTCTACCGCCCGATATCCAAATAGTAGGGCTTCATCAGGCTGGCCTGCTCGGTGGAGTCCTTGGGCTGGTTCTTCCGGGGCGGCTCGGGCGGCATACGGCGGTCCCGGCGCTGCCCCCTTGGGGCGGGCTGGCTCGCTGCCCTTTGAACCGGCTCCGGCCTGGACCTGGCGGGCTTTTTGCCCCCCTTGGGCTGGTCAGCCTTGGGCTGCTTGACCTTCTTCGGCTCCTCCGCCTTGGCCTGTTTGGGCTGCTGCCTGCCCTGCCTGGCTTTCTTCGGTTCAGTCTGCTGCTTCGGGGATTTCTCCCCGCCCTTGGGCAGGATGGAGGCCAGTAGCGACCGCCGGGGGGCCAGCAACCGGGCGGTGGCGTCCATGATGGTGTCGCTGTCCAGGGGGTTCGGCCGGTGAAATTCGGTGTTGGGCATGGCGTCCCCCGTATCCATCAGGGCGCCGGACCGCACCCCCCGCCTGGGCGCGGCGGGCGCTGGGGGCAGATCGTCCAGGAGCTCCTCGGCAGCGGGGGCGGAGGTATGGAGCCCGTCGGCCTTCTTCTTTTTCCGGCGGCGCTTCTTCTTGGGGGCAGCCTCAGAGGCGGCTGTCTCCAGGGCCGCGGAGGGCTTGGCGGCCTCCCGGCCGGCCTGCTCGGCGGCCTTCAGGGCCTCCTCCCGCTGGCGGCGCAGCTCCCGGGCGGCCTGGCGGGCCTCCTGGTCCTCCTCGTTGATGATTTTGCCGTTCTTGTCCCGCTTGGGGGCCTCAAACACCCGCATGGGGTAGGGGTGATCCTCCACCAGAGGCACCTTTTTGCCGATGAGCTTCTCAATGTCCCGGAGGAGGGGCTTCTCTCCAAAGTCGCAGAAGGCGACGGCCTCGCCCCCACGGCCCGCCCGGCCGGTGCGGCCGATGCGGTGGACGTAGGTCTCGGGCACCTCGGGCAGGTTGTAGTTGAACACGTGGGACAGCTCCTCGATGTCCAGCCCCCGGGCCGCGATGTCGGTGGCCACCAGACAGCGGACCCGCCCCGCCTTGAAATCGCTCAAAGCCTGCTGCCGGGCGGTCTGGCTCTTGTTGCCGTGGATGGCGGCGGCGGAGATGCCCGCCTTGCCCAGGTCCCGGGCCACCTTGTTGGCCCCGTGCTTGGTACGGGTGAAGACCAGGGCGTTTTTCACCCGCTTCTGCTCCATGAGATGGGCCAGCAGATTGGTCTTGTTCCCCTTGTCCACCAGGTAGACGCTCTGGCGGATCACCTCCACCGGGGAGGAGATGGGATTTACCGCCACCTTAACGGGATTCTTCAGCAGAGAGTTCACCAGATCAGTGATCTCCGGAGGCATGGTGGCCGAGAAAAAGAGGGTCTGCTTCCGCTCCGGCAGCCATTTGAGAATCTTGCGCACGTCGTGGATGAAGCCCATGTCCAGCATCCGGTCGGCCTCGTCCAGGACGAAGATCTCCAGAGCCTCCAGAGAGACGAAGCCCTGGTCCCGGAGGTCCATCAGCCGGCCGGGGGTGGCCACCAGAACGTCTACCCCCCGCTTCAGCGCCTCCACCTGGGGGTTCTGGCCCACGCCGCCGAAGATGACGGCGTGGCGCAGCTTCAGGTATTTGCCATAGGCTTCAAAGCTCTCGCCGATTTGGATGGCCAGCTCCCGGGTGGGGGTGAGAATCAGAGCCCGGATGGGCCGCTTGAGGCCCGTTTTGGCCTCCAGGCGCTGCAGAATGGGGGCCGCAAAGGCACAGGTCTTGCCGGTGCCCGTCTGGGCGCAGCCCAGCACATCCCGCCCGGCCAGGGCGGGGGGAATGGCCTTCTCCTGAATGGGAGAGGGCCTCTTGTAGCCCTGCTCCTCCAGGGCCTTCAGTATGGGGGCGCTCAGCCCCAGGTCTTTAAATTGCATTCAAAACTTCCTTTTCCTGCGGCGGTTATTTTGCCGCTGTTCAGCGCGGAGCTGTCCGCGCCGGCCCGCGCTTTTCCCTGCGGGCTGGGGCGTTATCTGCCGAGCTCCTTCAGCCGCTCCAGAACAACCTGGGCGGTCTGGGCCAGCTCCTGCCCCGTGGGACAGGGGACGGTCAGGTCGGCGTATTTGCAATAAAGGGGTTCCCGGAACGCCATCACATCGGCCAGAGTCTGGCCCGGCTCCATGGCGATGCCCCGGGTGGACAGGTTCTGGATGCGGCGGGTGAGCTCCTCCAGGGGCACCCGGAGGTAGACCACCGGCCCCAGCTCCCTCAGACGGAGGGCCGCCCCCTCCCGGCACACCGCGCTCCCCCCGGGCGCGATCACCGTGCGGCGGCAGTCCAGGCCGCGCACCACCGCCTCCTCCACGTCCAGAAAGGCAGCCGTCCCCCGGGCGTCCAGAATCTCCTGGAGCAGCGCCCCCTCCCGCTCCTGAATCAGCAGATCTACATCCAAAAAGCGGTAGCCCAGAAGTTTGGCCAGCAGTACGCCCACGGTGCTCTTCCCCGAACCCGGCATCCCGATGAGGGTGACGTTATCCAAAGTGTTCCCAACCTTTACATACAAATTCATTTTACAGTATACCACAGGCGGAAGAAAAAGAAAAGAGGGAAGAGAAAAAGAGACGGCGGAATGGTCCGCTGTCCCTCTGCGCCAGTCATATTCAAGCGGACAGAATTTGTTCACAGGCCGCCTTCAATATCGGAATATCATGAATCAACGTACTCCAGACGGAGGAAATGTCGATAGCTCCATATGCGTGGACATAAAAATTGCGGGTGTCTTTTATCGCACGCCAGGGAATGGAGGAATTTTGATTTCTAAGCTCGGTTGTCAAATGTGAGACCAATTCACCAATCTGCACCACACACATACAACAGGCATCCTGAAACATGAGGTCCTGCTCAAAGGCAGAAAAGCTGTAGCCGTTTCGCTCCAGATTGTTGGCAATCCGGTCACAATAGACGACAATTTTTTGAAGAATCATTTGATCACGCGTTTCGATAAAGTACCACCTCATCCTTCGAAATCATCTCCAAAAAGCCCTGGTCAGAGGATTCGCTGGTCACCAGGTCCACCGGTACCTTCAGCGCATCCTCCACAGCCAGACGGAAGCCGCAGATTTGAAACAGGGATTTCAGCTGCCCCTTTTCAATTTTTAAATCTACATCGCTGCCCGCGCCGGCCGTCCCTTTGGAGTAGGAACCAAACAGAGAAACACTCTTCACTCCATGTTGCCGGGCAATGGGAGAGATCACATTCCGCAATTCCTCAATCGTATAGCGTTCGGCCATGGCTGGAGGCTCCTTTCCTGTAATTTATGTGATTATAATATACCACATAAAGAGAAAAAAGAAAAGAGGGAAGAGAAAAAGAGACAGCGGCTTTTCCGGTTCCGGAGAAGCACCGCCCTCAATCACGCCGAAGCCTCCCATCATAACAGCATTTTCAAAAGGCTGCCCGGCCTCAAGTCTCATCGCTGAAAGCTATAGGTTTTCAAGGAGATCGCCCTAAGCTATAATAGATCCGGTGATAGAAATGGAGCATTATCGGGAAATCATCCGCAGCAAACGCGAGAGAGCCGGTCTTAGTCAGTTTAAGCTGGCAAAAATGGTTGGGATTACACAGTCCTTTATGAATGAGATCGAAAGCGGCAAAAAAAATCCCTCTATCGAGGTGTTCTTTCGTATCTGTCAGGCCCTGGAGATTCGAGTTTTTCCAGACGAGAGGTGACCCTATGACAGAGTATTACATCCCTACCGGCCACAGCCAGACGGAGCTGGTGGAAAAACGCTCCCGGTTTATTGGCCAGGTGTGGCAGGTGACCTCTGAGGAGGAGGCCCGGGCCCGGATCGAGGAGACAAGAAAACAGCACTACGACGCCCGGCATAACTGCTGGTGCTTCCGGGTTCGTGAGGGCGGCGCCGAGCGCTACTCCGACGACGGCGAGCCCCAGGGCACCGCCGGCCAGCCTATGCTGAATGTCTTCCAGCGGGAACAGGTCACCAATGTGGTCTGTGTGGTAACCCGGTACTTCGGTGGTATCCTCCTGGGCGCCGGCGGCCTGGTTCGGGCCTACACCCAATCCGCCAAGGACGCGCTGGACGCCGCCGGCATCTCCGTGGTCCGCCGCTGGGTGGCTATGGAGGTTCCCTGCACCTATTCCCAGTTTGAGGAGGTGCGCCGGGAGGTGCTCCAGCATGGCGGCGTGGAGGAACATGTGGATTACGGTGCCGATGTGCTGCTGTCTGTGCTCATTCCGGAGGAGCGCTCCGCACAGTTTGCCGCCCGCCTGCTGGATGCCTCCGCCGGAACAATAGAGGTCCTGGAGGCCGGAGAGCAGTTTAAGGCCGTCCCCTGCCGGGAGCCGGTGATAAAAATGTCTTGATTTTTTTCTCAATGTCTGATATCCTTAAATACGCTCCGTGGAATACCAGGGCTGAATACGCAGCGGTATCGAAGTGGTCATAACGGGGCTGACTCGAAATCAGTTTGGGAGCAATCCCACGAGGGTTCGAATCCCTCCCGCTGCGCCAACCTGAACGACCTTACCTGATCTGAACAGACTATTGTCAGTCATCGGATTAGGTAAGGTCGTTTTTTGCCCCAAAGCATTGACATGTCAAGTCTTTGGGGCTTTTCCAATTACCCACAATCTGTCACTTGTTAAATGCAAAAAATTCAAAATTCGAGTGCAAAACGTGTAAATGAAGGGATTCGAACCCCTACTGACATCGCTATATCAGCCGTAAGTCTTGCAATTCATTAAATACTTCAAAGCCAAGCCTTTTCCTCCCGTCGATATATAAGCCGCATTATTGTCCTAGTGAATAATTATAAACGCTCATTTACATTAGTTTAGTATTATGGTATCTTCCCTTAACAAGAGCATACAAAAGCACAACAATTTAATGGGCTGTCAACCTTACACCAAACACCGTTTCCGGTAAAAATCGGAGCGGTGTTTTTGTATATCTTCTGGACACCGTGACCAGAAGTGCCCCCTATTTCCCCCGCTTCGGCCACGGAGGCTCTGCTGGATGTATCCCCCGTCGCCGCGCCACCCATAGCACAGCCGGGGCAGCCTGTCAAGGGCAAAGCCGCCGCTGTGCGGCGGTGCTCCGCACCCTTGACTGGCTGTCCCGGCTGTGCTACCTCCCAAGGCGCGACGGGGGATATATCCTCCAGAGCCGCCCCCTTTCCCTGGATAGGGAAAGGGCGGGGGGATAGGGTCGAACCGCTTCCCCTCAAATCGCTTTCTTTTCCAAAGCTGATGTGTGGACAATTAGCAATTTCAATTCCTTGCCCCGCAAGGGTTTCCGGCCCCGGTTCTTTGAGGGGTGGTATAGTATCATTCCCCAGGCCCAATTCACTAAAATACTGTCAACATCTGAATTTACAGGAGGTATCTATGAGCGGTGAAAAATCAGCGTCTTACGGCCCCCAAAACCAGTCAACGCTGGTCGCTGGGAAAAAACGTGTTCGGAGCACGTCCGTCTGTGTCTGGCTGTCCCCGGACGAACAGGCAAAAATCCAGGAGCGCATGGCGGATGTTGGAATCCGCAACCTTTCAGCCTATGTGCGGAAAATGGCCCTCAACGGCTATGTGCTCCACGTTGACCTTGCTCCCGTCAAAGACATTGTTTCTCTGCAAAGTCGGTGTGCGAATAACCTCAATCAAATCGCGGTCCGAGAGAATATCAACGGCGGGGTTTACCCGGATGAAATCAAGGCCCTGCAAAAAGATTATGCGGACTTATGGGGGCCGCTTTCCGAACTGCTGG